>Ga0073904_10003392_pt1 | contig 11996 bp, 8 predicted proteins | sample KloWWTrecipitate_FD_66668 | JGI IMG/M metagenome (GOLD analysis project Ga0073904, IMG submission 66668) | Active sludge microbial communities from Klosterneuburg, Austria, studying microevolution and ecology of nitrifiers - Klosterneuburg... | ecosystem: Engineered > WWTP > Aerobic digester >...
CTACCGCTAAAGACCGATCGCGCACGGGCGGGACGGAGTAGTCCCACGCCTGCCTTGCCGGATCTACCGGCACTTTCGGGACCAAAGTCCCGCCCAGCGCCGCACCAGCGGTGCAAAGACTGCCAGAACACCCCGGGAGCAGACGCTCGCCGGGTCAAACGCGCATCCTGCATCCCTGCTTGTCAGCCCCCCGGCGCCCGCGTAAACCGGCACAGCATCGCAGGATGGTAAGCATGACTGACACTTCCCCGCTCCTCGGCACCCTGCCGGCCCCGCTCGTCACCGAAGCCGTTCGCGCCGCGCTGGCCGAAGACCTCGGCCTCGCCGGCGACATCACCAGCGCCGCGACCCTCCTGCCCTCGGCAACCGCGACGGCCACCATGTCGGCGCGCGAACCCGGCATCATCGCCGGCCTCGCGCTGGCCGCCGAAGCCTTCCGCCAGATCGGTGCCGATGTCGCGTTCGAAACGCTGGTCAGCGACGGCGCCACTGTCGCCAAGGGCGAGACCGTCGCTCGCGCCACCGGCAATGCACGGCAGATCATGTCCGCCGAACGGGTGGCGCTCAATTTCGTCAATCACCTGAGCGGCATCGCCACCCTCACCCGCACCTATGCCGACGCCATTGCCGGCACCGGCGCGAAGATCACCGACACCCGCAAGACCACGCCGGGCCTCCGCGCCTTCCAGAAATACGCGGTGCGCTGCGGCGGCGGCTCGAACCACCGCTACGGCCTCGATGACGCGATCCTCATCAAGGACAACCACATTGCCGTCGCTGGCGGCGTGGCCAAGGCCTATGCCGCGGCTCGCGCCTTCGCCGGGCACCTCACCGCCATCGAAATCGAAGTCACGACGATCGAAGAGTTGCAGGAAGCCTACGGCGCCGGCGCGCGGATCATCCTCCTCGACAACATGGACAACGACACGCTGCGCCAGGCGGTGAAGCTGGTCGGCGGCAAGGCGGTGCTCGAAGCCTCCGGCGGCGTCACCCTCGACCGGGTCCGCGGCATCGCCGAAACCGGCGTCGACTACATCTCAACCAGCCAGATCACCATGGGCGCAAAACCGCTCGATCTCGGGCTCGACGTGGTGATCGAATGACGTTGATGGAGCAGCTGATCGCCGCCGCGATCAGCGCCTCGGACGCCATCCTCGAGGTCTATCATGACGGCACCGAAGCCAGCTGGAAGGCCGACGGCTCGCCGGTGACCGTCGCCGATGCGCGCGCCGAAGAGATCATCATCGCCGCCCTCTCCGCGCTCGGCCTGCCCGTCCTCGCCGAGGAAAGCGTCTCGGCCGGGCGCATACCGGCGCTGGGCGAGCGCTATTTCGTCGTCGATCCGCTCGACGGCACCAAGGAATTCCTCAAGCGCAACGGCGAGTTCACCGTCAACATTGCGCTGTGCGAAAACGGTGCGCCGACCTGGGGCATCGTCATGTCCCCGGTCACCCGCCGCGCCTACTTCACCGGCGACGATCCCTCAACCGCCTACTCCGCCGTATTCCATGACGGCCCGGACGCCGAGCGCGAACTTGTCCACACCCGCCCCGACGACCCTATAAAGATCGTCGCCAGCCGCTCGCACGGCCATCCGGCAATCCCGGTCCTGTGCGAGAAAATGCGGATCGTCGACGACGTCACCGTCGGTTCGTCGTTGAAGTTCGGCCTTCTCGCCATCGGCGAGGCGCAGCTCTACCCCCGATTCGGCCCGACTTCCGAATGGGACACCGCCGCCGGACAGGCCGTGTTGCAGGCTGCCGGCGGTGTCGTCTGGGATCTCGACGGCCGGCCGCTGACCTGCGGCCACGCCGACCGAAAGTTCCTCAACGGCCCGTTTGTGGCCGCCGCCAGCCCGGCGCTGGCCGAAGCCGCCCTCGCGGAGATCGCGAAAATAGGCGGTCACTGACCACCGCTGAAGGCGTCCTGAACACAGCCATGCGGCAGTGTCATGGCTGTTCCCGCCCCACCGGGGTTGAACTTCCGCGGCCGGAGGTATATTTGCCCGGCATATTCTTGACCGGAATATGTAAGGTTGGACGCATAGCATGAACGTCAGGACGATCTGCCTCGCCATCCTCTACGATGGTGAAGCGACGGGGTACGAGATCCGGAAGCTGTCGGTGGAGGGGGAATATTCCTACTTCATCGATGCCAGCTACGGCTCGATCTATCCCGCCCTGCAGAAGCTCGAAACCGACAAGCTGGTGACGAGCCGCGTGGAGCAGCAGGAGGGCAAGCCCTCCAAGAAGGTCTACGCGATCACTTCTGCCGGGCGCACGGCGTTCATAAATTCATTGTTCGAAAAGCTCGGCGAGGACGAATTCCGCAGCGAATTCCTGCTCTTCGTCCGCTTTGCTTCAGAGCTTCCGGCCACCCTGGTCGAAGCCCGGCTCAACGAACGGGTCGAGCAGATAAATGCGGTTCTCGCAGAGTTCGACAGGCTCTGCGCAAGCCATGAACACCCCGGCGATACCTGGGTCATCGAGTACGGCCGCACTTGCATGGCCGCTGCCCGTGACTACATCACCTCGCACCGGGGAAAACTCATTGCGATGGCACGGCCCGACGTCGCCGCCACTGCTGCTGCCGAATAGAGGGAACTTCCAGAATGCGCGCGATCTACTCGTACGGCATCGCCGGGCTCATCATATTGGTTATCGCGGCCTGGCTGGCGACCGGCACATTTGTCGCCGGCGGCAAGGGCCCCGGAAACGGCGAACGGGCGATCATTGATATCGGCGGCGAACACCACGCGGCGTCCGATCACCCCGGTGAGAATGTCGATCCCCACCTCACCATCGCCGAGCGCGTCGCGCAGGCTGGCGGAGCAGAGGCCGAAGCCCGTTCCGTTCGCACCCAGACGTTCACCATGCAGCCGCTCACCGTGGAAGCCCCGTTGCGCGGCAAGACCAAGGCGAAATCGGTGATCTCCGTGATGCCCGAGACCGCCGGCGTGGTTCAGGCGGTGCATGTGCAGAAGGGCCAGCGCGTCAGCGTCGGCGATCTGCTGTGCACGCTCGAATCCGGCACCCGTCAGGCGGCGGTTGACCAGGCTGCTGCCGGGTTGGCTCAGGCCCAGCAGGATTTCGACACCAACAAGTCGCTGCGTGACAAGGGCATCGCCGCGGCCAACACCGCCAAGGGCGTCGAAGCAGCACTTAAAGGCGCCCAGTCCGCCTTCGACAATGCGACACTCGAGTTGAGCCGCACCGAAGTTCGCGCCAAGGTTGCCGGCGTCGTGCAGGACCCGCTGGCCATGCCGGGCAGCGCCATCGGGCCGCAGGCGGCCTGCGCCACCATCGTCGAACTCGATCCGATGCTGTTCGTCGGGGCCATCCCGGAGGCCCGCATCGGTCTCGCCAAGACCGGCCTTGCGGCGTCCATCACGACAATCACGGGTCAGACCTCCGAAGGCACCGTCAGCTACATCTCCTCGATTGCTGATCCGGCCACCCGCTCGTTCCCCGTGGAAATCGAAGTCGCAAACGGCAACGGCGCACTGCGTGATGGCCTCACCGCGACAGCCACAGTCAACCTGGGCACCGCCCCGGCGCACCTGCTGCCGCAGTCGGTTCTCACGCTCGACGACGCCGGCACGCTGGGGGTTCGTACCGTCGAAGACGGCGTGGTTGCGTTCTATCCCGTGACCATCCTCAAGGACACGCGTGAAGGCATCTGGGTCTCCGGCCTGCCGGCCAAGGCCGACGTCATTACCGTCGGCCAGGAATTCGTGCAGCCCGGCCAGAAGGTCAACGCGACGAACGTTGTTGCCTCCCCCGAGACCGCTACCGCAGCTAAGGGCGCCTGATCATGCTGAACCTTCTCGAACGCATTCTCAGGATGCCCCGGGCGGTAATGACCGTCATGGTGCTGCTGCTCATCGCAGGCTTCGGCGCATATATGTCGCTGCCCAAGGAGAGCTTCCCGGCAATCGACATCCCCTACTTCTACGTCTCGGTCAGCCAGGACGGCGTGTCCCCGCGCGACGCCGAGCGCCTGCTCGCCAAGCCGATCGAGGATCGACTCGAAAACCTTGACGACCTCGTCAACATCACCTCGACCTCGACCACCGGCCACGCCTCGATCTTTCTTGAGTTCGACGTGAACGCCAACAAGGACCAGGCCCTCTCCGACATTCGCGCCAAGCTCGACGGCGTGACGGCGGACCTTCCTGCCGACGCCCGCGAGCCAACCGTCACCGAGATTTCGTTCTCGAATATGCCGACGATCTCCGTCGCGGTGTATGGCGACGTGCCCGAGCGCACGCTGGTGAAGCACGCCAAAGACCTGAAGACCGCCATCGAAGGCATTGCGGCGGTGCAGAGCGTGACCATCTCCGGTTCGCGCGACGAAGTGCTTGCGGTCACCATCGATCTCAACCGGCTCGAAGCCTACAACCTTACGGCCTCGCAGCTGTTCGACGCGCTCGCCAAGAACAACATGGTCGTTGCCGGCGGTACGCTCGACACGGGCCACGGCTCGTTCAACGTCGAAGTGCCGGGTCTCGTCTCCAACGCCGAAGATGTCTACAACCTGCCGCTGAAGACCGACGGCGATACCGTCGTCACCTTCGGCGACGTCGCCACGATCACCCGCACGTTCGAAGACGCGACGCAGTATGCGCACGTCAACGGCCAGCCGGCGATCACGCTCGGCGTCATCAAGAAGCTTGGCACCAACGTCATCGACCTTTCCGATCAGGTTCGGGCCGTGACGACCGAGTTCACCAAGGCCTGGCCCGACGGTGTCGGACACAGTTTCATGGTTGATCAGGCTGACTCGACCAAGAAGCTCTACCGCTCTCTCGAAGCGTCGGTGCTGACGGCCATCGCGCTGGTGATGATCACCTGCGTGGCGACGCTCGGCCTGCGCCCTGCCCTGATGATCGGCACCTCGATCCCCATCTCGTTCATGATGGCGTTCATGGTGGCGCAGATGCTCGGCATGACCATCAACATGATGGTGATGTTCGGCCTCGTGATTGCGGTGGGTGTGCTCGTCGACGATCCCGTCGTGGTGGTCGAGTACGCCGAACGAAAGCTGCTGGAAGGCATTCCAAAGAAGGAAGCCTTCATCATGGCGGCCAAGAAGATGTTCGTGCCGGTCGTCGGCGCGACGGCGACGACGCTTGGGGCATTCGTGCCCCTGCTGTTCTGGCCGGGCATCATCGGCAAGTTCATGAGTTATCTGCCCACGATCATCATCGTGGTCATGGTCGCCTCTCTCATCTCCGCTCTTATCTTCATGCCCATCATCGGCGGTATCATCGCCAAGGCGCATATTGATCCGAAGGAGAAGGAGAAGGCCGACATCGTCATGTATGCCGACAAGTTCGACGTGAACAAAGTTGGCGGCGCGACCGGTGTCTATGTGCGGATCATGAATCGCCTGCTGCACCATCCGATCCTGACCCTGACGGCCGGCTTTGCCATCATCATCGGCATCTTCATGGCCTATGCGGCAAATCCCACCGGGGTCGAAGCCTTCCCGGCGATGGAGCCGGAATACGGCAACGTCTACGTGGTGGCGCGTGGCAACTATTCGCCCAACGAAGTGCGTGACTTGCTGGTCGAGGTCGAACAGGAAATCCTGCAGGTGCAGGGCGTCCAGGACGTCATCATGACATTCGGCGGCGGCGACGGCTTCATGACCGGCAGCGCTCCTCCAGACACGATCGGCAGCTTCCAGCTGCAGCTGATCAACTGGAACGACCGCGTTCCGGCCGCCCAGATCTTCCAGAACATCCGCGAGCGGGTGGCGGACATCTCTGGGCTTGAAGTCCAGATCAAGGCGCAGGAAGACGGCCCGCCTGCCGGCAAGGCGATCAACCTCCGTGTAGAGAGCACCGTCTATGAGGATCTCGAACCGGCGGTCGCCCGCATTCGCGACTACGTGCAGAACGAGCTTGGCGACACGGTTGACGTGGAAGACGGCCGCCCCTCGCCCGGTATCGACTGGCAGGTGACGATCAACCGCGCCGAGGCCGCCAAATACGGCATCGGCGTGCGGGAACTCGCGCCCTACATCCAGCTCGTGACCGGTGGCGTCAAGCTCGGTTCCTACCGTCCCGATGACGCCAGCGACGAACTGGACATCAAGGTCCGCCTGCCGCTTGAAGAGCGCACCTTCGACGCGCTCGACTCGCTGCGGATCGTGACCTCTCAGGGTCTCGTGCCGGTGTCCAACTTCATCGAGCGCAAGCCCGTCGTGAAGGTCGCCAACATCGTTCGCCGCAACGACATGTACTACATGCCGGTGGCCGCGAACCTGAACCCGACAAACGCCGCCGGCGAGCCGGTGACGTCGGAGGCCAAGCTGGAACAGCTGAAGCAGTGGCTCGGCACGCAGGACTTCCCGGCGACGCTCAAGGTCGAGTTTGGCGGAGCCGCCGAACAGGTGGACGACACGAACGCGTTCATCGGCCAGGCCTTCCTCGGGGCCATGTTCATCATCTTCCTTGTGCTGCTGCTTGAGTACAACAGCTTCTACCAGGTGATCGTGACCCTCTCGACCGTGCTGATGTCGGTGGCTGGCGTGCTGCTCGGCATGCTGATCACGGGCATGAGCTTCTCGGCCATCATGACCGGACTTGGTGTGGTGGCGCTGGCAGGCATCGTGGTGAAGAACGGCATCGTGCTGATCGATACCTATAACCACTACAACCGTGGCGACGGGGTCGAGCCGATCAAGGCGATGCTCATCACCATCGCGCAGCGTGTGCGGCCGGTGCTGCTCACCGCCAGCGTGACGGCACTGGGCGTTATCCCGATGTGGGCGAACGTCGAGTTTGACTTCATCCGCCGCGAGATCGTGGTGGGCGGCATCGCCGGCTCGTGGTTCATCCACCTGTCTGCGGCGCTGGTGTCGGGCCTGTTCTTCTCGACCGCCCTGACGCTGATCATGGTGCCGGTGATGATCACCGCGCCGACGACGATCAAGCATCGGCTCCAGCCCGTGTTCGCCTCGATCGGCAGCTTCTTCGGCCGCCTCCTGCCCCGCAGGAGCCACGCCGCGGTGACGCCCGATGGCACCTCGGTCGAAATCCCGGCCGATGCCGACAGCTCGCGCAAGTACTTCACCAAGGAAGGCAGCGGCCTGGTGGAGCGCGAAAAGGACGGCGTGACGATCATCTCGAGAGACGCCGCCGAGTAAGGCGACGTCCACCGCAGAAACGAAGAAGGCCCGCAGCGATGCGGGCCTTCTTACTTTGTGCCTCAGTGGGCCGAGGCTGGCACGGAGGAGTTCGCGCCTCCCGCGACCTACTCCGCCGCCGGCCGCTTGATAAAGCCCTCGGCATCCTCGGCCTTGCGGCGGGCCACTTCCTCGGCCTCGGTGGCCTCGCGCTGGCGGTTCCACATCTGGGCGTAAAGCCCCTGCTTGCTCAGCAGCCGGTAGTGCGTGCCGCGCTCGGCAATCTCACCATCGCGCAGCACGATGATCTCGTCAGCCTTCACCACCGTCGACAGGCGGTGCGCAATCACCAGCGTCGTGCGGTTGGCCGCCACGATGTCGAGCGCCGACTGGATGTCCTGCTCGGTCTTGGTATCAAGCGCCGAGGTCGCCTCATCGAGAATGAGGATCGGCGGCGCCTTGAGGATGGTGCGGGCGATGGCAACGCGCTGCTTCTCGCCACCCGAGAGCTTCAGGCCGCGCTCGCCGACCTGGGTCTCAAACCCCTTGGGCAGCGCGTCGATGAAGCCGGTGATCTGCGCCAGTTCGGCGGCGCGGCGCACGTCCTCGTCGCTGGCGTCGGGGCGGCCGTAGCGGATGTTGTAGGCAATGGTGTCGTTGAACAGCACCGTGTCCTGCGGCACCATGCCGATCTGCGCCCGCAGCGACGCCTGCGTCACATCCCGCAGGTCCTGGCCGTCGATGGTAATGCGCCCCTCGGTCACATCGTAGAACCGGAACAGCAGCCGCGATATGGTTGACTTGCCGGCGCCCGACGGCCCCACCACCGCGATGGTCTTGCCCGCCGGAACCTCGAAGCTCACGCCCTTGAGGATCGGCCGGTCCGGATCGTAGTGGAACTTCACATCCTCGAAGCGCACCACCGGGCCGGTGATGTTGAGCGCCGGCGCGCCGGGCTTGTCGGTGATCTCGGGCGCCTTGTCGAGCAGCTTGAACATCTCCTCGATATCGGTGAGCCCCTGCCGGATCTCGCGGTACACGAACCCGATCTGGTTGAGCGGGCGATAGATCTGGAGGAGGAACGTGTTGAGCAACACGAAATCGCCCAACGTCAGCGTCCGGTTCATCACGCCATGGACCGCCATGACGGCGATCACCGCCATGCCCGTGTAGAAGATGAAGGCCTGCCCGAAGTTGAGCACGCCGAGCGAACTCCAGATGCGGATGGCCGAGCGCTCATACCCGGCCATCGACTTGTCGAAGCGATCGGCCTCGATCTTCTCGTTGGCAAAATACTTGACCGTCTCGAAGTTCAGCAGGCTGTCTATGGCCTTGGAGTTGGCGTCGGTGTCGCTCTCGTTCATGTCGCGGCGGATGGCGATGCGCCAGTTCGAGGCCTTGACGGTGAACCACAGGTAGACGGCAACCGTCAGCACCAGCACGCCGACATAGCTGACGCCGAACATGAACAGGAAGATCGCGCCGACGATGACGAACTCGATCAGCGTCGGGGCCGTGTTGAGCATCGTGAAGCGGACGATGGTCTCGATGCCCTTGGTGCCCCGCTCGATGACCCGGCTCAGCCCGCCGGTGCGGCGCGACAGGTGGAAGCGCATCGACATGCGATGCAGGTGCTCGAAGGTCCGGTAGGCGAGTTTGCGGACGGCATTCTGGCCGACGCTGGCAAACAGCACATCGCGCAATTGCTGGAAGCCCGCGTCGATGACGTTGGCGATGGCGTAGGCAACCACCAGCAGCAGCGGGATGGAGATGCCATAGACCAGCGCGGCGTTCGCTCCGCTGCCGTCGAGGTTGTCGATGATGGCCTTGTAGATGAACGGCACGGCCGTGGTCGCGGCCTTGGCGACCAGCAGCGCGCCGATGGCGAGAACGACCCGCAACCTGAGGTCGGGGCGGTCTGCGGGCCACATATAGCCCCAGAGGTTAGAGATGGTGCGAGCGATGTTGCCTTCGTCCGCGTTGACGGTGGGTCCGGCTCCAGCCTTGTCAGGACGCATCAGGCCAACTCGGCTACTTTGGCGGCGTCCGCCGCCGCAAGGCCGGTGAACAACCCGCTACAGGCAACGCCCAGCGCCTCGAGGCGATCGCTGCGCAGCGAATAGCAGTTGCGGGTGCCCCGCGCGTGGCGCTCGATCAGCCCGGCGTCGAGCAGCACCTTGATGTGCTGGCTCACGGTGGATTGCGCCAGCGGCAAGCATTGGGTGACGTCGGTGCAGCAGCAGTCGCCCTGCTTCTGGTCCGCCAGGATTCGCAAGATCGAGAGCCGCACCGGGTGTCCCAGCGCACGCATCACATTGGCCAGGTCGGTGTCCTGCATTAGCATCTACTCCATCGTCAAATAGCGATAGAAGAAGCAGCACTGCTAGGCAAGCCGAATCCGGCTCAGTCGCGGGGTTCTATCCCCGGCAGCACCAGCACCTGCCCCGGATAGATGAGCCGCGCCCGCCGCACGAGCGTCCGGTTGGCGCGATAAATCTGCCGGTAGCGATACGGGTTGTCGTAGACCCGACGCGCAATGTCCCACAGCGTGTCGCCACGCCGGATGATGACCTTCCCCTCGGAAAAAAGCCGGATGTCATCCGCCGTCATCGGCCCGGCATGGATCGTCGGAATCTCAGGCTTGGCGGCCGCGGCAACGTCGATCGGCGGCGCCTGTGGCTCAACCGCAGGCGCAGCCGAGACTACTGGTGGCGGCTGAACGGCTGGACTAGCGAGCGCCGCGACGGCCGCGTCCTCGCCCGCCTTGGCCGCATCGATTGACGGCAGCGCCATCGTGTCCGGGGCAACGGTGGCTTGAACCGGCGGCTTGGGCTGCTCGGGCGAGATCGCCGGTGCATCGGGCGCCGGCGCAGCCTCGGCGAGTTGCTGAGCCACGGGTGCCGCAAGGGCGGCTACGGCCGCAATACGGCCCGCCTCCACGGCTTCCGGTCCGTTTTCCAGCGCGACCTGCCCTGCCGGGGCGGAAGGGACAATCTCGGTGTTCTGCGCCGCGGCCAGTGCAGCGTCCGCCGCCGTTTGCCCCGCTTCAATCGCAGCGGTGTCGACCGGCGGCTCAGGCTCGGGCACTGACGGGGGAGCAATTTCGCTCGGCGTTGCAGCAGCCGCGTTCTTCGTTAGAGCGGCCTCGGCATCCGCCACCCCGGCCTCAAAGCCCGCGACATCAACCTCATCGGTTTCGGCCGGTGCAGTCGGTGGCGGCGCGTCGATCACCAGATCGACCTCGGCCACCGTGCTCGCATCCGAATTGCCGGGACGAAGCATCTCGGCCCGGATGCGCTGCGATGGCTCCGTCAGCGGCCTCGGCATGTCGAGCAACCAGCGGCCGTCCTTGACCACGGTCTCCCCCGCCAGTGCATCGCCGACGAAGACACGAACCGTCGCCCCCTCTTCGCCCGCACCGGCGATGAAGGTGTGCCCGCCGTCGACCTCGACCGCCTCGATGGTTGGCGCACTCAGCGGCGGCAACGCGACCTGCGGGGGTGCCTGCTCGACCGGATGGGCAAGCGCCAGCTCCGCTGCCGCCTGTCCCGCACCGGACGCCACGCTGCCGGCGGCCGGAGCCCCGGGTTCAGCCGGAAGCGCCGCGACCTGCGTTGAGGGGCTGGCCGCCGCCAGTGCAGCGGCCGCCGCCCCAGCTGCGACGGCGCGTTGATCCACGACCGGCGCGTCCGATGGCGCCGGGGCGATGGCGATCTGCGTCACTGGCGCGCCGAGTGCCGCCGTTGCCGCCGCCTGACCAGCCTCGATCGCAACCCGATCCGCGGCAGCAGCATTCGGCTCGGCCTGCGTACTCTGGGGATGCTGCGGAACCGGCGTCGCGATAGCGGCCGTCGCCGCCGCCGCCCCGGCATCAGTCGCCGCCTGATCGGGCATGGGTGTGGCCGGAGCCGCAGGAGCGGTCACCGGCTGTGTGACAGGTGCCTCGATTGCCGCAACGGCCGCGACCTTTCCCGCGGCCTCGGCAGCCCCGCCACCTCCCGCCTCGGCGGTTGCCACCTGCTGTTGGGTGGCGGGTGACGCGACTGCCGCCTGGGCAGCGGCCTTGCCGGCATCAACGGCAGCAGTATCGGGCGTCGCCGCCGCTGCGTCAGCAGGCTGATCGGACGGCGCAGCGGGCGCGGCCGGAGACGCCGGCGCCTCAGGTGGCGGAGCAGCGGCCTCGCGCGTTGCAAGGGGTGCGTCCTTGAGCACCTCCGCGGCCTTGCCGGCGGTGCTCGCCAGAACCTCTGGCGGTTCCTTGCGGTCCGCGTCGATGACGACGACGAACGCACCCTGAGCGATATCCTTCCCATCGGGACCGCCGACCGTGATCTCAGTGCCGCCTGGCGCAAGCTTCTCGTCCGGCGTCAGGGCCCAGTCGCCGCCGGTCTGCGCAGTTGTAGTCCCCAGTGGCTGGCCGTTGGCGTAGACTGTCACCTCTTCGCCGGGCTTGCCGGTTCCGGCGATGACCAGGGTGCCGTCCGGCTCCGCACTGACCAGCCCGAGCGCTGGTCCGCTTTCCTCCGGCACCGCCGCCGGTTGCGAAGGAGCAGACGGCATTTCGGTCGCAACGGGCGTCGCGGGCGCGGTGGCGGCAGGCGCTGGTGCAACCGCACCAGTGAGAGACTCCACCTTGCCGCGAAGGCAGGCGCCCAGGCCGTCCGGACTCGATGAACATTCAACAACGGAGGGGCCAGACAAGACGCCCGCCACGACGACGACGGTCGCCGCGGCAGAACCGAAGGTCAGAAGGGCCCGCTTGGATCGAGGCTGTGCCACGGCAATCTCCGAATCGCCGAAGCCAGCCCTGTTGCGTCAGACGTGAGCGCGGGCCGCCTCGGTCTTCATCAGCTTGTAGGTCA
>Ga0073904_10003394_pt1 | contig 11992 bp, 4 predicted proteins | sample KloWWTrecipitate_FD_66668 | JGI IMG/M metagenome (GOLD analysis project Ga0073904, IMG submission 66668) | Active sludge microbial communities from Klosterneuburg, Austria, studying microevolution and ecology of nitrifiers - Klosterneuburg... | ecosystem: Engineered > WWTP > Aerobic digester >...
AAACGCGAATGGTCGTCGACTTCCCTGCCCCGTTCGGGCCGAGGAACCCAAAGATTTCGCCAGCATTGATCGTAAGATTGACATCACTAATCCCGCGCCGCGACCCGTAGGTTCGGCAAAGATTTGTTGCGACAACAACCGTCATCCATTTATTCCAGCATGATCGTGGCATTGAGCTTTCGTTCGCAGACAGGAACGAACTTTATGCTGGTGATACGGTGGATTCAAATCATGTTGCCGCTGCTCCGCAATTGTGGTCGGGCAGTTACCATGTTTTCTAAGCACCCATGCACAAGTTAAATGGCATATTCGCAGGAATCACAATCAGGGGACTAACGTCCCCCGCTCGCCGGGAACCCGGCGAGCCGCGAGACGTCAGTCTCCGGATACAGTTTTTACAATCGATTGTTATGCCCCAAAACTTACCAATGGGTGCTTACGACTTCCAGCAAGTTGAAACGACGGCACATCTACTCGATTGAAATCTCAGCATTCCTCAGCGTGAGTCGCACCGTCTGGTTGCGATCGGTGCCTGGATTCACCAGGAACCGTGACAGCGGTGCCACGACCAGCGTCTCGATAGTTCTTTGCAGCGGTCGCGCGCCGTAGCGAAGGTCGAAGCCGCGATGTGCGAGGTAGTCGATGACGTCTGGTGTCCATGTCAGCATCAGGCCGAGTTTCTTCAAACCTTCTCGCGCGGCGATGCTGTGCAATTCCTTTTCGGTGATGCGAAGAATGGACTCATGCGACAACGGATTGAACGTGATGACGCCGTCCATGCGATTGAAGAACTCGGGGCGAAAAAATTCCCGCACGGCCGATTCATGTCGAGCCGCCTGAGTCACCGTGGTATCTCCGAAGCCAACCTGTCCGGACGACTCGGATCCAAGATTCGACGTGAGAAGAATGATCGTACTGCGAAACCAGGTGATTCGACCGAAGCGATCCGTCAGCCGCCCTTCGTCGAACACATTCATCAGCACGTCGTAAACCGATGGGTGTGCTTTCTCAATTTCGTCCAGCAACAGTACGGTAAACGGCTGACGCCGGATCTGCTGCAGAAACGCCGACGGTTCACCAGTCGACTGCATCAATAACCGATCGGCCGCCCACGGTCCGGAATATTCGCTCATGTCGAGCCGCAGCATCCGTGCATCTTTGGCGTGGGATTGATTCCCGGCAACAGGGCTCTCGCCGCCGAACACGCATCGCGACACGGCCTTGGCCAATTCCGTTTTGCCGACACCCGTCGGTCCACAGAACAGCAGCACCCCCAGTGGCCGACGAGGATCATTCATACCTGCCTTGAATTGAATGACCACATCGGCAGCCGCTTCGCACGCAGTTGACTGTCCGATGATTTCAGATTCGAATCGCGCGATGACCTCCGTTCGCGACATCGGCATGTCGTCGAGTAGAAACTGTTCGGGCAGACCTGTTCGTTTCAGAAACGCATCAACCAGACTTTCGGTCGTCAGTAACCGATCCTCGCTGCGACCGACACGATGGAGATGATCCCGCCAGAATGCAACGACTTCGCCCGGCAACGCATGATAGGGCTGAAATCTCTGAAACAATCGCACGGTCTGCGCGGCTGTCGATTCGCTAATTCTGATGCGAGACTGCGTTGCCGAATTCTCCGCCACTCGATCGAGTAACCGTATGGCCTTTGCAGAATCCAGCGGCTGCAAAGTGACGACCTGAAACAGATCCACCAGCCCTGGCAACAACCGGCGACAGGCATCGAGTTCCGAGGGTGACACCTCGGCGATAATTCGTAACTCGCCGCGCTGAAGATACGGGGTGCAGAATGACGCAAGACTGTCCGTCGCGTCACGACCACCGACGCGGAGCAGGTCGAGCAGACTTTCGATGCACATCACGCCATCGATTTCGTTGAGTTCGCGAATGACGCCTTCAAGCCGTTCTTCCCACTGGCCGAGATACTTCATGCCGGAAATCAATCGCCCTGCACTTGTCTGCCAGAATCGTCGCGCGGGTTTTCTGGTGAACGAGTCTTCGTCGGATTTTTCTGCGTCGTTTAGATGACGTTCGACGTGTCGAATCGCTTCGCAGAGCAACGTTGTTTTCCCACTTCCGGGTTCGCCAAGCAGCAACCAATTGCCGCGATCTGTCTGCAGCTGTCGCGCGAAGTGGGCAACCTCTTCGTCTCGTTCCCACGCGCGGCCGAAGAGTGATCGTACTTTGGAGTCACCCAGAGGATCCGCGATGCGCTGAATCTGTTCGGTCGATAACGGAGTCCGTTCAGATTTTCGATTCGTGTCGATGGAGACAAAGACGTCGTCCAAAATGACGTCTTCCGGCGAAACATGTCGTGACAGCTGGCGGGGTGTCTGCCCCTCGAACCAACGCTGGACCATTTGCGGAATCATCGTTTTCAGATCATCGTGTTCGCTCAGATTCAGCCGTAGTCCGATCATTGGAATTGACGCCAGCCGAGGTCCGCCGAGCTGTTTGCCGACGACGCAGTAGACTCGCAAATCGAAGGGTTGTTGTACGGGAAATCGACGTCCCGAAAACTCGTCACGGTATTCCGGACGCACGGGAACCTTGAAGGTGATCAATTCCGGTGCTTTCAGGTCCGGAGGATCTCGCCACGGTTCTTCCCGATATTGCCAGTCGAGCAAACTGCGCAGTTGCTCAAGCGCCTGCTTCGCCGTCTTTGCCACCGCCGCCCGTTCGTGTTGTTCGACCAGACTGGCCGTGAAGAGTCCAGATGCATTTCGCCAGATGAGGACGGGGCAACGGTAAGTCGGCATGGGAATGTCGTTTTCAGTTTTTTGGGTTCAGTTTATGCGTCGCGTTGCGTGAATTGAGGTACTCTCGAAGGAGATGCATCGCGATGTCCCTTCTCCCCCGAGACCAGGGGAGAAGGTGGCCGGAGGCCAGTTGAGGGGACAGCCGATTGAACGCGGAGTGCGAGAATTCCGCAGACTTTTCTCCCCCTCACCCTAGCCCTCTCCCCCGTGGAATAGTGGTGAAATTGGAGAATCGAATGCGGGGGAGAGGGGACAATCGCAATACGATTCAAACATCATTCCACACCGCGCGAAGTATAGACCGAGCCAACGGCAAGTCTATTGCATCATCTCCCAGGCCGCCTGCCGCAGATCCTCTACCGACGGCCAGTGATTTGCCGGTTCACGATCTGTCAAAGAGACACGCCGGACAATCCTTTCCGGAATCTGTTTTCCAACAGTTTGCACACAGAATAGTTTCAGCGCCTGAGTATCCGAGCCGATCATGGCGTGGAAGCCGCACTCGATGTGAGCGTAGGTTGCGGCAAGAACTCCTTTGACACGAATCATCGTCGATTGGTCACTGGATTCCACGAAGGTTTCGAGGCCGAATTCATCTGTCCACGTATCGACCAGCCGTTGAGTGTAGCGTTCGACCTGCTTGCCGTCCGTGGGATCGAGCGGTCGAATTGTCAGAGTGACGAATTCATCAAGTCTGCCAACGTCCATTGACGCCACGCTGTGGACCCAGCGGCATCGAGCCAACAGGCTGGCCGGTTCCGTTTCCAGGACCACATGGCGAGTCGGACCGTCGGAGCCACTTTCCAGGAAGTCATGAATTGCGTCATCAGCCGCCGCCCGATTCACAATGTTTCCTCGTGATGGCCCCCTGCGTCGAATGAATTCGTCGGCTAATGGCGCGAACTTTCCAGGCTTTGTCCCCGATGCGGCGCTGGCTGAGTGTTGCCTCGCCTTGATTGCGGAAGTGAGTTCCTCGTGCCACTTTCGCATTTGCGGCAATTCGTCCTGCACCAGCAGGTAACGAGTCTGTTCGGGCGACAGTTGACCGCCGTCGAAAGTTCCGCTGATTTTCAACTCCGGAAGTCGAATCGTCAGCCGTTCCAGAATTTCACGCGATGCATCCAGCAGCGCCGTGACGTCCACGTCCGATTCCGACTTCCCGGCAGGTTCGTGAACGTGATCCTTCAGCGTTCTCACGGCGACAGACAGACCTCGTTCCGCACGGTCGATGTCGATGAGCGTCAGATTCATGGATTGATGGGTGGCCGGGGACTCCGCCAGAAACGCGGCAATTGGTCGGGTCAACTCTTTTTCGATGGCCCGCTTCAGCGCGCGTGCGCCGAGCACCGGGTTGTAGCCCTGATCGATTACCCAGTCGATCGCCGCGACGGACGCATTCAACACACATTTTCGGCGTACGAGCCCGTCGCGATGCAGCACGTCTGACATCAGATGCCGCGCGATCCCCTGCATGTCTTCGCGCGACAGACGATCAAACGGGATGACTCGATCGAGTCGATTGAAGAATTCTGGCCGGAAGAAAGTTTCCGCCGCGCGAATCGCCGCATTGGCTTCACCAGCGGATGTCGGACCAAATCCCAGCCCCGTTTCAGATCGCTGAGTTCCCAGGTTGGACGTCAGCACGATGATCGTGTTGGAAAAGTCTGTCGTCCGCCCGCGTGCGTCCGTGAGACGACCTTCACCCAGAACCTGCAGCAGCAAATCAAAGACGTCCGGATGTCCCTTTTCGATCTCGTCGAACAACAGTACGGCGAACGGCTGACGTCTCACGGTTGCCGTGAGCAATCCTTCCGGCTGAGCGAACGTGCCGACCAGCTGCGGCACGGAATTCGGCGACACGTATTCATTCATGTCGAATCGCAGCAGGCGATCTTCTCTGCCAAAGAGATACGCGGCCAGTGATTTGGCGAATTCAGTCTTGCCGACCCCCGTTGGTCCCAGCAAAAGCAGCGAGGCGATGGGTCGTGACGCATCGTTCAATCGTGCTCGCGCGATGCCGATGATTTCAATCGCGGCCTGGACGGCGTCCGGTTGTCCGACAAAACGCTCGCGAAGTTTGGAAGCGATGTCTTCAGTCGCCAGCGTTTTCTGCTGGTCGAGGAACGATCGCGGCAATCCGGACTGACGATGAAACGACTCTAGAACTTGCTCGCGGGTGACCACAGGAGCAGCAATGGCTTTCGCGATACCAGCGCCTGATGATGTTGAATCGGCCGTCTCGGTCGCCGGGGTTTCGCCTTCGATTTTAACTGCCAAACGATGCAGGAACGCCGCGGCTTTTCCAGGAAATGCGATGTCGCGGGCATAACGTCGCTGCAAGTCAACGACCGCCGGCAATGCGTCAATGGCGAAGCGGCAGCGATGACGAATTTCCAGCTGCCGCTGAAGTCCAAAGAGGACTCGGAGGTTTGCATCGCCCAGAAGTTCTTCAATTCGAATCACATGAAATGCGTCGGCGAATCCACGGTCTTTCTCGCGCAGAATTCGGAACGCTTCCGGAGTCATTTCCGCGATCACTCGCACCTGTCTCCGTTCCAGGACTGTCTTCAACAATGCGGCAACACTGAGTGTTGACTGACTTGTCACGCCAGCCTGAAACAATCCCAGCAGATCGTCAAAGTACAAGACCAGATCCCGCGCGGCGGCATGTTTGGTGATCGCGTGAAAGCGAGTCTCCCACTGACCAACGTACGACATTCCGGAAATTAGTCGCTGGGGAGACAACAACCACACCGCCTGCTTGTCACGATGAGGATTGCCGACCAATTTGACATGTCGAAAGACGTATTCGTGCAAAATGGCCGTCTTCCCGACCTGTCGTGGACCGAGCAAAATCACGGGACGCCGATCATCGGACTTCAACAGCCGCGACAGTTCCTCCACTTCATGTTCTCGCAGTCGCACGCGACTGAGATCATGCGGGTACAGATGATTCAGGCAGCGACCGACTCGGTAAAGTTCTGATTCACCATCCACAACTTCTGCGGTGCCGAGCAGTGCGAACAGGCTGTTCATTTGCTTTTCACGGACACGGGGCGGGTTGAGACGAAACTCGATTTCAGAGACCCACGCATTGCCTTTCAACGAATACTGATCCAGCGATGCAACCTGATCGTCGCCGCCATCTTTGACCAGTTTCCGCAGATGGTCTGTCAGTGCTTCGGTGAGCCGTGCTTCAGGATTCTGGTCCGGCAGGATTTCGAACCACACATCGGAAAACGCCGGTGTAAATGCAACGATGCGGTCAAATTGCTTCATCATGACGAGCAGAAGTTTTAGTCTTGCCGAGTGGCCGGCGACCTCAACGCGAATTTCGCAGCGTCGGGTTTCAGCATTCGGACAATACGTCCACGCCGCCAAGGCATCGTGACGCGGAATCTTGCCCAGTTCGACGAGCATTTCCCGCAGTCGATGTGTCAATTTGTTCAGCGCAGATTGAAGGTACGGCGACCGTGTTTCCGGTGCCTCGAAGTACAAAGGCCGCACCACATACTCTGGTGGCTTCCCAGCTCCGGAGGAGGCCATTTGAATGTAAACGGGTACGGTAATGTGCATGGGGAGAATGACCAATTTTGAATGACCAATGACCAATGACCAATGACCAATGACCAATGACCAATGACCAATGACCAATGACCAGGCGACAGCGACCAATTAGACAACGCCACGTGATGCAGAATCTCAGTATTTTTCCGTGTTATTGATGAATGCAATGACTGCGATTCAGCCACGTCAGTGGCGGCATCGTGTACAGATTTCCCGAAGCTCGGACAGTGAGTGAACAATGATGAGACGGCCTGCGATTCCGGCCCGACGGGCCATCCGTCCCAATAGCCAGGGCCATCGGCCCTGGTAACAAGCGTTTTTACCATTGACGAAGGCCTTCTATTCAATCAATCTCTCCGCAATCTTGCGATGTCGTCTGATCAGTAATGTTCCAAGATCGGTGCCCAGGTTGCCTTCCTGCAGTGCCGTGGTTTCTGCAAGCAGCATGTCTGTCATCCTTTGACGTCCGTAGTCGTAGTCGCGGCAGCGGTCAGTTAATGTGTTTGAGCCACGGCGTTCGATTCCGAACGGCGGAAGGTATTTGTCAACCGTAGGCAGGTTTGTGAAGACATGGCAATCCGGCTTCTTGTTCGCCAAATGAAATCGATGCTGACCATCTTCGAGAGCAAAGCGATGATGCACGTGAGCCCCTGACAGATCGAACATCAGGCCGAACACGCCGTCCAGACTGTCGCTCAGGAAATTCTGCGAATCATTGACTCGCTGTCGCAGCAGCAACGGTTTTGCAGGCCCGCCGGGCGCAGGTTGTTTGGCAATCAGCCGCCATGTCTCTGCCTGTGGTTTGTTGGGAGTTTGAGGACACTCTTCCCACTTGAGTTTGTCCAGGGTCCAGTCGTCTTCCAGAATGGATTCGCGCTTCAGTCCCGGAGACAGAAACTGCCACAACACAACAATCGCGTCCATGTCCGTCGCAATTTGGAAGTACGCCTGTGCCAAATGCCGCAGCGCGGTGGAATCGTCGGAAACAAGCAGCAGGCGGATTTCGTCGGGGTGTTCCGTCTGAAGTTCCAGCAGATGTAACAACTGATCGGACAATTGCTGGTTTCCGTGAACAACGAATTGCCGCATTTCCCGTGCTGCCTGCAACGGCGGAGCTTCATCAGCGTACAGGGCCATCAGCGACTGATCTTCGTGAGTGACGACCTCGTCCATAAATTGATCGAAGTGAAGCATCCACTCCCGCTGCCGATTCAGTTCATGCCGCACTTTCAACATCTCAGTGGACTGATGCGGCTTCTTGTTCCACCTCCGTTCGCTGCGTTCCAGTTGGACGACGCGATTTTCCATGCTCAGCATCACGGAACTCGCTTTCAGCCGCTGTAGTTTGGAACGCAGACCCTGCAACTGATTGACCAGTTCCAGTTGTCCAGCGTCCGCACCGATGGCCGATAGGACTCGCCCCGCTGCATCGGCCTGTGCCCGGACAGTGTGAACGAGGCCTGCAACGACGTGATTCACTTTACAATCTGCGGTCAGCACAGTGTCAGCGGCGTAGCGATTGAAGCGTTCGGCCAGCGGAGCCAGCAATTGCTTTTCCATCACTCGTTTCAGCGACCGAGCACCATAGCGAGGCTCAAAGCCGTGTTCAAGCAGATAGTCGATCACATCGTCGTTCAGAGACAACGTCACTCGTCGATACTTCAGCCCGTCGCGTTCACGGATCAAGTCGATTTGTCGTTCGACAACTTTTCTGGCCGTTGCGCGGTCGAGCGGTGCAAACGGAACGATTCGGTCGATGCGATTGAACAGCTCAGGCCGCACAAAGCCTCGCACGGATTTTTCGAAATGTTCACGAGACTGACGCACGTCAGATTCCGACAAACCGAAACCCACCGAACCTCGGGCGAATGTCGTCGCGCCGAGATTGGACGTCATGATCACGACGCAATTGCGAAAATCCGCGATTCGGCCAGCGGCATCCGTCAGCCGACCTTCTCCGAGAATCTGCAGCAACAGATCAAACAGCGACTCATGAGCCTTCTCAAACTCATCCAGCAGCACCACAGCAAACGGTTGTTCGCGCACGCGAGCTGTAAGAACGCCTTCGGCCTCCGTCGTGCCGCCGATCAGACGCTGCACGGCGAACGGATCGGCGTATTCGCTCATATCGATGCGAATCATGCGAGTATCGGCCGCCCCCGCCGCGCCGAACATGTATTCGGCAAGCGTTTTGGCCATTTCCGTTTTGCCGACACCAGTCGGGCCGATAAACAGGAAACTGGCGAGCGGCTTATGGTCGCGATTCAGTTGAGCCTTGAGCGTCGCCAGCAGATTGACGATCAACTGGACGGATTCCGGCTGTCCAATGACGCGCGTTGAAATCCATTCTTCGGCCTGAGTCAGATCCAGAATCGCCTTGTCATCCAGCAACCACCAGGGCAACCCGGTTTCGCGCGAAAACGCTCGAGTCACATCGCGCGGCGAGATCACTGGCGTTGCATCAGGGAGAGCAGACCCCGCTGATTCAACCGCTTTTGATTCCATCGCATCGCGGCGCAGGTTCTGCAGGAATCTCACTGGCCTGGCAGGGAACGCGGAGTAAGTCGCGAAACGGCGATGCAGGCGTTCGATTTCTTCGATGGCTGCCGGTGAAAACAATTGTCGAGTCGATGTCCATCCGGATCGAGCGACCTGCGTCAGAATCCGAATGCGAGATCCCGGAGGTGATTCTTCGACTCGCAGTTGCAGGAAGGCTCGCAGGAGAGCCACGTCCTGCCGTTCAATCAGCGACAATTGCTCCGGAGTGCATTCGGCAATCAGGAGAATTTCACCACGCGCGATGGCAGGACGAAGGTACGACGCGATCCCCTGAGTCTGACATTCACTGCGACCGACTTCCATGAGTTCCATCAGCGAACCGATATGCAGAACGACGTTGTCCTCCACCATTTCCCTGCGAAGATTGTCGCAGCGTTCCTGCCACATGCCAAAACCCGTCATGCCCGACACGAGTCGCGAACCACTCGTGCCCCAGAACTTCCATGAACTCAGACCCAGTTCCGAACTGCGACGCACGACTTCTTTCAGGATTGCCGTTTTTCCAACTCCTGATCGTCCGACCAGCAGCACACTGCGAGGCATTTGGGCCGCCAATACATCGGCCAGTTGCCGCACAGCGTCGTCACGTTCAAACGCCTGATTCATCCAGAGCCCGGAGATCATGTCGGCGACTTTGGTTAGTACTTTCCTCTGGTTTGGATCAGGTTTGCGTTCATCCTGAGCCTGTTGCTTTGGTGGAATGACGAAATGTTCGAGGTTTGTGGAATCAATCGAAAGATCGCGACATCGTGCCTGCCGCGTGATGGACTTGAGTGAGCGGGTCGTCTTCGTGCGAAACAGCGTCAACCGCACTTCATTTTCAACGAGTCGCGGAAGGTCATCCACTTTGTTGGCGATGACCTCAATGCCAAGCGAAGGGATGAATACCACTGCGGCATCGGGAGCCTGCTGCCATTGAATCGCCGGCAACTGCAGGATTATGGGTTCCTGCCAGCTTCGATTTCGCTCGGCGGGCTCGACGATCAACTGCACATCGAATCGTTCCGGATCCTGATCAATCATCCGCTGCGACAGCTCGGCGTTCGACGTTTGAGCCAGGATGGCGAGTACATTTTCCGCCACCAGATTGCGCACTCCATCCGGCCCGTCGTTTAGACACGAAACATCAGGAAAGAACAGCGCTTCGCCGAGACGACTGGAATTGTCGTCTTCGAAGATCTGGGTGATCACATGGATTCGGATGGAGATTTCTGGCATGCCGCAAACTGTCGCAAAACGAGGTTGAGTCAGCAACTGAGTTGGCGTTCAGCCGAATTCTCGCCCGAGGGAAGGATTTTTCCGTTCGAAATGGTTCCAGTCACGAATCAGAACACCGTTTTGCTTCAGTCGTGAACCTCGGTTCGCCGAAAGCTGTCTCAATCGGCAGGCAGAACCTTGAATCACCGCAAGTCGGCGGTTACGATTCCCCCAGTTCATGGTGGCTATAGCTCAGTTGGTTAGAGCGCTAGATTGTGGTTCTAGAGGTCGCCGGTTCAAGCCCGGTTAGTCACCCATTTGAAGCCTCATTCGCATTTGCTGCGAGTGAGGCTTTTTTATTGGGATCTGTCAGCTCAGCAAAAGCGACAAGTCTTCGGAGGACAGCGAACGGATCAGGCTGGCGTCAGCGGATATGATGGATTCGGCCAGCTGTTGTTTGTCCTTTTGCATCTCCAGAATGCGTTCCTCAACCGTGTCTTTGCAGATCAGGCGATACGCGAACACATGTCGGTCCTGCCCGATGCGGTGAGCTCGATCGACAGCCTGAGCTTCCACGGCCGGATTCCACCATGGGTCGAGAATGAAAACATAATCGGCGGCGGTGAGATTCAATCCGTGACCGCCAGCTTTCAGACTGATCAGAAACAGAGGACATTTTTCATCCGTCTGAAATCGCGATACGATCTCCTGACGCTTGTTGGATTTGCCGTCAAGGTATTCGTAGCGGATGCCGACCTTGTCCAGTTTCTTTTTGACGATCGCCAGCAGGCTGGTGAACTGAGAAAACACTAAAGCCTTGTGCCCATCTTCAGCAATCTGCGTCAGTTGTTCCAGAAGCGTGTCCAGTTTCGCGCTGTCTTCGTTCTGGCGTTTCGAATCGATAAGTCCCTGATGACAGGCTGCCTGGCGCAGGCGAAGCAATGCTTCCAGGACATGAATCTTGGACCGCTTCAGGCCAAGTTCTTTGATTTTTGACGACAACTGAACGCGGTAATAATCCCGAAGCTCGTTGTACAACTTGCGCTGTTTGGGCGGCATTTCGCAGTACAACGTCTGCTCAGTCTTGCCAGGAAGTTCGGTCAGAACCTGTTGCTTCGTACGTCGCAGCATAAAGGGTCGCAGAGCCTTCGACAAAGTGTTCAGGGCGGCGGCTTTGTCGTCTTCGTTATTAGACGCCGCCGTCAATTTCTGGAATGCGCTGCTGGCTCCGAGCATGCCGGGATTCAGGAATTCAAACAGCGACCACAGTTCCCCCAGGTGGTTTTCAACGGGCGTTCCTGTCATGGCAAGACGATGATCGGCCTTCAAAAGGCGACAGGCTTTAGCAGCCTGCGAACCGGAATTTTTGATCGCCTGTGCTTCATCAAGAACGATATAGTCGAATTGCGTCGCCTGAAGATCGACGATGTCCTTTCGCAAAGTACCGTACGTGGTCAGAATGATATCGACGTCTGCCAGATCGTGATCACGTCGCTGCAGCCCTGTATAGTTGACGATTTTCAGTTTCGGTGTGAACCGAGTGGCTTCATTGCTCCAGTTGAAGATGAGACTCTTCGGCACGACGACCAGCGATGGTCGACGAGTTTCGCCGGATTTCAGGCGTCGTGTGCGACGGGCCTCCAGCAGAGAAAGGACCTGAATCGTTTTCCCGAGTCCCATGTCGTCGGCAAGGCATCCGCCCAGACGGAAATCATTCAGGAAATGCAGCCAGCTTAGCCCGTCCTTCTGATAGTCTCGTAACTCGCCCTGAAACGATTTCGGCGCGCTCCGGGTTTTGATGCCGGTGAAGTCCTTCAGTTTCTTGCAGTAGGCTTTGAAGCCGCGATCGCGCGTAACGTTTTCCTGGGCATCCAGCAACGCATCAAGAA
>Ga0073904_10003397_pt1 | contig 11988 bp, 12 predicted proteins | sample KloWWTrecipitate_FD_66668 | JGI IMG/M metagenome (GOLD analysis project Ga0073904, IMG submission 66668) | Active sludge microbial communities from Klosterneuburg, Austria, studying microevolution and ecology of nitrifiers - Klosterneuburg... | ecosystem: Engineered > WWTP > Aerobic digester >...
CGCAAACCCGGCAACGCACAGACCCACAAGGACTCGCCATGAACGCGCGTACCGTCGAACGCTGGGCACCGCTGGTGCTGCTGGTGGCACTGGTGGCATTGTGGGAAGTCGCCTGCACGGTGCTCGACGTGCCCGAATACATCTTTCCCAGTCCGGTGCAGATCTTCCATGCGCTCAACGAGTTCACCGGCCCGATTGCGCTGGCCGCCTGGCAGACCTTCTGGGTCACCATGGTCGGCTTCGGTTTGTCCATCGTGGTCGGCGTATTGCTGGGGTTCCTCGTCGGTTCGACCAGGCTCGCCTATGCTGCCGTATTCCCGTTGATGGTGGCCTTCAATGCCGTGCCCAAGGCTGCGATCGTGCCGATCCTGGTGGTGTGGTTCGGCATCGGTATCGGGCCGGGCATCCTGACCGCATTCCTGATTTCGTTTTTTCCGATCATGGTCAACATGGCCACCGGGTTGGCCACGCTGGAGCCCGAGCTCGAGGATGTGTTGCGGGTGCTGGGTGCCAAACGGCGCGATGTGCTGCTCAAGGTGGGGCTGCCCCGTTCGTTGCCGTACGTCTTTGCCTCGCTCAAGGTGGCGATCACGCTGGCATTTGTGGGCACCGTACTGGCCGAGATGACCGCAGGCGATTCAGGTATCGGTTATCTGATGCAGAGCGCCGGTTCACAGCAGCGCATGGCGCTGGCATTTGCCGGCCTGGTGGTGATCGGCGCCATGGCCATGGCGATGTACGAGTTGTTCAGCTACATCGAGAAACATACGACCGGCTGGGCGCACCGGGGATCGCAGAACACCTGACCGGCAGTGCGCACGGCAGCGCGCGCAAGCACGACTGCTGCCGCATCTGGACGCGTTCAGCGCCAGCACTGGCGCACTGCACCTGGACGATCACTTTGCGCTTGTCATTGCAACTGCGCCTGCTGCTGCGCAGGCGCATCAGCATCCGTCCGATGCCGCTCACCATGGACCACCAGGTGGATGAATTGCAATTTGGCAACCACCTGGTTTGCCAGCACGAACGGATACAGGTCGGCTTGTCCCATTGCGCGCGCCATGCCGTTCATCAGGATCGTCAGCTTGGCCCAGTGGTTGACGAATGCCAGGTACTTGTCGGCACCAGGATCATCCGCAAGGTACAACACGTCGTGCGTGAACGGCGTGAACTCCAGCCGCGTCTGGTCCAGCGAAAGTCCGTAGCTGCTGGCGGTGTCGACCATGTCGCTCATGTGCATGTAATGGGCCCAGCATTCCGCCCAGTCTTCCCACGGATGTGCGGTGGCATAAGCGCTCACATGGCCAAGTTCCCAGTTTGCCGGGGGCCCGTTGTCGTAGTAGCGCTTCAGGCTGACCGAGTAATCCTGCGTCTCGTCACCGAACAGGGCGCGAAAGCGCTCCAGCCAAGGCGTATCCAGTACCAGCCGTTCCCAGTAGTAATGCCCCACCTCATGGCGCAGGTGACCCACCAGCGTGCGGTAGGGCTCGTTCATGTTGGTCCGCGCGAACTCGCGATGGACATCGTCGGCCTCGATGATGTTGAGCGTGATCAGCCCATGGTCATGACCGGTCATCACCGGCGGGCCACCGTCGGGCGCGCGCAGGAAATCGAATGCCAGACCGTGCTCGGTATCTTCGGTATCGCGCGAGGCCACGGGCAGCCCCATGACCAGCAAGGCCGATACCAGGCGGCGCTTGGCGTGTTCGACACGCGCCCACAACATACCGTTTTCCGGATGTTGCGCATCCGTCAAGTCAGGGATCGTGCGCGTGAGCCGGCAGGCGCGGCAAAGTCCGGCCTGTGGGTCGACCTCCTCCACCGGCACCAACCAGTTGCAGGCCGCCGGTGTATGCAGATTGGCACAACACTTGTAGCGTGGAGCATCGGTCTGCCATTGCACCCAGACATCGGGCTCGTCGGCAGGCGCCAGCGACAACATCCGTGCCTGCACCGGCTCATAGGCCAGTGGCGTGCCACAGGCCAGGCAGGTGCTGTTGCGAAAAAACACCGGGTTACCACACTGGCAGTTGAACGCACGAACGCGCTGGCCAGGAGAATACGTGTTGTCGACGATGGGATCGGGAGTTGGATTCAAGCTTTGCTTCCTCGGTGCCGGGACGCCTGTTGCGGGACGGCAAAGGCGCAGGTTCCTCACGTCGGAGTTTCGCACGAAGCGCGGATCGCGGAGCGGGCTGGGGCCAAAGGCAAGCAGCAGCAGTGGGCACAGATCGGCGCGTGCGCGATGGAAATGGCGCACGCGATCACCCGGCGCGGCCACTAAACTGTGAACATGTCCTGGCACGCCTCACTCGATCTTGCCTACGCCGTCGAAGCGGGCCGAACGGTTGCCCGGCACCGGCACACGGGCCCGCTGCGGATCCTGCAGAGTCTGTATCCGGAAGGCGATACGGTCTGCCACAACGTGCTGGTACATCCACCTGGTGGGCTGGTCGGTGGCGACTCGCTGGAGATCGTCATATCGGCGCAGAACGGCGCCCATGGCCTGGTGACGACACCGGGTGCAACCCGCTTCTACCGCTCCGAGGGCGCGCCGGCGCTGCAGCACACCCGCATCCGGCTGGCGCCCGGAGCGCGGCTGGAGTGGCTGCCACTGGAGGCGATCTGCTACAGCGGCTGCCTGGCAAAGAACCGGCTCGACATGGATCTGGCGCCTGGCGCTGAACTGCTGGGCTGGGACCTGACCGCGCTGGGCCTGCCAGCGGCCAGCCAGCCATTCGCCGCCGGCAGCCTGCTGCAACACATCGAGCTCACTGGCCATTGGCGTGAATACGGTCGCATAGCCGCCGCTGACACGCGCCTGATGGATGGTCCGCTGGGGCTTGCCGGCCAGCGCTGCATCGCGTCCATCTTTGTTTGCACCGGCCATGTGCTGGAGCGCCCCCGGGTGCAGGAACTGCTCGACAGCGCACGTGCCGTCATCGAGCTCCATGCGCCAGATGCGCTGGCCGGCGCCACCAGTCCGAACGACCATGTGGTGCTGGTGCGCATGCTCTCGCCGATGGTCGAGCCGGCCATGGGGCTGTTGCGCCAGATTCGCGACGAATGGCGGCGCGTGATGTGGCAAACCAAGGCGCAGGCACCGCGCATCTGGTCGACCTGAACCGCACGGGTCGCCAGGGCCGGCGGCCGACAGGCCGAACACTGGCCAGCGCCGCCGCCGGATCAGATAGCCACCAACTCGCGCACCCCTTTGGCCTGCATCTGCGAGCCCGGACCCCGCGCAATCACCTCGCCACGCTGCATCACCAGGTAGTCGTCGGCGAGTTCCTGCGCGAAGTCGTAGTACTGCTCCACCAGCAGGATCGCCATGCTGCCGCGGTCGGCCAGCATGCGGATGACCCGGCCGATATCCTTGATGATGCTGGGCTGGATGCCCTCGGTGGGTTCGTCCAGGATCAGCAGTTTGGGGCGTGCCGCCAATGCACGGGCGATTGCCAGCTGCTGCTGCTGCCCACCCGACAGGTCACCCCCGCGACGGCCGAGCATCTGCCTGAGTACCGGGAACAGTTCGTACAGTTCGGGATCGATCGGCGTGCTGGCGCTTTTGTAGGCCAGGCCCATGCGCAGGTTCTCCTGCACAGTCAGGCGCGCGAATATCTCGCGCCCTTGGGGCACGAAGCCGATGCCGGCGCGGGCGCGCGCAAACGGTGTTGCGCGCGCGATATCGTGGCCGTCGAACCGGATGGCGCCACTGCGGATCGGCACCAGCCCCATCAACGACTTGAGCAAGGTGGTCTTGCCCACGCCGTTGCGCCCCAGCAGCACGGTGACCTTGCCCAGCCGGGCCTGCAGGTCGACGCCGCGCAGGATGTGCGAGCCGCCGTAGTATTGGTTGACGCCTTGCACCGACAACACCGGCGACTGGCCGCCGTCGGCCGGTGGATGCGCTGCGGGAGGCGCCAGGGTCAGATCATCGGCCAAGGTACACCTCGATCACGCGCCCGTCGGCCTGCACCTGGTCCAGTGTCCCCTGGGCCAGTACCGAACCATCACACAACACGGTGACGATCTCGGAAATCGTGCGGATGAAACTCATGTCGTGCTCCACCACCATCAATGAATGTTTGCCCTTGAGCGAGAGAAACAGTTCGGCAGTGCGCTCGGTCTCTTCGTCAGTCATGCCGGCCACCGGTTCGTCGAGCAGCAGCAGCAGCGGCTCCTGTACCAGCAACATGCCGATCTCCAGCCACTGCTTCTGGCCGTGGCTCAGGTTGCCGGCCATGCGGGTCACCGCATCCGCCAGATGGATGGTGTGCAGCAGCTCGGCCAGCTGGTCGCCCTGGGCAGAGTCGAGCCGGAACAGCATCGACGGCCGCACCCGCTTGTCCGTCTTGAGCGCCAGCTCCAGGTTTTCGAACACGGTGAGCTGCTCGAACACCGTCGGCTTCTGGAACTTGCGCCCGATGCCCATCTGTGCGATCTGCGGCTCGTTGTAGCGCAACAGGTCGATCGTGCTGCCAAAGAACACTGTGCCTTCGTCGGGACGGGTCTTGCCGGTGATGATGTCCATCATCGTTGTCTTGCCGGCCCCGTTGGGCCCGATGATGCAACGCAACTCGCCCGGTGCGATATCGAGCGACAACTTGTTGATGGCCTTGAAACCGTCAAAGCTCACGCTGACATCTTCCAGATACAGAATGCGGCCGTGGGTGATGTCGACCTCGCCCGGCGTCGCGATGCGCGAGAAGCCAGCCTGGCGGCCGCCGGACTCGGTCTTGCCGCTGACCACGGCGCTGGCCAGTTGCGCGCGGCGCCGGGCGCCTTCTTCCAGCAGGTCCGGCGTCATCGTGTTGCCTCGGCGCAGTTGATGTTGATCTTCATGTGCGTCATTTGCCGCCCCGCTTCCAGCTGCGCGAGAGCCCGACGATGCCGCCCGGCAGGAACAAGGTGACTGCGATGAACAAGGCGCCCAGGAAATACAGCCAGAACTCGGGATACGCCACCGTCAACCAGCTCTTGGCCCCGCTGACGACGAAGGCGCCGATGATCGGGCCGATCAGTGTGGCCCGGCCGCCGACTGCAGCCCAGATCGCGATCTCGATCGAGTTGGCCGGACTCATCTCGCTCGGGTTGATGATGCCTACCTGCGGCACATACAAGGCGCCGGCAATGCCGCACATCATGGCCGAGATGGTCCAGATCGCCAGCTTGTAGCCCAGTGGCGAATAACCGCAGAACATCACCCGCGACTCGGAATCGCGAATCGCCTGCAGCACCCGGCCGAACTTGGCCCGTACCAGCCAGCGTCCGAGCAAAAAGAAGGCCAGCAAGGTGCAACCGGTCAGCACGAACAGGAACATGCGCATCTGCGGCGTGGCAATGGCGATGCCCAGGATGCGCTTGAAATCGGTGAAGCCGTTGTTGCCGCCGAATCCGGTTTCGTTGCGAAAGAACAGCAGCATCGCAGCAAACGTCATCGCCTGCGTGATGATCGAGAAATACACGCCCTTGATGCGCGAGCGGAACGCGAAATAGCCGAACACGAAAGCCACCAGGCCCGGCACCAGCACCACCAACAGCACCGTGGCGGTGAAGTTGTCGCTCAGCGCCCACTGCCAGGGCAGCTCCTTCCAGTCCAGAAACACCATGAAGTCCGGCAAGTCGCTCTTGTAGTTTCCGTCGCGCCCGATCTGGCGCATCAGGTACATGCCCATGACATAACCGCCGAGCGCGAAGAACAAACCATGGCCCAGACTCAGGATGCCGGTATAGCCCCAGATCAGGTCCATCGCCAGCGCCAGGATGGCGTAACACATGATCTTGCCCAGCAAGGCCACGGCATAGTCGCTCAGGTGCAGCGCGCTGTCCGCTGGCACGAGCAGGTTGAGTGCCGGCGCCAGCACGCAGACCAGCAGCGCCGCGACAACAAAGGTCGACCAGCCCATGCGGGTCAGCAGCGGACTGCGCTGGGGCAATTGAACCAGGGGCGTGGAGACGTCGGCCATCATGCTTCTGCGCTCCGGCCCTTCATTGCGAAGATGCCTTGTGGCCGCTTCTGGATGAAGATGATGATCAGCAGCAACACCGCGATCTTGGCCAGAACGGCACCCGTCCACCCTTCAAGAAGCTTGTTCAAAAGGCCCAGACCCAGCGCCGCATACACGGTGCCGGCCAGTTGACCGACGCCACCGACCACCACCACCAGGAAGGCGTCGACGATGTAGCTCTGGCCCAGGTCCGGGCCGACGTTGCCGATCTGGCTGAGCGCACAGCCGGCCAGCCCGGCGATACCCGAACCCAGCGCAAATGCATAGGTGTCGACGCGTGCAGTGTTCACGCCCATGCACGAGGCGATCGGGCGGTTCTGCGTGACACCGCGTACGAACAGGCCCAGCCGGGTGCGTGCGATCAGCCAGGCCACGGCGGCCAGCACGGCAAACGCAAAGGCGACGATCACCAGCCGGTTCAACGGCAGGCTCAGATTGCCCAGCACCTGCACGCCGCCACTCATCCAGCTCGGGTTCTCGACCGTCACGTTCTGCGCGCCAAACAGCGTGCGCGCCAGCTGCATCAGCATCAGGCTGATGCCCCAGGTGGCCAGCAAGGTCTCCAGCGGCCGGCCATAGAGAAAGCGGATCACGCTGCGCTCAAGCGCAGCGCCCACCACCGCCGCGGCCAGAAAGGCCATCGGCACTGCAGCGACCAGGTACCAATCGAAGGCACCGGGCAGGAATTTCTGAAACAGCGTCTGCACGACATAGGTGGCATAAGCCCCCACCATCATCAGCTCGCCATGGGCCATGTTGATGACGCCCATCAGCCCGTAGGTGATCGCCAGTCCCAGCGCCACCAGCAGCAGGATGGAGCCCAGGCTTATGCCGCTGAACATCGCGCCCAGCCGGTTGCCCCAGGCCAGGCGGTCCTCCACCTGCGCCAGGCTGGTCTGCAGCGCCGCCTTGACCTGCGGGTTGTCCTCGACACGCAGTCGATCGAGCAAAACGGTCTTGCTGTCGCGGTTCTTGCCCTGCGCCAGCAACCGGGCGGCATCGAGTCGCTTGACGGCATCGGTGCTGCCCAGCATGATGGCACCGCGCACCTGTTCGAGTTGATCACGCAGCCCGCCATCCTTCTCGGAGGCCAGGGCTTTCTCGATCAACGGTAATTTCGACTCGTCGGTTTCACCCTGCAGCGTGCGCACGGCTGCGGCGCGCACCGTGAGGTCTTTGGCAAACAACCTGATCGACGCCAGCGCGGTATCGAGCTCGCCACGCAGGCGATTGTTGACCATGGTGTCTTCGGCAACTTCGGGCAGCGGGACGTCCTGTCCGCTGACCGCATCGACAGCCTTGTCATCGCGCACGATAAATACCTTGTCGCCCGCGACCTTGACGACTTCATCGGACAACGCCTGCAGCAGCGCCACGGTCTTGTCGTCGGCATCGGCCAGCGCGCGGTTGATGGCCTCGATACGCGTATCGGTTTCGCCGACGGAAACGGCCAGCGCATCTTGCGCCGTCAGCGCTTGCGCTGCGCCAGCGCTGCACAGCATGGCGGCCAAGAGAACCTGTGACAGACGCCCGAGCATGTGGGTACTTTCTATGCGGTCAACCGGGGGGCAAGCGCTGCAACACAATCGTGCAGCGCTGCGTGCACAGGCTGTGAAGACACATGCCGGCAGCACCAGCGCCCACACGGTGGGTAAACGCAGGTGCCGCACGGCATGGGTACAACCCGCGCGGCTGCGGCCTTACTTCTTGGCTATTTCCATCTTCGTGGGCTCGTCCGGCTTCTTGTCGTTGCCTTCGATGTACGGGCTCCATGGCTTGGCCTTGACCGGACCGGGTGTCTTCCAGACCACGTTGAACTGGCCGTCGGCCTTGATCTCGCCGATGAACACTGACTTGTGCAGGTGGTGGTTCTTCTCGTCCATCTTGGACGTGATGCCCGAGGGTGCCGTGAAGGTCTGACCAGACATCGCGGCAATCACCTTGTCGGTATCGGTGGACTTGGCCTTCTCGACCGCCTGCTTCCACATGTTGATGCCAATATAGGTGGCTTCCATCGGATCGTTGGTCAGCGGCTTGTCCATGTGGCCCGGAATTTTCTTGGCCTTGGCATACTCGGACCACTTCTTGATGAAAGCGGTGTTGGTCGGGTTCTTGATCGACATGAAGTAGTTCCACGCAGCCAGGTGGCCTACCAGCGGCTTGGTGTCGACGCCGCGCAGCTCTTCCTCACCGACCGAGAAAGCCACCACAGGCACGTCCTTGGCCTTGAGGCCGGCGTTGCCCAGTTCCTTGTAAAACGGTACGTTGGAGTCGCCATTGATGGTCGACACCACGGCGGTCTTGCCACCGGCGGAGAACTTCTTGACGTCGGCAACGATGGTCTGATAGTCGCTGTGGCCGAACGGGGTGTACTTCTCGTCGATGTCGGTGTCTTTCACGCCCTTGCTCTTGAGGTAGGCGCGCAGGATCTTGTTGGTGGTGCGGGGGTACACATAATCGGTACCGAGCAGCACCCAGCGCTTGGCAGCACCGCCGTCCTTGCTCATCAGGTAGTCCACCGCGGGAATTGCCTGCTGGTTCGGCGCGGCGCCGGTGTAGAACACGTTCTTGGACAGCTCTTCACCCTCGTATTGCACCGGGTAGAACAGCAGGCCGTTCATTTCCTCGACCACCGGCAACACCGACTTGCGCGACACCGAGGTCCAGCAACCGAAGATCACGGAGACCTTGTCCTGACCGAGCAGCTGCTTGGTCTTTTCGGCGAACAGCGGCCAGTTGGATGCCGGGTCGACCACCACGGGCTCGAGCTTCTTGCCGAGCACGCCACCCTTGGCGTTGATCTCGTCGATGGCCATCAGCACGGTGTCCTTGAGCACCGTCTCCGAGATGGCCATCGTGCCCGAGAGGCTGTGCAGGATGCCGACCTTGATGGTGTCGCCTGACTGGGCGTAGGCGGCGCCGGAGAATCCAAAGCCCAGGGCGAGGGACGCGGTGATGAGTTTGAGCGGAATCCGACGATTCATGTGTTTCTCCAGTGAAAGAGCAAGGCCCGGGATTGGGTTGCACCGCACAACGCAAATGGCGTGCCAGTTGCAGCAGCATGCGTGCGCACCATGACACGGCCCGCCCTGAAGCGCGCAGATCGGGCACTGCAACACACTGCACCCGCATGCGCAGATGCGCACCGACACGGCTCACGGCCCGCACCGCGTTGGTGTCATGCCGGCGCACAAAAACGTCCAACGCGCACCGCGCCTGCGCGCATCCGCACGGTTTCGGGTGGCACATGAATTGCGTAACAATGTTCGTGGCCCCACCGCCACGCCACGAGAGCTGACCATGGAACTGACCCCGCGCGAAAAAGACAAACTGCTGCTGTTCACGGCAGGCCTGCTGGCCGAGCGGCGCAAGGCCCGTGGCCTCAAGCTCAACTATCCGGAGGCGGTCGCGCTGATCAGTACTGCCGTGATGGAAGGTGCCCGCGACGGCAAGACCGTGGCCCAGTTGATGAACGAAGGCCGCGCCGTGCTGACACGCGACGATGTCATGGACGGTATCGCCGAGATGATCCCGGACATCCAGGTTGAAGCCACCTTTCCAGATGGAACCAAGCTGGTTACCGTGCACCAGCCCATCGTCTAGGAGACAACCCCATGAACAAGGTTATGACCCGCCGGCTTTTGGCGACCTCCCTCGCACTGGCGAGCAGTTTTGCGCAAGCCCATGATGGGCACAGCCTGAGCGGCAGCCATTGGCACGCGACGGATTCCCTGGGATTCATAAGCCTGGCCATTGCAGCGGCCGTGGCCCTATGGCTTTCCCGCGGCGGCAAATGATGACGCCGGGTGAATTGCTGCCGCTGGACGGCGAGCACGCGCTCAACACCGGCCGGCGCACCCACACGCTGGTCGTGCGCAACACCGGCGACCGGCCGATACAGGTCGGCTCGCACTACCACTTCGCCGAAACCAACGCCGCGCTGGAATTCGACCGCGTGGCCGCGCGCGGCATGCGGCTGAACATTGCCTCGGGCACTGCCGTGCGCTTCGAGCCAGGCCAGCAACGCACGGTGGAGCTGGTCGACTATGCCGGCGCGCGCGCGGTGGTTGGCTTTCGCGCCGAGATCAACGGACCGTTGGATGCGGCTCAGGCAGGGGGGACATGATGGCTCGCATTTCACGACGCGCTTATGCCGAGATGTTCGGCCCCACCGTTGGAGACCGGCTGCGCCTGGCCGACACCGAACTGCTGATCGAGGTCGAGGACGACTACACCTTGCGCGCCGGCAGTCATGGTGAGGAAGTGAAATTCGGCGGCGGCAAGACCATCCGCGACGGCATGGCGCAAAGCCAGCGCGCCCGTGCACAAGGAGCGGTCGACACGGTGATGACCAACGCCCTGATCGTCGACCACTGGGGCATCGTCAAGGCCGACATCGGGCTGAAAGACGGGCGCGTCCATGCGATCGGCAAGGCCGGCAATCCGGACACGCAGAACGGTGTCGACATCGTCATCGGGCCCGGCACCGAGATCATCAGCTGCGAAGGCCACATCGTCACCGCCGGTGGCATCGACTCGCACATCCACTTCATCTGCCCGCAGCAGATCGAGGAGGCGCTGGCCAGCGGCATCACCACCATGCTCGGCGGTGGCACCGGCCCTGCCACCGGCACGCTGGCGACCACCTGCACGCCGGGCGCCTGGCATATCGAACGCATGCTGCAGTCGGCCGACGCTTTCACGATGAACCTGGGCTTCCTGGGCAAGGGCAATGCCAGCCTGCCGCAGGCTTTGCACGAACAGGTCAAGGCCGGCGCCATCGGACTCAAGCTGCACGAGGACTGGGGCACGACGCCGGCGGCGATCAGCAACTGCCTGGACGTGGCCGAGGAAACAGACGTGCAGGTCGCGATCCATTCCGACACGCTGAACGAGTCGGGCTTCGTCGAGAACACCATCGCGGCCACCAAGGGCCGCACCTTGTGTGCCTTCCATACCGAAGGCGCCGGCGGCGGGCATGCGCCCGACATCCTGCGGGTGGTGGGTCACGACAACTTCCTGCCGTCGAGCACGAACCCCACCATGCCGTACACCGTCAACACGCTGGACGAACATGTCGACATGCTGATGGTCTGCCACCACCTGGACGCGTCGATCGCCGAAGACCTGGCCTTTGCAGAGAGCCGCATCCGCAAGGAGACCATCGCAGCCGAAGACGTGCTACACGACCTGGGCGCGATCAGCATGATGAGCAGCGACAGCCAGGCCATGGGCCGGGTCGGCGAAGTGATTCTGCGTACCTGGCAGACCGCCCACAAGATGCGGGTGCAACGCGGCAAGCTGCCCGGCGACCCGGCCGGCAACGACAACCAGCGCGTCAAGCGCTACATTGCCAAATACACCATCAACCCGGCGCTGGCCCACGGTATTGCACACGAGGTGGGCTCGATCGCGGTTGGCAAATGGGCCGACCTGGTGGTCTGGAAACCGGCCTTCTTCGGTGTCAAGCCGGCGCTGATCGTCAAGGGCGGCTCGATTGCGATGGCCGCCATGGGTGACCCGAACGCCAGCATCCCGACGCCGCAACCGGTGCACTACCGGCCGATGTTCGGCGCCTTCGGCGGTGCCATCGCGAAATCATCGCTGACGTTCGTGTCGCAGGCCGGCCTGGCCGACGGTATCGGCCAGCGCTACGGACTGGCCAAGACGCTCAGCGCCGTGCGCGGCACCCGCACGGTGCGCAAAAGCCACATGGTGCACAACAACTACACACCGGTGATGGAAGTCGATGCCCAGACCTATGCCGTGCGCGCCGATGGCGTGTTGCTGACCTGCGAGGCAGCCACGGTGTTGCCGATGGCGCAGCGGTATTTCTTGTTTTGACCCTGTCGCCGCTTTATCTGAGGCGTATGTGCGATCGCAACCTGACCGCAAACTCGGCTTCCGAAATGCTGCCGCCAGCGACGCCGAGCATCGTCAATGTGGCCTCCACCTGGCTGGCGTCGAGGCGATATCC
>Ga0073904_10003400_pt1 | contig 11974 bp, 12 predicted proteins | sample KloWWTrecipitate_FD_66668 | JGI IMG/M metagenome (GOLD analysis project Ga0073904, IMG submission 66668) | Active sludge microbial communities from Klosterneuburg, Austria, studying microevolution and ecology of nitrifiers - Klosterneuburg... | ecosystem: Engineered > WWTP > Aerobic digester >...
GCTGCAAGGCCCGCGCCGGGTCGGTGGCCGCCATCAGACCGACCATGCGCCCGATGAACACCGGCATCAGCGTGTCGATCAGCGCCACGCCCAGGCCGGTCGCGAGCATCGCCAGGTACAGGCCCCGCGTCTGACGGATGAAATGCCAGTAGAACGCCAGCAGGTCCGGCGGCGGACCCTGGTCGGACACATGGGAGGGCGCCGCGGTTTCGGGCACGCGGCTTTCAAAGAAGCGGAACATGATCGGGAAATGGCCGTGAACAACAGCCTTGTGCAAACGAGTATGGCATGCCGTCATGCCAGTGTCCTGCACGGGGGAATCGATGTGGCTGTACCCTGCGTTGCGCCCGGGTGCAATCGACCGATCGTGGGTCGATCGCCGCGAATCTGCAGGGCCATCGCGCGACAGCCAAAGCACATTGCCATGCCCTTGGCGTCAGGACACGCAGCAACTGCGCCTGCGGTTATGTCAGACCGCGACCCCGAACAGTTTGCCGACACCGGCGGTGATGGCCATCGCCAGAGCGCCCCAGAACGTCACGCGCGCAATGCCCTTGGCGATGCCGGCACCGCCAATGTATGCAGCCAGGCCACCGAGCAGCACCAGGAACAGCAGCGATGTTGCGCCGACCACCAGCGCCAGCGATGGACCGGGCGACAGCCATGCGCTGAGCAGCGGCAAGCCGGCGCCGACGATGAACGCGGCTGCGGAAGACGCGGCGGCCAACAGGGGTCTGGCGTTCATCGCCTCGGAAATGCCGAGCTCATCGCGGGTGTGCGCGCCCAGCGCGTCCCTGGCCATCAACTGCCGGGCCACCTGCTTCGCGAGATCGGCGTCGAGTCCGCGCTGCATGTAGATTGCGGCCAGTTCCGCCGTTTCCCGCACGCCGTCGGTTGCCAGTTCCTGTCGTTCACGCGCGATATCGGCCTGCTCGGTATCCGATTGCGAACTCACCGACACGTACTCTCCCGCCGCCATCGACATCGCGCCAGCCACCAGGCCGGCCACACCGGCCACCAGAACCGCATTGTGCGGGCCATTGGCGGCGGCAACACCGATGATCAGACTGGCCGTGGAGACGATTCCGTCATTGGCGCCCAGGACGGCCGCGCGCAACCAGCCGATATGGTGGGTACGGTGACTTTCTGCATGAATTCTGGACATGGTGAAGATGGCCTGCGAAATGGCCCCTGGGGACCCGTGTCATGGATAGCCGGCGAATAGCGGCTGCTGTGCCGTACATTGTCCGCCGGATCGGCCTGCGCCCGGCAACTGCCCTTGGCCACGCACTCAAGATGGCAAACGGACCCGGACGCTCAGAGCTGTCTTCCCGTGTGAAAGATGCGGTCCCAGCACGACATGGTGACACCGTAGTTGTACTGGGGTTGCCGGTGGTGGATCGCATGCAGGCGCTTGCAACGCCGCATCCAGGCGCCACGGGCCCGCCAATGGTGAATCGCATGGTGGTTGACGCCGTACAGAAAATAACCGATGGTGACACCCATGGTTGCCCCTGAGCCGAACCAGATGCCGGCCAGCAGGATGGCCGGCAGCCAGAACAGCACGGTGATCATGGCCAGACTCAGCGCAGTGGGTGTGGCGATCAGCGCGTGCGGGCGGCGGTGATGTTCGCCATGCATGCGCTGGAATGGCTCGATACCGTGAAACACCAGCCGGTGCATCGCATATTCGATCAGGCTCCAGATCGCCAGACCCACCACGATGGCACCCACCGTCGCGCCCAGGCTGCGATGCGGCGCGAAGTGGTAGAGCATCCACGGGGCGGCCAGAATCGCCGCCAGATAGACCGCGAAATCCCCGAAATACGCCCATCGGGAGTGTTCGATCGAGAGGGTTTTCATGGATTATTCCTGGTCAGGACGCATGTTAAGGAGCACGTCCTGCCAATGCCTTAAACGGTCCTTAATGCTGCGCAGGGCAGGGGTCGGCGCGGACCGGATTCTCAGGGCCGTTTGCGTCCTGCCTTCACGCTACCGGTGACTCTCGGTGGCAGGCCCGTATGCTGGGTCAGCAGACGTCCCTTGACCGGCTGCACACCCTGCTTCGCCGGTGCCGCCGTCGAATTCTTCTTGCGGGCGCTGGTGTAGTTGCCGTCGGTCATCGGCTGGAAGGTCGGAATCAGGTGCTGCTTGCCGTTGCCGATCAGGTCGGAGCGGCCCATGGCCTTGAGCGCCTCGCGCAGCAGTGGCCAGTTGTTGGCGTCGTGGTAACGCAGAAAGGCCTTGTGCAGGCGCCGGCGCCGGTCGCCGCGCACCACGTCGACCGACGCGCTGTCGCGCGTGACGCGGCGCAGCGGATTGCGGCCGGAGTGGTACATCGCGGTGGCGGTGGCCATCGGGCTGGGGTAGAAGTTCTGCACCTGGTCGGCGCGAAAGCCGTTCTTCTTGAGCCAGACCGCCAGGTTCATCATGTCTTCGTCGCTGGTACCCGGATGGGCGGCGATGAAATACGGAATCAGGTATTGCTTCTTGCCGGCCTCGAGCGAATATTTCTCGAACAGCTGCTTGAACTTGTCATAGGTTCCGATGCCCGGCTTCATCATCTTGTCGAGCGGGCCCTGCTCGGTGTGTTCGGGCGCGATCTTCAGGTAGCCACCGACGTGGTGGGTCACCAGTTCCTTGACGTATTCGGGCGACTGCACTGCCAGGTCGTAACGCAGGCCGGAGCTGATCAGGATCTTCTTGACGCCCTTGATCGAACGCGCACGCCGGTACATGTGCACCAGCGCCGAGTGGTCGGTGTTGAGGTTGCTGCAGATACCCGGATACACGCAGCTGGGCTTGCGGCAGGCCGATTCGATCGCCGGACTCTTGCAACCGATGCGGTACATGTTGGCAGTGGGGCCGCCCAGATCGGAGATGGTGCCGGTGAAGCCTTTGACGGTATCGCGGATCGCCTCGACCTCGCGGATCACCGAGTCCTCGGAGCGGCTCTGGATGATGCGGCCTTCATGCTCCGTGATTGAGCAGAAGGTGCAGCCGCCAAAGCAGCCGCGCATGATGTTGACGCTGAAGCGGATCATCTCCCAGGCGGGAATCCTGGTGGCGCCATCATGGCTGCCGTTCTCGTCGGCATACGCCGGGTGCGGCGAGCGTGCATAGGGCAGGTCGAACACCAGGTCCATCTCGGCCGTGGTGAGCGGAATCGGCGGCGGATTGATCCACACGTCGCGCGCCGTGGCGCCTTCGCCATGCGCCTGCACCAGCGCGCGGGCGTTGCCGGGATTGGTCTCCAGGTGCAACACCCGGTTGGCATGGGCATACAGCACCGGGTCGGCGCGCACCTGCTCGTAACTGGGCAGCCGGATCACGGAACGGTCGCGCGGCGGCACCTTGAGTCTGCCCTTGAAGGCCGGATTGGGCATGAAGGTCAGTGGCTGGATCGCCGGATTGGCCTGGGTCGACCCGGCGGCATCCGTCGGCGCATCTTCCTTGGCACAACTGCTGCCCTGCCCGGCCGCCTGATCCGAGGTCGTCTGGTAGGGATTGACATGGGCCTCGATGCGGCCCGGCTCGTCGACGCTGGTGGAATCGATCTCGAACCAGCCGGTGGCACTTTCGTCGCCGCTTCGCCGCACAAAAGCGGTGCCACGCACATCGGTGATTAGCTCGACCGGCTCGCGCGCGGCGATGCGGTGCGCCACTTCGACCAGCGCGCGTTCGGCATTGCCGTACAACAGCAGGTCGCATTTCGCGTCCACGACGATGGAACGGCGCACCTTGTCGGACCAGTAGTCGTAATGCGCGATGCGGCGCAGACTGCCTTCGATGCCACCGAGCACGATCGGCACGTCCTTGTAGGCCTCGCGGCAACGCTGGCTGTAGACAATGGCGGCGCGGTCGGGTCGCTTGCCGCCCACATCACCCGGCGTATAGGCGTCGTCGCTGCGGATCTTGCGATCGGCCGTGTACCGGTTGATCATGGAATCCATGTTGCCGGCGGTCACCCCCCAGAACAGATTGGGCTTGCCCAGAATCTTGAAAGGGTCGGCACTGTGCCACTCGGGCTGCGCGATGATGCCGACCCGGAAACCCTGGGCCTCCAGCGTGCGGCCGATCACCGCCATGCCGAAACTCGGATGGTCGACATAGGCGTCGCCGGTCACCAGGATGATGTCGCAGCTGTCCCAGCCCAGTTGCTCCATTTCGGTGCGACTCATCGGCAGGAAGCGGGCCGTGCCAAAGCGCGCTGCCCAGTACTTGCGGTAACTGGCGAGCGGTTTGGCGGCGCGCGCGAACAGGGAAACGTCGACGGGAGCGTTCATGGAGTCCTGGGGGGAAGGCCCCTAGTGTAAGGTTTGCACCTTTCCAGGGCGATGCGCAAGGGCAAATACCGAGCCGGAAACGGCCGCAGAACCCCTAGAATCGTTGTTTTACCCACCCGCGTCCGGCCATCAGCCGGGCCCACTAGATTGGAATATCCCATGAAAAAGCTCATTCTGGCCGTTGCGCTGGGCGCCGTCGCGTTTGCCGCGTCGGCCCAGGACAAGGAACTCAAGGTTGCCATCGACCCGACGTACGAGCCGTTCACCTTCAAGACCGCCGACGGCAAACCCACCGGTTTTGACGTTGACATCGCCAGCGCCGTCTGCGAACAGCTCAAACGCAAGTGTGTCTTCGTCGAACAGCTCTGGGACAGCATGATTCCCGGCCTGCAGGCCAAGAAATACGACGTCATCATCAGCTCGATGTCGATCACCGCCGACCGCCTCAAGGTGGTCGACTTCACCGACAAGTACTACAACACCCCCAGCAAGATCGTCGTCAAGAACGACATCAAGTTCGACGGCGTGGCCTCGCTCAAGGGCAAGAAGCTCGGCGTGCTCAAGGGCAGCACGCAAGAGAAATACGCCAACGGCGAACTCAAGAAGGTCGGCGTGATCGTCACACCTTACGAAGCCCAGGATCAGGTCTACCTCGACATCAAGTCGGGTCGTCTGGACGGCACCGTTGCCGACGTGCTCGAAGTCACCGGTGGCTTCCTGAGCAAGCCCGAGGGCAAGGACTACGTGCTGGTCGGCCCCGAGTTGTTCATTCCCAAGTACTTCGGTACCGGCGCCGGCTTCGCGATCCGCAAGGGTGACGCTGCGCTGAAGAAGGAACTCAACGCCGCCATCAAGACCATCCGCAGCAACGGAAGCTACAAGAAGATCAACGACAAGTACTTCAAGATCGACGTCTACGGCGGTTGATCCCCCACTCGCCTGACACCGGGTTTGTCCGACTACTACTGGTCGATTCTTCACGGCGCACTGCTGACGGTGGCCGTGTCGCTGGCCGCGCTGGCGGTCTCGATCGTGCTCGGGCTGATGGGTGCGGCGGCCAAACTCTCGGGCCGGACGCTGCTGGTGGCGGCGGCGACGGTCTACACCACCATCATCCGCGGCATTCCGGAACTGGTACTGATGCTGCTGGTCTTCTATGGCGGCAGCATCGGTATCAACCACCTGCTCGAACTCTCGGGCACGGGCATTACCCTTGACATAGAACCCTTCAGCGCCGGCGTATTGACGCTGGGGTTCATCTACGGCGCCTACATGACGGAGACCTTCCGCGGCGCCATCCTGTCGATTCCGCGCGGCCAGTTCGAGGCTGCAGCCGCCTTTGGCATGCGCCCGTCGCAGGCCTTTGTGCGCATCACGCTGCCGCAGCTGGTGCGTTACGCGTTGCCCGGCTTCACCAACAACTGGCTGGTGCTGATCAAGGCCACGGCACTGATCAGCCTGATCGGCCTGCAGGAAATGACCTATCTGGCCAAGCAGGCCAGCGCCGCGACGCGGTCACCGTTTGCATTCTTCCTGTTCACCGCCGCCCTGTTCCTGCTCTACACCTGGGTCTCGCTGGCCGCATTGCGCCGGCTGAACGCACGCTACAGCCTGGGTGCCAAACGGGTCGAACTGTAAATGGACTGGGAAGTCATCTTTCGCCCGGAGAGTCTGGCCATGTATGGCGAGGGCGTGCGGACCACCTTGTGGTTGCTGGCCTCGTCGCTGGCCATCGGCGCAGTTCTGGCCCTGCTGTTCGCTCTGGCTCTCACCGGCCCGTGGATATGGCTGCGCCGGCTCGTCGGCGCCTATACCTTTGTCATCCGCGGTACCCCGTTGCTGATCCAGGTCTACATGATTTATTACGGCCTGGGCCAGCTCGAATGGATCCAGCTGCGTTGGGACGACACCTGGCCCTGGACCCATTTCAAGGAACCGGCATTCTGCGGCCTGCTGGCCTTCAGCTTGAACACCGCCGGCTACACCGCCGAAATGCTGGCCGGTGCGATCCGCGAGACCAACGCCGGCGAAATCGAAGCTGCACAGGCCTTCGGCATGAGCCGTTTGGGCGTGACACTCCGCATCGTGTTGCCCAGCGCCTTGCGCCGCACACTGCCGGCCTACAGCAACGAGGTGGTGATGATGCTGCACAGCACCAGCCTGGCCAGTGCCGTGCCGGGCCTGCTCGACATCACCGCGGCGGCCAGCCGCATCTACTCTGATTTCTACCTGCCGTTCGAGGCCTACCTGGCCGCAGCGGCCTTGTACCTGATCGGCACCTTCTGCCTGATCGGGATGTTCAAGCTGGCCGAGCGCCAATTCCTGGCGCATCTGGCACCACGCCGGAACTGAGCCGAACCACTGCCACGAGCCGTCCCCCATGCGCCGTATCGACCACTTGCTGGAACACCCGAGCCTGGGCCGCCAGACCCAGGTCAGCAGCCTGCATTTCGGCCAGCCCGGCGCAGCGCCCAAGGCCTATATTCAAGCCAGCCTGCACGCGGAGGAACTGCCCGGCATGCTGGCTGCCTTTCATCTGCGTGCGCTGCTTGCGGCCGCCGAGGAACAGGGCCGGATGCTTGGCGAAGTGGTGCTGGTGCCGGTCGCCAACCCGATCGGGCTGGCGCAGCGACTCGACCACAAGAGCATGGGCCGCTTCGAATTGGGCAGCTCGGAGAACTTCAACCGCAACTATCCCGATCTGGCGGCGGCGATCTACCCGCAGGTCAAGGATCTGCTGGGCGCGGACAGTGCCGACAACGTGGCGATCGTACGCAACGCATTACGCGCGCACCTGGTGCAGTGGCAACCGGCCAATGCCTTGCAAAGCCTGCGCAAGACGCTGGTCTCGCTGGCGATCGATGCCGACCTGGTGCTCGACCTGCATTGCGACTGCGAAGCCGTGCTGCACATCTATACCGAGACACCGTGCTGGCCACGGCTGGAACCGCTGACACGCCTGCTGGGCGCGCGCGCGGTGTTGCTGGCCCAGGACGCCGGCGGCGTGTCGTTCGACGAGTGTTTCTCCGGCCTGTGGTGGAAGTTGTCCAGGCAGATCGCGCGCGACGGAAATACCCACCCGCTGCCGCAGGCCTGTGCCAGCGCGACGGTCGAGTTGCGCAGCGAGGCCGAGGTCTCGCACGCGCTCGGGCAGGCCGACGCGGCGGCGATCTTCGGGTTTCTGCAGTACGAGGGCATCGTTCATGGCGACGACATGCCGCATCTGCCGCCAGCCCTGTGTGTCGCCACGCCGCTGGCCGGCTCGCAAACCGTCAAGGCGCCGGTAGCCGGCCTGCTGGTGTTCAGTGCCGTACCAGGCGATAACTTGCGCATGGGCGACGCGGTCGCCCAGATCATCGATCCGATTGCCAATACCACCCATACCGTGCGCGCCGAGGTCGACGGCCTGATGTATGCCCGTACCGACGATCGTTATGTGCTTCCCAATGACGACATCGCCAACGTCGCGGGCAGCGTGCCGTTTCGCACCGGCAGCCTGCTGGGCGCCTGATGCAGCGCGCGCACCTATTTTCCGACCGAGTTGCCGACCATGAATGACAAGACCCTGAAACTGCAGGCCATCGACATCCACAAGAAGTTCGGCGCCAACGAAGTTCTCAAGGGTGTGTCGCTCCAGGCCCACGGCGGCGACGTGATCAGCATCATCGGAAGTTCGGGTTCGGGCAAGAGCACCTTCCTGCGCTGCATCAATCTGCTGGAGAAGCCCAACCAGGGCCGCATCATCGTGGCCGGTGAAGAGCTGCGCCTGGTGCCCGACAAGTCCGGCCAGCTGCATGCGGCAGACGCCCGGCAATTGCAGAGCATACGCACCAAACTGGCCATGGTGTTCCAGCATTTCAACCTGTGGGTCCACCTGACGGTGCTGCAGAACATCATCGAGGCGCCGGTGCACGTAATGAAGGTGCCGCGCGACGAAGCTGTTCAAACCGCGCGCAAGTACCTGGCGCTGGTCGACCTGCCCAACATGGAAGACCGGTATCCGGCCCACATGAGCGGCGGACAGCAGCAACGCGTGGCGATTGCCCGTTCGCTGGCGATGGAGCCCGAGGTGATGCTGTTCGACGAGCCCACCAGCGCGCTCGACCCGGAACTGGTGACCGAGGTTCTGAAGGTGATGCGCACACTGGCCGAGGAAGGCCGCACCATGGTGGTGGTGACGCACGAGATGGGATTTGCCCGCGACGTGGCCAATCACCTGATCTTCCTGCACCAGGGGCGCATCGAGGAAGAAGGGGTTCCGGCCGACGTGTTGACCAACCCCAAGAGCGAACGGCTCGGCCAGTTCCTCTCGGGCAGCCTCAAGTAGCGCCGGGCAGCGGCGGCAGGCCTGTATGTCCGTAGGCGGCGCCACCCCACCGGCGGCCCTGGACGCACTGCACCTGTGGGCGCCGGTGGTTTGGCTGCGGGTGAATCCCTACGCCTATCCCACGCTCGAAACCTTGCACATCATCGGCCTGGCGCTGGTGTTCGGCACGCTCTGGGTCGTCGACCTGGCCATTCTTGGCTGGTTGCGTGGCATCGATCTGCAGCAACTGTTGCGCCGCGTATTGCCCTGGACGCTGCTCGGTTTCGCGCTGGCCACCGCATCCGGGCTGACGATGTTCACAAGCAATGTGGGGGATTTCATTGCCAACCCCGCATTCGTTCTCAAAATGGGATTATTGTTTGTTGCCGGCACGAACGCCGCAGTGCTGCATGCCCGCGGCCCTATCGCGCCGGCCAACCGCACGACGCGTCTGCAGGCCGCACTGTCCATCCTGATCTGGATTGCCGTGATCGCCTGTGGCCGCTGGATTGCCTATGTCTGACCAAAGGACCCCATGCAACGTCGCCACATTGTTTTGACCGGCCCGGCACTGGCCCTCGCCGGCTGGCATACCCCCAGCCTTGCGCACCATGGCTGGTCGAGTTTCGACGAGTCCAAGCCACTGTACCTCGGTGGCAAGGTGAAGGCCGTCAAGTGGCAAAACCCGCATGCAGAAATCGTGATCACCGTTGCCGCCGATGCAACGTTGCCAGCGAATCTGGCCAGCCTCGCGGCACCGGCACAGTCGGGCAATGTCGACGGCTCCAGGGTGCTGGCGGGCGCCAGACTGCCCCATCGCCGCGGCGACTGGACGATCGAGTTGTCGCCGATGACCCGCATCCATGCCTGGAAGGTGCCGCAACCCAAGGTCGGCGATACCGTGGCAGCTGTGGCATACAGCTTCCCGGATGAAAAAGGCGAAATGTTCGCACGGGTCGAATTTCTGATCATCGGCCAGCAGCTGTACGGACTGCGCTCGAACCCGGCCTGAGCCGGCAGCAGGACCAGCCACCAGGCGCCTGCAGCGCACGCGCCCAGGCAAGCGGGCTCAGATCCAGTACTTGGCGCGCACCAGTACGTCGCGCGGGCCTGCCGGTGTCTCCACCACCAGCGTGCTACCCGGATCCCAATATGCCGCCTCGACCATCGCAATGCCGATGTTGCTCTTGAATGCCGGCGAATACGCAGCCGAGCCGATCTGGCCGGCCGGCTTGCCTTTGACCGTCAGCGGCCAGGCTTCGGTGCACGCCGGCAGCGGATCGCCCGAAATCTCGACCGGCCGCAGCTGGCGCTCAGGCACCTGCTTGTGCAGCAAGGCCTCGCGCGCACGGCAGGTCGGCACCGCGTCGAGTTGCACGTATTTCCCCAGGTCGGCTTCGAACGGGGTGTTCTCCAGCGTCACGTCGTTGCCGTAACTCAGCAGCCCGGCCTCGATGCGCTCGATGCCGTTGGGGCAGCCGGCGCGGATATCCAGGTCTTCACCGGCTTCCATGATGTGGTCCCACAAGGCCGGGCCGTGCTGGGCACCATCGACGTAGATCTCGAACCCGCCCTGGCGCGACCAGCCAGAGCGCGCGATCACCATGTCCTGGCCCTGGAACTCGATGGTCTTGTGGCGGAAGAACTTTGTCTCGCGGATCGCCTGGCCGAACAGCCGCTCGACCAGCACATCGGCCTTGGGACCCTGGATCGCCAGCGGCGAGATGTCGGGCTCCGACACCTGCACATCCATGCCAAAACCGCCGGCCAGTCCCTTGTAGTAATACATCAGGTCGCTGTCGGCGATCGATACCCAGAACCGGTCTGCGGCCAGCTTGAGCACGATCGGGTCGTTGATCATGCCGCCGTTGACATCGACGATCGGCACGTAATAACACTGGTCGTTCTTCATGCGCGTGATGTCGCGCGGGCTGGTCATCTGCAGCAGCCGCTCGGCGTCGGGGCCGCGCAGTTCGATCTGGCGTTCGCAGGCCACGTCCCATAACTGCACCGCAGTCTTGAGGTGGTGGCAGTCCTCCTCGACCGAGCGGAACACCGCCGGCAGCAGCATATGGTTGTAGACGGTATAGGCCTTGACGCCGGCGGCAGTGACGCGCTCGGTGAACGGCGTGCGGCGCACGCGCCGGGAACGGGCAAGAACAGGATGTGTCATGAAGGTCCCAGCATGAACAAAAGCCACAAAACCCGGCTGCTCCGCGTACACGCACCCGAGCGTGCCAAACACCGCTTGCCGGCTGTCTGCGGATTGTATGGAGGCGCTGGCGCCGGCCAGCAGCAAAAGCGTCACCGCAATGTCAATTCAGCCCCCTATACTTCCGCCATGTCATCGATCCGACTCGAAAACGTCACCAAACACTGGGGCAACACCAAGGCCCTCGATGGCATCACGCTGGATATCGAACCGGGCAGCTTCTGCGTGCTGCTCGGCCCATCGGGCTGCGGCAAGTCCACCACCTTGCGCATCATCGCAGGGCTGGAGGCCGCCAGTGGCGGCCGCGTGGTGGTCGAAGGCCGCGATGTCACCGACCTGCCACCGGCGCAGCGCGGCATCTCCATGGTGTTCCAGAATTACGCGCTATTTCCGCACCTGAGCGTGGCCGACAACATCGGCTTCGGCCTGTCGGTGCGCAAGGTGCCCAAGGCCGAAGCGGCGCGGCGTCTACAGGAAACCGCCGAACTGCTGGGGTTGGACAAACTGCTTGCGCGCAAGCCATCCGAACTCTCCGGCGGCCAGCAGCAACGCGTGGCGCTGGGCCGCGCGCTGGTGGCGCAATCGAAGATCTGCCTGATGGACGAGCCGCTGTCCAACCTGGACGCGCAGCTGCGCCAGGAGATGCGCCACGAATTGCGCGAATTTCAATTGCGCCTGGGCCTGACCGTGGTCTACGTGACCCACGACCAGGCCGAGGCCATGAGCATGGCCGACCAGGTGGTGCTGCTCAACAAGGGCCGCATCGAGCAGGCCGCCGCGCCGCGCCAGATGTACTCGCGCCCGGCCACCACGTTTGCGGCACGTTTCATCGGCACCCCGGCCATGAACCTGCTGCGGCTGGAAAACGGACGTATCGCCGGCAGCGACATTGCGGTGGGCGGCAGCGGCACGACCCTGGGCGTGCGCCCGGAGGCCATCACGCTGGGCGGCTCGGTACCGGCGCAGGTGCGCAGCCTGGAGTACCTGGGTTCAGACCTGGTGCTGCGCTGCGCCGTCGGCGACGAACTGGTCACGGTACGGGCGGACGGCCGAAGCGAACTGGCCGAAGGTGCGCAGGTCATGCTGCAGTGGACCGCGCAGGAGCAACACTTTTTCGACAGCCTGGGCAGTCGCGCTGCCTGAAACCCCGCGGCAGTTCACTGCCCTATC
>Ga0073904_10003402_pt1 | contig 11974 bp, 7 predicted proteins | sample KloWWTrecipitate_FD_66668 | JGI IMG/M metagenome (GOLD analysis project Ga0073904, IMG submission 66668) | Active sludge microbial communities from Klosterneuburg, Austria, studying microevolution and ecology of nitrifiers - Klosterneuburg... | ecosystem: Engineered > WWTP > Aerobic digester >...
GCAATCTATAAATATTATGTCAAATTTTCCAGCGGTGATTTCTCATTTTATTTAGGAATCTGTATTCTTTTAAATATAGATAAGTATAAAATTCAGATTGCTTTACCCGAATGAATTCGGGTTCGCAAAGACATGTATTATAAAAATCCCGCAGAGAAACTATCTTTCTCTGCGGGAAAATTTTCACATTAAAAATTCTTAATTTCTAATATTTAATTTATTTTATAAGCATCATACGCTTTGTCTGAGAAATTCCATCAGCTTTCAGAGTATAAAAATATATACCTGACGAAAGTGAAGCTGCATTGAATTTATATTCATAGGTACCGACATTAAGATTTTCATTTACAAGATTTGAAATTTCCTTACCTGAAATATCATAAACCTTCAAACTTACAAGTCCGGTCTTTGGCAGTGAAAAATTTATAGTAGTCGAAGGATTAAATGGGTTTGGATAATTTTGCTGTAATTCATATTTAGTCGGAACTAAAGAAGATATCTGATTAACTGAAACTTGCATTGTATCAATAAAATGATTTCCGGGAACAGTTACTTCAGTATTCAGCATATTTACATAAGCATAGATCCTTGTAAAAAATCCGGGACCGGGTGCATTTTTCCATTGGAGATCAAGATTTTCATTTGGAGCAAAAGATCCTGCAGAAGTTTTCAGACTCATTTTAACAACAAGAACACCAGGTGAGTTTGATGGAATTATAAATCCATTTCCTTGTCCGACAATAGCATTTCCTGCGAGTCTCAGTTCGTTATTTGAAACAGTAGGATTTCTTGGCTGCTGGCTTACAGGAAGTCCCGAACCAATTATTCTGTAACTCAAAGTACCGCCATTAGCAATAGCCGGATTAAACAGGAAAAAATATTGTCCGGAAGCATATTGAAAAGTATCTATTACTGCAGTGTTTGTATGAATTAAGAATACTTCGAAAGTAAGTGAATCGGCTGCCTGAAAATTAAAGTTTTTCGCAGTCAGAGTATATTCGGGATTTTGAGCAGATACATTTTTTGAATTAAAGAAAGAAAGAAAAACTAAAAAAAATATCGCTAAATATTTCATGATTGATTTATTTTGGTTTATAGAAAATTTATAAAATAAGAATACAAGACGTGAATATACTTCACGTCCTGCATTCATCTATTAACTAAGCATCAGCTTAGGGTCTTATTACAGAAATGAAAAGTGCTGTATTATTATCTACAAATGAAATGTCATCTAAATCTACAATTCCATCACCATTTACATCAGAGCTCACATAACCCGCAGTAAAACTGGAAATATCATTATCTGTGAGAGAAGCATCATTTAATTCAACTAATCCATCCTGATCAACATCACCGCTGTACATACAATATTTACCGGCTCTTAATATCTGATTACTGCCGAAAGACTGAGCTGCTGAAGTTGTGAAATTAAATGAATTATTACCACCCTGAGTAAATGGCTCTCCACCAGATTTACTCCAGGTTTCAATTGAATTTCTGTGCTTTACCTGTAAATAATATGTTCCTGATGTTGCATTATTAAATACGAAAGATCCCGCAAATGAACCAGCATTAACAACTGCTTTGGATGAATCAACAATATTAAATGGAGCTGAAGTTTGTCTCAGATATAGTCTTACAGTATCACTGCTGTTCAGCATATTTGTATTTGTATTAAGAAACGCCTGCGGAATAACTGTCAGATTGTAATCAGAAGGTACCGGCAGAAAATAATTTTTAGGATCAAACTGAGCCCATACTGCAGACCAGTTGATAGTACCAAAAGCACCTCTATAAGCAACAGAAGTAAAATCTGTTAAATTTGGATTGGTAAAACTTGCACCACTTAAAGCAGGTGACCCGCCAGCAGGCAACCAGTTATTTACAGAATTACCTGATGGATCCGGATAAATGTTAAACGGACTTGTCAGCATCACATCAGAATTATTAGTGTAAGAAGTATTCCATGTGTTTATAAAAGACACAGGATCAGGAGTTACTGTGCCTCCTGTCTGATCTGCAATTGCCGTGAACATTCCTGAAAATATATTTGTCCTCAGCTGAACAGTTCCACCATTTGCATCATTACATACTCCGGATCCGTCAAATCTGATTCCGGTTCTCCATCCCATAATTAATGAATTATAAATGCAGGCCTGCATATTTCTTCTCAGATGACCGCCTCTCTGAAATAATGGATTTACTGATGTCGAATTATTTTCAAAAGGTCCGATCACTGTCATGTTGGAAAAGAAAGGTCTGGTTCTCGGACCGTTTGTATTTGAAGGAGAATTGTTATTATTATCAATTTCAAATCCATTGGATGAACTGACATCAGCAATATCTTTATCTCTTACACTTAATCCAAACTGGACTCTTCCTCTGAATCCATTATCACAATCCCAATCGTCATCCAATGCTTTATATGATATCAGATTTTTACAATTTACATTTCCGCCAAACCATTCAAAAGAATCATCACCGCAGTAGCTGACCTGAACATATTCTATTACTGTCCTGCTTCCAACACCTCCCATTGTAAGTCCATTGATCTCATTACCTGAAACTCCCGTAAGATTTACACCTGGGAATTCAAGCCTTACATATCTGAAACATCCGGAGCTGTCATTATTCACTACAGGCTGACCACCATAGATTGGTCCAAGTCCGGGTCCGAATCCTTCTATCTCTGCAGAATCCACACCTGTCGATGTGTTAATCGCAGATCTTCCGAGGATAATCACTCCGCCCCAGTCACCGGTATTTCTCTGACCTGCAGGTCTTTCACTTGTAAAGACAATTGGATTATCAGGTGTTCCATTTGCATAAATAATTCCGCCTCTCTGAATTATCAATGTTCCTTTTGAATTAAAATCTCCTTTAATTACTGTACCTTCAGGAATTACAAGCTTGCCGCCGTTTACTACATTGTTGAACCCTTTCATTTTGTATGTAGTAGTCCTGTTCAAAGTAACAAGGCCGGTAATATTAGATGAATTTAATGTAGTAGAATCTGTAACTGCGGAAGAGTCTTTTAACCCGAAAATTAAAATTATGATTGTAACAATTCTTAAAACTCGTTGCATTTCTATCTCCTTTTTTTTAGTTATAAATTATTTGTTTTATGTATTACAAAAATAACATTTAACTATTTCTAAAGGATTACTGAAATGTTATGTATGTTAAGATGAGAATACTAAATTGTAAATAAAGAAAGTTTTTTGAAAAATTTTGAAAATGCAGTTTAGTGAGTTTGAGAAAAATCTCAATTACTCTTGAAATAATTCGATCAATAGATCGTGATGTTATAATAACAGGATTAACTTTCACGAAACAAGTTTCAGTTTTTCAATTTCAAAAAATTCACTTATTCTCACTATTCCTTCATTATCAATTGTAATATAGCTCGAAGGAATGTCTGTCCAACAGCCCGAATTAAAATAAGAGATTCCATTTTGCGATTTCTGAAGTATCTGATGTGTATGTCCGCAGATCACAGTGTTTTTATTTTTTCTGCGTGCATATTCAATTGCGTTGTCAGCGACTTTGTGAGAGAGTCTGAGCCATCCTTTGCTTTTCCTTTTTATAAATCTTGAAACAAGCAGCTTTTCTCTGTCATACTTTTGAATTTTGTTATAAATGAATGAAGAGATATTACTGATAAGAATATTTTCATTTAAAAATCTGTCAAACTGATGACCGTGTATTGCAATTATTTTATTTCCGTTAATTATAAATTCATATTCCATATATGCCTTTATTCCTATCAGATGAGAAAGTTTTTCTATCAGACCTTCATCATGATTTCCTTCCACCCAGATCACTTCAATATTCCTGTCGGGGTTTGAAAGTTTTCTTATGTATGAAAGCAGATCCCAGTGTTCTCTTTTTAATCTTTTAAAATTGAGATCATCAAATATATCTCCGAGCAGGATCAGCCTTTTAAAACTTAAACTTTTCAGCAGATCCAGCACCTGAGACGGTCTGGCAACGTAAGAACCCAGATGTATATCTGAAACAATTAAAGTGTTAATGATCATTTTCATAAATATAATTTTTTTTTAAAATTACTTTTCTGATGTTTTGCAATTAATAACAAATATAAATGATATTGTTAATTTGCAAATAAAAAAGACCGTGATCATAATTGACCCCGGTCTTTACATTTATTAATTATTTCAAAAATTTATTTTACAAGAAGCATCTTTTTAGTCTCAGTTATATTATCAGATTTCAAAGTATAGAAATAAATTCCCGACGAAAGTGAAGCTGCATTGAATTTATATTCATAGGTACCGACAGTAAGATTTTCATTTACAAGATTTGCAATTTCCTTACCCGAAATATCATATACTTTAAGACTTACAAGCCCTGAATTTGGAAGTGAAAAATTAATAGTAGTCGAAGGATTAAATGGGTTTGGATAATTTTGATCAAGTGTAAATCTCTCAGGTATTACAGAAGAGATCTGACTAATTCCAATGATATTATATTCTCGTGGATTGAACTGAGCCCATTCGAGAGACCAGTTTACAGATCCAAACGCGCCTCTGAAAGTTACATTTTCAAATCCGTTTAGATTTGGATTATTAAATGAGGAACCCGAAAGTGCCGGAGAGCCGTTGTCAGGCATCCAGTTATTTACATTATTCCCCGGCAACGGCGCATCGGGATAAATGTTAAAAGGAGAATTTAACATTACAGAACTATTATCGGAATAAACAGAATTTTCGAAAGACGATGTTTGAAGCCATGTCTGTGGAGAAAAAGAACCAGTACCTGTGCTGTCCGCAAGCTTTACATTACCTGCCATTATATTATTTCTTATCTGTATCGAATCTGCCTGTGCAGCGTTTCCAACTCCTGATCCGTCAAATCTCAAACCGACTCTCCATGACATTATAATGGAGTTATAAATACTCGCAAGATTATTTCTTCTCAAATGTCCACCCCTCTGAAATAACGGATTGACAACAGCTGAAGTAGTCACATAAGGTCCGATCACTGTCATGTTTGAAAATATAGGCTGTGTCCTTGGTGAATTAAAATTAGATGGAGAATTATTATTGTTGTCAATTTCAAATCCGTTAGATGAACTCACGTCTGCATACGAACTGTCTCTTACACTTAATCCAAACTGAACTTTCCCTCTGAATCCATTATCACAATCCCAGTCGTCATCTAATGCTTTGTAAGAAATCAAATGTTTACAATTTACAGTACCTCCAAACCATTCAAAAGAATCATCTCCGCTGTAACTTACCTGTACATAATCAATTACTGTTTTACTTCCGACTCCGCCCATTGTGAGTCCGTTGATTTCATTTCCTGAAACTCCTGTAAGATTCACTCCCGGAAATTCTATCCTAACATATCTTAATAAACCCGAACTGTCATTATCGATCCTCGGCTGTCCTCCATAGATCGGTCCGAGACCTGCACCAAATCCTTCTATCTCTGCAGAGTCAACACCTGTCGAAGTATTGATTCCGGATCTTCCCAGTATAATTATACCTCCCCAGTCACCTGCTTTTCTCTGACCTGCAGGTTTGTTGCTGGTAAATAAGATTGGATCATTTACCTGTCCGTTTGCATAGATCTTTCCGCCCCTTTGTATAATCAAAGTTCCTGTAGTATTAAAGTCACCGAAAATTTTTGTACCGGCTTCAATGGTTATAGTAGCACCGCTTTGTACATAATTAAATCCTTTCATCAGATAAGTTATAGATCTGGATAGAGTTATATTCGATGTGATGCTGCTCGAATTTAATGTGGTCGAGTCCACCTGTGAATAAACATTAGCCGTGCTAAATAGCAACAGTATTACAATTAAAGTTAATAATGTTTTCATTTTTATTATTATTTTTAGTTAATAGATTTTTAAATCAATATTTATAAGAAAGTGTAAAGTTGAAATTTGTATCTGTAGTATAGATCCTGACATCTTTTTCAAAATCCTGATTTTCATTTAAAGTAAACTTTTGTGTGAAGATCTGATCCTGAGCAAGTATGTTTCTGATGCCAAATTTACCTTCGAAATTTCCAAGGAATGTCTTTGAAATATTAAGATCAAGAAGATCTCTTCCCTGCTCCATGACATCATTAAAACCACTTCTTCCTACTTCTGAGATCTTTGCGCCGAATTTGTTATATAACAAATTTGCGCTGAAGCCAATTTCATAGTTATCATAAAATAGTCCGACGTTAATAGTATAAGGTGACTGTCCCTGCAATCGTCTCGTAGTTTCCGAAACTGCAGTCTGAAGACCTTCAAGATTTACCTGTGAATTTATCAGAGCAAAATTTGCATTTAATGTAAGGTCGATCAAAGACTTTGAAATAAATCCTAAATTTTTTCTGACTTCCAGTTCCATTCCATAGTTTATTGCTCCTTCTTTTGCATTTCCAAAAGTATAAGAGGGAATTGCAGTCTGCAGAGTCGGTACAATAATTTTTTCTATCGGCTGATCGAAGTGCTTATAAAATAAACTGAATGAAACTATCTCACCTGCTGCAGGAAATAATTCATATCGAAGATCATAATTCTGAATCAGACTTTCTTCAAGTTCAGGATTACCGGTAAGCTGACCTTCAGTAACAAAATCAATAAATGAGAACGGGGCAATCTCTCTAAGCTCGGGTCTTGAGACTGTCTGAGTAGCTGATGCCCGTAAATTGGTTTTGTCATTCAAAGCGTAGGTCAGATTTATTGAAGGCAGATAATCATTATTTCTCTGATTCACTAAAACAGGATCTCCTGTCTGTCTGACAAATCCATTCAGCTTTTGTTCATTATATTCATACCGCAGTCCGGTAATAATTCTTAATTTATTTACAGGTATGTCAAACATTAAAAAGCCTGCATAAAGATTTTCCGAAGCTGTGTAGGCATCACTCTTGTCAGTGATCTCTACATAATAAAGTTTTGTCGAATCAATATTCTCTTCACTGAAGATAGTTTCGATCGGCTGAAAGCCTATCTGAAATGAACCGGCATTTGCAGGTGCAAAATTTCTTGCACTGAAATTTCTGTCTGTCCCTGTAGCAAAAGTCCCGAACTTTATTTTTGAAGTACTTCCATTTCCTAATTTTAGAAACTTCATATCAAAATCTACAGCTAAATTTCTTTTTATATCTTTCAGAAATGAATAAAATCTCTGACCGACATTTGCAGTTGGGATAGTAGAAAGCGGTGCAAAATAAGGATCTTCAGTACCAAGCTCTCTCTGATAGAAAGTAGTTTTTGTATCAGGCTCATTCCTTTCAGACTCTGCATAAGAACCAATCCATGTTATATTCAGATTATTTAAATTGTTAAGGTAATGACTTCCCGACAGAAGTGAAGAGAAAAGACTTCTTTCAATAAAATCAGTAGCGTATATTTTTCTGTCATAGTCAGCTATTACTTTATAAATGCCTTCATAATATTGTGTGTTGTCTTCGGAATTTACTGAGTATGTATTTTTAAAATTGATCTTATTATTATTACCGATCCTGTAATTTGCGTTAAATAAACCACCGTTCAGAACTGTATACTGCGAAATTCTTCCGTCATAATCTATAAGAGTGGTAGTATCTGAGTTGTATTCATTTCTCTGAATTGACGTATTCTCAAATCCGTTTTTATAAGTATATGAAAATAAAACTCCGAGAGGATTGTCAGCTACATTAAAATTATTTCCGAGAGCAAGCTGGAAACCGCCGTTGACAGGAGCTTTCCTGTTTTCCTGATCCCAATTATTAGTTAAAGTCTTTCCGTAGTTATTCTGTCCTGAGAATTTTCCTGAAGGGAAGTTAGAAGGAATGTTTCTGCCGCCATTATCTTTTCCTGAATTAAAGAAAAGTATTTTACTCTGACCTGCATTATAAGAATAAAAATCTCCGTTTGAAGTAGTACCCTCCAGATATGAACCTGTAGTTTCAAAATTCATGATCAGTTCATCTACAAAGTCCTTTGTATTAAGTTGTACCAGTCCGCCTGAGAAATTACCCGGCATGTCAGGAGTGAATGATTTTGCTACAATAATATTTTCAAGAAGCTTTGAAGGGAAGAGATCAAATGAGAATGATTTTCTGTCAGCTTCTGTACTCGGCACTTCGACACCGTTCAGAGTGGTGTTATTATATCTTTCTGAAGTACCTCTTACAAAGACATATTTATTATCAATTATATTTACACCTGATACTCTTTTCAGAACATCTGCTGTAGTAGCATCGGGAGCTCTGTTGATCTGCTGTTCACTAATACCGTCCTGTATAGTTGCGGAATTTTTCTGCGCATCGAGAAGCGACTGTTCGTTTGACAAAGTAGTAGAAGATTCAACTGTAATTTCTTCAGTCGTCAGTCCGTCCACTTTTAATGAAATATTTACTTTTGTATTTTCACCATCTCTTACTTTTACATCTTTTATAGTTACAGGCGAATATCCGATATAAGAAATTTCAAGATCATAATTACCTGCATCAATTGCTTCGAGCATAAATGAACCATCAAGATCGGTAATTGTACCGATGATTGTACCTGTAATTTTTATAACTGCACCGACGAGCGGTTCTGAATTTGTTTTATCAGTGATCTTTCCGGAAATAGACTGTGAGTATAAGTTTGATGTGATGAATAAAACAATAATTATTAATAGAAGCTTTATATATTTGATCATTATTAAATTTAATTATGAACAAAGATACTTATAGCAGTTTACGTGAAGGTTAATTTAAAGTAAAGTATATTAAGATATTGTTATGAAATTGTAAAGAAGTGAAATTTTCTTCTAAAATCACAGTAATATTTTTCATCCCCGGATAAATCCCAATTATTAATTTCGGACCGCTCAATAAATATAAAAACCTAAAACCGGATATACTCTAATTTTCACAAACTGCTAAAATTGCAATTTGATATAAATAAATATCTGTGTTATTTTTACAAAGTAATAAGTAACTCAGAATTATTTATTAATCAAACTAAAATTAAAATTATGGGAACGAACTTTGTAAAAAACGGAATGGGAGATCATTCTTACATCAAAAAATTGAGGACAGAAAATGATCTTCTTAAGAAAAAGCTTACTGAAGATTTTGGAATGAAGCACTCTGAATTTAATCTGGATCCGATTTTAGAAAATCAATGGCTGAAGCATATTTTAGAATTTGAAACTACATATGCAAGTGCCAGAAAACTGAAAGTGTATGAGATCATCGGAAAGCCGGATTTTAAGAAAGCGGAAACTCTCAATAGGACAGAGATTAAAATGGAACTGGATCGCATTACATATCTCTTAGCTCAAAAAAACATTCATATTGAAAATACAACAGGACAGGATCCTGAAAAGATTTACAGATTTATTACTGAAGAAATATTTGAGGAAGTAACTCAGGATATGAATATTGAAGGTTTAAATTTTTGTTTTGTTTATGAAGAACCGCCGGCTGTAAACTGATCTGATAGTTTGCCCTAAAAGACTCGAATGCGCGAAGATTAAGATTTAAAAAACTTTAATATAATACTATAAACTTATATAATTTTGCCTCGAAGACTCGAAGACTCAAAGATTATATACTTTTAAAATGGTTCTGGACATAGTGTGAATTTAATTTTAATACATCTTGAGTGCTTGTTCCCAATCTCCCGTTTATTTGTTCCCACATAGTCACGTGCTTTTCGGACTCTGCGGATGCTGAATTTGAGCTGCTGTTGATCTTGGTTAGCTAAGCGATAATGACCAATAACTCAGGATGTTGATAGTCAAAAAGTCTGAAGAGATATTGGATTAAAAATTCACTTTTTGTTTCCCAATCTTTTTGAATCACCAACAGCGGCTCAATTTAGAGATGAGATTGAATTTTAATATTAAAGTAACAAATAACTCAATCTTCATCATCTTCATCTTCAAACATTCCAAGCTGTCTCTTCACACTTTCTATGGTTCTCATTTCTTTGTAATCATACCATTTCTGTTTATATTCACCATGTTCATCTAATTCAAGTTTGAATCTAAAAAATGGCTTCGGTCTGTCTAATGAATCAGTCAGCTTCTCAGCGACCTTTTCATCTTCAATCGTAGCTATAAAATCTTCCATCAAAGAAAATCCATCACGTGAATCCGTTCCGCTGACTTCGGTATAATTCTCGGGTTCTTTCTCTACCTTTTCCATATGCTCACCCCAAAATTCTTCATCCGGTTCATTCCCCCTCAATTCATAAAGTTTGAGGAGATATTAATTCCAAAATTTACTTTTAGATTCCCAATCTTTTTGAATCACCAACAGCGGCTCAAATATTTAGAAATCACAATTTCAAAAATGGTGTCAAAATTACAGCGAAAAATTATTTGATCAGGATCATCTTCTTTACTTCGCTGAAATTTCCTGATTCAATTTTATAATAATAAATTCCAGTTGTCAAACCTCCCATATCATTTGAATCAAACTCTACATTATAATTTCCTTTTGTCTTAAAACCATTTACCAAAACAGCAACTTCTTTTCCGAGAGCATTGAAAACTTTCAACTTCACGTCACCATCTTTTGCTACAGTATAATTTATTATAGTTGCAGGATTAAATGGATTTGGATAATTCTGAGACAGAGAATAATTCAATACTGAAACAGTGTTGTTATTTTCTACTCCTGTCGGACCGGAGAATGGGAAATTAGTTGCAAATGGTGTTGTAGTGTAATATGCAGCTACATCACTTGTTCCATACAATTCTAAATAAATGAAATGATTGGATACATTTGCTGTAGTTCTTGCAGTTACAATTAAATTCCTTTGAATATTATTAAACTTAAATTTTAAAGAATCAAAAACAATAGGTTCGATTGAATATGGAACTGAGCGAAGTAATATATCTCCAGTATTGATCAGATTATTCCCATCTTTATCCCAATAGATATCAAAGGAAGTTATGTGGGTTTCGTCAGCTGTTCCGTACTTATATAACGTCATTGATTTGAGCGATCCGATCATTGGATTCACGTCAGTTGAAATTTTAAAACCTACAAGTTCTTTTGCAGTGTCGTTTGGATTTAAGACACCATTGATTATATAACCATTACCTCCATTTATTCCTTCAAGAGTAAACTTCGGAGAAGTAGTAGCTGCAAGTGCATCGATCCTTCCTGTTCCATATCTTGGATCTTTTCCGGGAGCACCTTTTTCCACTGAAGTAAGCTCAAGTACCTGATCAATATCTGCAGGCAGCATCTCAGGATTTACAGAAAGCATTAATGCTACACAACCTGCAGTATGCGGAGTAGCTGAAGAAGTTCCGCTGAAACTGCTATAACCTGAACCCGAACTTACTGAAGTCGATGTCGTTCCGTTTCCGGGTGCAGATACATCAGGTTTTAATAATCCCATTGAGTCAGGAAGTTCGACTGGACTGGTTCTGCTGTAAGGATAATCCATATGACCCGGATCAACAGGATAAGTGTAAGTACCCCAGAGATTCCAGTTGCCCCAGGTCGCAGGTCCGTATGGTGATGAAGTTGAAATAATATCTGAGGAGGCAGTCACATTTCCGACTCCGATCACTCCGCTGACATTGCCAACTTTTATCTGTTCTGGGTGAAGCCATGGCGGAGGACAATTACCGGCAGTTGAAATATTTAAAGGTATCGGTGCACTGGAGCTGCCGCCGTCATTACTTGTAGAATTAGTATGAACAACACCCGCTGCAAGTGACATGTCTGTGACTAATCTCATTTGTGAATAATTTGGCTTTGGAGCGAAATACCATTTCCAGCTCAGAGAACTTGTAATCACATGCGCTCCCATTTCGACTGCATATTGAAAAGCCGCCCACTGTGCAGATTCCCCTGCAGTATTTCTCAGCAGAATAGCTTTTGCTTCAGGTGAAACACCTGTCTGTGTACCACCGGTGCCATCGCCGACTACCTGCCCAAGTGTACCGCTGCCGTGAGAACCTGTTGTAATATTATAATTATTTGTAGTATAATCCCATCCTATAAA
>Ga0073904_10003403_pt1 | contig 11974 bp, 8 predicted proteins | sample KloWWTrecipitate_FD_66668 | JGI IMG/M metagenome (GOLD analysis project Ga0073904, IMG submission 66668) | Active sludge microbial communities from Klosterneuburg, Austria, studying microevolution and ecology of nitrifiers - Klosterneuburg... | ecosystem: Engineered > WWTP > Aerobic digester >...
CGATGACGCCCTGCTGTGCATGCTGGCCGACGACGGTGATGTGGCGATGATGGTCATTGACTGGGACGGCAGCATCTACCGGAACGAAAACGCGTTGAAAAAGCTGCAGGCGATGTGGCGGCACAGCTTTGACGCCAACCTACAGACCATCGTGCCCATCCTAAGTGACCACATCAGCCAGAAAAACCTGGGGGTGGCGGGCATCAAGTGGTTGCCCGCACCCAGCGATTGAAGCGGGCTGACGAACGGCGGTCCTGGTTACGAATCGAACGCGACCACCACCTCCCGCTGCGCCACCCAGTCCGTCGGCAGCGGATTCCGCTGGAACCACAGCAGGCTCATGCACCGGAGCTGCTGCCCGGCCAGGATACTCTGGATGATCGCAGGCTCCAGCAGCGTCAAGCGCAGCAACTCGTTGACCGTCGAGTGGTGCAGGCCTTCACGCTGGGCGATCTCGCTCCCACTGCCGACCACGCCATCGTCGAGCAGCTGCTGCCAGTAGAAGGCCCGCGTCAGGGCCACCAGCAAGGGCTGGTCAATCTGGCTGGCGACCTTGCCCGGCGACTCGACCGCCCCATCTGGCCGCACCACCACCTTGCTGGCACCGCGCTTCCTGATCTTCAGCGGGATGAAGGTGGACAGCTTGACCTGACCGCCATCCCGATGTTCGCGCGCAACGGGTCCGCCCAAAGCCTGCACTTTCGGCTTCATGCCTCCACCTCCTGCGGTTCCCACTCCTGCAATTCCGCACCGATGGTGCCCGGCAGCAGTTCCCCAGCCAGTTCCTGCCAGCCCTGATCACGCCAGATGATTTCCAGCCCGCCATCGGCAATCACCACGCGCCCGATCAGCAACTGCGCCAGTCGACACTGTTCGGCGGGGAACAACCGTTGCCACAGGCCAGCTAGATTTCGCATCGGCAACACCGCCTCGGGCTCTGACAGGTCTGGGCTGACGGTGTAGCTGGGTACCAGCCGTTCGCCATCGGGCGTGAACAGCAGGCCGCGCAACAACACCGGTTCCCGCTGGCGGTCGTTGGTCTCGCGCCGCCGCTCAATGCCGTCGGTGGCGATCAGTGCGTGAACCGCGTCCCACTGCGCCTGGGTGATGATGGCCTGATGCTGGCCCGGGAAGCTCTGCCCCTTGTGGACGATCTCGCCCAGGTACATCCGGTGGTGCAGCATCTTGTAGATCGTCTGCTTGGTGAATGGCTTGCTGCCCTTGGTGACCACGCCTTCCGCGCCGTAGGTCTTGGCCATCAGGGTGGCCGAGCGAGCGGTCTCGAAGTCATCGAAGATGCGGCGCACCAGCGTGGCTTCCGTTTCATTCACCATCAGTAGCCGATCCCGAACGTCGTACCCCAGCGGCAGCGGCCCGCCCATCCACATCCCCTTGGCCTTGCTGGCCGCGATCTTGTCGCGGATGCGCTCTCCGGTCACTTCGCGCTCGAACTGTGCGAAGGACAGCAGCACGTTGAGCATCAGCCGACCCATCGAAGTGGCCGAGTTGATCTGCTGCGTGACGGCACTGAAGCTGACCCGGTGGCGGTCGAACACATCCACCATTCGCGCAAAATCCGCCAACGAGCGCGACAGCCGGTCGATCATGTAAACCACCACGATGTCGATCTTGCCCATCTGGATGTCCGCCATCAGGCGGCGCAGTGCGGGCCGCTCCATATTGCCGCCGGAGAAACCGCCATCGTCGTAATCATCGGCTACGGTGATCCAGCCCTCGTGGCTCTGGCTCTTGATGAAGGCGTGCCCGGCTTCCTTCTGGGCATCGATGGAATTGAAGGATTGATCCAGCCGCTCGTCGCTGGAGACACGGCAATACACCGCGCAGCGTTTCGGTGGCACAAGCAAGGGGGCGTTCATTGACCATCTCCCTTGCCGCCGCGCAGACCAAAGAACTTCGGCCCGTTCCACTGCGTGCCCGTGATGTGGCGGGCCGCCGCCGACAGACTCTTGAACACCTGGCCATCCAGGGCATATAGACCATCGGGCGTGACCGTCACCCGGTACTCGCGTTCATCCCATTCCCGAATCAGCGTGGTGCCGGGCATCAGCAGCGTTTGCGCGCTGAGCCCGGCGGCCGACTTGATCTTGGAATGCTTGGCACCGGCCTCAACCAGCATCTTGCGGATGTTGGTGGGCAGCGCCCCGTAAGCCAGTTCCTGGATGCGGTAGGCCAGACGCGATTCCACGCAATTGCGATTGCGATGGTTGGGCCGCCGGGGAAAGTGCTGATCCCACAGCGCCCAGAGCTCGGCCATTGGCAGGGAGGGCAACCGATACACCGCCGTGCGTTGCTGCGTCAAAGTTTCAGCGTGCTCATATCCAACTGAACGCTCTCCAACTAGGTATCCCGTCTCGTTGACGATTCGAAACTCGTCGTCACCAATGCGGGTGAACCGGCTGTGGTCGGGCTTGCCTGTAGCCATTGACTCACCCAGCCTGATGTGCCCTAGGTTGTTGAAATAGGAGGGTGGAAGCCGGACTACCTCGAATATCTTTTGTCCTCCGTCGAGCTTGCACAGGCTCGCCATTTTCCATTCAATCGCCCAACTCTCGTACTTCAACGAGACGACTGCGACGACGACTGCGACTACTATGACAATATAGCGAGTGTTGAGCGGCCTACGCAAACCCAAAAACTGTCCTGAACTCTTTGACGCAGTGGAGCCAACACTAGCTGCGTGTTCCGGCTCGCGTTCGTCAAGAAATCGAGGGCGAATGGCTCGTAAAGTGCCGTATGTTCCCCCAATATTGATGACATACGCAAAAGCTAGATTTATCCAATAGCCCATTGGCATCAAGCTGCCTGGAACATAAGAACTTGAACCTATGCCAATGCCCAACTTCGCGTACAACGGCCAAAGGGCAGCCTCGACGCTCTGTTTACAGGCAACGGGCAGCAGTTGGAGTGGCAGGGCGCGACACCAGACCGATCAGCCGCTGCATACGAGGTGGCATTGACATGACCGAACTACAAGCGCCGCAACCCGGCGAATTTCTACTCTACGAAACCGAGGACGGCCGCACCCGCGTCGAGTGCCGTTTTGCCGAAGACACCATCTGGCTGTCGCAGGCGATGATGGCCGAGCTGTTTCAGACTTCGCCGCAGAACATCACGCTGCACCTGAAGGCGCTCTACGCGGAAGGGGAAATCACCTCGGAGGCAACCTGTAAGAGTTACTTACAAGTTCGGTCCGAGGGGGAGCGGCAGGTCCGGCGCACCGTCAAGTTCTACAACCTCGACGCCATCCTGGCCGTGGGCTACCGGGTGCGCTCGTCACGCGGCACGCAGTTCCGACGCTGGGCCACCGAACGCCTGCGCGAGTATCTGGTCAAGGGCTTCTCCCTTGATGATGAACGCCTGAAGAACCCGCCCATCGCCGGCTCGGCCGTGCCAGACCGCTTCGACGAGTTGCTGGAACGCATCCGCGACATCCGGGCCAGCGAGCGCCGGATGTACCTGCGGGTACGCGAGATCTTCGCGATGGCGGCCGACTACGCGCCCACGCTGCCGGAAACCACCCAGTTCTTCCGGTTCATCCAGAACAAGCTGCACTTCGCCGTGACCGGCAAGACCGCCGCCGAACTGATCGCCGAGCGCGCCGACAGCAGCGGGCCGAACATGGGCCTGACCACCTGGAAGTCGGGCAGTGTGCAGAAGGCCGACGTGACCGTGGCGAAGAACTATCTGCGCGAACCGGAGATCGGCGAGCTCAATCGCATCGTGACGATGTGGCTGGATTTCGCCGAGGATCAGGCTCGTCGCCGTAAAGAGGTCTTCCTGAAAGACTGGGCCGAGAAGCTGGACGCCTTCCTGAAGTTCAACGAGCGCGATGTGTTGGATGGTGCTGGCCAGGTTGCGAAAAAGCGAGCCGATGCTCACGCCGAAGGCCAGTACGAGCAGTTCGCTGCCCAGCGGCGGGCAATGCTTGAGGCGGAAGGCGCCGAGGTCAATGTACGGGCCTTGGAGGCTGCCGCCAAGGCACTACCGAAGCCCAACAAGACGAGGAAGTGAGGGTGCCGGATCGCGATGAACTGTCCGGATTGCGAGCTGAAAACGCCCGCCTGATCGCCCTGCTCGAATCGCACGGTATCCAGTGGCGTCCGCCGCAACCGGTCGTCCTGGTCGCGCGAGAGCCGGAGCCGTCCAAGCTTTCCACCGCCGAGAAGGTGGCGCTGTTCCGCCGGCTGTTTCGCGGGCGCACGGATGTTTACCCGATCCGCTGGGAGGGCAAGACCGCCGGCAAGACGGGCTACGCGCCCGCGTGCGCAAACGAATGGCGCGCCGGTGTCTGCGAGAAGCCGCGCATCAAGTGCGGGGACTGCAGCAATCGTCTGCTGATTCCGCTGTCCGATGCGGTGATCTACGACCATCTGGCCGGTGAGCACACAGTCGGGGTGTATCCGCTGCTGGAAGACGACAGCTGCTATTTCCTCGCGGTCGACTTCGACGAGGCGGAGTGGAGGGACGACGCGCGGGCATTCATGAAGTCCTGCGATGAACTGGGCGTACCGGCGGCGCTGGAGATTTCCCGCTCCGGGAATGGAGCGCACGCGTGGGTGTTCTTCGTCAGCCGTGTTTCTGCTCGTGATGCACGCCGTTTGGGCACGGCCATCATCACCCATACCTGCGCTCGCACCCGGCAACTGAAGCTGGAATCCTATGACCGACTGTTCCCGAACCAGGACACGATGCCCAAGGGCGGGTTCGGCAACCTGATCGCCTTGCCGCTGCAGAAAGGTCCGAGGGGACAGGGCTTCAGCGTCTTTGTCGATGCCAGCCTGCGACCCTACGCCGATCAATGGGCGTTCCTCGCGTCCATCCAGCCGATGGCCGCGCACGACATCGAGCCGACCATCCTCCGGGCCACGGGTGGCGTCCATCCGCTGGACGTCACCTTCATCGACGATGAGGACCTGGCCACGCCCTGGAAGCGCGAGAACACATCGGCCAAGAAGCTGGCCGGTCCGATGCCGAAGTCACTGACCGTCACGCTGGCCAATCTGATCTATTTCGAGAAGGCCGAGTTGCCGCAGGCATTGGCCAACCGCCTGATCCGACTGGCCGTTTTCCAGAACCCGGAGTTCTACAAGGCCCAGGCGATGCGGATGTCGGTTTGGGACAAGCCACGCGTCATCGGTTGCGCTGAGAGCTATCCCCAGCACATCGCCCTGCCGCGCGGGTGCCTGGACGCCGCGCTGTCCTTGCTGCGAGAGAACGGCATTGCCTGTGACTTGCGAGACGAACGCTTCGGCGGCCAGCCGCTGGACGTGTCGTTCGTCGGCAGTCTGCGCCTCGATCAGGAGGCCGCCGTTGCCGGACTGCTCCCCCACGATGCTGGAGTGCTGTGCGCGCCAACTGCCTTCGGCAAGACGGTCACTTCCGCCGCGATGATCGACCGGCGGGGCGTCAACACCCTGGTGCTGGTGCATCGCACAGAGTTGCTCAAGCAATGGCAGGAGCGCCTGCAAGCCTTTTTGGGTGTCGCCAAGGGCGTGGTCGGCACCATCGGCGGCGGCAAGGCCAAACTGACTGGCAAGATCGACATCGCCGTGATGCAGTCCCTGTCCCGCCAGGGCGAGGTGAACCCGCTGGTCGAGGACTATGGGCAGGTGATCGTCGACGAGTGCCACCACGTCGGCGCGGTGTCTTTCGACGCCATCCTGAAACGGGCGAAGGCGAAATACGTGCTGGGCCTGACGGCGACACCGATCCGCCGCGACGGGCAGCAGCCGATCATCTTTATGCAGTGCGGGCCGATCCGCCACACGGCGGCCACGCCGGCCGGGGCACCGCACGATCTGGAGGTGGTGCCGCACTCCCGCCATGCCCGGATGGACTTGCCACAGGATGCTGGCATCCAAGACGTCTTCCGACATCTCGCCAACGATCAGACCAGAACCGAGGCCATCGCCGCCGAGGTGCGCGATGCCGTCGCGCAGGGACGCAAGGTGCTGGTCCTGACCGAACGTACGGAACACCTCGATGCCATCAAGGCGGAGCTCGACGGCCTGCTGCCGGCACCGTTCGTCCTGCACGGACGAATGTCCAGGAAGCAGCGAGCGACGCTGGTCGCAGACCTGGATGCCCTACTGCCCGACGCGCCTCGTGTCCTCCTGTCCACCGGTAAGCTGGTTGGCGAGGGCTTCGATCACCCGCCGCTAGACATCCTGGTCCTCGCGATGCCTGTGTCTTGGAAGGGCACGCTGCAGCAGTACGCCGGGCGCCTACACCGCGAGCACGCCAGCAAAACCGACGTGCGGATCATCGACTTCGTGGACACCGGCCACCCGGCGCTGCTACGGATGTGGGACAAGAGGCAGCGCGGCTACCGGGCGATGGGGTACAGGATTGGGTCCGGTGACACTCCGGAATGACGACGAATTCTCCAGCGGCCCTCTGGAGTTTCGCAATGACCCGCAGCAACCCGCGCCAGTGCTCATAAGCTCGGGAGGCCAGTCGGCACATGGTCAACCGTCCACCACCATAAACCTAAAGCCCAACCGTTTTCGGTTGGGCTTTTTCCTGTCCGGAGCGTCAGTGTTGGCGCGGTTTCGGGCATTTTGCCGGTGAGCGTCGCCCGGGCCTTGGTGCCATTTCTGGAGTCAGTTTCCCTGCATTTCTGTCTCTGTTCTCTGTTGGGCCGGTGAGCGTTCACAACCTCGAAACCAAGATTGATGCGGGATTCCGGCCTGCTGATTGAAGTTCCAAGTTGGTCGGGCACAGGGGACTGGGAATTGTCGCTTTACACTTGGCCTCTGCAACGAAGAGGCGGTACAGAATGGCTACCGGGAACCCGATCTTCGTCATGCATCGAGCACAACATCGCCAAGGGGAATGGCCTGGCAGGCCAGGCAGACGCCCGGGTCGTCAGGCTCAGTGCCATGGAGATGACGCACCTTGCCGGCCACCAACCGCACTTCACAGCTTTCGCACTGCCCGACACGGCAGCCGCTACTCATTTGCAAGCCAAGAGACTCCGCGAACGAAAGCAACGTGCCTTGCTTGGGCGTCCATTCCATTGCGTTGCGCCCCGAGCGGGAAAAACTCACCTTGAATTTCTGATCCCCGTCCGGCGGCAGCACTGGGGGTGAGCGAAAGACCTCGCTGAAGATATCGAAGCGTGGAACGCCGCGAGACAAAAGTCCAGCATTCACGGTGTTCATCATCGCGGGTGGCCCGCACATGTAGACACGGGCGCGACGTTCGATCAGGGCTTGGTCAACCACACTGGCATCGATGTAACGCTTCGCGAAAAAGTCGATGCCTTCGTGGTCCGTCGGCAAAGGCGCGGTGTAGAAATCGAAAACCCTGAGGTTAGGCAGTCGTGCCCGGTGATGAGAGATCCGCTCACGGAAGGCATGGGTGCGACTGTTCTGGTTGCTGTAGTAGAGCCAGATTTCGGGGCTTTCCGATCCGTCAGGCAGTGATTCGAGCAGGCCAATGAAGGGCGTGATTCCGATTCCCCCTGCAAACAGGCAAAGGGGTTGCGGGGAGTGGCGAGGCAACACCCAACCTCCGGAGGGCGAACGCAACGACACCAAGTCGCCCACCCGAAGCGTGCGGTGCAGGAGGCCGGACATGCTCCCTTCAAAGGGAACTCCGGCAAGTGACCGGCCCTTTTGATGGCGCACGGCGATGCTGTACGTGCGCCGATGCGGCACTTCGGCAGCGCCAGTGAGCGAGTAGGCGCGTGTCAAGTGCAACCCTTCTGCTCGATTCAATCCAATCTCGAGATGTTGACCCGGGCGGTAGTCTGGGAGTTCAGTGGCCTGGACAGGCTCGAAGTGAATGCCAAGCACACCTTCGGCCTCGTGCCGGAGTTCGCTTACCCGGAATTCTCGATAGCCTGGCCATTTGCGCTGGCGTACCTCGGTCTCTGGATCCAGTTCGATGTCGCAAAGGAAAGAACGAAGCGGCACAGATCCGCTGACAGGATCATGGTGATCCGCAGAGATCAACGTGTTGAAGTTACTGCCCAGAGCGCCCGCAATGGGAAGACCCTCGCGATCGAGTTCCGGGCAGGCCTGCCACCAACCGAACTCCGCCACAACGACATCGTCAGCCAGCTGGCGCGTGATTCGCGCCACAAAGCGGGCCTCGCCCACGCGCGTGCGGACGCGGATCCAATCTCCGTCCAGAATGCCCTTCGAATTCGCCAGAGCAGGACTGAGTTCGGCGACCGGATCGGGCGCGCGCTTGCGAAGCGAAACCAGGCTGCGGTGCTGGCTATGGCAATAGAAGCCGTTCTTGGCAGAGCTAAACACGTAGGGGAAGCGACCGTTTCGCGTTGCCTGTGCATCGCGCGGCGTGTCCGCCGGCTCGACGAAAGTGGGCAGCGGCGGCTGGCCATGTCGCAGAAACTTCTCAGAATAGAGTTCGACGCGCTTTGTTTCCGTGCTGAAGCCCTGCACGCCGGTGGGGGTAGTGCGCGCATATTTTTTCTCGGCGGCATCAATCGGGTATGCCATGCCTTCTGGGCGCTGGCGCAGCTGAGCGACGGTGATGCCCGAAGGTTCAAGGATGTGATTCCAGCCCGCTTCAAGATTGCCCCCAAAGAACGCCTCGCCCATCCCAAGCCGGCAGGCCAGATCGAATAGCACTTCGTTGTCGGATCGGGATTCGCCGCGCGGCGACACCATGCGTTGGCGCAATTGAACCCAGCCCGCCGCGCGATCATCGATTTCGAAGCCGATTCGCAGACCTTCTCGTTCCCATGGTGTGTTGATCGGCAGAAGGATGTCGGCGTACCTGGCCGCGGGCGTTTCGAACAAATCGCAATGCACGTGGAATTCGAGCTGCGAGAGCGCCTCGTGCGCCTGCGCCGTGTCAGCCTGGGAGACAGGCAGGTTGGTGCCGAACGCCATCATGCCGCGCACCTTATACGGTTCCCCTTCAAGAATGGCGCGATAGGTGTCGCGCGCTGTCACCCAGCCGGAGGCGGGCGGGCCGATTGGACGCTCGTCGAGGCCCAGAGCCTTGGCACGCTGCGCGTCGGACATCAGCGAGAGCGCGTTGACCACGTTGACGGGAGGCCCCCGTCGAACCCGATTGCCCCCAAAGCGGTCGAAGCTTCCGCCCAATGCGTACAGCGTCGCGACCGCACGCTCGGATTGCGTTGCGTTTGCGTGCTGTCCGATGCCTGTCCATGCGTGGTAGGCGACGCGCCCCAGGGTGCCGAAAAGATCAGCAGCAGCGTGCAGCGAAGCCTCAGGCACGCCTGTGATCCGCTCCACCTCCTGCGGTCCATAAAGGGCGCAGGCCTCGGCCAGCAAACCGAACGCAGGATGGCAGACGAGTCCGGGAGCACCTTGCGCTTCGACCGGGACTGCGCCTTGCAGCCGAAAGTGTTCGCTCAATTGTGGTTGGGCTGCCTGTTCCGTGTCGTACGGGACGACGCAGCCGCGTTCATCGCTCCAGGCCAGGAAGCGGTTGCTTTCGGCATGCGGCCAGAGGTCTTGCTCGCGCAGGAAGAGCCCGTTGTCGCTTCGCACCAGGAGCGGTCCATTGGTCCAATCGCGGACGAACCCTTCATCGAAGCGTCCGCTGGAAATCATGAGATGGATCAATCCAAGGGCCAGTGCGGCATCCGTGCCGGGTCGGACCCGAAGCCACACGTCGGCCTGACGGGCAAGCGCTGTTGGGCGCGGGTCGACCACGACCATCTTCGCGCCTCTCGCACGCCCTTTCCCGATGGCGTTTGCCTGTGCCAGCCAGGTGTTGGTGGGGTTGTGCCCCCACAGGACGATCAGGTCAGCCTGGGAGTAGTCGGCTGGCGGCAAGCCGCTGCCGAACGTGAATGCATGAGCGAAGTCTTTGTGCCAGTTGCAGACTTCCGTGGCATAGCAGATGTTCGGGCTGCCGAACACGCGGACGAAGCGCTCGATCCAGTCGATGCTGTCGCTCAGCGGTGTTCCACTTGGCGTGGTGACGGCGAAGACAATCGATTCGGCACCGCTTTCGGCCTTGATCGCGCCCAAGCGCTCGGCAGTCTCGGTCAGCGCTTCTTCCCAGCTGATGCGCACCCAACCTGGATCGACGTCACCTTTGGGCCGGGTGCGCCGAAGCGGATAGTGCAGTCGGTGGGGGCTGTGCACGATTTCCGGCGCTGCCTTGCCCTTCATGCACATCGCCTCGCCCGTGGGATGGGACGGATCCGGGCGAACGGCAATCAGCATGTCTTCGCGCACCTCGCTGACCGTGCCACATCGGGAGCGACAAAGGGTGCAATACCCTTGTTTGAGTTCTGTCGGCATCACCAGTTGATCGCCCCGTTGGTAGTCAAGACATCACGGATTCTGCACTCTCTTCGCGGACGGCCGCGCGGTAGACCAGTGCGGCAGCAGTCAGATCAGACAGCGCCGTGCCGACGGCCTTGAAAACAGTGATCTCGTTGTCCGAAATCCGACCTGGTGCAGTGCCATCGCAAATGGCCCGTAGCGTGCGGATGGTGCCTGGCACAAGGACGCCCCGCTCGATGGGAGAAATCAGGTCTCCCGCCTCAACGAGTGCATCCATCGAGTCGACTGCCATCGTTGCATTCGCGAAGACAGCATCATCACTTTCGCGCATGCCGGGCGTAAAGCCCCCGATCAAGTCCACATGGGTGCCCGGCCGCAACCATGCGCCGTGAACAAGCGGCGCTGTGGACAGAGTGGCACAGGTCATGATGTCAGCAGCCCGGACCTCCGACTCGAGCGAGCCGGCGACCTGGGCGTCGACCCGGAGGGACTTCGGCTTTGCCGCCAGGGCCTGTGCTTCTGAAGTTGTGGGATTCCACACCCGCACCGTGCTGATGTCCCTGACTGCCAGATAGGCTTCACAGAGCAGGCTCGCGACCCGAGCCGCGCCGACAATGAGCAGCCTCTTGGCGTTCTTCCTGGCCAGGTACGACGCGGCCAGCGCCGACACGGCCACGGTCTGGCGCCCAGTGATCTAGTTGCCGTCGATGAGTTCGAGATGCTGGCCAGTTGTGCCGTCGCACAGGAAATGGAATCCTGCAATTGACGAATAAAGGCCGGATCGGTCCGACGTGGCGTTGCAGTGTCTGTTCAATGAAGGCATGGAAAAGGGCCTGGACGAGGCGGCACGGCACACGGCGGCCGCACGCATCAAGCGTGCCAGCACCGAAATGGGCGGCCTCATCACTGACCTGCTGGAGTACACCCGTACGCGGCTGGGTGCGGGCTTGCCGATGGAACTGGCCGACTGCAATGTCGGCGCTGTGTGCGAGGACGCGCTCGAAGCCATTCGCACCGGTTCCCCCAAACAGCAGTTCATGCAAATGCTGGTTGGCGACCTGAAGCTTCAGGTCGACGCGCCGCGGTTGCACCAGGCGCTGTCCAATCTGCTGGCGAACGCCGTGCAGCATGGCGACCGCGGAACACCCGTCACGCTCAACGCAAAGGGACAGGTGGACGCGGTGGTGCTGAAGGTCGGCAATGCGGGTGATTCGATCGCGGCCGACGCGCTGGTGGTCATCTTCGAGCCGCTGGTGCGTGCACCCGGTAACGCTGCGCAGTCGCACGTCCGCTCGAAGACGAGCCTGGGCCTGGGCCTGTTCATGTGAAGCATGGCTGCATCCTGCAGGGTCGGGTTGGCCGGCAGCCTAATCGCGCCGTCTGTCGCCGGTGAAGGGGTCCAGTCTCGTGCGCAATGGACGGGCCGGCCATCGGCGGGTGGGTTGCCAAGTTGTCGGGCGTGCATGGATCGCTGTCGGACAGCACCGACAGCCACTGGCAGCGCCGCCACGGCACGATGCTGCATGGAGTGCGCAGGGCAGGCATGCCTCGCCGCATGTAGGTGCGATCCGACAGTCGGACGGCCATTCTTGAGGGCCTGCACGGGATTCCGATGCATTTGCCCGATCGGCATTCGGTCCTAAGCTGCATGTTCGTTGGCGCCCTGGCAACGCAACGAGAATCCAACCACGCTGAAGGAGAATCGACATGGGAAA
>Ga0073904_10003405_pt1 | contig 11969 bp, 7 predicted proteins | sample KloWWTrecipitate_FD_66668 | JGI IMG/M metagenome (GOLD analysis project Ga0073904, IMG submission 66668) | Active sludge microbial communities from Klosterneuburg, Austria, studying microevolution and ecology of nitrifiers - Klosterneuburg... | ecosystem: Engineered > WWTP > Aerobic digester >...
AAAAACGAGAGCGAAATGTCCTTCAAGAGCTGCCGCTTGGGCGGCACGGTCTTGCTGACACGGTTCATGGAATAGACGTATTGGGCCATCTGTAGTAATCAAACCTGCAAAGCAAAGGGAGGCGGACGATTCCGCGGAGAAACCTCGATTATCGACTCATGCGACAATACCCGAAGTTGGGCACTCCAGTTGTGCTCGATATCAGCAGAACGCTGGGGACGAAGCAAGCCATTGCAGGCTCCCACCCTTGAACCCGTCAGCCTGACACTGGCTCGGCAATCCCACCCCCGATTGCCCCGACAGGACGACACCCGGCGCCCGGATGGGCGCATCTCAATCCATGACATTTGACGATCTGAACCTGGCTCCGGCCATCATGAAGGCTGTGCGCGAGCAGGGCTACGAAACCCCCACCCCCATTCAAGCACAGGCCATCCCCGCCGTACTGGCCGGGCAGGACCTGCTGGCCGGCGCACAGACCGGCACCGGTAAAACGGCTGCCTTCACGCTGCCGCTGCTGCACCGCCTGTCGCAGCAAGCCGCACCCAAAAGCAAGTTTGGCGGCAAGGGTGTGCGCGCTCTGGTGCTCACGCCCACGCGTGAACTGGCTGCGCAGGTGGAAGAATCCATCCGGCAATACGGCAAGTACCTGGACCTGAATTCGACCGTTGTCTTTGGCGGCGTGGGCATGAACCCGCAGATTGACCGCATCAAGCGCGGTGTCGATTTTCTGGTGGCCACCCCCGGCCGCCTGCTGGACCTGCAGCAACAGGGCTTTCTCGACCTCTCCACCGTGGAAGTGCTGGTGCTCGACGAAGCCGACCGCATGCTCGACATGGGCTTCATCCACGACGTGAAGAAGATTCTGGCACTGGTCCCCAAAGACAAACAAAGCCTGCTGTTCTCGGCCACCTTCAGCGACGAAATCCGCGAACTTGCCGCCACCTTGCTCAAAGACCCGCAGAGCATCCAGGTCACACCCCGCAACACCACCGTGCAACGCATCTCGCAGGTGATTCACCCTGTCGGGCGGACAAAGAAAAAGCAGGTGCTGCTGCACATCATCCAGCAGAACAACTGGAGCCAGGTGCTGGTGTTCACACGCACCAAGTTTGGCGCCAACAACGTGGCCGAGTTTCTGACCAAAAATGGCGTCAACGCCATGGCACTGCACGGCAACAAGAGCCAGAGCGCACGCACGCAGGCACTCTCGGGCTTCAAGAGCGGCGACATCCGCGCCCTGGTGGCTACCGACATCGCCGCGCGCGGCATCGACATCGACGACCTGCCGCATGTGGTGAACTATGAAATCCCCAACGTGCCCGAGGACTACGTGCACCGCATCGGCCGCACTGGCCGGGCAGGTGCCAGCGGCGAAGCCGTGAGCCTGGTCTGCATGGACGAGGAAGGCTTCATGATGGAGATCGAGCGCTTCACCAAGCAGGACATTCCGGTGCAGCTGCTTGAAGGCTTCGGCCCCGAAGACGGCGAGAAGGCCGAACCCATCGCCATGGGTCGCCAGACCATCTGGGGCGGCGCAGGCAAGCCCCCCAGCCGCGACGTGATGCAGGCAGCTGCCAAGGCCGCCCGCTCTGAAATGATGGAACGCATGCGTGCCGGCAAGGCCGCTGGCCAGGGTGACCGTGGCGGCCGCTCCGGCGGCGGTGGCGGTGGCAATGGCCCCCGCAGCGCAGGCGGTGGTGGCGGCAGCACCGCCCCCCGCAGCAGCAATGGCGGCGGCGGTGGCCGCAATGCCCCGCGCAACGCCCAAGGCCCGGGCGGTGCGCCGCGCAACCCGGCGCCAGCACGCAACCGGCCCGCCGGTGGTGGACACCGCCTGGAAGACCAGCCGCCGCGTGACAACGCCCACCTGGGCACCCACGGCGGGCACAGCATGCCGTCGCATCGCAGCTCCGGCAGCGGCCAGCCTGACCCCATGCGCACCAGCGTGGACAGCATGACCGATCGCGGTCGCCGGGGCGGCGGGGGACGCAGCAGCAGCGGCGGCTATGGTGGCGGCGGCGGTGGCGGCCGCAGCGGCGGCGGCGGTGGGTATGGCGGCAGCGGCTCGCGTGGCCCCGGCGGCGGCTCGCGCGGCTCTTACAACCGCTGACACAAATCTCCAGCAAGCCCGACCCGGCCCCCTGCATTGCCAGCCAGCAATGCAAGGGGGCCGGGTTTTGGCATTTTTGGCCCCTAACGCTATGTTTTCATGCAGTTTGTGCTATTTTATTTATAGCAAACAGGGTATATCAATCACGACTGATCACACTGCATCCGCACACCCTCGGACGAAGGGGCCTTGCCACCAACCACGCACCGAGAAGTCGGCCGGGTAATATCACACGCTGATATCCAATGGCCCACGGTATTTCAGGCCTGCCTACCATGACCCTCCACACTTTTTTCGGGAACGCACCACGCCGACCACTGGCTCCATCCACTGCTGCACCGCAAGGAGCACAAGGGACCGTGATTTGCGCCTTGGCCGCCCTGCTCCTCTCTGCCTGCAGCAGCACGCCCCTGCCCCCCTGGCCAGCCAAAGCACCCGATCCAGCCCGCCGGAGCGTCACCACGGTTCCGCCTCCACCGGGCGGCGCCCGCCCCGGAGTCGTCGTTGTGCAAAAGCCCTCGGCACCCACCCTTCCCATGGCGCAGCCTGTGGTCCGGCCGGCGGTGCAGGCCGGAACCCTGCAGGATCTGCCCTACGGCCCTGCCGTGGCTGCGCGGTTTCCCGATCCGGCCACCCACTACTTCACACCCGGCCTCGCGGAGCAGCGGCGGACTTTCAGCACCAATGCAGAAATCGGCCGATGGCTCTACCAACTGGCCGAAAGACCCGGTGCGGCTGCCATCCATGGCAAGTGGCTGCAACTCGGACTGTCACAGCGTGGTGAGCCCATCCACGCACTGGTGCTCACCCAGGCACGTGATGCGGATCCCGGAACGCTGTCCGAAGGCAGACGCCCCACCGTGGTCCTCGTAGGCCAGCAACATGGCGACGAGCCCGCAGGCAGCGAGGCCCTGCTGGTGATCGCCCAGGAACTGTCCCAAGGGCTGCTGGCACCGCTGCTCGAACGCATCAACGTGATCGTCGTGCCACGCGCCAACCCAGACGGGGCCGACGCGGGCACCCGCACCACAGACAACGGCACGGACCTCGATCAGGACCACCTCCTGCTGACCACCCCCGAGGCCCAGGCCCTCGCCCGGCTGATAAACAACTACCGACCGGCACTGGTGCTCGACGCCCGCGAGTTCGCTGTCGCCGGCCCCTTCCTGGAGAAATTTGGCGGGCTGCGGCGCAACGACGCACACCTGCTCTACTCCACCACAGGCAACCAGCATGAGTTCATGACCAAGGCAGCCCGGGAGTGGTTCCACCAGCCGATGCAGCAGTCCCTGCGATCGCTGGGTCTCAGTACCGACTGGTCGCACAGCACCTCATCGCGGCCCGAGGATTTGCGTGTGACCATGGGCAGCACCCACCCCGACACCGGCCTGAACGTGCAGGGGCTCAAGAACATTGTGAGCGTGCAGATTGAATCGCGGGGTGCCGGCATGGGCCGCGCCCACATCCAGCGCCGCGTGCACACCCAGATCACCGCCATCACCACGGCGCTGCGCCAGACGGCCGAACGTGCATCCAGCCTGGAGCAGGTCCGCTCCTTCGTGGTCCGCGACACCATCGCGCTGGCCTGCCGCGACAAGGTGGTGGTGCAGGCCGGCCCGACCCCCGAGCAACACGAGCTGACCCTTCTGCACCCTGAAACCGGTGCCGACCTTGCCGTGCGGGTGGACTGGGACTCGGCGCTCACGCTGCGCGTCCTGCAGCAGCGCCCCCGCCCCTGCGGTTACTGGCTGTCTGCCGATGCAGGCAAGGCCGTGGAACGCCTGCAGCTGCTGGGGCTCCAGGTGCTGCGCGTGGCTGAGCCCGGCGCCCTGCTGTCCGACTCCTACCAGCCGATCGCCGCACAAGCCGGCTCAAGCGCAACACAGACGCCCCAGCCTTTGCAGGTCAGCCTGCTGCGCAGCGCCATTGATGTGCCCGCTGGCAGTTACTTCGTACCGCTCAACCAGCCCTTGGCCAATCTGGCCGTAGCCGCCCTCGAACCCGACACCGGGCACAGCTATTTCAGCCACCACGTCATCGGGCGACTGGAAGACACCGCACGCGTCATGGCCACCCCCAGCCTGGTCTTTGAAGAACTCCAGTAAACCAGGTGCAGTGCACCTTCACCGCGAGCCCGCCGGCGCGATCTGAAACCGTGCGGGGCGGGTATGATCACAAGCTTTCGCCGAGGCCCAGGACCCACGGTCCAGGGCCCCTCGGCGTATCGTCTGCCCGTAGCTCAACCGGATAGAGCAATAGCCTTCTAAGCTATAGGTCGGGGGTTCGAGTCCCTCCGGGCAGGCCACCCCCGACGCGGCCACCCCGCCCGAGAAAGAGACATTCATGGCCAAGATTCTGGAGACAAAGTACGAGAGCCAGGCCAATGCAAAGGTATGCGAGGTTCCCTATGAGAGCCAGGCAGACCTATGCTGGTACGAAGTGGGATACGACCAGCAAGCCAACGGTGATGCCGTCTGGTGTTTTGTAAATTACGACCAGCAGGCCAGTTTCAAAATTTTCCGGGTCAAGTACGAGAGCCAGGCCGACCTGCTGGTGCACAAGGTGAAATACGCGGAACAGGCTGGCTGGCGCAATCCTGGCCACAAGCTGCGCGGCAAGCTGGGCTGACAAAGCCAAGGTGACGCTGAATCAGTCCCCACGATGTATGCGCTCCCGGCATTGGGATGCGATGCAAGACGAAAGCCGCAGGCATAGCCGGTACCAGGGCAACGATTTGCAACGCCGCAGACCACCCGGAGCAGGGATGCGCTGCGCGCGGTTGGCTGGTGCAACGTTACCCTATCCCTTGCACGCAGATCTGCCGCTGCTCACCCAGACCGGTGCCACCCAGGCGTACTGCGTCGCCGGGTTTCAGGAACCAGGGGGCGGGCTTGTGTCCCAGCCCCACCCCCGCCGGGGTACCGGTGAGCACGATGTCGCCCGGCTCCAGCGTCATGAACTGGCTGATGTAGGACAGCACCACGGGCACACCAAAGATGAAGTTGCGGGTACTGCCACTTTGCACGCGCTGGCCGTTCACCTCCAGCCACAGGTCGATGGCATGCGGGTCGGGCACCTCGTCGGCAGTGACCAGCCAGGGGCCAATGGGCGCGAAGCCGTCGTAGCTCTTGCCTTTGTCCCACTGGCCGCCGCGCTCCATCTGATACGACCGCTCGGACACGTCGTTGGCCAACACATAGCCAGCCACATGGCGCAGTGCCTCGGACGCGGGCACATGGCGGGCCCGCGTGCCGATGACGATGCCCAACTCCACCTCCCAGTCGGTCTTTTCTGACCCTGGAGGAATCCGCAATGCGTCTTGGGGGCCGGTCAGCGCTGTGGTGGCTTTCATGAACAGCACCGGCTCGGTTGGCGGCTGCAGGCCCGCTTCGAGCGCGTGGTCGCGGTAGTTCAAGCCCACACAGACCATCTTGCCCACGCCGCCCACGGGGCAACCCAGGCGCGGCTGGCCCTCAACGGCGGGAAGGCGCGAGGCGTCGATAGCTGCCAGCGCTGCCAGGGTGCGAGGACCGAGCTGCGCCGGGCCGATGTCGGCCAGCAGCATGGAGAGGTCACGGAGCACGCCTTGGGTATCGACAAGGCCTGGGCGCTCTGCACCGAACTGACCATAACGGATGAGTTTCATGTCTCTAAATCCTGAAAACAACCACAGGATGCCAGAATCACCGGCATGCACGCCGGGGACATGCAAGCGTACCATTGGTCCACTGTCAGTCCGCCAAGTTGCTATTATTTTGATAGCTATTGGCGCTTAATGCACATGCGCAAAGTGCTTATTTTTTAAATCATGGCTCCCGCTCAACCACTGCCTGAATCCCGGGAGGCCCCGGCCCTGCCAAGCCCGCGCAACCCGACGGACCTCTTCTGGTCTTTCACCTGGCTGGCCTTGCAGGGTTTTGGCGGCGTGGTGGCTGTGGTGCAGCGCGAACTGGTGGAGAAGAAACGCTGGATGACCAACGAGGAGTTCCTTGAAGACTGGGCCGTGGCCCAGGTGATGCCGGGACCCAACGTGGTGAATCTCTCCATCATGATCGGTGACCGGCACTTCGGCCTGCGTGGCGCCTTTGCGGCGCTGGCGGGCATGCTGTCCTTCCCGTTGGCGATTGCGCTGGCGGTGGCTCTGGTCTATGCCCATTGGGCCACGCACCCGGCCATGGCGGGCGCACTGCGCGGCATGGGTGCCGTGGCGGCGGGGTTGATCGGCGGCATGGGCCTGAAACTGGCCGCCGCACTGCGCACACACCCGCTGGGGCCCGCGCTGTGCGCAGTGATTGCGGGAGGTGCATTCCTGGCCATCGTCTGGCTGGGTGTGCCACTGTATGGCCTGTTGTTCGTGGTGGGCGGTGCGGCCTGCGTGCTCACCTGGCGAAAGCTCGCGCCATGACGCACACCGTTATCCTGCAGCCGCTCGACTGGCTGCACCTGTTCCTGTACTACCTCTCGATCTCGCTGCTGGCCGTGGGCGGTGCCATTGCCACGGCACCCGACATGCACCGCTTTCTGGTCGACCGCAATGCCTGGCTGACCGACCCGCAGTTCAACGCCAGCATCGCCATTGCCCAGGCTGCGCCCGGCCCCAACGTGCTGTTCATTGCGCTGCTGGGCTGGCATGTCGGGCTGAACGCGGGCGGCCCCGGCGCCATGGGCTGGGCCTACGGGCTGCTGGGCGCGGCGCTGTGCATGCTGGGCATCATGCTGCCCAGCGCCACGCTGACCTGGCTGGCCACGCGCTGGGCGCACCGCAACCGCGAGCGGCGCGCGGTACGTGCCTTCAAGCAGGGCATGGCGCCGCTGGTCATCGGCCTGCTGATGGCCGCCACCTGGATGCTGGGCCGCGCCCAGAGCCAGCCCGCCACCGACTGGCCACTGTGGCTGCTGACGGCCGCAACCGCACTGCTGGTCTGGCGCACCCGGCTCCACCTGCTGTGGATGCTGGGCGCTGGTGCCCTGCTGGGCGCAGCGGGCTGGGTGTAAGCAAGCGCGAGGCAGCCGCCCTGTCTGTGGTGCCACTTCAGCGTCCCCGCTCCCTCACCTATTGATCCAGCACAGAAAACGCCGTTTTTTTGTGCACTACATGCCCGCCAGACCGTATGCTGCTCCTCAAATAACATTCAGCAACAATTAGCCCGCAAGGGCAATGCCATGGAGACAGGCTGATGGAAGCACAGGCGAGCATTCTGGTGGTGGACGATTCACCTGAGAACCTGCAGGTGATATCTGCCGTCCTGAAAGAGCATTACAAGGTCCGGGTGGCCATCAACGGGGAACGTGCGCTTGCACTGGCCACGGCGCCCGAGCCGCCGGACCTGATCCTGCTCGATGTGATGATGCCCGGCATGGACGGCTACGAAGTCTGCTCCCGCCTCAAGAGCAACCCTGCGACGGCGGGCATTCCGGTGCTGTTTGTCTCATCGCGCGATGAAGAAGAGGACGAGGCGCGGGGGTTGTCGCTGGGGGCCATCGACTACATCGTCAAACCCATCCGGCCCTCCATCGTGCAGGCGCGCGTGCGCAACCACATCGAGCTTAAACGCAGCCGCGACCTGCTGCAGCGCCTGACCACGCAAGACCACCTCACCGGCATCAGCAACCGGCGCCGGTTTGACGACTACCTGGAGATGGAATGGCGCCGCGCGGCACGAGAGCACGCACCTATTTCACTGATCAGCATCGACATCGACCACTTCAAGGCCTATAACGACCACTATGGTCACCCGGGCGGCGACCAGTGCCTGATCCAGGTGGCGCACACACTGGCCGGCTGCATCACGCGCCCCACCGATCTGGTGGCCCGTTGCGGTGGCGAAGAGTTTGCCTGCGTACTGCCCAACACCGACAGCGCAGGCGCCAGCAACCTGGCAGAGATGATGCGCAAGGGCGTTCTGGAGCGTGCACTGGAACACGCAGGCTCGGCCACGCACAGCCATGTAACCATCAGCCTGGGCGTAGCCACCATGGTGCCCGGGGTTGACGAGCCCGTGCAGAAGCTGGTGGACCTGGCCGACGCCGCCCTCTACGAAGCCAAGAGCGCCGGCCGCAACCGTTTCATCGTCAAGCAGCGCTGAGCGGTGTGTCAGCGCCTGCCGGCGCCTGCCGGATGAGGGCCAGCGCGGCCTCGAAGTCGTAACCCTCGATCGCCTGACCGATGGCAGCATGCTGCAACGGAAAGGCAGCCGCCAGCAGCCCGGGCTCCCTGGCCACCAGGTCGACCGAATCCGGGTCCCCCTCGCCCAGCAGGCCCATCAGCATTTCTGTGAACACCTGCAACTGATGCGCGTCCTGAGCGCCTGCCTGGGGTGCGGGCTCGGCGGGCGTCACAAGGGCGGCCGCCAGCCCGGCCAGTACGGGCTCCAGCGCATGGGCTACCCCGTCTACCAGCGCATCCACCTGTTCCGCGGCAGCATGGTTGCGGCAGGCGCGCTCCAGTTCTGCCGCCGCTGCCTGCACGGCGCGTGCGCCAATGCTGCCGGCCACCGATTTGAGCGTGTGCGCCAGGCGCTCGGGCGCAGTGGCGTCTCCCTGCGACTGCGCCGCCCGGAAAGACAACACAAAATCCGACTGCCCTGCATGGAACTTGCGCAGCAGTGAGCGGTACAAGGTCTCGTTGTGCATGGTGGTGGTCAACCCGGCTGCCACATCGATGCCCGCCAGGGCCGGGAAGCCTTGAGCGACCGCCGCAGCTGCAGCCGATGCCGCTGAACCCCACTGAGGCGCCCGGTGCGGCATCTCCCTGCTGGCAGGCGCCCCCCCGCCGACCCAGCGGGCAATGGTGCTGAACATGCCGCCCACGTCCAGAGGCTTGGCGATGTAATCGTTCATGCCGATGGACAGGGCGCGTTCGCGGTCTCCGGCCATGGCGTTGGCCGTCATGGCAATCACCGGCAGATCCTGCAGGGCCGCGTTGGCGCGGATGTGCCGTGTAGCCTCGTAGCCGTCCATCACAGGCATCTGGCAGTCCATCAGCACGCAGTCAAAACGGGCGTCGTGCGCCAGCAGGTCCAGCGCCTCACGGCCGTTGGTGGCCAGTTCCACATCCACCCCGGCATGGCGCAGCAGCTCCAGCGCGAGTTCCTGGTTGAGTTCGTTGTCTTCCACCAGCAGCAGGCGCTTGCCGGCAAGCTGGCGCATGGCGTTCTGGCTGTCCTGCCCCATGAGCCCGGTGCGATGCTCCGTAAGGCCCTTGCGGTCGATGGCCGCGCCAATGGCATCGAGCAGCTGGTTGGCCATGACGGGCTTGGTCAGCACCGAACGCAAGGCGACGCCCTGGCGCTCTGCCTCATCGAGCGCCTCTTCCCGGCCATAGGCCGTGACCATGATGGTGGCAGGCACATGGAACAGCTGCCTGTCATGCATGTGGCGCAGGGTTTCAATGCCGTCCATCTCGGGCATCTTCCAGTCGATCAGCACCAGGTCGTAGGGCTGGCTTTGCTGCTCTGCCCGCGTCACAGCCTCCAGGGCTGCGCTGCCATCGGTCGCGGTATGCACCTGCAAGCCCAGGCTTTGCGCAATGCCAGCGGTGATCTCGCGGGCACAGGTATTGTCATCCACCACCAGCACGCGCATGTTCTGCAGGGCATTGCGTTCCAGCCTGCGGGGGACCTCTTCTGTGTTCTGCAGGCCAAACCGCGCCGTGAAGTGAAATTCGGACCCCTTGCCCGCTTCGCTGCAAACCCAGATTCGCCCGCCCATCTGCTCCACCAGCGCCCGGGAGATGGCCAGCCCCAGGCCGGTGCCGCCATAGCGGCGCGTGGTGGAACTGTCGGCCTGGCTGAACGGCTGGAACAGTTTGTCGCATTGCTCGGGGGTCATGCCAATGCCGGTGTCGCGCACCCAGAAGTGCAGTTCAATGCCATGGTCATCACCCAGGGTTTTTTCAATACCGATAACCACCTCCCCGTACTCGGTGAACTTGACGGCGTTGTTGCCCAGGTTGACCAGAATCTGCCCCAGGCGCAGCGGGTCACCCACCAGGTCTTCCGGAATGTCGGGCGGCACGTTGAACAACAGCTCCAGCCCTTTGTCCTCGGTCTTGATTCCAATCAGGTTGGAGAGGTGCTCCATCACCTCGTCCAGCCGGAACCCGGTCTGCTCGATCACCATCTTGCCCGCCTCGACCTTGGAAAAATCGAGGATATCGTTGATGATGCCCAGCAGGCTGACGGCGGAGCGGTGCGCCTTTTCGACATAGTTGCGTTGGCGCGCGTCGAGCGGCGTCTGTAGCGCCAAATGTGACATGCCGATGATGGCGTTCATCGGCGTGCGGATCTCGTGGCTCATGTTGGCCAGAAAATCACTTTTTGCCTTGACAGCCTCCTCGGCCACACGCCGGGCTTCGGCCATGGCCCGCTCGGTGGCCTTGCGTTCAGCAATATCCTCAAACACCCAGATGGTCACCTGGCGATGGTCTGACGCGTGGATGGCACGACCAGAGACCTGCGCCACGAAAGTGCCACCGCCCTTGCGTGCGAATTCCCACTCCACATTGACGTCCTTGCCCAGACCCAGCAGGGGGCCCACAATGGCACCAAATTTGCCGTAGTTTTCAGGGGAGTGGTAGATGATGCTTCCCGGCTTCCCGATCAGCTCTTCGGGCTGATAGCCCAAGTATTCACCCAGGCGGCGATTCACCCTCAATATCACACCGTCGGCCGTGTAGATGATGCCGTTGGGGGCATTGTCAAAAATCATCTGCTGCTCGGCCAGCAGGTTGCGGTTATAGGCCTCACTGTCGCGCAGGCTGGCCTCAGCGGCTTTTTGCTCGGTGATGTCCTGGTTGATGCCCACCAGCCTGCGCGGGCAGCCGTCCGCCCCGCGCAGAGCGGCATGGCCAATGTCGAGAATCCAGCGCCAGTCGCCCTGCGCGCTGCGCATGCGAAAGGTTTCGGTGTGGTCGGGGGACTCGTTGTACAGAAAGCTGCGCAAGCGGGCCTGAACCCGCGCCCGGTCGTCGGGGTGGATCAGGTCTTCCCAGCAGGCCATGTGGGTCGGGTAGCGGGCCAGCAGGGCGTCCTTTTCGTAGCCCAGCATCTCGGCCCAGATGTCGTTGACGGCCACATCCACGATCTGGTGGCTGTCATCAATAGTGCAGTCGTACATGCCCAGGTTGGCACCACGCAGCGCCAGGTTCAGGCGCTCTTCGCTGCGGGCAATGCGCTGCTCGACGATCTGGCGTTCGGTAATGTCATACAGCCACGAGACCAGATGGCGACCATCGGAAAAATCGAGCAGGATGGACGACAGCAGCACGGTGATCGGCGTGCCATCGGTACGCACAAAATCTGCCTGGTAGCCCTTGACCGACCCTTCGCGGCGCAACAGCTCCATGAACGCCACACGATCCGCCGGATTGCGCCAGGAACGGCTTGCAGGGTGGGTGGAGAGATCCTCGGGCCGCACGCCCAGCATTTCGGCGTGCTGGCGGTTGGCAAACACCAGCCGGCCATCCTCGGTGCCAATGATCACGCCCACAGGGCTGTTTTCCAGAATGCGGCGCAGCCGCTCTTCGTTTTCCTGGCGGTCCCGCTCCAGCTTCTTGCGGTCGGTAATGTCTTCGTACACCCACACGGCCGAGCGCTCGAAGCCCGGAATATTGATGCCCTGCCCCGACACCATGGCCACAAAGAGCGAGCCATCGTCCCGCTGGAAACTCCATTCGGTCCGCACTTCCTTTCCCGCACTCAGGAGCGGCGCGGCAATCTCGGCAAAGGCGTGGTAGCTCTCCTCGGTACGGAACATCCGCCGCGATGCGGGCTGTCCGATCACGTCCTCACGCCTGAGCCCCAGGTTCTCGCACAGGCGCTTGTTGGCACGCAGGATGATGCCGTCGGCCGTGTAG
>Ga0073904_10003407_pt1 | contig 11967 bp, 12 predicted proteins | sample KloWWTrecipitate_FD_66668 | JGI IMG/M metagenome (GOLD analysis project Ga0073904, IMG submission 66668) | Active sludge microbial communities from Klosterneuburg, Austria, studying microevolution and ecology of nitrifiers - Klosterneuburg... | ecosystem: Engineered > WWTP > Aerobic digester >...
CAGGAAGATCCTCTTCGCCCCCGACAAGCACCTGGGCGACTACATCCGCCGCGTCACCGGCGCCGACATGCTGCTGTGGAACGCCTCCTGCGTCGTGCACGAGGAGTTCAAGGCGCAGCAGCTCGTGGAGATGAAGCTCGCGCACCCGGGCGCGAAGGTGCTCGTGCACCCGGAGTCGCCCGCGGGCGTCATCGCCATGGCCGACGCCGTGGGCTCCACCTCCGGCATGATCGCCGCCGCCGAGCGGCTGGGCGCGAAGGAGTACATCGTCGCCACCGACGGCGGCATCATCCACCAGATGCGAAAGCGCCTGCCGGGCGTGAACTTCATCGAGGCGCCCACCGCCGGCAAGGGGGCCACCTGCCAGAGCTGCGCGCACTGCCCGTGGATGGCGATGAACGGCCTGCACAACCTGCTCGAGGTGCTCGAAACCGGCCGCAACGAGATCCAGGTCGACCCCGCGGTGGGCCGGAAGGCGAAAGTCTCCATCCAGCGCATGCTCGACTTCGCGCGCGAGCACCTGCCCGCGATGCGGGGCGGCGGCGACGCCTAGGCGGCCTGCGCGCAGCGCTCCTGCCTGGGGTAGCCCATGCGTGCCGCGAGGTCCGCATAGGGCTCGGGCACGTGGATGACGTAGCCCTGCCCGAAGTCGATGCCCTGGGCGCGCAGGCGCTCGAGCGCCTCGGCGTTCTCCACGCTCTCCGCGATGGTGCGCGCGCCCACGGCCCGGGCGAGCCGGCAGATCGCGTCCAGCACCGCCTGGTTGACCGGGTCGTCCGCGGCGCCGCGCACGAAGGAGCCGTCGATCTTCAGGTAGTCCACGGGAAGCGACTTCAGGTAGGCGAATGAGCTCAGGCCGCTGCCGAAATCGTCCAGCGCGAAACGGCAGCCCAGGTCGCGGAAGCGGCGGATGAAGCGCGCGGCATTGCCCAGGTCGGAGATCGCGGCGGTCTCGGTGATCTCGAAGCACATCGCGCCGGGCGGCACGCCGCTTTCGTCGAACTGCTCCTGGACGAATGCGGAGAACGACGGGTCCCCGAGACTCATGCCCGACAGGTTGATGCCGAAGCGCGGAAGCCGCCCGGGCTGGCGCGGCGAGGCACGGTGCCGCGAGAGGCAATGCAGGGCGCGTTCCACGACCCAGCGATCGATGCGCCCCATCAGGTGATAGCGCTCGGCGGCGGGGATGAAGGCGGTGGGCGGCACCGTGCGCCCCTGCTCGTCGCGCATGCGCAGCAGCAGTTCCAGGTACTCGCTCTCCTCGCCGCCGGCCAGAGGCGCGACCCGCTGGCAATGCAGGAAGAACCGGCCCTCCTCGAGCGATCGCGTGATCCGCGAGACCCAGCCCATCTCGCCGTGCCGGGACGACACCTCCGCGTCGTCGTCGCGGTAGACCTGCACCTGGTTGCGGCCCTTGTCCTTGGCGAGATAGCAGGCCGTATCGGCCGCCGAGAGCACGCAATCGGGGTCGCGGCTCGTCGCCGTGATCGCCGCCACGCCGATGCTCGCGCCGAGGGAAAAGACCTGGCCCTCCCAGGCGAACCGGAAGCCGCGGACCGCCGCGAGGATCTGGGCCGCCACGCCCTGCGCGTGGAGCAGGTCGCAGTCCTCGAGCAGCACGCCGAACTCGTCGCCGCCCAGGCGGGCCAGGCAGTCGCCGCGCCGCATCTTCGCCTCGAGCACCCGCGAAAGGGAGCGCAGCAGCGCGTCTCCCGCGAGGTGTCCGCAGGTGTCGTTCACGACCTTGAACTGGTCGAGGTCGATGTAGAGCAGCGAGTGCCGGCGGCCCCGCTCCCGCGCCGACTCGATCCGGGTCGCGAGCGTCGCCTCGAACTGCCGGCGGTTCGCGAGATCCGTGAGCGTGTCGTGCGTCGCCTGCCACGAAAGGCTCTTCTCCGCTTCGCGTCGCGCGGCGATGTCGGCGAGCAAGCGCACCACGACGTCGGCCAGCTTCCAGAGCGCCACGCGCTGGCTTCCCGCGAGGACCTTGGCGCGCTCGGCCAGGACGCTCAGCGTCCCGGTCACCGCGCCCGACTCGTCCACCAGCGGCACGCCGGAATAGAAGCGCACGCGGGGGCCGGCGGCGACCAGAGGATCATCGTGGAACCGGAGGTCGAAATGGGCATCGCTCACCTCGAGCGGCGCGCCGGCGTGGAACACCTCGCAGCAGAACCGGCTGTCGCGCGGCAGCACCTCGAGATCGAGCCCGCCGCTGCTGGCGATGGGACGGTGCGCGTGGCCGTCGTGCATCGTGATCACCGCGTAGTCCGCGCCGCAGAGCTGGGCCGCGAGTTCGGCGATGTCGCCGAAGACGCCGTCCGACGACGGCAGGGGCTGCGGCAGGGCGGCGGGGGTTCTGGCGGGAATCACGGCGGGCTCCTCGGGCTGGATCGAGGTTGGTCGCGCCGGAAGCGGCCGGCTTACGCGTCGCGCCTACTTTCCGTAGCGCCGCGACGCCTCGCGCAGGAACTTCAGCTGGCCCTCGAAGTGGCGGCACTTGAGGCAGCGGTCGAGATGCTCGCGAAGCGCGAGCCTTTCCTCCGGCGTGAGCTCGCGCTCGGAGGCGATGGACATCAGCCGCGAGGCCCTTCGGCAGTCGAGGGGCGCGCTAGCCGCCACGGGCGGCCTCCTGGCCGAACCAGCTCGCCTCGAGGCAGGCGCGAAGCGCGATCCGGGCGCGGTGCAGGATCACCCAGCAGTTGGATTCCGAGATGCCCTCGGCACCGCAGATCGCGCCGGTTTCCTCTCCCAGGACCTCGCGCTTGAAGAAGACGCGCCCGCCCTTGGCCGGCAACCGGTCCAGGCAACGCTCGAAGACCTCCCAGAAGCGCTGCTGCTCGAAGGCCGACTCGGGATTGCTCCAGGCCTGCGGCGCTTCCCGCCAGTGCCCGGACTCGTCGAAGAGCTCGTCGAGCCAGGCTTCGTCGTCGCCTTCGTCGCCGCCATCGGCGTACTCGAACCGCTTGCGCTCGGCGATGAGGCGCCGCTGCAGGTCGATCACCTTGAAGCGAAGGATCGACGTGAGCCAGGTCCGCAGGCCCGATTGACCCTGGAAGCCGGGCAGTCCTTCCAGGGCGGCGACGAGCGCCTCCTGCACCGCTTCCTCGGCGAGGTCCGAGTCCCGGAGCTGGGCAAGCGCGTAGCGCACGAGATAGGGCCGGTGGCCTTCGATCTCGGCGAAGCGGGCATCGGTGACGGGCAGCTGCGCCATGGAGGCGCAAAGCTTACCACCACCCGCTACCACCGCCCGAGGCCGCAAGAGGGGCCGGGCCGAGGCCCGGTCCCCGCCCGCTCCGGCCGGGATGGGTGCCCGGCGATCAGGCGCCGCTGTAGTGCATCAGGTCCTTCATGAATTTCTCGACCTGCGACTTTTCGAGCATTCCCTTCTTCTTCGAGTCGTGCTTCTCGAACATCTTCTCCACGTGCTTCATCATCTCGGTCTTCGAGACCATGCCGTCCTTGTTGGCGTCGGCCCGGGTGACGAACTTGTCGAGGTCCATGTCCTCGCGGGCATGGGCGGCCGGAAGCGCGAAGGCGGCGGCGGCGAAGGTGGCGAGGGCGAGGCTCCTGGTGATGAGGGTCATGACGGTTCTCCTGGTTGGGGTTGGGGGATGCGCTCGGTGTGTCGGGAAGGCTCCGCCGGACCTTACGAAACCGGCACGCTGCGGGCCTGCGGTAGAATTCGCGGCCACGATTCGCCCCGAAAGCCACCATGACGCGATCCCTGGCCGCGACTTTCCTGGCCGCCCTTTCCCTCGCTTCCGGCGGAACGGCCGCGCAGGCGCCCGGCAAGCCCCTCTATGCCGAGGGCCGGATGCTCGTCCTCGTCCCGCCGGATTTTCCGCGGCAAGCCCTCGAGCAGGGCCGGACGGCGATGGTGGAGGTCTTCGGGACGATCCGCACCGACGGGCTGCTCGAGGGCATCCGCATCGAGGCCACGCCGCCCATCGAAGCCTTCGAGTCGGCCGTGATGGAGGTGGCGCCGATGTTCCGCCTGCAACCGCGAATCGACGCCGCGACCTGCGGTGCCTTCGACACGTCGGGCCACGTCACGTTCTGGTTCGAGATCGCCGACGCAAAGCCGAAGGTGAGCTACGGCGTGCACGCGCCCACCGGGAGCGCCGCGCCGGAGATCCACGTCGACCGCAAGCCCGTGCACATGGTGAATCCCCTCTATCCCGCGCGGCTCGCGCGCAGCCCCAATGCGCCCCGGGAGATCCTCCAGGTGGCCTACGTGGCGGTCGCCGGCGACGGGGCGGTGACCGGCGTGACCCTCGCACCGATGCTCCACTACCGCGAGTTCGAGCCGCTGATCTCCGCCGCGGTCCGGCAATGGAAGTTCGCGCCCCAGGCGAGCCGGTGGTGCGGCGAGGTGAGCTTCAACATGACGCTCAAGTAGGGCGCCGGGGGCCGGCGTCCCGTTTCCGGTAGAATTTCACCCTCGCTGCCCTCTGGAAGTGACGCCGTGACCGCTGCCCCGAACCCGCTCACCTACCGCGACGCCGGAGTCGACATCGACGCGGGCGACGAACTGGTGGAACGGATCAAGCCCTTCGCCCGGCGCACGATGCGCCCCGAGGTCCTGGGCGGCCTGGGCGGTTTCGGCGCGATGGTGGAAGTCTCGAAGAAGTACCGGAACCCGGTGATGGTCTCCGGCACGGACGGCGTGGGCACGAAGCTGAAGATCGCCTTCCGCATGAAGAAGCACGACTCGATCGGCATCGACCTGGTGGCGATGAGCGTGAACGACGTCCTCGTCACCGGCGCGGAGCCCGTCTTCTTCCTCGACTATTTCGCCTGCGGGAAGCTGCGCGTCGACGTGGCCGCCGACGTGGTGAAGGGCGTGGCCGCGGGTTGCGAGATGGCCGGCTGCGCGCTGATCGGCGGCGAGACGGCGGAAATGCCCGGCATCTACGACGCGAACGAGTACGACCTCGCCGGCTTCGCGGTGGGCCTGGTCGAGAAGGATCGCATCATCGACGGCAGCACCATCGCTCCGGGCGACGCGATCGTGGGGCTCGCCTCCAGCGGCGCGCACTCGAACGGATACTCGCTGGTGAGGAAGATCCTCGCCATCACCGGCACGGAACTGGACGAGCCCTTCGACGGGCGAACGCTGGGAGACGCCCTGCTCGAGCCCACCCGCATCTACGTGAAGCCGGTTCTGGGCCTCCTGGAGAAGATCACGGTCAAGGGCATCGCGCACATCACCGGCGGCGGGCTCCTCGAGAACGTGCCCCGTGTGCTTCCCGCGAGAACGGCCGCGCGCCTGGAGCAGTCGAGCTGGCCGCGCCCGGCCGTCTTCGGCTGGCTGCAGGAACAGGGCAACGTGTCGGAGCCGGAGATGCACCGCACCTTCAACTGCGGCATCGGCATGGTGCTCGTGGTGCCGAAGCACCAGGCGGGCGCGGCGATCGCCGCCCTCGGCATCCACGGCGTTCCGGCGTGGGAGGTGGGCTCCATCGTCGCGCGCACCGGCGACGCTCCGCAGACCGTCGTCACCTGAAGCGTTGGGGCCGGGTTCGCGAACCTGACCCCGGGGCTGCGGACAGACCATGAAAACCGCGGTCATCCTCATTTCCGGCCGGGGCAGCAACATGCAGGCGCTGGTCGAGGCGAAGCCGGGGCTCGACTTCCGCGCCGTGATCTCGAACCGACCCGGGGCGAAGGGACTCGACTGGGCCCGGGCGCGCGGCATCGAGACCCGCGTCGTGGACCACAAGGCCTTCGCCGCCCGCGAGGAATTCGACGCGGCCCTCGCGCGCGCGGTCGATGCTTTCGCGCCGGACTACCTCTTCCTCGCCGGCTTCATGCGCATCCTCGCCGCGGGCTTCATCGATCGCTACCCGCGCAGCATCCTGAACATCCACCCCTCGCTGCTTCCCTCGTTCCCGGGCCTGGAGACGCACCGCCGGGCGCTCGAGGCCGGCGTGAAGCTGCACGGCGCCACGGTGCACTTCGTGACGCCCGACCTCGACCGCGGGCCGATCCTCGTGCAGGCGGCGGTGCCGGTGGTCGAGGGCGACACGGTCGAGTCGCTCGCCGCGCGCGTGCTCGCGCAGGAACATCGCATCTACCCGCAAGCCGCCCGCTGGCTTGCCCAGGAGCGCGTGGAGTTTCGCGGCGCCGATGTCGTCCACGTGCGGGACTCGGGCGTTGTCTCCGACTGGGCCATCGCTCCCCGGGATCCGCCGTGAGAATCCTCGCCGCCGCCTTCGCCTGCCTCGCATGGTTGCCGGCGCTCGCGGCGCCCGGCCAGGCCGAGGCGCCGGCACCGGCCAAAGCGCCCGCAGGGGTCGAGGCACCGGTGCGGTCCGGGCAACCGACCCGGGTCGAGGCGCAATACCGGATCACCGCGGCGGGGATCGCGATCGGGCGCGTGGCCGAGACCTACCAGCGCGAGGGCGACCGCTATCGAATCGACAGCGTCACGCGCGCCGAGGGCCTGCTGAAGCTCTTCCGCGACGACGCCATCCGGCTTCACAGCGAGGGGCAGGTCGTGGCGGGTGGCCTGCGTCCGCTGCGTTTCGAGCAACGGCGCGACGGCGACCGCAAGCGCGACATCGAGGCGCGATTCGACTGGGACGCGTCCCTGCTGCGCTCGATGCACGGCGGCGAGGAGTCGACCCATGCCCTCGCCCCCGGGACGCAGGACCGCCTGTCGGTCATGTACCAGTTCATGAACGCCACGCCGCGCGGCGACCAGGTTCGCATGCACATGTCCAACGGACGGAAGGTGGACCGCTATACCTACCGCAAGGTGGACGAGCCGACCATCGACACGCCGGCCGGCGCGTTCGCCACGGTGCACTACGAGCGCGTCACGGAGAGCGCGGACGAGAACCGGGTGCAGCTCTGGCTCGCGAAGGACCGCTTCAACCTGGCGGTTCGCGTGGCCTTCGAGGACACGCACGGCATCAGCCTCGAGCAGACCCTCGAGACGCTCTCGACCCGCTAGCCGTGGACTTCCTCAGCCCGTTGGCCCCTGCCCATCGTGCCGCGACCGCGGCGGTCGCCGTGTCGGCCGCCCTGCACGGCGCGGTCCTGGTGGGACTTCGCGCCGCCGACGGCCAGGACGCGAGCCTGGAGGCGCCCGCCTACCTCGCGACGCTGGAGGCGCCGGCGCTGATTGCCGCGACCGCGCCCGTCGCCGCGCCTGCGCCGAAGCCGCGGGCGCGACCGCGGAAGCCCGGGCCGGGCGCCGGCGAAACGGTGGCGATGCTGCCGCCGGCGATCGAAGCGGCGGATCTCGAACCCGCATCCGACGAACCCGACTCGCCACTGCCCGACCTGCTCGCCCTCGCGCAACCGGAGATTCAGCATGCCCCGCCTGCGCTGCCCGCCTTCCGCGCCGAGGCCTTTCCCGGCGAAGTCACCATCGCGTACGCGCTGAGCACCGTCCTCGCCGAAGGGGAAGCCGAGTACACGTGGAAGCGCGACGGCGAGCGCTACGAGATCACCGGCACGGCGCAAGCCGTGGGCTTCTTCACCCTGTTCGTCGAGGGTCGCATCGAGCAGGCGACGAACGGTCGGGTGACGCCCGAAGGACTCAAGCCCGAGCGCTTCAGCGAACGCCGCGGCGACACGCCCGAGGAGGGTCTCTCGTTCGACTGGCAGGCGGGACAGGTCGAGTTCCGGCGCGGCGACAACCGCAGGACGGGCGCGCTCACGGACTCGACCGTCGACTGGCTCTCCATGATCTTCCAGCTCGCCCACCGGCCGCCGGCGGGCGACTCCCTGGACATTCGCGTCTTCACGCAGCGCCGCCTGCACCAGTACCGCCTGCTGGTCCTGGGCGAGGAAGCGCTCGACCTGCCCTTCGGCCGCGCCAGGACGATCCACCTGCGCCACACGGGCGCGGCGCCCGAGGACACGGTCGACGTGTGGCTCGGGATCGAACAGCACTACCTGCCGGTGAAGCTGCGTTACCCGATCGCGAGGAATCGCCTGATCCTCGAGCAGACCGCCACCTCGGTCCGGGCACGCTAGCCCGGCCCACGAAAGAATCGACGCCCCGCCATGACCGCCGCCCTCAGCCGAGCCCAACTCGATGCGACCGTTCACGCCCTCTCCGTGGTGCTTCCGCTCAGGAGCCCGGCCGATGTCGTCCTCAAGCATTACTTCCGCGAGCACCGCGGGCTGGGCAGCCGCGACCGGGCGCTCATCGCGGACACCGTGTACTCCGTGCTGCGCCGGCGCCGCCTGCTCGAGGCCGTCACCCCGTCGGCGTCGCCGCGCGAGCTGGCGCTCGCCTCGCTCGTGAAGCTGCAGGGCGTGGGCATCGGGGCGCTCGAGTCCGTCCTGAAGGGCGAGGAGCGCGCCTGGCTCGCCGCCCTCAAGGCTCGCGACCTCGAGGCGCTGCCCTTCGAGATCCGGGCCGATCTTCCCGACTGGGTGATCGAACGCCTGAGAAAGCGCCTTGCCGACGACGAGATCCTCGCGCTGGCGCGCAGCCTCCAGCACGCCGCGCCCCTCGACCTGCGCGTGAACACGATCAAGGCGCCGCGCGAGGCGGTGCTCGAGCGGCTCGAGGCCGACGGCACGCCGGGCATGGCGACGCGCTTCTCGCCGATCGGCGTGCGGATCCGGGAGAAGGTGGCCCTCAACCGCCACCCGATGTTCCTCGACGGCGCCGTCGAGGTGCAGGACGAGGGAAGCCAGATCCTCGGCCTGCTCGTCGAGCCGAAGCGCTCGGACATGGTGGTGGATTTCTGCGCGGGCGCGGGCGGAAAGACGCTCCAGCTGGGCGCCGCGATGGGTTCCCGCGGGCGACTCTACGCTTACGACGTCTCCGACAAGCGCCTGGCCAACCTCGCGCCGAGGCTGCGCCGCTCCGGGCTGTCCAACGTCCACCCGCAGCGCATTGCGGGAGAGAACGACGCCAAGGTGAAGCGCCTGCGCGGCAAGGTCGACCGCGTGCTCGTGGACGCGCCCTGCACCGGGCTCGGGACGCTGCGCCGCAATCCCGACCTCAAGACGCGGCAGACGGAAGCGGGAATCGCCGAGCTCACCGCGAAGCAGTTCGCCATCCTCGAGGCCGCGGCCGCGCTGCTGAAGCCCGGCGGGCGCCTCGTGTACGGCACCTGCAGCCTGCTGGAGGAGGAAAACGAGGCGATCGTCGAGCGATTCCTCGCCGCGCATCCCGATTTCTCGCTGCTCGACTGCGCGGAGGTGCTGAAACGCCAGGGCATCGAGATCCCCGGCTGCGAGCGCTACCTGCGACTCCTGCCGCACGTGCACGACACCGACGGATTCTTCGCGGCGGTGATGCAGCGCGCCGCGTGAGGACGCGGGCCCCCGCGCTCGTTCTCGGCCTGTGCCTCGCGGCCGCCGCGGCCGGCCCCGCGCCGGGCCCCGCGCCCGGGGCCGCAGGGTCGAGCGTGGAGGCCTACTTCACCCCCGGCGACGACGTGGAGCGCGTGATCGCCGATCGCATCGCAGGCGCCCGCCGCAGCGTGCAGGTCGAGGCCTACCTGTTCACCAACCGGCGGATCGCCGCCGCCCTCGCGAAGGCGGCCCGCCGCGGCGTGGCGGTCGACCTGGTGGGGGACGCGAAGCAGCACGAATCGGGTGGCTTTCCGGTGCTGCGAAGCCTGGAACGCGCGGGCGTGCGCGTCTGGATGAGCGAACGGTTCGCCGCCTTCCACAACAAGGTGATCCTGGTCGATGCGGACTCCGCCGCCGCCATCGTCATCACCGGCAGCTACAATTTCACCCGGTCGGCCCAGGAGCGCAACGCCGAGAACGTCGTCGTCATCGCCGGCAACGAGGCGCTCGCCGCGCGATACGCGCGCGACTTCGAACGCCATCGCCTGCTGTCCCGGCGGTTACAATGAAGCGACCATGAGCCCGCTCGAGATGTCGCTGGAGGCTTTCGCCTCGCAAGTCAGCACCCAGGAGGGCGTCATCCAGTTCGCGATCATCGTCGCGGGCCTGGGCCTGGGCTGGCTTTCGGGCGGCGTGCTTCGCCGGCGCGTGGCCGCGAGGGAGCTGTGGAAGTTCGGCTCGGGCGGATTCGACCGCGTGGCCTTCCCGCTCGCCGCCCTGGCGATCATCTGGGGGATGCGCCTGCTGGTCCGCAAGGTGCAGGCCACGCCCTTCGTCGATCTCGCGATCGCGCTCCTAGCCGCCTTCGCGGTGATCCGCTTCGCGGTCTACGTGCTGCGCCACGTCCTTCCCGAGGGCGCGCTCCGGCGCGGCACCGAGCGCACCATCGCGACCCTCATGTGGGCAGGTGTGGCCCTGCACCTCACCGGCCTGCTCCCGGAAGTCTGGGAAGCGCTGGAGTCCGTCGCCTTCACCGTGGGCGACCAGCGCATCACGCTGCTGCTGGTGATGCAGGGGCTCGTGTCGGTGGCGATCACGCTCGCGATCTCGCTGTGGCTCGCGAACCTCGTGGAGGGACGCGTGCTCGCCACGGAGCGCCTGGCGCTTTCCACGCGCGTGGTCGTCGCGAAGCTCGTCCGGGCGGCCGCGTTCCTGCTCGCGATCCTGGTCGCGCTGCCGATCGTGGGGATCGACATCACCGCGCTCTCCGTCTTCGGCGGCGCCCTCGGCGTGGGCCTGGGCTTCGGGCTGCAGAAGATCGCGAGCAACTACGTGAGCGGCTTCATCATCCTGCTCGACCGCTCGATCCGCATCGGCGACTTCGTCGCGGTGGACAACCGGCAGGGCGTGGTGAAGGCGATCGAGTCGCGCTACACGGTGATCCGCAGCCTCGACGGCACCGAATCGATCATCCCGAACGAGACGATGATCACGCAGAGCGTGACCAACCACTCCTACACCGACCGGCAGGTGCTGCTCCGGGTGAAGGTGAGCGTGGGCTACGCCTCCGATATCGATCGCGTCTTCGAGCTCCTCCTGGAGGCGGCGAAGCGCCAGCCTCGCGTGCTCGACGACCCGGCGCCTGCCGCCTGGATCACGGCGCTGGGCGACAACGGCGTGGAGATCGAGCTGGGCCTCTGGATCGCGGACCCCGACAAGGGCCAGCTGTCGCTTCGCGGGGCCATCCTGAAGGATGTCCTCCGCGCCCTCCGCGCCGAGGGGATCGAGATTCCCTTCCCGCAGCGCGACGTTCGCCTGGTCGGGCAGGCGCCGGATTCGCCGGGCCCGTAGAAGTCGCCGCAGGGCCGCGCCGGCGCCCGCCCCCGGGGCGGTCCCGGGCGCGTATTGGGATAAAATGGTCCCCTGATCGGCCCTCCGGGGTCGCCCATCCCCGAACCCGCAGTCGAGCGGGTCATCCGAAAGGCGCCTCCCCATGTTGATGCAAGGCTTGCTGGAGCTTCCCTGGTGGGGCGACCTGATCGCGCTCGCGATCCTCACGCAGATCACGATCGCGGGCGTGACGCTCTACCTGCACCGCTGCCAGGCGCACCGTGCCCTCGATCTGCACCCGGTCGTCACGCACTTCTTCCGGTTCTGGCTGTGGCTCACCACGGGCATGGTCACCAAGGAATGGGCGGCCATCCACCGCAAGCACCACGCGAAGTGCGAGACGGCGGAGGACCCCCACAGCCCGCAGGTCTACGGCATCAATCGCGTGCTCTTCGGCGGCGTGATGCTCTACGTCCGGGAGTCGCGATTCCCCGAGACGATGCGGCGCTACGGGAACGGAACGCCGGACGACTGGCTCGAGCGCTCGATCTACACGCCCTACCACAAGTTCGGGATCATCCTGATGGCCGCGGCCGACATGGCCCTCTTCGGCGTGGTGCCCGGCGCCCTCATGTTCGGCATCCAGATGGCGTGGATCCCGTTCTGGGCGGCCGGCGTGATCAACGGCATCGGCCACTACTGGGGCTACCGCAACTTCCAGACCGAGGACGCGAGCACGAACATCGTCCCGGTCGCGGCCTGGATCGGCGGCGAGGAGCTGCACAACAACCACCACGCCTTCCCGACCTCGGCCAAGTTCTCCGTGCGCTGGTACGAGTTCGACCTGGGCTGGCTCTACATCCGGGCGCT
>Ga0073904_10003411_pt1 | contig 11963 bp, 9 predicted proteins | sample KloWWTrecipitate_FD_66668 | JGI IMG/M metagenome (GOLD analysis project Ga0073904, IMG submission 66668) | Active sludge microbial communities from Klosterneuburg, Austria, studying microevolution and ecology of nitrifiers - Klosterneuburg... | ecosystem: Engineered > WWTP > Aerobic digester >...
CAGCGCTTCGAGGTCTTCGAACAGCTCCTCGTCGATGTCGGAGCGGTCGAAGAGCGCGGTGATGTCGGCGAAGATGCCGCGCCGCGTTTTTTTGAGACCCTCCTCCAGCTCCGGCTGGGCCTCGGTCCGTCGTTGGAAGATGCGCCTGAGAATCACGGGAGCTCCTTGGTGTGTCTGGGAATGGCGTTGCCGCAACTATCGAAACGCCGCGCCAGTGGGGCGCGGCGTGTGCATCAGTATACCGTGCTATTCCCGCACGCCGGGGTGATCAGGCACGCGTCGCTGGCTCGGCAACCTGCGACCTGGCCGGCGCCGGGAGTTCCGAATACACCCCACGATCGCGCGGCGGCACGAGGTTCGCGATTGCGCGCATGACGGCGTCGGACGCCTCCGCGTCGCAGAGTCCGACGAGCGAGCCGGCCGGCAGCGGTGCGCCGAATCGCACGACAAGGCGGCCGAGGTCCTCGTACACTCCGGTTGGGATGCAGGTGAGATGGCGCGAGTCGAGCATCGACAACAGATGCCCCATGCCGTGGGGAGGCCGGATCAACGTCTCGAACCCGCCACCTTCCGGGTGGAATGCGATGACAGGGCCGGCCGGGTCGCCCAACGCGCGAACGAGCTCGCGGAGGGCAGTCGCGCGCTGGGGGACGTCGCTCACATCTTCGGGCATGATGATGATCCCGTAGAGATGAGAGAACCGTCTGAGCACCCATTCCAGATAGGCGGGAGGAAAGCGCCATGGTCCGAGGTAGCAATCCTGCCAGGTGTTTGTCATCACCCAATGAATCGTGCTGACCCGGTTTCGTCGCCTTGCGATGGCTGCGGAGATGGCGATCGCGCCCCACCCGACCCAGATCGCATCCTTCCGCTCGTAGTGATTCGGCAGCACGACACACACCCCGATCGTTGGCACATTCTCGATGCCGAGGATCAATGGTTGGGGTCGCATGGAATCCGAGAGATGAATCACGTCGTGCCAGACATCGCGCCGCTGGTGGCGCAGGGCCGATCCGACACATCGCGCCATCATGACCGGTGGCAGGTGGTATACCGGTGGTCGCGGACGCGCCGGAACGATCGACCGACCGAGCCGGACAACCCAGGACGGATGCGGGCGATACATGCGGCGCTCCTGCACAACGATCGATCGACGCGTGAATGCGACACGATGGCTCCTGACCCACCCTGCTCGATGATAAAGCCGCGATTACGGATTGCGCAATCCCGCTCGCTCGGGCTGTCCCTGGGCGGCAGCCGAAAGGCCGGCGGGCGGTCGTTGACCTGTTTCGCCCGGCGCCTTGCGACACGACGCTGACGATGGCGATCGGAGTGCTCGTGATGATCGCCGCAACCGTCGCCTACAACGGCTCGACGGTGCTGCTCGCGATCGGCTCGAGACGAGCGCCCGAGCCTGCCGGAGCCCGGCTGTTCGCGGGTGTCTTTCGCCGCGCCCAGGGGCTCGCGGGGATCGGGCTGACGGTCGTCGGCTGGACGCTCGAGGTGTTGGCTCTGACTCGTATACCGTTGACTGTGTCGCGAGGGATCTACGCCGGCAGCCTGGGTCTGCTGCTCGTCCTCGCGCGCCGGGCGCTGCATGAGCAGGTTACGCGACGCGACATCTTCGGCGCAGTTGCAGTCGCGGTGGGCATGGTCCTCGTCGCGTTGTCTCCGCCCGCCCGGGCGACCGCTGCGCCGAATCCGGGAGTCTGGGTGCTGCTCGCCCTGCTACTCTTCCCCGTCGCGTTTGCGCCGTTCGCGCTGCGGCTGATTCATCATCGGGGCGGGCCGCGGATCAGCGCCGTCGCGTCCGGCGCCGGCTTCGCTGGCAATGGGATGTTCAACCTCGGGATTGCGCTCTATCTCTCGCCATCACTGCACACAGGACCATTGGCGCTGATTCTGGTCGGCGTGGTCGGCTTCGGCCTCCTTGGCTTCAGTAACGAGCTGGACGCATTGAAGTATGGCCGGGCCGGCAATGTCGTCCCGATTATCCTCGGGCTGCAATCGATGCTGCCGGTGATCGCTGCACCGTTCATGTTCGGGGAGCACTGGCCGACTGCCGATCTTCATCGGATCGCGCTCGCTTTCGGGCTTGGCGTGTCGGTGTCCGGCATCGTGGTGCTCAGTCGTGGTTCGGCGAACCTGCTCTCCTGACGGGCGAACACGCTGATCCGGTGGGCTATCATCGGGCCGACGATGGAGGAGCGACGATGATCTGGCCGTTCGGGCGGCGACAACGCAAGATTCGCGACGCGCGACGTGAGTACCGTGCGGCCGGCCAGCAGTTACGCGCGTCGTCGCAGCGATGGAACCTGTTCGGCCGTCGCAACCGGGCCATCCGCCGCGCGAGCCGGCGCTATGAAGATGCGCAGGTGCGGCTTCGTAGTCTTGGCGTGATCGAGGAGGCGGGAGTTTACCCGCGCAACTGGGCATCGCTGCGCCGGAGTGTCTACGCGCGGGATCGCCATCGCTGCACACGCTGCGGCCGCAAGGGTGGCCGGCGGCTGGCTCTCCATGCCCACCACGTCAAGCCGCTCTCTCGCGGCGGCGCTAACACGCTCGATAACCTGACGACGCTCTGCAGCGCGTGTCATCGCCAGGTGCACGCGCGCCGTTAGCTTGTCTGGATCATTTCGGTGGGATCGCTCCGCTGGCGACGGGCTAGCGCGACCCACTCGGAGTCGCCATCGCCAACGCGCGTGAACCATCGGGCTGCGGCGCGCTGGTCGCCCGCGCGTCGGTAGAGCTCGCCGATGAGGTACGTATACATCTCGCGGTCGTCATCAGCGATATCGGCCGCGGATAGCATTCGCTCGAACCGGGCAGCGGCATAGCGCCGATACTGGCGCTCACGGTCCGCGAGATCGCCCACCGCCAACGGCTGCGCTTCATTCATCGCGTCGTCTTCCATCGGCGGTTGGGTGTCGGCGACGGTGTCGTGAGACGGGCGCGGCAGGCCGCCGACCCGCGCGGCCTCATCCATTGCGCGCATGTCCTGACAACACCAGGCGGCGTTGAGGTAGTGCCAGGCGATGTCCTCGTCGGGCGCGCCGCTCCACTCTGTCACCCAGGCCGCCAGCTCCCACCGCCGCGCCGCGTCGATCTTTCCGCGCTGGACGAGCGGGGTGATCGAGGAGCGGATTCGAGCGGTCAACTCCGCGTCGATCCTGACGCTGGGCACGACATGCCCCACCGACAGGAACTGGTCGCTCTCTCCGCTGTATCCGCAGGTTGGGCAGGTGTGGACGATGAACTCCTGGGGTTGGAACCCCGCGGCCAGCGTCCTCAGATCGGTCGTCCGCATCCCCAGTGTGTTGGTGCTCGTGAGCACTTGTGCAGCGAATGTCGTTGCGCAGACGGGGCAGTTCAGCTCGCGTGGCTCGATAGTGGTCATCATTCCAGTCCTCTTCGAGTGCGCAGACGCTCGGGCTGGTGCATGGCGGGATTGATTGCGGCGGTCTGCATCGACGGCATCAAGTGTACTGTCAGGCGGCACTTCCCGCACTCCGTTCGACGTGAAACAATGTCCGTTATACTGCGCTCATCTTCTGCGGGTGAACGAGAGGTGTGGGCGGGATGACGGAAGTTCCTGCGCGCGCATGGCTGGCGATGAAGGAGCTTCCCGAAGAGGAGCGCCCGCGTGAGAAGTTGCGCTTGCGTGGCCCTGGCGCGCTCTCGAACGCCGAGCTGGTGGCGATTCTGCTGAACACAGGCACGAAGGGCGAGCCGGTGACGACCCTGGCCCAACGAATCATCGCCGAGAGTGGCAGCCTGCGCGGGTTGATGAGGCGCGACCTGGACTCGCTGCTGCAGGTGAGGGGACTGGGGCCGGCCAAGGCGATCAAGCTGCTGGCAACGATCGAGCTCGGCAAACGCATCGCACAGATCACGCCCGAGGAGCGCGCGCAGGTTCGCGGCCCCGAGGATCTCGCGATTCTGTTCCAGCCCGCGATGACGGCGTTGGAGCACGAGGAGCTTCGGGTCGCCGTCCTCGATACGAAACACCGTGTCGAACGCATTACGACCGTCTATCAGGGAAGCGTCAACAGCGCCCAGGTCCGGGTCGCCGAGGTGTTTCGGGAGGCTATCCGAGCGAACTGCCCAGCCATCGCGATCGCTCACAACCACCCCAGTGGCGACCCGACTCCGTCTGCGGCGGATATCAGCCTGACCGCCGAGCTGGCTCGCGCCGCGTCCCTCCTCGATATCGACCTCATCGACCACCTGATCGTCGGGGACGGCCGATGGGTCTCATTGCGGCGTCTCGGGCTGGGGTTTCCGACCGGTGGCTGAGCCAGGAGTCGCCGGCCTCGTGATGTGATCCTCCTCCGCAGGACATGATGGACGGAGGATTGCGAGGAACAGTAACGGTCGATTCAGGGTTATCACCTGGAGAGGTAGATAGTGATGAGTGATTCCAGTCAGATGTGGGTGCTCGCAATTCTGGTCGTGTTCATGGTCGGAGGGCTGCTCTGGTTGCTCCTGGCGCGTATGCGCCAGATTGCGCCGAAGACCACTGCGTCGATGTGGCCAATGCCAGCGATGGACGAAGCTGGCATGGTGCGTCTGGCCGGCCGCGCTCCAGTGCTCTCGGCAGTGGATGTGACGCTGTCGCGTGGGCCCTACGGGCTGGTGCCGCTGGACGGTGATGTGGCGGCCTCCACGCGCGCGGGGATCGATGCGGCGTTGGCCGCTGGTGGGTCGTCGCTCGACGGACTCGTCGACGACGCAGGATCGGCGACGGTTGGTTCCGAGCTGTCTGACACTACCTGGACAACCAGGCCGGCATGAGGTCTCCGTGAGTCAATATTTCCGCCGCGGCTCTGGTAAGGGGCGTTATAGTGGATACGAGATGATCGCGCGGCGATGATGACGCGGGATAGACCCTGAAGGGAGACGCCGATGGACTTCCGGCTCACCGACGAGCAGCAGGCCGCGCGTGATCTGGCGCGCGAGTTCGCGGAACGTGAGATCGTGCCGGTCGCTGCCGAGTACGACCTGCAACACAAGTTCCCCCGCGACATCATCGACAAGGCCCAGCAGGCGGGGTTGACCTCGCTCACCGTGCCGGAGGAATACGGCGGCGCGGGCGCGACGCTCTCCACGCTGGCTATCGCATCCGAGCAATTCGGCTGGGGCTGCGCCGGGATCGCGACATCGCTCGGCATCAACACCCTGACATCAGATCCGATTCTGATTGCGGGGAGTCACGAGCAGAAGCGCGAGTATCTCGGGCGAATGGCGAGCGGGACGCTTGGAGCGTATGCGCTGACCGAGCCGGCCGCCGGCTCGGACGTTGCATCGCTGGCAACTCGCGCGCGCCGGGTCGGCGATGACTATGTCCTGAACGGCAGCAAGATCTGGATCTCTAACGCGCCGCATGCCGAGTTCTTCGTCGTCTTCGCCAAGACCGATCCGGATGCCGGCCGCAACGGGATCAGCGCATTCATCGTCGAGCGTGACACGCCCGGGGTCGATGTCGGCAACCCGTTGCCGAAGCTCGGCCAGCGAGCGTCGCATGCTTCAGAGATCTTCTTCAACGATGTCGCGGTGCCAGCCGCGAATCGGCTCGGTAACGAGGGCGACGGCTTTCTGATCGCGATGGGCGTCTTCGATCGTTCCCGACCGATGATCTCGGCCATCGCCGTCGGCGTGATTCAGCGCTGCCTCGATGAGTCACTGACCTGGGCGATGGAGCGGGTGACGATGGGTCAGCCGATCATCAGGCACCAACTGGTTGCTGCCAAAATTGCAGAGATGGGAATGCGGGCCGAAGCGGCGCGTCTGCTGACCTACCAGGCATCGTCGCTCTACGACGCCGGCGAGCGAAATACCCTCGCCGCCTCGTATGCCAAGGCGTTCTCGGCTGATGGCGCGATGTGGGCCGCCACCGAAGCGATCCAGATCTTTGGCGGCAGTGGATATTCCGAGGAGTTCCCAGTCGCCAAGCTGTTCCGCGACGCGAAGCTGCTGCAAATCTACGAGGGCACCAGCGAGATCCAGCGAGTGATCATGGCGCGCGAGCTCGTGCGCGAACGCGGCCGAAGCGCCCCGGCGCGCCGTTAACCGGGGCGCGTATCTCGACTTCCCGGCGTGGCGCGTGCCGTATCGTGCGGGCATCCATCAACGCAACCGGTCGTCGGTGAGAGCAGGTCGAAGCAAGGCAGACACCTACCTGACCCCACCGAACAGTCCAAGATAATCCGGCGTCAGGTCGCGCGTTGGCGCGAGTGGAGAGGAGTCTGGCAATGCGGATCAGGTCCATCGGCGTCGTCGGAGCGGGCACGATGGGCAGCGGGATCGCCGCGCTGGCAGCGTCGGCCGGCATCCCTGTCGTCCTCCTTGATATACCCGGCGAGCGGGATCGCAACGAGCCGGCCAAACGTGGGCTCCAGCGCGCGCTCAAGGCGCGGCCACCCGCGTTCATGGATCCGAAACGCGCTGGGCTGATTGCGGTCGGCAACTTCGAAGATGATCTGGATCTGCTTGCGCGCTGCGACTGGGTGATCGAGGCCGTCATTGAGGAGCTCGGCCCCAAACGCGCGCTGTTCGATCGGCTGACGCCAATCCTCGCGCCGGGCACGATCGTCTCGTCGAATACCTCCGGCATACCGATGCGTCTGCTCGTTGAGGGCCGTGACGAGGCGTTCCGGCGGCGCTTCCTGGGCGCGCACTTCTTCAACCCGCCGCGCTACCTGCATCTACTGGAAGTCATCCCCACCCCGGAGACCGATCCTGACGTCGTCGAGACGATCGAACAGTTCGCTACCCTCGTCCTCGGCAAGGGCGTTGTCCGGGCGAAGGATGTGCCGGGGTTCATCGGTAACCGGCTGGGCATCTACGGGATGATCCAGGCGATCAGATTGATGGAGCGTTTCGGCCTCACCATTGACGAGGTAGACGCGCTGACCGGAGAGCTGATCGGCAGACCGCGTTCGGCCACCTTCCGCACGGCCGATCTCTCGGGTCTGGATATTCTCAAGCACGTCGCGGACGGCCTCTCCGCGGCAACCGGGAACGACTACCGCCTCCCCGTCTGGGTCGAGGATCTGGTCGCGCGGGGCAGCCTCGGCGAGAAGACCGGCGTCGGCTTCTACCGGCGCGAAGGCCGGGACATTCTGACGCTCGATCCGGCCACGATGGAGTATCACCCCCGGGCCGAGACCCGCTCGCCCGAGCTCGGCGCGCTTTCCCGCCGGCCACTCCAGGAACGCCTCCGTCAGTCGCTGGATCTACCTGGGCCGCACGGCGAGTTTCTGCGGACTCTGTTCCTGACGACCGCTCACGAGACACTGACCCTGGCGCCCGATCTGGCGTGGGACATCCCGTCGATAGACCGTGCGCTGGAGTGGGGCTTTGGCTGGGAACTGGGACCGTTTCGGCAGATGGATGCCGTCGGTCTGGCGGTAGTCCGCGCTGGCCTCGGAGATGCTGGATTGGACGAGCCAGACTTGCTGCGCTCGGCGGGAGATGGCTTCTACGCCAGTGAGGGCGGCCGGGAGACCTGCCGCGGCTTCGATGGCGCGCCGGCCCCGTTGCCGGAGCGCCCGGGCGTCGTCAGCCTGACACGCCTGAAGGGGGCGGGCGCGGTGTTGCGCGACGGAGACGACGCGTCGCTTGTCGACCTCGGTGACGGCGTCTTGATGCTGGAGCTGCACTCGAAGCTGAACACGCTCGGCGAGGGGACGTTTGCCGTTCTCCGCGACGGGCTCGACCTGATCGAACGCCAGGGCTACGCTGGCCTGGTGATTGGCAGTGATGATGCGCGCGCCTTTTCGGCTGGCGCCAACCTCGTGCCGGTCGCGCATCTGGCCCAACAGGGGGATTGGGCAGCGCTGGAGAATCTCGTTGCCGGGTTCCAGCAGGCGACGATGAGCCTGCGGCGCGCACCGTTCCCGGTCGTCTCGGCGGCATTCGGGCTGACGCTCGGTGGCGGCGCGGAGATCGCAATGCATAGCGACCGTGTGCAGGCTGCCGGAGAGCTGGCGATGGGCCTGGTCGAGTTCGGTGTTGGCCTGATCCCGGCCGGCGGCGGGACCAAGGAATTGCTGGCTCGCTTCACTGAAGATCTGTCCCCGTATCTCGAAGCTGATCCATTCGAGGCCGCCCGCCGAGCGTTCACGTTGATCACGCTGGCGCAGACGAGTTCCAGCGCGCTGGAGGCTCGCTCGATGGGCTTCTTGCGGCCGCAGGACGGGATCACGATGAACAGGGACCGACTGATCGGCGACGCGAAGGCAGTCGTGCTGGCGCTTGCGCCCGGCTACGTCGCTCCGGTCGATCGGCGCTTCCAGGCGCTTGGGCGCGACGCGCTTGGCAACCTGCGGTATGCCATCTACGCCTTTCGCGAGGCGGGGCAGGCGAGCGCGCACGACGCGGTTATCGGCGAGAAGCTGGCCTGGGTGCTATCGGCCGGCGACGGACCCCCGCGCGAGGTCGGTGAGCAGGACATTCTCGACTTCGAGCGCGAGGCGTTCCTGAGCTTGCTTGGGACCGAGAAGACGCAACAACGAATAGCCCACACACTGCAGACAGGGAAGCCGCTGCGGAACTGAGCCCGCAGCTCGCACAGCAGGGAGAGGCAGATGCGCGAGGCAGTCATCGTCAGCGCGATGCGCAGTCCGACCGGCAGAGGAAGGGCGGATGGAGCGCTTGCCAGCGTTCACCCCATCGACCTTGCCGCGACGGTGATGCGCGCAGCGGTTGATCGGGCCGGGATCGAGCCGGAAGCGATCGAGGATGTTCTCTGGGGATGCGCGTTTCCGGAGGCCGGCCAAGGGCTGAACATCGCCCGGCTTGCGCTTCTGCGGGCCGGCATGCCGGTCGAGACGACCGGCGCGACCATCAATCGGTTCTGCTCCTCGGGCCTGCAGACGATCGCGATGGGCGCGCAGTCGATCATGACCGGCATGGCCGATGTCGTGCTGGCCGGCGGGGTCGAGATGATGAGCCAGGTGCCGATGTCTGGCTACCATGCCCGGCTCAACCCCGAGATCACCAAGGACTATATCGGGATGGGCTTCACTGCGGAGCGAGTTGCCGAGCGCTGGGGCATCACGCGGAATCAGCAGGACGAGTATGCCTACCACAGCCAGCGCAAGGCCGCCGAGGCGTGGCAGCGCGATGCCTTCGCCGATGAGCTCGTGACCATTCCGGCGCCACGCTACATCTGGCATGGCGTCGAGCGAGAGATCGAGGATGTGCCGGTGCGCCGCGACGAAACGATGCGGCCGGATACGACACTGGAGGGGTTGGCGAAGCTGCGCCCGGCATTCAAGGCCACCGGCGCGGTGACCGCCGGGAACGCCAGCCCGTTTAGCGACGGCTCAGCAGCGGTCGTGCTGATGAGCCGCGAGGACGCCGAAGCGCGTGGATTGGAGGTGCTGGCGCGGTTCGTCGGTTTCGCCACCGCGGGTGTCGATCCGGACATCATGGGTATCGGGCCATCCAAGGCGGTGCCGAAGCTGCTCGGCCGCCTCGGCATGACGCTCGATGATATCGACCTGATCGAGTTCAACGAGGCGTTTGCCGCCCAGGTACTGGCGGTGACCCATGATCTGGAGCTTCAGCCGGAAAAGATCAACGTCAACGGCGGCGCAATCGCGCTCGGTCACCCGCTGGGCGCGACGGGCGCGAAGCTGACCACCAGCCTGATCCATGAGCTGCGTCGTCGGGGTGGTGGCACTGGCCTGGTCACGATGTGTGTCGGTGGTGGCATGGGCGCGGCTGCCATCCTGGAGGTCTACGGCGCGGGCGCGTAGCATGGCCGGCCAGTCGGAGAGTCATCGGCACTCGCAGTCTCGAGGAGGGTCTCTATGCAGGGTCTCATGATGGACTATCAGCTGACTCTCGATGCGGTGTTACGTCGCGCCGAGACGTTCTTCGGCAGCAAGGAGATCGTAACCCGCCTGCCGGACCGCTCGATCCACCGCTACACCTACACCGACATGGTGCGTCGCACTCGCCAGCTCGCCCTGGCGCTCGCCGATCTCGGAGTCCAGCCGGGTGACCGGGTTGCAACGTTGGCCTGGAACCACCATCAGCATCTGGAAGCCTATTTCGGCATCCCGATCATGGGCGCGGTTCTGCACACGCTCAACCTGCGACTTCCGGCCGAGGACCTGGTCTATATCGTGAATCACGCCAACGACCGCGTGCTGCTGGTGGATCAGGTCCTGCTCCCGCTGGTCGAGCGCATTCGCAGCAACAGCCACATCGAGCACGTTATCGTCATCGGGGCGGACGGCGCTGCGCCCGAGGGGATGCTGAGCTACGAGCAATTCATCGAAGGCTTTGATGCCGACACGTTCGTGCAGCCCGCGCTCGACGAGGAGCAGGCAGCAGCGATGTGCTACAGCTCTGGCACGACCGGCCGGCCCAAGGGCGCGGTCTACTCGCACCGCGCGCTGGTCCTGCACTCGTTCGCGTCGGCGATGGCGGACACGCTGGGTGTCCGAGAGCGCGATACGGTCCTGCCGGTCGTGCCGATGTTCCACGTCAACGCCTGGGGCCTGCCGTTTACTTCGACGATGGTCGGCGCGAAGCAGGTGATGCCCGGCCCGTTCCTCGATCCGGCCAGCCTGCTTGAGCTCTACCAACAGGAGCGAGTGACCATCACCGCCGGGGTGCCGACGATCTGGCTCGGCCTGCTGCAGATGCTGGACAAGGATCCCACCGCCTGGGATCTCTCCAGCCTGCGAGTGCTGCTGGTGGGCGGACAGGCCGCGCCGAAGAGCATGATCCAGAGATTCCGCGACCGGCACGGGCTGGAGGTCGTCCATGCCTGGGGCATGACTGAGACGTCGCCGCTCGGATCCGTCGCCGTGCTGTCGTCCGAGATGGACAACCTCTCGGTTGCCGAGCAGGACGTCTTCCGGGCGACCCAGGGTCGGCCGGCGGCGTTTGTCGAGATTCGCGCCCGGGGCGAGGAGGGACTCCTCCCGTGGGATGGCGCGTCGATGGGCGAGCTGGAGGTGCGCGGGCCGTGGGTCGCCGCGCATTACTACAATAATCCCGATGCCGAGGAGTCGTTCACCGAGGATGGCTGGTTCCGCACCGGCGATATCGTGACGATCAATTCGGCCGGCTACATCCAGATCCAGGACCGCGCGAAGGACGTGGTGAAGTCCGGTGGCGAATGGATCAGCTCGGTCGCGTTGGAGAACGCACTGATGGGCCATCCGGCGGTTGCCGAGGCGGCCGTCTTTGCCGTGCCAGACCCGCGTTGGCTCGAACGACCGATGGCGGTCGTCGTGCTGCGCGAGGGGGCGTCAGTCGAGCCGGAAGCGCTGCGCGAATATCTCTCGGGCGAGTTCCCGCGCTGGTGGCTGCCGGATCGGGTCGAATTCATCGAGGCGATCCCACGCACATCGACGGGTAAGTTCCAGAAGTCGGTGCTCCGCGAACAATATGGCGGCGCGTCCGCGTCCTAAGAAGACCCTGGCGTAGACCTACTCGTCGTCGAGCGGCGCGGCCGGGGCGTAGCCCCAGGTCCTGCCCTCGGCGGCGAGGGCTGCTTTGCGCTCTGCCCAGTAACGGTTGGTGCGATAGAGGCTCTGGAAGGTGCCGGCGTCGCTCCAGAAGCCATCGAGCTCGACCCAGCGCAGCGCGCCAGCGCGCAGGTAGAAGTTGTTGACGTCGGTGATCTCCAGTTCGCCGCGGTGTGATGGCTCCAGCTGGCGGATCAGGTCGAACACCTGCTCGTCGAAGATATACAGGCCGGTGACGGCGAAGTCGCTCTGCGGGTTGCTCGGCTTCTCCTCGATCCTCGCGATCCTGCCGGGATCGGCCGGGTCAAAGACGGGGCAGCCGAACCGCTCGGGATCGGGGACGCGCTTGAGAAACAGCATCGCGCCGCCGTCAAACTCCTCGACGGCCGGCCGGATATCGGCGTCGGTGGTGTTGTCGCCGAGGATGACGCAGGCCGGCTCGCCATCGGCGAATTCCTCGCAGAGGCTGAG
>Ga0073904_10003417_pt1 | contig 11957 bp, 11 predicted proteins | sample KloWWTrecipitate_FD_66668 | JGI IMG/M metagenome (GOLD analysis project Ga0073904, IMG submission 66668) | Active sludge microbial communities from Klosterneuburg, Austria, studying microevolution and ecology of nitrifiers - Klosterneuburg... | ecosystem: Engineered > WWTP > Aerobic digester >...
CCTCCTACTACTCCGGCCTCGGAGTTCTCGATACCTACGGACTGTGCGATTCGACGATCGCAAAGGTCCCCGGTCCGCCGAGCGGAAAGTCGGCACCCGGCTATCTGTTCGGACGCGCGCCGGATTTCTTCGTCATCCGCCTCGCCTCCGACGGCCTCCGCCCGGGGTTGCTTGCCGACGATGTCTACGCGACCGACCCCAGAATGGCGCTCGAGTACTCGCTGGTGAGGTGGTTCCCAGCTGCTGACGCGAGACTCATCGCCGTGTTCATCCGGCGAGCCGGGCTGGCGAGGGCGGAGTCGCTGGTGAATCGAGTGCCGCCGCCGGCCCGATTCGCCGCTCCCGCCCCGGCGAACCTCGCGGCGGCCCTGGCGCAAGCCGAAGCCGGGACTTCTGCCTTTGCTGCGGCGGGTCGCTTGCACTTCAAGCGGTGGGTCGCGGGGGTCCAGTGGAATCGGACTGCCGCCGAGGGCTCGACCACTCTGGAGCTCGACGTCCCTGTTGATGGGGCGCCGGCTTTCGAAGTGACGGTAGCCGCTGGAAGTCCGGCAGCTGCCGGCGACTATCTGATCTCGGTCGCGTCTTTGACCGGCCCTCCGGACGATACCGTTTGGGCGAGCGAGATATCTGGCGACGGGCCCGTGGCGCGTGACCTGTCGGTGGACCTGTCGCGTTGGCGAGGACGCCGCGTTGGCGTGAGTCTGCGCTTCCGGACCGCAGATCGCTCGCGCGCGACCGCGCCAGGATGGTTGATCTGGATGGAACCCCGACTCGTCGTGCTCACAGAAGCGCCTGCCGGGACGGTCACCCCGACGGGATGGACGGCACCGACGCCATAGCCCGGCGATGCGCGCTCTGCACAGCCACGCCGGCATCTGACCGGCACCTGAAGCGAAACGCAAGCGCGAAGGCGAGGCACGCTCTTGTCCCGCATGCAGACCGCCCCTCCGGGTGGCCGGGCGCGGCGCCGCGCGATGCTACGCTGCCGCCAGCCGGCCGCAGTTCCGGCCGGATCGGAAGACAAATCGTCATGATCCTCCACCATCTGGCGTTGGCGCGCACCTCCGAGGCGGCGAGCGACCGCTTCTACATCGATCTGCTCGGCCTCGAGAAGCGGCGCGAGAAGCAGGTCGATGCCGAGCTCTGCCACGCGCTCTTCGGCGTGGCGCGGGCGCATCGGCTGATCGATTACGCCGGCGACGGCGTGCAGTTCGAGGTCTTCCTCGTCCCTCCGGGAGAGAAGCCGCCGGCCGGAGTCGCGCATGTCTGCCTGGAGGTCGGCGATGCGGCCGGTTTCGTCGAGCGCTGCAGGGCAGCGGACCTGGAGATTCGCGAAGTACCGCGCGGCGAGCGCCGGGTGACCTTCGTCCTCGACGAGGACGGGAACCTCTACGAGATCAAGCAGCGGGCTCCGGCGCCCTGAGCGGCGCCGCGAAAGGAACGGGAGCATGGCCGACATGGATGGAAGGAGCGAGCACAAGGAGTTCCACGCCGACGTGCCGCAGGTGAGCGAGGGGTTCTTCCTCAAGGGCTCGGCGCACTACGACTGGGGGCTCAAGAACCGCCTGGCGCGGATCTTCGACCCCACGTCGGGACGCACCGTCATGCTGGCGTTCGACCACGGCTACTTCCAGGGGCCGACCACCGGCCTCGAGCGCATCGACCTCACGATCGTGCCGCTCATCCCCTACGCCGACACGCTGATGCTGACGCGCGGCGCGCTGCGGACGATGATTCCGCCGGCGACGCGGGCGGCGATCGTGCTGCGCGCCTCGGGCGGCCCGAGCATCCTCAAGGAGCTGTCGAACGAGGAGATCGCGGTCGACATCGAGGATGCGCTGCGGCTGAACGCGGCGGCTCTCGCGGTGCAGGTCTTCGTCGGCGGCGAGCACGAGACCAAGTCGATCCACAACCTCACCCGTCTGGTCGATGCCGGCAACCGCTACGGCGTGCCGGTGCTCGCGGTGACAGCCGTCGGCAAGGAGATGGTGCGCGACGCCAAGTACTTCCGCCTCGCCACCCGCATCTGCGCCGAGTTGGGCGCCCACTACGTCAAGACCTACTACGTCGAGGACGGCTTCGAGACCGTGACCTCCTGCTGTCCGGTGCCGATCGTCATCGCCGGCGGCAAGAAGCTCCCCGAGCTCGAGGCGCTCACCATGGCCGCCAACGCCGTCGCGCGCGGCGCCTCGGGCGTCGACATGGGGCGCAACATCTTCCAGTCGGAGGCCCCGGCGGCGATGCTTCAGGCGGTGCGCGCCGTCGTCCACCAGGGCGCCTCGCCCGCCGAAGCGCACGATCTCTACCGCCGGCTCGCCAAGGACTAGGATTGCCTCTTGCCGAGGAGACTCAGATGAGCGCCCGCAAACGTCTCTCCGATGATCGGCCGGACCTCGACTGGATGCTGCTCTTCGCGGCCTGGATGCTCACACTGCTGGCGACCGCGGGCAGTCTGTTCTTCAGCAACGTCATGGAGTTCGCGCCCTGCGTGCTCTGCTGGTACCAGCGGATCTGTCTGTTTCCGCTCGTCGTCGTCCTCGCCCGCGGGCTCTTTCCGTTCGATCGCGGCGCCGTGAAGTACGCCCTGCCGCTCGCTGGCCTGGGGTGGCTCGTCGCGGGATACCACTACCTGCTTTCCGCCGGCATTGTTCCGGCGAACCTGCAGCCCTGCGGCAAGGGCGTCTCGTGCACCGAGGACTATCTGAATCTGTTCGGTTTCCTGACCATCCCCCTGCTCTCGTTGCTGGCTTTCACGACCCTGACAGGTATTCTGATTGCGCTCGACCGGAGAGCTCCCCAATGAGACGTTGGATCTTCGCCGCATCCGCCCTCGTCGTCGTCGTCGGTTTCCTCCTGGCCGCCTCCTGGTTCAAGGGGCAGCGCGCCGCCGAGCTCGGCTTCATGGCGCAGACCTATGCCGCTACCTTCGTGCGCCCGCATTCGGCCGTACTGGGTGCTGCGAACGCCAAGGTCTTCATCGTCGAGTTCACGGACCCGGCGTGCGAGACCTGTGCGGTCTTCTCGCCGATCGCCAAGCGCTTCCTCGCCACCTACCCGGAGAAGATCCAGCTCGTCGTCCGCTACGCCCCGTTCCACGACGGCTCGAGCGGCGCGGTGCGCGTCCTCGAGGCGGCCAAGATGCAGGGCAAGTTCTGGGAGACTCTGGAGCTCCTCTACCAGAATCAGCAGTTCTGGACGCAGCACCACCAGGTCGTTCCGGAACGGATCTGGCAGCTCCTGCCGCAGGCAGGGATCGACCTCGAGCGCCTCGAGCTCGACATGGCCGACCCGCGCATCACGGCGGTCATCGAGCAGGATCTCGCCGACGCGCAGACCCTGGGCGTGCGCAAGACGCCGGGCTTCTTCGTCAACGGCAAGCCGCTCGAGCCGTTCGGCGAACGGCCGCTTGCGGCCCTCGTCGAAGCCGAGGTGCGCGCGCAGTATCCGCAGTAAGGACGAGAGACAGGTCACCTCCACCGGTCGGCGCCAACCGGCGCCACCCGGCGCCTTCGCGCGCCCGTCTGTCACCTTTTGCCGGCCGGCGGCCACTAGGGGATCATGAACGCACTTTCGATGCCCCCCTCCGCCCCTCTTTCGCCCGTTTCCGACGTCGACCTCTGGCGCGCTTCACGCGCCGGCGATCGCGACGCCTTCGGGCGCATCGTCGAGCGCTATCAGTCGCTCGTCGCCGCGATCGCCTACAGCCGCACCGGCGATCTTTCCGCTGCCTCCGACTTCGCGCAGGAGACCTTCGTTGCCGCCTGGCGGCAACAGAACGACCTGCGCGAGCCGGCGCTGCTCAAGTCCTGGCTCGCCGGGATCGCGCGCAACCTGACGGCGAACGCGGCCAAACGCACGAGCCGCCGCGGCGGCGCTCCCGTGTCGCTCGATGGGATTGCCGAACCGGCGACTCGCGAAGCGAGCCCCGAGGCGCGCGCCGTCTCGAAGCAGGAGGAGGAGCTGCTGTGGAACACGCTCGCCGAGCTCCCGGAGAGCTACCGCGAGCCGCTGGTGCTCTTCTACCGCGAAGAGCGGTCGGTCGCCCAGGTCGCGAGCCAGCTCGCGCTCTCCGAGGAAGCCGTCAAGCAGCGGCTGTCGCGCGGCCGCGCGATGCTCAAGGCGGAGATGTCGGCGCTGGTCGAGTCGGCGCTCTCGCGTTCGCGGCCGGGAGCAGGCTTCACCGCCGGAGTGCTCGCAGCCATCGCTTTGACCGCACCGACGAGCGCGGCGGTCGCTGCAACCCTTTCCGGAACCGCCGTGACCGGCGCGGCGACCGGCGCGGCAACCGGCAAGTCCACGCTCGCCGGACTCGGCGGGGCAGCGGTCGCCGGACCTGCCGCCGGCCTTCTCACCGCCTGGCTCGCCTCGAAGCTCGCGGGCGCCACCGCGCGTTCCGACGACGAGCGCCGGGCGATCGCGGCGGCCTTCCGCAGAGCCTTCCTCTTCGTTCTGCCGATGATCGGGCTGATCCTCGGCCTGGTCTGGGTCGGCACGACCCGCTTCGCCGAGGCGCCAGCGTTTCTCGCGGTGACGACGACGCTGTGGACCGTCTCCCTGGTCGGCGGGCTGATCGGCATCGCGAAACGGGTCGAGCGCCGCATCGCGGCGCTGCGGGCGGCGGGCGGCGTCGGCGACGCGGCCTGGGCCGCCGAGCTCGCGCGGCGCGGCGTGGCGCCGTCGCGGGCGCGGCGCTACGCGAGCCGTGCGAAGTTCCTCGGGCTGCCTCTTTTCGCCTACGCCTCCGGCGGCGTCGACGCGGGCGCTGCTTTCGACCGCGCGACGCGTCGCGGCGCGCGCGCGTGGGTCGCCGTCGGCGATCTCGCCCTCTCGCCGCTCCTCGCGGTGGGCGGCGTCGCTATCGCTCCGATTGCCTTCGGCGGGGTGACGGTCGGTCTGCTCTCGCTCTCCGTCGCCGGCGTCGCTCTCGGCGCTCTCGCCGTCGGCAGCCTGGCGTTCGGCTGGGTCGCGTTCGGCATCGTCGGGGTGGGTTGGCAAGGGGCTGCCGGCGTCACCGCCATCGCCCACGACTTCGCCGTGGGCACACAGGCGAGCGCGCTCGAGGCCAACAGCGCAGCGGCCGCGGCCTGGTTCCGCGAAGCCTGGTTCACGCCGCTCTTGGCCGGCTTCGCCGCCGCCGTGCCGGTGCTCGTGCTGCTCGCCATCGTCCTCCCGCTCGGCCTGATGGCGCGTCGCGCCTGGACGCTCCGCCGAAGGGCGCCCGACGCCGGCGTCGCCCCTTAGGGAACGACGGAGCTCCAGTTCACAGCGCTGCCGCTGTCGAAGCCGTCGAGGAAGAGCAGCGCGACGACGAAGGTCACCGGCACTTCGACGACCGGCGAATCGGGATCGTTGCTCTGCACGCAGAGCACGCCGCTGTAGAGACCGGGGGCGAGGTCGGCGGAGTCGAACGTGACGTCCACGACCGTGGTGGCGCCGCCTGTCGTCGTGCCGAGCGTCTGGCCGACGGCGAGCCAGGGGAGATTCGCAGGCGCGTCGCAGGCCGCGAGGGTGGCGGCGACGCGAAACGGAAACTCCAACTGCCGGGCGCCATCGAGCGCAGCGGTGAACGGCTCGCCAGCGGAGGCCTGGAGGGCGTTGCCGGGCGAGCCGCGGCCGGCGGCAGCGGTCGGCGGACTGAATGGACCGGTGCCGGAGGCGCCGTCGGCGGACCAGTCGAGCCAGTAGGTCCCGGGCGCGAGTGTCACCCCGACGCGCGCGACGTCGGCCAGGATCGGACGCGCGACCGCCTCGAGGTCGCCCTCGCTGACGCGATAGGCGTGGCTGAAGGTGGAGGAGACCAGGCGATTGGTGTCGCGGTCGCCGAAGACCACCTGGCTGCCCGCGACCTCCGGTGGTCCATCCCAGATCTGCAGGCGGAGATCGGTGAGGGCGGGACTCGTCGTCGAGGAGGTCTGGTAGCTGTAGAACGTGACGGTCTCGATCGTCCAGGCGGCCGGGCCCGGCACCGTGAAGTCGTCCGCCAGCCGGTTCTCTCCGGCGAGCTGGAAGCCGAGGCCCTGGAGCGTCAGGCCGTGGGCGCGATCGAGGACGCTGACGTCCCCGCCGCCGGAGCCCGCGCCGGCAAGACTCACGAGCGTTCCGTTGTCGTACAACCGTTGGGCCCGACCCTGCGGGGCTCCGAGCGCCTGCGCGTGCGTCTGCGCAGCGGGCGCTTCGCCGATCGACCAGACGAGGTCGATGGCACCCTGGTTCTCAATGTCGAGCGACAGTGTTTCGGAACCCCCTGCCGGAACGTTGCTCGCGAGACTTCCCGGCGTGACCGCGATCGATTGCGGTGCCAGGCTCACGATGACGGACTCGTTGGCGGCGTTGCACAGTGCTTGCACGGGGAGGTTGTCGGCATCGCCGCCATAGGCAGCGATCCAGCGGTAGGTTCCCGGCAGCGTCGGCGTGAACGGACTCGAGGTCGCCGCACCGGCGGCGTTGGCGGAGTTCGTCGAGACGAAGACCTGCGGCAGGCTGCAGGTGGCATCGTCGGGTCCGTAGAGGTGGAAAGTGACGCTGCCGCCCCCGGGATGGGAACCTCCGGAGAGCTGTGCCGAGTCGCTCACCTGCCCGCCTAGCGTCACCGCCGGCGACGCCGTCGTCGCGAGCGTCGGCAGGGCGCGGTTGACCGTCACTTCTACGCTGCCGCTCGAGTCGGTGGAGCCCGGATTGCCGATGGTGTCGCCGCTGACCTCGGCGAGCGCGTCGGTCTGCATGCCGGGGGTCGGATTCGAAGCATCGACCGTCGGCACCTTGAGCACGCTGAACGAGAACGTGACGGTGCAGGAGGAACCGGGCTGCCCGGTCGGCGTCAGCACGATCGCCGGCGAGGGGGTGAAGACCGCCTTGCCGAAGGCGTCGGGGGGAGCGATGGCGAAAGTCGCACCGGCGCAGGCGGTGCCCGCCTGGCCGGTACCGCTCGCACTGAGCGCGAAGACGCCGGGGTCGATCTCGTTGCAGACGGTGCCAGCGTTGCCGCAGCTCGGGGTGAGGGCGATGGCGGTGATGCTCATCGAGAAGGCGGAGTCCGGTCCGGTCGAGCTGTTGGCGAAGGAGAACGACGCGGGGAGGCCGGTCGCCGCGGCGGTGACCGTGGCCGGGAAGCTCGGCGTGACGTCCAGCGCGACGCCGGCATGCGCCGGCGAGAAGCCGACGGCGAGCAGAGACGAGACGAGGGCGAACGCGCCCAGCGGCAAACGGCCCGAGGCGACGTGCGTCCGAGGCCGGAAGAATCTCGACATGAACTCTCCTTGTTGGCGAACGCGCCTCCGCGGCCGCTGCGACGGGTCCGTTCCTCACCGGAAGGGTGAGCGGTTCTGCGCGATCTTCGAAGGATGAGACAGCCGGCGATGCGGTGCGGAACAGAGGCGAGCGCGCGATCTTTCGCGACGCCGCGAGAGGAGCGGATTCCGTCCGCGGAAATCGCCGGCTACATCGGATGAAACAGGTGCAGGAAGCTCCGGCTCACAGGCAGGACCTCCTTGCGGCCTTTGAGGTGGATCTCCGCTGTGTCGTTGTCGCGCCGCCGGACGTGGCTGATGGCGCGCAGATTGACGACCACGGAGCGATGGACCTGGGCGAAGTGGTCCGGATCGAGCTGCGCCAGGAGCTCCTTGAGGGTGACGCGAACGACCGCCTCGGCGGGCTGGCCGTCGTCGCCCCGCCAGGCGATGACGGTGTATTTGGTGTCCGAGCGCGCGTAGTCGATGTCGTCCACGGCGATCAGACGCAGCGTCTGCCGGACCTGGGCGCGGATCCAGCGCAGCGGCGGAGGAGCCACGGCGTTGCGCCCTCCGGCGAGTTGCGCCGCGAGCTCTTTCAGCAGCTCCTCGGTGTTGACCGCCGGCCGCGCAGCCTGCAGCCGCTCCTTGAGCCGTGCGACGGTGTCGAGCAGGCGTGCGCGGTCGACCGGCTTCAGCAGATAGTCGAGCGCGCCCTGCGCGAAAGCCTCGACCGCGTAGTGGTCGTGCGCGGTGACGAACACCAGGTGCGCGCGACGGCCGATCCGGTAGGCCGCATCCAGGCCGGACAGGCCGGGCATGTGGACGTCGAGAAAGCAGATGTCGGGGCGAAGTGCCTCGAAGCGCTCGACGGTCTCGCGTCCGTTGCGCGTCTGGGCGACGATCTCGAGCTCGGGCCAGACCTCGGCGAGCTGACGCGCGAGCGCATCGCGCAGCAGAGGCTCGTCGTCGGCGACGAGGGCGGTCGGTCGCCCGGTCATGGCTCCGATCCTGAGCGCGCGGGGAAGTCCAGCTCGGCGATGACGCCGCGCGGTTCCCGGGCCGCGACGGTCAGGCGCGCATCGCCGCCGAACATCAGCTGCAATGCCTCGCGCAGGCGGGCGAGGCCCGTCCCGGGACCGGCATTCGATCGAGCGAGGCCGACACCGCTGTCGGCGACGCGGATGCAGCAGCGGCCGTCCCTGCGCCGCACTTCGACGACGATCTCGCCGCCCTCCTCGCTCGGGTCGATGCCGTGCCGCACGGCGTTCTCCACCAGCGTCAGCAACGTCGCCGGCGGGCAGCGTAGCGGGCGCGCCGACTCGTCGACGTGCAGCGCGAAGCGCAGGCGATCGGGCATGCGCATCTTCATCAAGTCGAGATACGCCTGAACCATGCGCACCTCTCTGTCGATCGTCGTCGCAGGCTCGTGGAGCAGGGGGACGGCGGCGCGCAAGTAAGCGACGAGACTGCGCAGCAGTTGCGAAGCGAGCGGCGAGCCCGTGTCGACCAGCGCCTGGACATTGGCAAGAGTGTTGAAGAGGAAATGGGGAGCGACCTGAGCCTGGAGTTGATGCAGACGCGCGTCGAGCGCCTGACGCTCGAGCTCGCTGCGTTCGAGCTCGAAGGCGAGAGCCTGGTGGCGGGCGAAGGCCTCCTTCTGACGCACCAGAGCCCCAAGCGCGGTCCACGGCGCGAGCAGAAGGCTGAGAAAGGTCAGCATCATCCAGCCTTCCATGCGGTCCTGGTCCAGCCAGAACGGCGTCGCGCCGGCCCGAGTCGAGACGACATAGATGCTGACGGTCGTCGCCGGCATCGCCAGGCCGACGCCGACGACCTGCAAAGCCCATCTCGGCAGCCAGCGCGGCAGGCGCTTGGGCCAGCGCTCGAAGAGCCCGAAGACGAGGACTCCGACCAGCCCCATAAGCACCGTGCGCAGAAGAAGCGGTTGAATTCCCTGCGTCCACTGCGTGCGCAGCAACATGGCGATGCCTACGGCCAGGCCGAGCGCGCAGCCGAGACGGCGCCAGACGGGAACGCGCCGGAACGCCGTCGCCTCGCCGGGATTCGCCGTCGCGCGCATGCCGGGCATCTTACGTTCGTTGCCCCGGTCCTTCCACGTCGGGCGCCGCCACTCGTCTGCCCTATCCGCGCTTCGGGAGCTCCTGGTGGGCTTTCGTCGCATGCGCATTGCGAGGGCGCGGGGCGAGCCCGATACTCGCCGCATGAGAGAGCTTTCGACCTTTCGCCTCTACCTGCTCAGGGCTACCTACCTGCTGATCGCTGTCGGGCTCGGCAGCGACGTCTGGCCCGCGCTCGTCGGCCACCCGCTCTCCTGGACGCTCTGGCACGGCGTCGGCGTCAGCCTCCTCGTCGCCGTCACCCTGCTCGCGGCGCTAGGGGTCCGTTACCCGGTCCGCATGCTGCCGCTGCTGCTCTTCGAGCTCGTCTGGAAGACCGTCTGGCTGGTGGCGATCGCCTTGCCACTGTGGACTGCCGGGCAGATCGACGCCGGCACGGCGGAGACCATCCTCGCCTGCGGACTCGGTTTGGTCATCTTCCCGCTCGTCATTCCCTGGCCCTATGTGCTGGCCGAGTTCGTGAGAAGGCCCGGCGACCGCTGGCGCTGACGGCGGGAAGGCCCGCTGCTTTCCTCGCCTCATTTTCCGAATTTCGAGCTGGAGGAAAAGATGACCAGGAGAACGAACGCTCGTATCGCCGGCTTCACTTTTCTCGCCTATATCGCCGTCGGCCTCACCAGCATGGCCCTCGATCGCAGAGCGACAGATGCCGAGGCTGGCGCCTCGAAGCTCGCCAGTCTTGCTGCGCACGCGGCCGACGTGCGGACGACGCTGGTGCTCACCGTGGTCATGGGTCTCTGCGCCCTGGTGCTCGCGGTGACACTGCATGCGCTCACCCGCGAGGCCGACGCCGAGCTCGCGCGCCTGGCGATGTTCTGCCGGGTCGGGGAGGGGCTTCTCGGTCTGGGCGGTATTCCGGCCGGGCTCGGGCTGCTGCAGCTCGCGACCACCGCAGGGGCTCCCGGCGCCGCCGCCCCGGCAGCGTCAGCGGCTCTCGGTGCCTACCTGCTCGACGTCGGGGGCGGCAACGCTCTGGTCTGCTCGATCCTCTTCGCCGTCGGCAGCACGCTCTTCTGCTGTCTGTTCCTGCGCGCGCGCACCATCCCCGCCGGACTCGCCTGGCTCGGCGTCGTCGCCTCGGTCGTGCTCGTGGTGACGCTTCCCGCCCAGCTGGGTGGCGTGCTCGAAGGTCCGGCAGCGGCGTATGCCTGGATGCCGATGCTGCTCTTCGAGGTGGCTTTCGCGTTCTGGTTGATGATTCGAGGGGTCGCCGAGCCCGCGGCGGGCTGAGCTCCGCCGGGTTCCGCCGCTCCTCAACCGCGCTGCCGTTCGATTCCCGCCCTGCCGTCGTGCGTCCCGAGGCTTCGCGTAGGATGAAAACAATGCGGTGCACCGCCCTGTTGGCTCTCTCCGTCGTCCTCGCGGGCGTGCTGGCGGCTCCGCGATCTGCGGTCGCCGTGGAGCCGACCGAGATCCAGGTCTACGCCGCGGCGAGCCTGCGGAACGTGCTCGAGGAGATGGCTCCGGCCGTCGAGCGGGCCACAGGCACGCGCCTGATATTCAACCTGGGCGCCTCGAACGACCTAGCGCGTCAGATCGTCGCAGCGAACAAGGCGGACGTCTTCTTCTCGGCCGACGAGGGATGGATGGACCGGGTGGCCGAGGCCGGGCTGATCGATCTCGCCTCTCGGCGATCGCCGCTGTCGAACCGACTGGTGGTCGTCGTGCCGCAGGAAAGCGCGCTCGCGATCGCTTCCGCCGCCGACCTGGCGGTGCCGGCGATCCGCCGGGTCGCGCTGGCGAACCCCGAGTCGGTCCCTGCAGGCAGGTATGCGAAGTTCTGGCTGGAGTCGCAGAACCTCTGGCCAGCGATCTCCGAGAGGGTGATTCCCGCCCAGGACGTGCGGGGAGCGCTCGCTGCCGTCGAGGCCGGAGCGGTCGATGCCGGCATCGTCTATCGCACCGACGCCGCCGTCGCGCGGCGCGCACGGGTGGCCTTCGTCGTTCCGGAGAAAGAAGGACCCAGGATCTCCTATGCGATCGCCGCGCTCGGGCAGCGGCCGCATCTCACCGCATCGCGCGCCGTCGTCGCCTGGCTCGCGAGTGACAGCGCGGCGCCGTACTTCGAGCGCGCCGGATTCGTGATCGTTCGATCCGCTCGCTGAGTTACCGGCCAGCGCCGTACTTTCTACCCGGCTCGCAGCTGCATCCGGGTAGAAAGTGCGCTTCACTTCGCGGGGCTCGAAACCTACTGTGAACAGGGCTCGATGGCAGGGGAGAGGTCGGAGCACTCTCCCTGCCGTCGTCGTCTCTCGCCAGGTGCTCTGACATGGCTGCGTCGTCGAGGCGCGCGTACGGTTCCAGAAACAGCTTTCCGATCGCGGGAGCGATGCGCTCCGGCGCGCGAGCTCTGGATCCGATTCGGAGAAGAGCGCACGTGTGCCGCAACAAGGAGTACCGCAATGAGACTCAACAACAGGATGGCAGGAATGTCCTTCGGGATGACGATGGCACTTGGAATTCTCGCCGCGATGCCAGCTCTCGCGGCGGGTCCGGCTCCGGTCAACCTGCTGGTGGCCGGCAGGTTCGTGATTCTCTCCAAAGCGGGAATCTCGACCACCGGTGTGACCTCGATCGTCGGTGACATCGG
>Ga0073904_10003418_pt1 | contig 11957 bp, 9 predicted proteins | sample KloWWTrecipitate_FD_66668 | JGI IMG/M metagenome (GOLD analysis project Ga0073904, IMG submission 66668) | Active sludge microbial communities from Klosterneuburg, Austria, studying microevolution and ecology of nitrifiers - Klosterneuburg... | ecosystem: Engineered > WWTP > Aerobic digester >...
GAGCTTGCAAAGAGCGAGATGGAGCGAATGGTGCGTCTCCAGAAGGACGCAAATTCGCCCGAAGGAGCAAGTAAGACCGCGTCCGGACTGCCGGTGAAGCCTGCGGCATACGGCCCCAACGATGTTCAACTGCCGCAGCAGCTCGAGGTGCTCGGCGACGTTCCATTCCCGGCCGGCATCGATCTGACGTTCATCATTAAGAAGCTTGCTAAGGACCTTGACCTTAACGTCCTTTTTGACGCGGACTCAAGGCTTGATTCGAAAAAGGTCAAGATCGAACTCCATAACGTAACCGCGGCGCGAGCTCTCGACTATATTTTTCTGCAGGAAGGCTTGTTCTTTCAGAAGGTTGGGCCGCGGACGATCCTCGTTGCGAACAATTCGCGTCGAAATATTCTCCAGCAGCTTGTTCTCAAGACGTTCTATCTCGCGAATGCCAGCCCGAAAGACATCCAAAAGGTCATTCAGGGCGCCATTCCGGCCCAGGGCGGACGATCTCAGACGATCATCTTGACGGATGACGCCACGAACAGCGTTACGGTTCGAGACACTACGGAGAACGTACGCATCATCGGCAGGCTGATCAAGGCGCTTGACAAGGACAGGGCCGAGGTCGTGATGGACGTTGCGATCTACGAGGTGAACCGCGGCGACTTGCTCCAATTCGGCAATCAGCTTGGAACGGGCGGCGACAAAAGCACGCTCTTAAATCTTGGCGGCGTCGGCTTCCCGACGGCGCATCAAGGTTCGACCGGCCCGATCACGGACGGTTTGCCGTTCAAGGGTACCGATCTTTTGAGCATCGCGATCGGACTTCCGATCAGCTCGATCGCGGCTCTTCAAAGCAAGACGAACACAAAACTCGTCGCATCGACACAGATCCACGCATTCAATAACGAAGATTCGTCCGCGACGATAGGCCAGCGTGTGCCGGTGCAGAGCGCGCAATTTGTGACCGGTGCGGGTACAACGCAAGGGAACGGCGGCGTCGTTTCTAACGTGATCAACTACGAGAAGGTCGGTCTTTCGCTGAAATTCAAGCCGATCGTATTCCCGAATCAGGATGTACAGGTCGCGATGGAGATCGAGTCGAAAGATATCGGTGCAGGACCGGATCCATTCACGCCGATCTTCACCGAACGCACGATCAAAGGCACTGCACGCGTGCAGAATAACAAGACGCTTCTTCTTGCAAGCGTCGCGCAAAATAACGAGTCAAATGGCAGAACGGGTTTGCCGCTCTTAGGGCTGATCCCGATCCTTGGAAGGCTCTTTACCGCTCCGAAGAAGCAGAATTCGCAGGTCGATATCGTGATCGCGGTCACGCCGCGTGTGATTCGAGCTCCTGCCATTCTCCCGGAAGATCTTGTCGAACAGGACACGGGAAGTCTTGCGACTCCGACGAGCGGTCAGCTCGAAGCGATGCTCATCGAAGAGCAGCGTGAGGAGATGCTTGCCGCGGCCCGCCGCAGGCCGACGAATGTGGTGATCGACCTGCCGGATCAAAAGTCACCGCAGTATGTTCGCACCGATGCGACCGCTGAGAACCAAACGCCGGCGGCGACGTCCGCTACGGAGACAACGGCATCGACGGATGTGAAGAATTCCGTACCCGCGCCGTCAGATGGCGCGACTGCTCCGACGGTCAAGCCGATTGACAGTTCGGTTCGCACGCTGAAACTGACCGAGACCGCAGATCGCTCGGACAACTCGCTCTCGACCGTAGCCTTCAAACCTCTTAGCTCGTCCGCTTCGACCGCTACCATTAAGCTTGCGCCGCTCGGTGAATTGAAAACCGGCGAGAAGACGCGAATTGCCGCGGCATTTTCAAGCCCGGAGGCATTTCGGTCGGCGGTCATGGGAATTAAATACGATCCGACAAAGGTTGCGGTTCGGGGCATAACGCTTGGCGATGTGTTCGGCGCGAAAGCGAATTCGACCGTGATGCCGTTTCTTAACACGGACGGAAAAACGTATTTTTCGATGATCGCGAGCGATGATAAGGCAGTTGCCCAGACGGGCGTAATCGCGTACATCGAGGTCGAAGCTCTCGCTGACGGCGTTCCGCAGATCGCTCTCGACGGCGATATTTTGAACTTGATGACGGCCGAAGGAAAGAACATTCCGGTCGCGGTTTCGATGGAAGGGAAGTGAGGTTTTCGCAGCAAAAAGGGTATAGCCTTCTTGAGCTTGTCGCAACGCTCAGCGTGCTTGCGATACTCGTGATGGGGGCGATACCGCTTGCTCAGAATGCTGCAAGACGAGAGAAGGAAACGCGTCTTCGCGAGACGCTTCGAGACGTGCGGCGTGCGATCGACGAATTCAAACGCGATTCGCTCGGCGCGTGCCCGCAAGGAGCCGTCTCATCCGGAAATCGCACGCTTCCGGGCGGAAATATTCCCGTCGATCCGCGCAGCCGCGTCGTTATAGACGATTGCACGATCTTTACGACGGACAATATCGACCGATTTCCGCCGAGCCTTCAGATGCTTGTCGATGGCGTAAAGGTGCGGCCGAGAGGCGCTGACGTTCGTGGCGGACGCGGACTCGGCGATGACGATGAACAGGCGACCGACATCAACCAGAATAAAGAGCGTAAGAAGGTTTACTTGCGCGAGCTGCCGGTTGACCCGATGACGGGCAAGACCGAGTGGAAACTGCGTTCTTCTTATCAGGAAGGGGACGCTGACACGTGGGACAGCATTAATGTTTTCGATATTAGATCAACCTCCGATCAGGAGGCGCTCAACGGCGACAAGTACTCTGATTGGTGATGCTTAAGAAAATTGGCGGTCAAAAGCGGATGGGCGGCTTCTCGCTGCTCGAACTTATGATCGCGATGTTCATTCTGATCATTTTGATCTCGGTCGCGATACCGACATATCAGCGAAGCGTTCAGCACGCAAGGGAGACCGTGCTTCACGAGAATCTCTGGCAGATGCGCCGCGCGATCGACCAGTTCTATGCCGACAAAGGCCACCTTCCAAAGAGCGTCGATGACCTCGTAACTGAGAAATACCTTCGCGATCGCCCGATGGATCCCGTAACGGAATCGACCGATTGGACGGAAGTCCAAGGCGACGATCCGGCGGCAAGAGAAGGCGAGACCGGGCTTAAGGACGTAAAAAGTACGGCCGACGGTACCGACAGCAACGGTAAGGAGTATTCAAAATACTGATGTTCGAATTTCTTACTTCGCCAAATTATCCGAACGCCGGCCTCGGTATCGAAGAGCGTTCGATCACTGCCGTCTCGCTCGAAGGCGGCCGCGGCAGCCTTCGCATCAAGCAATGCGGTTCCGGCGCGACGCCCGCGGGTTCGATCACGGGCGATTTTTTCGAACGGAATATTCTGGACGAATCTGCATTCATACGCTGTTTGGAAGATACTCTTGCGGCGGCAGGCTTACTGAATCAGAAGCGTTGGTCGGTCTCGCTGCCGGGAAGTTCGGCCCGCACGGCGATCGTTACGCTTGAGGCGGAACCGTCGTCGAAGCAGGAATGGCAGGAGATATTCGACTGGAAGGCCGAGCAGACATTTGGCATCGCGGCGTCAGAGCTTCGTATGTCGCGAAAGAAGATCTCGAACGATGTTGAAGGCAGGTCGCGCTACTTTACGACCGCGATTCGTCTCGCCGTTATTGACGAATACGAGAGCATTTTTGAACGGTTCGGAAGGCGTGCAGGATTGGTTCTGCCGCGTGTCATCTGCGAGGCAGCGTGGCTCTACCACGCATCCGCCGGTGATGCACTGTTATTGAGCGCGCAACCTGGCGGATTTTCGGGCCTTCTGCTGCGCGGAAATGAACCGGCGGTCGTTCGCTCTGTAACGTGCACGCCGGCCGAGGCCGGCAATGAGATATATCGGTTGCTGATGTTCTATCACGACAGGTTCGGAGGCGTCCTCGAGAACATTCTGCTCATCGGCGAGGAGATCGCACGCAATGACGTTCTCTCTGCGGCGGCAGAGGCATTCGGCCGCGAGATCGATGTTATGGACGCGGCGGACGTCGGCCTCGACCTATCGGGAACGGGACTCGCCTTCGATGTTCTGGCCGCGCCTGCGGGACTCGCCTCGCTAAATTTTGGCTCGAAGGCGGCGGCGAGAGTTGCGGCCTGAAACCTTTTTTCGCAGAATACCGTAAGTACCTATTGAATATGACTTCTGCCTCGATCAGCTTTACACAGGTCGCCGAGCTCTCGGATACCGAGCTTATTGCGACCTCGCTGCGCGGAGGCAACGATCATTTCGAAGAGCTTGTGCGAAGGTATCAACGGCCGATCACGGGCTACATCTACCGAATGCTCGGCGACTTCGAATCATCGCTGGACGTAACACAGGAAGTCTTCATTAAAGTTTACAATTCGCTGAGCAAATACAGCTCGGACTATAAATTCTCTACTTGGCTCTATCGTATCGCTCATAATGCGGCGATCGATCATATACGCCGAAATTCAGTTTCGACGCAAAGTATCGAAACCGAGAATGATGAGGGTTCGTTCGAACTTCAGCTTGAATCGAAGGCTCCGAACCCGGAACAAGAGCGCGAGCGAAGCGAATGGCGGAAAGAGATCGAATGCGTTGTACGCTGTCTGCCGCCTGCATATCGCGATCTGATCGTCCTGCGGCATTCGCACGATCTGAGTTACGACGAGATCAAGGACATTACGGGGCTGCCGCTTGGGACGGTAAAGAACAGGCTCTTCCGCGCACGCGAAATGATGCGCGAACTTTTTGTTAAACGAGGCTTTGACGGGATCTAATGACGAGCGTACTCGACTGTGAAAACTTCGACCTTGCCGGCTATGTTGACGGTGAGCTTGATGCGTACGCCGACCAGGCGGTCGAGAACCACGTTGCGGCTTGTTCGTCGTGCCGCAGTGAATTGAACGCTCAGAAGCAGTTCTTGCGAATGCTTGAGACTGGCCTTCGCGAACCGGATAATGACCTCGAACTGCCGAATGATTTTACGAAGAAGATCGTAACGACCGCCGAGAATCATGTCGTTGGGCTGCGTCCGTGGAAAGAACGCTTTAACGCCGTCTTTATCGTCAGTTCGCTGCTTCTTTTCTCGCTCTTCATCCTGGGCGCAGAAGGTATGGAGTTATTCGGCTCGGTCGGAGCTCTCTTTCAAAAGATCGCGGCGGTCGGTTCGTTTGCTACGCAGATGGCATATTCATTCCTGATCGGCGTCGTCGTGCTGGTACGATCGTTCGTTCACATCTTGACACCTGCGGGCGAGGTTATGGCGATGCTTGGATTTCTCGGAGCGGCCGGCCTGCTTTTCCTGGCTGTGAAGATCATACCGTTCCGCAAGATCCTGCGTCCTCTTTTCTGATCCGTGAGAAGTAATTTCAGATCCCAAACTCTAGGCGCTAGGCGCCGAAGGACGATGTTCAGCGTCCTGCTTATACTGCTCGTCGGCGCGGCCTTGTCGAAGTCCGTATTCGCGCATCCCGAGATATCAGTTTCCGAAGACCAAAAAATGATCACGGTCGGCGACGCTCCCGAGCAGGAAGTGTATGCCTTCGGAAAATCCGTTACGGTTCGAAAATGCGCGAAGGGAGTCCTCGCGGTCGGCGGCGATGTCGTCATTGAAGGCCGCATAGAAGGCGACGTTGCGACGATCGGCGGAAATGTCCTTCAAAAACACGACGGATATGTCGGCGGAGACATAATCGTGATCGGCGGATCGTATAAGTCGGAGGCCGAAAAGCCTGCCCGCGAAGACGGAAAGCAGACGGTCGTCTTCGGAATGCTCGAAGAACAGTTGAAAGATATTATTCAAGATCCGTCGAGTCTTCTATCGCCTTCGGTCTCGCTTAGTTTTTTTGCGCAAAGGCTTGTCCTTGCACTCATTTGGTTCATTATTTCGATCGTTTTTTCGACGATCGCCCCGGGCGCCGTCGGCCGCGCAGCCGCGAAACTCAATCTCACGCCGGTCAAGATATGCGCCGTCGGTGCAGGCGTTTTTACGGCCGCCGGCATTGTTGTTATAGCAAGCGCAATGATGCTCCCGAACTTCCTCGCGGCGGCGGCGATCGGCCTTTGTATGCTCCTTTTGCTCTTTGGCTACGTATTCGGCCGTATCGCGCTCCACGTTTCTTTGGGTAAATGGATCCAAAGGACCACATTCCCTGACAACAATCGCTCCGAAACGCTTGCGATCTTGACGGGCGTCCTCGTTTGGACGCTTGTCCTCTCGCTGCCTTTCATCTGGCCAATTGCCTTGTTTGCAACATTTGCGTTCGGCATCGGCCTGATAGTTTTGGCTGCATCAAAGGCAGAATTCAGCCGAATTTAGGCGAAACGCCACTCTCTTTTGCAATCTTTGCGCAAGGTTGACACAACTTTACATAAAGGGTCGAACCTTATTGCTAGTATTAACGTCATACCCTTTTATTAAGGGAAGGACTCAATATGACGCAGAACGCAATCATATCTATTTTTATACTTCTGATCAGTGCGCTCGTTTCGCAGGTTTTCGGACAGACCGTCGATCCGATGAAGCCCGTCTTGGTACGTGGCGATGTAACGGCGGTCGCGAGCGATTCCGCTACGCTGAATGCGAATGGAAAGACGGTCAAGGCTGAGTTTTCCGACAAGACGGAATACAAAAAGATCGCTCCGGAACTGAACCCGCGATCCGCGACCGCTTCGAGCCTTGCAGACATCAAGATCGGCGACAAACTCATCGTCTCGTGCCTGATCAAGGCGGACGGCGGATGCAACGCGATCCGCAGCTATTTGGTCAGCAGTGCCGAACTTTCTGCAAAAGAGGCAAAGGAAACTGCGGAGTGGAAGACACGCGGTATCTCAGGAAAGGTAGAGTCGATCGACGCGATCAACCGAACCGTAACGATCAAGGTGAGCGGTCTGATGAACTCTCAGTCGATCGTGATCTCCTTTAAGCCGAATGCAGAGTTCTTGCATTATGCGGATGATTCTGTCCAATTTGCGGACGCGAAGCCGACAGATTTTCTGGGCGTCGGCGTCGGCGATATGTTGAAAGCCGTCGGTGACCGCGGTGCCGACAACACGACGTTCACGGCCGAAAAAGTTCTAGTTGGTTCGTTCCGGACGATCGCGGGCACGGTCAAATCCGTTGACGCCGGGAAAAACGAGGTTGTCATTGCAGATTTTTCTACGGGCAAGGACGTAACGATCTCGACGAGCAAAGTAACTACATTCAAGCGCTTTCCCGCAGAAGACGCCGAAAGGCTTGCAGGAATGCAGGCGGCGATGCGCAACGGCGGTCAGGGCACCGGCGCTGCTGGGCAAGGCCGGACTCCGGGTGCCGGAACGCCTCCGCAGGGTGGCGGGCAGCGTCCGAGCGGAATGAACGGCGGCCAGCGTCCTAATGGAATGAATGGCGGCGCACGCGGCGGCGTTGACGAAATGCTTGACCGTTTTCCCACGATCACAACGGCCGATCTCAAACCGGGCGAATCGATCGCGGTTTCGAGCACAAAAGAAAATGCTTCGGGGCACGTTACTGCATTCAAATTGCTTGCGGGCGTCGAGCCTTTCCTTCGCCTCGCACAGATGAGCACGTCTCCCGGGCGTGGTAATCGCGGCTTGGACGGTTCGTTTACGATCCCGGGCCTCGACAGCAGCGGATTCTAATATTTTTTACTGATTTTCATTCATACGATTCATATGGACTACATAAAGAAGATAACTCTGCTTGGCGCCCTGCTGCTTTTCTCTGCGGGCGGAGCCTTTGCGCAAAAGGCAGCGAGCATAACCGGTCAAGTTGTTGACAGTCTCGGAGCGGTCGTCGTAGGTGCAACCGTCAAAGCAGTGAACGCAGAAGGTAAAGAAGTAAAGGCGGTTACGAACGCTCGCGGCGAATTTTCGATCGCGAATCTCCCGGCCGGTACTTATACAGTTACGGCGGACGCAGCTAACTTTGCTCCCTATGAGAACCCGGACGTTGTGCTCGCTTCGGGTGAAAAGCACGAATTGGTAGTTTCGATGACGGTGGCCGGCGTGGCCGAAAACGTCAACGTTACCGCCGATCAAGGCGTATCGACCGATCCGGACAGCAACGCGAGCGCCACGGTGCTCAAGGGCAAGGACCTCGACGCTCTGCCGGACGATCCGGACGAACTTCAGTCGGCTCTCCAAGCGTTGGCGGGACCGGGTTCGGGACCGGACGGCGGCCAGATATATATCGATGGTTTCACAGGCGGCAATCTTCCTCCGAAAGAATCTATCCGCGAGATACGAATCAATCAGAATCCGTTCTCGGCAGAATTTGACAGGCTGGGCTGGGGCAGGATCGAGATCCTGACGCGGCCCGGAACCGACCGTTTTCGCGGAAGCGCGTTCTTCAACTTCAACGACGCAAGATTGAACTCGCGCAACCCATTCGCGGCTAACCGTGCGCCGAGCCAGACGCGCTTCTTCGGCGGCAATATTTCGGGACCCATCATCAAGAAGAAAGCGTCTTTCTTCGTAGATATTTCGAACCGCGATATCGACAACAATACGATCGTGAACGCGATCGTGCTCGACCCGTCGTTCAATATCGTCAATTTTTCGCAGGACTATAAGGTTCCGACACGCCGTTTTTCTATCGGCCCGAGACTTGATTATTCGATCAACGATAAGAATACGCTTGTCGTTCGTTACGATTACGATCGCTCGTCGAGCAAGAATCAGGGTATCGGCGGCACGTCGCTTGCATCGCGTCAGTACGACTCGACGAGCTTTGGCCACGAATTTCGCATTACGGAGACCGCGATCTTGAACGCAAAGACGGTGAACGAGACGCGCTTCAGCTACTCATTCGACAAGAGCGATCAAACCGGTGATAACTCGGTCCCGACAGTCAATGTTTCGTCGGCCTTCACGGCCGGCGGCGCGCAGATCGGCGAGAGCTACAATCAAAGTCAGCGCTACGAGATCTCGAACAATACGACGACCGCTCTCGGCAAGAATATGGAGCACTCGGTCAAGTTCGGCATCCGACTTCGCGGGACAAAGATCGACAACCAGTCAGAGAATAACTACGGCGGAACGTTCAGCTTCCTTGGTTTTATCGGGGCAAGCCCGTACGACCTGAACGGCGACGGATTCGTCTCGCCGATCGAGCAATACCGTGCGAAGCTCATGGGCGCGGTCGGCACGCAGTACGATCCGACGCAATTCACCATGACCACTGGCGACGCTCTCGCAAAGGTCTCGCAGCAGGATCTCGGACTCTTCGTCTCGGATGACTGGCGTCTCTCGCCGAAGCTCCTCTTAAGCTTTGGCCTTAGATACGAAAATCAGACGAACATCTCGAGCGATTATAACTTTGCTCCGAGATTCGGATTTGCATGGTCGCCGGGCGCCGGCGGTTCGAAGCAGGCAAAGACCGTGTTCCGCGGCGGCGCGGGCATTTTCTATGACCGCTTCAGCGAAAGCTACACTCTGCAGGCTCATCGAAATGACGGAATCTCGCAGTTAAATCTTCTAGTAAGCGCGAACGAAACCGATCCTACGCGTCAGGCGGCAGCGATCGCTCTGCTTGCACAGCCGATCTTTAACGCGGACGGCACGGTTTCGAACCTTCTTACGGCATCGCAGATCCTAGGCGTTCTTCCCGGGTCGAGCTCGACGCGGCTTGTCGCTCCCGATCTAAAGACGCCATATACCGCTCAGGCGACATTTGGCGTCGAACGGCAGTTGCCATTCAAGACGACGATCTCGGCGTACTATGTTCTTTCGAAGTCGTACAATCAACTTCGTTCGAGAAACATCAACGCCCCTGTCTGTCCGACGGAACTCGACTGCGCTCTTGCGCCGCGGCCTGACCTGACGCTTGGAAACATTCTGGAGTATGAGGCAACCGGTCGATCTTCGTCGAACCAGATCCGTGTCGGCTTTCGAAACAACTTCTCGAACAGGTTCTCTTTCTTTGGGAACTACTCGCTAAGCTTCCAGAACAGCGATACCGACGGTGCGGGAAGCGCTCCGGCATACAGCTACAGCTTTGCGGGTGAATGGGGCCGTGCGGGCGACGATGTTCGCCATCGGTTCATCATCGGCGGAAACATCGGGCTGCCGTGGGACGTCTCGCTCAACCCGTTCATTTTTGCGTCGTCAGGAAGCCCGTTCAACATCACGACCGGGTTCGATTCGAACGGTGACGGATACATAACAGAGCGTCCGACCTACGGAGCGTTGGCATCGCGTTGTGCGGAGTTGGGGTTGCATTACGCGTTCTGCGACGTGTCGGGCAAGGATCCGAATGCGATCATTCCGCGTAACTTCGGCGAAGGTCCGGGGAGCTTCTCGGTCAACCTGCGTGTCGGAAAGAACTTCGGGTTCGGAAAGGCTGCCGATCAAGGACAAAACTCCGGCGGCGGCGGAATGATGATGGGACGCGGCGGATTCTTCGGTATGAGCGGCGGACGCAAACCGTACAACCTGAATCTTTCGGTCAATTTTTCAAATCTCTTGAATACCGTGAATCTTGGAAACCCGGTTTCAAGTCTTAGCTCAAGCCGATTCGGCCAATCGACCAGCACGTCGGGCGGATTCGGTAGATTCGGCGGTTCTGGTGGATCAGCAAACCGCCGAATCGAGCTTCAGGTCCGCTTTAGCTTTTAAAAGCGAGCGGACAGGTCTCCTCGGTTAGCGAGCCGAAACTAGGGCGGGTACCTTCGCGGGTCCCGCCCGTTTTTTGTCTCAAACTCTGCGCGCAGAAACAAAAATGGATCGCACCCAAGCGATCCATCCAAAAGTGCATTTTGAGCCAAGATCTATCTGGCGAACCTGCTATCCTGCCACCACGCAAGGGTCTTTCGAAGGCCTTCTTCAAGGCCGACGAGGTTCTCGTAGCCAAGCGTCTGAACCGCGAGCGAATTGTCAGCCTGCGAGTGCTTGACATCCCCTGTGCGCGGATCGAGATATTCGGCCTCGATCTCCTTTCCGGTTATCTTTTTGAGAGTCGATAGCAGCGAATTGAGCGAAACTCGTTCACCGTTGGCGGCATTCATCACGAGGCCGGGTGCGGATGCTGAACTTGCTGCCCTCAAATTGGCATCGACGACATTGTCGATGAATGTGAAGTCGCGCGATTGCTCGCCGTCACCGTAGATCACGGGTCGAGTGCCGGTCATTAGCGCGTCGATAAAACGCGAAATAACGCCCGAATAGGGCGAGGAAGGGTTCTGCCTGGGCCCAAAGACGTTGAAGTACCTTAATGACACCGTTTCGAGGCCGTAAACGCGATAGAATGCCGATGCGTAGTACTCGCCCGTCAGCTTTGCGACAGCATATGGCGACATCGGCGCCGGAGCCATCGTTTCGGTCTTCGGCAGCGTCGGCTGATCGCCGTACGCGGAACTCGACGCGGCGTAAACGAAGCGACGTACGCCCGCATCCTTTGCGGCCAGAAGAAGGTTAAATGTGCCTTCGACGCAAGCTTGATGGGTCGAGACAGGATCCTCAACCGAACGAGGAACGCTCGGTAAGGCTGCTTCGTGGAAGATGGTCTCGACACCTTTGACGGCCGAGGCGACAACTGAGGCGTCGGCAACATCGCCTTCGACAAGGTCGAAGTTGCCCGTTATCTCCTCCAGATTCTCACGAAAGCCGGTCGAGAAATTATCAAGGATCCGCACGCGCGCACCTTCTCGGATCAAACGGTCAGCGAGATTGGAGCCGATGAATCCGGCTCCGCCCGTAACCAGAACTGTCGGGGTATCGATTGGCATAGATATTCAGGGCGAGGAGGCTTCTAGCGTCCGACGCCGACGTATTCGAACCCTGCGGCCCGCATTGCGGACGGTTCGTAGATGTTGCGCAGATCCGCGATCTTCGGCGATCGAAGGAGCGACTTTACCTTCTGCAGGTTCAACGCACGGAATTGGTTCCATTCGGTGATAATGACGAGTGCATCCGCACCATCGATCGCAGAATATTCGTCTGCGGCATATTCGATCTCAGGCAGGACGTGTCTT
>Ga0073904_10003421_pt1 | contig 11949 bp, 10 predicted proteins | sample KloWWTrecipitate_FD_66668 | JGI IMG/M metagenome (GOLD analysis project Ga0073904, IMG submission 66668) | Active sludge microbial communities from Klosterneuburg, Austria, studying microevolution and ecology of nitrifiers - Klosterneuburg... | ecosystem: Engineered > WWTP > Aerobic digester >...
GGCTGCACAAGACGCAGCACGCCCAGCAGCTTCATGCCGGCTCCGTCAAGCTGTAACACTTCCCACAGCCCACTGGCTTGCAAAGCCCCACGCAGGGCACCCAACCAGCCAGCCAAAGTGTGCGTACCCTGCAGACCCCCGCGTATGGCATTGGCGGTCACGCTCAATTGAGCCGCCGTATCGGAATGCTGCACCGCCGCGCCATGGCCTGCTGCGCGCCAATCGCGGGCTTGGTCCTTGCGGATGGCGCGTTCCAATTCGCCAACCTGCGCTGCAAACGCAGGAGCCACCTTGAGCCAGGCCAACACGACATCGCTAGAGGCATTCCATGCCGCCGCTTTGAGTAGGGCCATCAACCGGGCTGCCGCATGGCTGGTCGACAGCTTCCAGCCGGTTTCATCGCGTATCTGCACCCCCGCGTTTTCCAGCATGGAGAGCACCCGGCGCGTCAAAGCCCGGTCGGACGAGACCAACGCCATCGGATAACGCCCCGCCGCAATGTGCGCGATGACGCAGGCGGCGGTGCGCTGGGCTTCGTCCTCGGCATCGTGACAGGCATGCCAGGCGATCGCGCCTGCCTCGCCGTCTGGCGCGGCCAAAGCGAAACTGGCCAGCCGCTCGCCCCATGCGGCCTGTAAAGCGGTGTGCAATGGGTCTGCTGCAAAGCCTTGCACCACCACCAGACAGTCCAGATCGGCCTGCACCGACGCATCAAACAGCAGATCGCTTGCATAGGCGGACTGCGCCGCCCACTCCACGGCAACACGGGCCACTGCCACCTCCAGTGCCAGCGCAGGGCTTTCCATGCCCAAAGTGGCCGCAAGACGGGCCTTGTGCGCCCAGAACGGGCGCTCACTCGGTGGGCTGGCGCTGGCCAATGGCCCCAGTTGCTGGGCAGACTGCACCAACAAACCCGCCAGCGTGTCCTGCTGGGCACCCAGCCCTGCGCCACGCAACAGGGCCGTGGCGGTGAGGGTGTCCAGCGCCATGTCAAACGTGATATCGGTAGCGCCCGGGGCAAAGCCGCCCATGCGGGTGCTCCAGTTCAGCGTGGTTTCGAATTGCGGCGCAAAGCCATCGGGGCAACACTGCGTCCACAGCCGCGTGGCCAACGGTAACAAGTGGGCATATGGCAGCAGAACCAAGGTGCGGGCCGGATGGGCCTGGCGCTGGTGCATCGCATCCCGGATCCGCGCCAGCCAACCGCTCTGCGGATCGGCCCACAAGCGCATGGCTGGATGGGGGTCGTGCGCATCAGTCCCCCAGGCGACTGGGAAATCAATTTTGGCTATGCCGGTCATAGCGCGCGGATGCCTGAAATGAACTTGGTTTCTGTCACAATGGCCGCCACTTTAGCTCTTATGCAAACTCCAAAAGGAAACACCATGGCCAGCGACCTGATCAAACACGTAACCGATGCCACCTTTGAGGCCGATGTGTTGAAGTCCACACAACCGATTTTGGTGGACTATTGGGCCGAATGGTGCGGCCCCTGCAAGATGATTGCCCCGATTCTGGATGAAGTCTCCACCACCTACCAGGGCAAGCTCAATATTGCCAAGATGAACGTGGACGAGAACCGCGAGATCCCCGCCAAGTTTGGCATCCGTGGCATTCCGACCTTGATGCTGTTCAAGGATGGTCAACTCGCTGCCACCAAGGTGGGCGCCTTGAGCAAGGCCCAACTGGTTGCCTTTATCGACCAGCAATTAGCCTGATTTCCCCCGCTACTGTGGTAGTTTTCCGACGGGCCGCCCCCAGGTTCTGGGCCGCTTGGCGGCCAGCCCCGCTAGGGAAAACTAGCCCCCTTGGGGGGTAGCGCAGCACACAGTGTGGCAAACGTGGGTGCAAAGTGGCGCGTGGTCGCTTTTTCCTGTCATAATTAATCCTGTTCGCTGGCCTTATCCAAAAAGCCAGTTCCGATTTCCGGTTAAGAACACAGCGGCCGTCAACCCGACGGGCCTCCCCTCCCCCAGAATTTCTCGCAACTCCGAACTTCTCGGTCATTTCCCCTACGGGACACATTCCATGCACTTAAACGAACTCAAGGCACTGCACGTGTCGGAAGTCCTCAAGCAGGCTGAAGATCTAGAGATCGAAAACACCGGCCGCATGCGCAAGCAAGAGCTGATGTTTGCCATCATCAAGAAGCGCGCCCGAACGGGTGAACAAATCATTGCCGATGGCGTGCTGGAAATTCTGCCCGACGGATTTGGCTTTTTGCGAAGCCCTGATACCAGCTACACCGCCAGCACGGATGACATCTACATCAGCCCAAGCCAGGTCCGCCGCTTCAACCTGCACACTGGCGACATGATCGAAGGCGAAGTGCGCACGCCCAAAGATGGCGAGCGCTACTTTGCACTGAACAAGCTCGACAAGGTTAACGGTGGTGGCCCCGAGGAGAACAAGCACAAGGTCATGTTTGAAAACTTGACGCCCCTGTTCCCCAAAGAGCAGATGAAGCTGGAACGCGACATCAAGGGCGAAGAGAACATTACTGGCCGCGTGATCGACATCATCGCGCCCATCGGCAAAGGCCAGCGCGCCCTGATCGTGGCCCAACCCAAGAGCGGCAAGACGGTGATGATGCAACACATTGCACATGCCATCTCGGCCAACTACCCTGACAGCTACCTGATGGTGCTGCTGATTGATGAGCGCCCTGAAGAAGTGACCGAAATGCAGCGCACCGTCAAGGGCGAGGTAATTGCCTCCACCTTCGACGAGCCAGCTGCACGCCACGTACACGTGGCCGAAATGGTGATCGAACGCGCCAAGCGCTTGGTCGAGCTGAAGAAAGACGTGGTCATCCTTTTGGACTCGATCACCCGGCTGGCCCGTGCCTACAATAACGTGGTGCCCTCCAGCGGCAAAGTGTTAACCGGCGGTGTTGATTCAAACGCCCTTCAACGCCCCAAGCGCTTCCTCGGTGCCGCCCGCAACGTGGAAGAAGGCGGCTCGCTGACCATCATCGCCACCGCATTGGTCGACACCGGCAGCCGCATGGACGAAGTGATCTTTGAAGAATTCAAGGGCACGGGTAACAGTGAAATCCACTTGGACCGTCGCCTCTACGAAAAGCGTGTATTCCCGTCCATCCAGCTCAACCGCAGCGGAACCCGCCGCGAAGAGTTGTTGCTGCAACCCGAAATTCTGCAGAAAACCCGCATCTTGCGCCAGTTCCTCTACAACATGGATGAAATCGAAGCCATGGAGATGGTCTTGAAACAAATGCGCGCCACCAAGACCAACAGCGAGTTCTTTGACATGATGCGTCGGGGTGGATAATTAGCCCCCACGCTCCACCGCTGCGCGGGTCGCTGCCCCCCAAGGGGGACGCAACCTTGCATGGGGCGGCCCAGCGCTACGGTTGAGTTATAATAGAAGGCTTTAGCGACAAGTACGCCAGATAGGCTGGCGCGGCTCTCGCATCTGAAGGAGACAGTATGAAAGAAGGCATTCACCCCAATTACCGCGAGATTTGCTTCCAGGACATGTCCAACGGCTTCAAGTTCGTGACCCGTTCGTGCGCAAACACCAAAGAAATGATCGACATGGAAGATGGCCGCAAGTTGCCCCTCTTCAAGCTCGACACCACCAGCGAATCGCACCCTTTCTACACCGGCACACAAAAATCCGTGGATAACATGGGTGGCCGCGTGGAGCGCTTCCGCAACCGCTTCGGAAAGACCAAGGCCGCAGCACCTGCCGCAGCCGAATAAACCGGATTCAGGTTTTGGCCTGAACCGTCACCGAAAAGCAGCCCGGATTTCCGCGCTGCTTTTTTTTTGCACCGCCAGCATTCCCACTGTGAACCTGCCAACCCCTGCCATCGTCACCCAAGCCGGAGCCCGGCGCCTTCCGCGTCTGGCCCTGCTGATGCTGTGCTGTGCCTACGTGCTACCCGGCTTCATCGGCCGCGATGGCTGGCGCAGCGCCGACATGGCTGCGCTGGGCTTCATGGCCGAACTGGTACAGGGAACATCCAACTGGCTGCTGCCCACACTGATGGGAACCCCCACTGACAACCCAGCAGTACTACCCTACTGGCTGGGTGCCTGGGCCATGCAACTGGCGCCAACCTGGACCAGTGCAGACTTCATGGTGCGCATTCCGTTTGGGTTGCTGCTGGTACTGGCCATGACCGCCACCTGGTACGGCACCTATTACCTGGCACGCAACCCACTGGCCCAGCCTGTGGCCTTTGCGTTTGGCGGCGAGGCACAACCGGCTGACTATGCCCGCGCCATGGCAGACGGCGGCCTGCTGGCCTTCATCGCCAGTCTGGGCTTGGCCCAGTTGTCGCACGAGGCAACGCCCGCACTGGCCCAGCTTGGCTTCTCGTCGCTGTTCTTTTATGCCATGGCTGCCCTACCATACCGCCGCCATGGTCCTGCCTGGGCGGCTGCAATCGGTTTGATCGGCCTAACCCTGTCAGGTGCACCCACCCTGGCCCTGTTGTTTGGGTTGGGTAGTGCCGTGTTGCACTTTGCGGACCGGGAATCTGTTGGCAGCGACACGACCCGCAAAAGCCATATTGTTCAGGAAGCGATCGCCATCGCGCTGCTCAGCTTGGGCACCACCGTTCTTGCTCTGTCGCTTGGCCTGCTGCGTTGGAAAGTGGAATGGCCAGAGGCAACCTGGTCCGAATGGAATGGCTTTGTGCAATTGCTTGTGTGGTTTACCTGGCCGGCCTGGCCGCTGGCTTTGTGGACGCTGTGGCGCTGGCGCCGCCAGTTGTTCAACCGCCGTATCAGCCGCCACATTGCTTTGCCGGCCTGGTTTGCCCTGATGTGCACCGGGGCCACGCTGGTTTCCCCATCGTCCGACCGCACCCTGCTGCTAGCATTGCCAGCTCTGTCCACCCTGGCGGCCTTTGCCCTACCCACGCTCAAGCGCCAGGTTGCCGCGCTGATTGACTGGTTTACCCTGCTGTTTTTTTCAGGCTGCGCTTTCATCATCTGGGTTGTCTGGATTGCCATGCAAACCGGTGTACCTGCACAACCCGCTGCCAACGTGGCACGCCTCGCCCCAGGGTTTGAGGCGCAATTTTCGTTTCTAGCCCTGTGTATAGCCCTGGCGGCAACACTGGCCTGGGGCTGGCTGGTGAAATGGCGGGTGGGCCGCCACCGCGCCGCCATTTGGAAAAGTCTGGTGCTACCGGCCGGCGGGGCAGCCCTGAGCTGGCTGCTGCTGATGACCCTGTGGATGCCCTTACTGAACTACGCGCAGAGTTATAACGCGCTGGTGCAGCAGACCAAAGACCAACTCGATGAGTCCGGCTGCGTCGAAACGCTGGGGCTGGGGCAAGGACAAATCGCCGCCTTCCAGTTCTATGGCAAGCTGCAGCTCAAAGCCATGCAACCCAGCCCAAGCTGCCCCTGGCTGTTGGTTGAGCCCCTGGCTGATCTTTCGGCTCCCTTAGGTATCGATCTAAGCGCATGGCAGCTGCAGGCAATTGTGCGCCACCCGGCCAGTACCGGCGAATCGGTTCTGCTGTTCAAGCGCCAGTAGTTTCGCACCGGATACGCGACGCGGCAAAGGTGATGGAAAATGTGGACCCCTTACCCGGCGTGCTTTCAATATGCAGTTCGCCGCCATGGCGCTGTGCCACGTGCTTGACGATCGCCAGCCCGAGGCCCGTGCCACCGGTATCGCGTGAACGGCTGCGGTCCACCCGGTAAAAGCGTTCGGACAGGCGCGGCAAATGCTCCTGGGCAATGCCCGGGCCTTGGTCGTGAACATAAAACACAGCTCCACCTTCGGGCGACATGTAAAAACAAACCTCGATACGCCTTTGCGCCGGCGTATAGCGAATGGCATTGCCAATAAGATTGGACATAGCACTGTGCAACTCTGCGGCAGAGCCAGCAATTTCGCAGTCTGGCGTTCGGTCAAAACGCAAGTCATGTGTTTCTGTCCACAGCAGGCGTGAAAGGTCGCGCGCTTCCTGCTCACAATGCTGCATCAGCATATCCACCGAAACCCACTCGTTGTTGGGTGGCGGTGGGCTACCCTCCAAACGGGACAGGGTTAGCAAATCGTTCACCAGGGTCTGCATACGCTGGGCCTGCTGTTCCATCAGACCCAGATAGCGTTGACGCTCTTCATCATCCAGCGGTAAAGTTTGCAGGGTTTCCACAAAGCCTGCAAGCACCGTAAGCGGTGTGCGGATTTCGTGGGACACATTGGCCACAAAATCGCGCCGCATGGCCTCAGCCTGCTCAACCGCCGTGATGTCTCGGGACAGTAGCAGCATGCGACCCCCACCATACGGGTGCAAATGCACTGACAGCTTGACCGGCTTGGCGTCCCGGCTCTCCTTGCCCGGCATGGTGATGTCGTGGTCAAAATTGTGCTCGGCCAAATACGCAGCAAAACCGGGGTCTCGCACCAAATTGCCAAGATGTTGCAACAAGTCCCGCTGTGCATCAAATCCAAAATGCAAGGCGGCTGTCTGGTTAAACCACTCGATACGAACTTCGGCATCCAGCAGCACCACCCCATTGGGTGATGCCTGCAGTGCTGCCAAAAAATCCGTCAGGCGTTTGTCGCTTTCCTGTGTGCGCTTGTTGGTGGCGCGCAAAATGCGCCGCACCCGGTCATAGGCTTCGCCCCACAGGCCGTTACCAATGGCAGTGTCACCCTGTGCTCCGCCGCGCAACCACGCCAGCATACGCAGGCCGCGTGTGGTGTCCAGCACAAGCCAGAGGCAACTACCTACCAGCGCACTGGCAAGTGCAATCGGCAATCCCCATGGAGTCGGAGCCAAGTACCAACCCAAGCCCGCAGCAAAGGCCTGACACAGCAACAGGGAGAGCAGCCGCCAAATCATGAAGGAAGTGACGCCGTCATGCGGTAGCCCGCACCCCGCACCGTCTCGACCATGGGGCCTGCCTCGGCCAGCGCCTCCCGCAGGCGTTTGACATGCACATCCACGGTTCGCTCTTCGATGTACACATGGTCGCCCCACACCTTGTCAAGCAACTGGGCGCGGCTGTGTACGCGCTCGGCGTGCCCCATGAGGTAGTGCAAAAGCTTGAATTCTGTGGGACCAAGCTTTAGTGGACGTTTGTCAAACGACACGCGGTGGGTGGAAGGGTCCAGCAACAGCGGGCCAAGGGACAATGCTTCACCGGCCTGCTCAGGAGTACGCCTGCGCAACACGGCACGCACACGCGCCAGCAACTCTTTGGTGGAGAACGGTTTGGCAATATAGTCATCCGCCCCCGCGTCCAGCCCTGCCACACGGTCTGCCTCGTCGCCCCGCGCAGTCAGCATGATGATGGGCACAGTTTGTGTTTTCGGATTGCTACGCCAGCGCCTGGCCAGTACCAGTCCACTTTCGCCGGGCAGCATCCAATCGAGCAAAATCAGGTCGGGCAAACTGGAATCAATGTCTCGCTGGGCACTAGCACCGTCCACCGCCCAGGTGGGTCGAAAGCCGTTGTGCCGCAAATTCACGGCGATAAGCTCGGCAATGGCAGACTCATCCTCCACGATGAGCACTGAGGGCATCGTTTTCATTTAATCACTGACTCGATCTTTTCCATGGTGGAGTGGCGCACGTCCTCACCCTTGACCACGTAGATGATGAATTCGGCAATATTTTTGGCATGGTCGCCAATGCGCTCTATCGCCTTGGCCAGAAACAACAAATCCAGGCTGGGCGAAATCATGCGCGGATCTTCCATCATGTAGGTGATGAGCTTGCGCACAAAGCCATCAAACTCCGCATCGATCAGGTCGTCTTCCTTGAGGATGGTCACCGCAGCGGCCACATCCAACCGGGCAAAGGCGTCCAGTGCCTTGTTCAGCAGGCCCGATGCCAGATCAGCCGCCACCCGGAGTTCCAGCGAAGGCAATGCACGCGGCGAGCCACTTTGGATGATGGAGCGCACCATACGGGCAATCTTCTCGGCTTCGTCGCCAACACGCTCCAGGTTGGCGGTGGTCTTGGAGATGGCAATCAGCAATCGAAGGTCGCGTGCCGTTGGCTGGCGCCGGGCGATGATGCTTGAGAGATCACGGTCAATCGCCACTTCCATGGCGTTCACCCGTGCCTCGTTGGCAGTCACCTCGTTGGCAACCTCGACGCTGAACTGCGACAGCGCATAGATGGCCCGGCGAATTTGCGATTCCACCAAACCGCCCAGCTCCATAACCTGAGAGGAGACGGATGTGAGTTCGCTATCGAATTGTGTAGATAAATGTTTGTCTGGCATAGGTTGCTTTCCGGTTTGGATTCACCGCGATGGGGCTCAGCCGAAACGGCCGGTAATGTAGTCTTCGGTTTCCTTGCGGGTGGGTTTGAAGAACATCTGCTCGGTGGCGCCGAACTCCACCAAGTCACCCAGGTACATGTAGGCGGTGTAGTCACTGCAGCGGGCGGCTTGTTGCATATTGTGGGTCACGATGACCACCGTGTAATCGTTTTTCAATTCAACAATAAGCTCTTCCACTTTGGCGGTGGATATCGGGTCCAGGGCCGAACATGGTTCGTCCAGCAGCAATACCTCGGGCTTGATGGCAATGCCGCGCGCAATGCACAGGCGTTGCTGCTGTCCACCCGACAAGCTGGAGCCGCTTTGGTGCAACTTGTCTTTGACCTCGTTCCACAAGGCCGACTTGCGCAGAGCCCACTCCACGCGCTCTTCCATATCGCTGGTATTGAGCGATTCAAACAACTTCACGCCAAACGCAATGTTGTCAAAGATGGACATGGGAAATGGCGTTGGCTTTTGGAACACCATACCAACCTTGGCACGCAGCAGCGCCACATCTTCCTTGCTGGTGAGCAGGTTCTCGCCGTCCAGCATGATCTGGCCTTCGGCACGCTGCTCGGGGTACAACTCGAACATGCGGTTGAACACCCGCAACAGGGTGGATTTTCCGCAACCCGAGGGGCCGATGAAGGCCGTTACCTTGTTCTCGGGAATATCCAGGTTAATGCCTTTGAGCGCGTGGAATTTTCCGTAATAGAAATTCAGATCCCGGACCGCTATCTTGGTCGCAGCAGGTGCAGTGGTATTTTTCAACATGGGTTTCAATTCAGGACAGTGGTTGCAGCCGCGTTCACAACTTGCTGCGGGTCAGAACCCGCGCAAGAATATTCAGACCCAGGACGGCCATTGTGATGATGAAGACACCCGCCCAAGCCAGCTTTTGCCAGTTCTCGTAGGGGCTCATGGCGAACTTGAAGATGGTTACCGGCAAGCTGGCCATGGGTTCGCTCAAAGATGAGGTCCAGAACTGGTTATTCAGGGCAGTAAACAGCAATGGCGCCGTCTCACCGGCGATACGGGCCACGGCCAGCAACACACCGGTAAGGACACCAGCCCGTGCTGCTTTGAGGGTGATGCTCAAAATCACCTTCCACTTGGGTGCCCCCAGCGCGTAGGCCGCCTCACGCAGGCCAGCGGGCACCAGTTGCAGCATGTTCTCGGTGGTACGGACCACCACCGGAATCACCAGCAGGGACAGTGCCACCACGCCGGCGTAACCCGAGAAGGATTTGAAGCGTGACACCACCACGGCGTAGACGAACAGCCCAATCACGATGCTTGGCGCCGACAACAAGATGTCGTTGACAAAGCGCGTACTGGAGGCCAGCCAGCTGCGCGAATCGAATTCGGCCAGGTAGATGCCAGCCATCACACCCACCGGCGTTCCCACCAATGTGGCCAGGGCCACCATCACAAATGACCCATAAATGGCATTGGCCAAGCCGCCCTCGTCGTTGGGCGGCGGCGTCATCTGCGTAAAGGCTGCAAGGTTCAAGCCACCGATCCCCAGACGGATGGTTTCCCACAAAATCCAGAACAACCAGAACAAGCCAAAGGCCATGGCCGAAAGTGCCAAGACGGTGGCGATCTGGTTGACCCGTTTGCGGCGAGAGAACTTGGCCCGACGGAGTTGGTGTGCGGCGGTATACATGGCCGTGCCTTCGGGCGCTCGGACGGCGCTCATGTCTTGGCTCCTTCGTTCTTGCGCAGTTGCAACAGCAGTATTTTGGAGAGCGACAGAATCACAAACGTAATGAAGAACAGTACCAGCCCCAGGTACATCAGGGATGCCTGGTGCAAGCCTTCACCCGCTTCTGCAAACTCATTGGCCAGTGCAGACGTAATGCTGTTGGCAGCCTGGAACAAACTCAGGGAATCGAGCTGGTTGAAGTTGCCAATCACAAAGGTTACAGCCATGGTTTCGCCAATGGCGCGCCCCAGGCCCAGCATGATGCCGCCAATGACACCGGTCTTGGTGTAGGGCAGTACCACCTTGGAAACCACTTCCCAGGTGGTGGCGCCCAGCCCGTAGGCCGATTCCTTGAGCAGCGCCGGGGTGACTTCGAACACATCGCGCATCACCGCAGCAATGAAGGGGATGATCATGATGGCCAGGATGACTCCCGCCGAAAAGATGCCGATACCCACGGGTGGGCCGGACACAAAGGCACCCAGGTAGGGCACGCCGGTAAATGCGGCCTGCAAGGGCTGTTGCACATAGGTGGCCAGCACCGGACCAAAAACCAGCAGACCCCACATGCCGTAAACAATCGAGGGCACGGCGGCCAACAACTCAATGGCCGTGCCCAACGGCCGCTTGAGCCAGGTGGGCGATAGCTCGGTCAAAAACAGGGCAATGCCAAAACTGACTGGCACCGCAATCAAGAGTGCGATGAACGAAGTGGCCAGCGTGCCGTAAATCATGACCAACCCGCCAAACTCCTCCTTGACGGGGTCCCAGGTGGTGCTGGTCAAAAAGCCCAGCCCGTACTTGCTGATGGCAGGCCAGGCGCCGACCGTCAGCGAGGTCAGGATGGCCAGCAACATGCCCAACGTTACCAAGGCAGCCCCTTTGGCCAGCCAGCTAAATATCAGGTCAGCCAAGGGGCCGGATCGGGTCTTTTTGACAGTTGGAGGTTGGGTCATGGCACGCACCGGCTGGGTTGCGGGAGAGCTGGACCCTAGGTCCTCGTGCACCAGTGTAGTGGACATGATTGCGTTCCCAGGCAAACCCATACGAATCATCAAACCTTACTTGAATGCCACTGGCTTGCCGGCGTTGTCCTTGATGTCGCCCCAGGCCTTCTCAATGGCGGCAATCACGGGCTTTGGCATGGGCACATAGTCCAGATCGGCGGCAGTCTTGTCGCCATGCTGATAAGCCCAGCTAAAGAACTTCAGCACTTCGGTGGCATTGGCTGGCTTGTCCTGTTTGGTGTGCATCAGGATGAAGGTGGCACCGGAAATCGGCCAAGCATCCTTGCCAGGCTGGTTGGTGAGGATTTGGTAGAACGATTTGGCCCAGTCAGCACCGGCGGCAGCGGCCTTGAAGCTGTCGTCTTCGGGTTTGACAAAATTACCCGTCGCGTTTTGCACCAGGGCGTAGTTCATTTTGTTCTGCTTGACGTAGGAATATTCCACATAACCCATGGAATTGGGCAGACGGGCCACAAACGCAGCCACACCTTCGTTGCCCTTGCCACCCGCGCCCACAGGCCAGTTCACCGCCGTGCCCTCACCCACTTTGGACTTCCACTCGGCGTTGACCTTGCTCAGGTAGTTCGTGAAGATGAAGGTCGTGCCAGAGCCGTCAGCACGGCGCACCTGCGCAATAGCCGCGTCCGGCAGGTTCAGGCTCGGGTTCAGGGCCTTGATCGCCGGGTCATTCCAGCGGGCCACCTTGCCCAGGTAAATGTCGCCCAGCAACTGACCCGTCAACTTCAGCTGGCCCGGCTCAATGCCCTTGACATTGATCACCGGCACCACACCACCCATGACAGTGGGGAACTGCAACTGGCCCTTGGATTTGAGGACTTCGTCTGTTTGCGGCATGTCGGAAGCGCCAAAGTCCACCGTCTTGGAGTCAATCTGCTTGATGCCACCACCCGAGCCGATGGACTGGTAGTTGACCTTCACACCGGTTGATTTGTGGTACTCAGCA
>Ga0073904_10003423_pt1 | contig 11947 bp, 11 predicted proteins | sample KloWWTrecipitate_FD_66668 | JGI IMG/M metagenome (GOLD analysis project Ga0073904, IMG submission 66668) | Active sludge microbial communities from Klosterneuburg, Austria, studying microevolution and ecology of nitrifiers - Klosterneuburg... | ecosystem: Engineered > WWTP > Aerobic digester >...
GGCCAGCGCGTCGAGAATGCCGCGCTCGTCGGCTTTGCTGATCTCGCCCTCGGGCGTGTAGAATTTCAGACCGTTACGGTCCGCCGGAATGTGGCTGCCGGTGATCATGATCGCCGGCCCGCCTTCGCTCATGGCGTAGAGCGCCAGCGCCGGCGTCGGCAGGATGCCGCAATCGACCGGCACCAGCCCCGCCGCACGCACGGCGATCGCCACGTCCGCCGCAATCGCGGGGCTGCTCTCGCGCCGGTCACGGGCAAGAAACACCCGCGAAAAGCCGCCCTGCCCGGAATTGGCCAGATGCGCGAGGAACGCCGCCACATAGCGGCGCGTCGCGGACCCGCTCAGCTCGCTCGCGAGGCCCCTGAGCCCGCTCGTCCCGAATTTCAGCCCGTCCGACATCGCACCCCCGACAGATCGCGCCCCGTGCATGTCACGGCACGCGCAACTCCCGCAAGCCCCACCGGAAAACTGGCGAACCAATGTCAGTCTTGCCTTGGTCCGGAGCAGGTCCTAAGCGCATCTTATGCGGTCTAACCCCTACTTTTCGCGAGACGTTACAACCGTCGCCCGCGCCCTCCTCGGCGCCACCATCCTCATTGATGGCGTCGGCGGCCTGATCGTCGAAACCGAGGCCTACCACCCCACCGACCCCGCCTCGCACTCCTTCATCGGCCCGACCGAACGTAACCGCTCGATGTTCGAAGGCCCCGGCCGCGCCTATGTCTACCGCTCCTACGGCATCCACTGGTGCCTCAACTTCGTCTGCGCCGATGCCTCCGCCGTCCTCATCCGCGCCCTCGAACCCACTGATGGCATTGAGCAAATGGCCGAGCGCCGCGGCCTCTCATCCGCCCGCGACCTGTGCTCCGGCCCCGGCAAGCTGTGCCAGGCGCTCGGCGTCACCAAAGCCCTCGATGGCCTCCTGCTCGACGCCCCGCCCTTCGTCCTCATCCCCGCGGCCAAACGCCCCGCCATCGTCACCGGCCCCCGCATCGGCATCACCAAAGCCACCGAAGTGCCGTGGCGCTTCGGCATCCGCGGCTCGCCCTTCCTCAGCCGCCGGTTTGCGGATCCGGCCGGATAGGCTATGTCAGACACTCCAGAACCACGGAGACTTCGCTTGCAGGCCGACGAACTGATCCGCGCCCTCATCGCCACCGGCGCCATGAACGAGGACACCCTCGCCGATCTGGAGCGCATGCGCATCGATTTCGAGGCCGGCAGGCTCGACCCCGACGACGCCGCCTATCTCGAAGCGCTGCACGCTAAGATCACCGGCACGCCGCTCCCCGATCCGGTCGAGACCGTCGCTGACGCCCGCCTCGACGGCCTCAGCGCCACCGAATGGCGCGACCGCGCCCTCGCCGCGGAAGCGGAACTCGCGAACCTGCGCGATCAGTTGGTTGCGGACGCTGCAAAGCCCGCCTAACCGGCCTGCCCGTCGCCCGGCGGCATGAGCGCCAGCGTGCGCTCAAGCACCGCAGCAACGCTGCGCAGCGCCCGGGCGGTATCGTCAAGCCGCGTGCTGTCGGCCACCTCTGCCGGCAGCCCCTCCACCTTGTCGGAGAGCTTGCGGGTTTGCAGTTCCACGGCATCGAGCAGCCGGCGTGCCTCCTCGGCAATCCGGCGATCATGGCGGCCATCGGCGCTGAGTTTTTCCGCCAGCACCTGCAGATGCGCGGCCCGCGTCTGCCACGGGCCGATCTGCCGGTTCGTCGGCAAGACCACGTTCATGGCCTGCCGCGCGATCTTCACATCAAGCCGCATCGCCCGCTGGCGCTGTGGTCGTTCATGCACGCCGGAACCCGCCACACTGCGGCGTTCTCGTGAAGGCGATGTGGGAGCAGGCACGATCGACACAATGGAGCCTTGGGACACTTCTACCGGACCTCAAACTTCATTGACGGCCCGCGGTTCCCCCACAAGAACCAAACAGCGGGAATGATATTCCCGTTCGGAGCCGGAACCGCCAGCGCGTTGAGCCAAACAGCGAATTCCCCACCACGCCCCACTAGCCCGGCAGGCCTTCCTGCGATATTGACCCGTTGCCCGGACCGATCCGGGCCTATGCATGCTCAGGGCATGGCGCGAAGGCGAAAGCGGACCACTCAGAACGGTGCGGTTACGAGGCCAGAGCGCAGCAAATTCCCCTGCAAGGGGGCGTGTAGCTCAACGGTTAGAGCTAGCCGCTCATAACGGCTTGGTTGTCGGTTCGAGTCCGGCCACGCCCACCAACTGTTCCCCGATTTCACGGTATTTCCACGCAGTGCGCCGCCATGGCAGCATCTCTGACGTGTTGCCCGCGACCAGAACGCAGCGTTCACTGGCGCTGTTCGGATCGCTAAGTCCGCATTTTCGCTTGCCGCGCTGGGCGTCGTGCTGAGCATCACGATGCCACCTGCTGCCGCGTGGTCACCGGCCAGCTCGCGGGTGTGCTCATGCCTTTCGGGGCCAGTCAGCCCGTACCCCCGGAGGACGGCGCTGGCGAAGGCGGCGAACAGTCGTCGCCCGGCCAAACAATCAGGACGGCGCGCCCTAACAGAGCTTCGCAACCCGCTCTTTGATCACCGCGAGCACCTCGTCGCCGTCGCGCTTCCACCAGTTGTCGCGGCTGAAGATTTCGACTTCCTGCGGGCCGAAGAACCCGGCGTCCTCGATCATCCGGCGAATTCCCGGCAGGTCGATCACGCCATCGCCCATCATGCCGCGATCCAGCAGCAAATCCCGCGTCGGCACCAGCCAGTCGCAGATATGGTGGGCAAAGATGCGCTTCATGCGCCCTGCCCGCGCGATGGCGGTGGCGAGGTTTGGGTCCCACCACACGTGATAGGCATCAATAGCGACGCCGACCGTCTCGCCGAGACGCTCGCAGATGTCGAGGGCCTGATCGATCGTGTTCACGCAGGCGCGGTCCGCCGCATACATCGGGTGCAGCGGCTCGATCGCGAGCTTCACACCGCTGCCGCGCGCGCGGCAGCATGGCCGCAATGCCATCGATCACCATCTGGCGCGTTCCGCCGATATCCTTCGACCCCGCCGGCAGCCCGCCGACCACCAGCACGAGGCAATCGGCATTGAGGGCCGCCGCCTCATCGATGGCCCGCAGGTTGTCTTCTATGGCGAGGCGGCGGCCGTCCTCCGTCGCGGCCGGGAACATGCCGCCGCGGCAGACGCCCGTCACCTGCAGCTTGTGCTCACGCACGAGCCGAGCGGCGCGATCAAGCCCGATCGCCTGAATCTGGTCCCGCCAGGGAGAGATGGCGGTGATCCCGGCGCGCAAGCACCCCTCAACCGCCTGCTCGATATTCCAGACCTCGCGCGTCGTGGCGAGATTCAGCGAAATGCCGCGGTCGGTCATGCGGAAACCCCGTGCACAGCCAGCACATCGCGCATCCGGCGTACCGCGAGGTCTGGGTCTGCAAGAACCCGCGCCCGGTCGGCCAGCCGGAACAATTCGGCCAGATGCTGGATCGAGCGCGTCGACTGCTGCCCGCCCCTGATCGTCGCCAGCAATCAGTTCGGCATAGTTGAAATCGTCGCCGGTATACATGCGCACGCCCGCGGGCAGCCGGCGCCGGTCAGGGTTCGGCAGGTTGATGGTCGGCATGAAATGTCCTTCGCGGGGCCTCGCTCCCGGCGAGCGCTCCCGTTGTCGTCAGAACTGCAGTTCGGGAACGTCGACCCAGCGGCGCTCGGCCCACGACTGCAGCCCGAGTTCGGCCAGCTGGACGCCCTTGGCGCCCTGCTCGAGGCCGTAGGGCCACGGCGCGTCCTCGGCGCCGTGCCTGAGGAACATCTCCCACTGTGCCTTGAAGCCGTTCTGCGCCGGCCAGTTGTCCGGCACCTCCTCCCAGTCGGCGAGGAAGTTCATGGTCTGCGGCTGGTCGGGGTTCCACACCGGCTTCGGTGTGTTGACCCGATGCTGGGTGAAGCACTTGTGCAGCCCTGCCACCGCCGACCCTTCGGTTCCGTCAACGTGGAAGGTAACCAGATCGTCCCGCCGCACCCGCGTGGCCCAGCTGGAATTGATCTGCGCGGTGACCCCGCCAGCTAACTGGAACGTCGCATAGGCCGCATCGTCGGTGTCGACACGGAAGCGCTTGCCCTGCTCATCGACCCGCTCCGGAACATGGATCGCGCCGAGGCAGCTCACCGCCTGCACGTCGCCGAACAGGTTGTCGAGCACGTAGCGCCAGTGACACAGCATATCGATGATGATGCCGCCGCCGGCTTCCTTCTTGTAGTTCCAGCTCGGGCGCTGCGCCTGCTGCCAGTCGCCCTCGAACACCCAGTAACCGAACTCACCGCGCACCGACAGGATCTCGCCGAAGAAGCCGCTGTCGCGCAGCATCTTGAGCTTGAGCAGGCCCGGCAGGAACAGCTTGTCCTGCACCACGCCGTGCTTGAGGCCCGAGGCCCGCGCCGTGCGCGCAAGGTTGAGCGCGATGTCGAGCGAATCCGAGGTCGGCTTTTCGCAATAAACGTGCTTGCCGACGGCCAGCGCTTTCTCGATCAGCCCCGAGCGCATCAGCGTCGTGCCGGCATCGAAAAACACCGTGTCATTCGGGTTGGCGAGCGCCGCATCGAGGTCGGCGCTCCAGCGCGCAATGCCGTGCTTCTTGGCCAGCCGCTCGATCTTGTCCGCATCACGCCCGACAATGATCGGATCAACGATCAGCCGGTCGCCATTCGACAGGGCAACGCCCCCCTGATCACGAATGGCCAATATCGAACGAACAAGGTGCTGGTTGTACCCCATGCGCCCCGTCACGCCATGCATGATCAAACCAAGATGCCGGTCCACGCCGCTTCCCCTACAATGTAACTGATTGGTTACTAGCGAACAAGCGACGAGTCTGTCAAGGTGGACAGGAGGTTGAGAGTCCCGGCCTCGCCGGATTCGGACAGAGTTGGAGAAGCAGTTGGCCAAACGGGCTGATGTCATGGCGGAGACGGTTCCTGCGAAAGCGACAGCTTCCGGCCAACCGGAGGTGCGGCAGCGCAATCCGGCGCGGACCAAGGCCGAGATCCTGAAGGCCGCGCGCGACGAGTTCTGCGAGAACGGCCTGAACGGCGCGCGCGTCGACGCCATTGCGGAGCGCGCCAAGGCCAACAAGCGGCTGCTCTACCATTACTTCGGCAACAAGGAAGCGCTCTACTCGGCCGTCCTCGTCGACGCCTACCAAGAGATCCGGCAGGGCGAGCGTGAGCTCAAGCTCAGCCTCTACGATCCGGTGGAGGCGATGGAACGGCTGGTGCGCTTCACCTTCCGGCACTTCCTCGCCAACCCGTGGTTTCCACGCCTGCTGGCGGTCGAGAACCTGCAGAACGCTCGGTTCCTCAAGCAGATCACCGATATCCCATCGATCAACTCACCGCTCGTCGAAGAGCTGGTCGATATCCTCAAGCGCGGGCACAAGTCCGGCGTGTTCCGTGTCGATGTCGACCCGGTCCAGCTCTACGTGTCGATCGCCGGCCTCAGCTACTTCTACGTCTCGAACTCGAAGACGCTGTCGGTGATCTTCAACCGCGATTTCGAGGGCATCGCGATGATCCAGGACCGCGAGGCCCATGCCGTGCAGGTGATCCTGTCGTACCTGCGCACCATCCGCTGAACGAACGGCGACGCCCCGCGGGGCGCCGCCATCATTCCGCGTCGATCAGAGCTTGACCGGTGCCCCTGGCCGCGCGAACAATCTGACGCCGAAATTGCTTAGTAGACATCCGGTGAATTATTTCCGGGCCCATTCCGGCAACCAGTTGCCATGCGCCGCAATGAGGTCGTCGACGAGATTCCATATCTGGTCGAGGTCCAGTTCCGAGGCCGTGTGCGGGTCCATCATCGCCGCGTGATAGATGTGCTCGCGCTTCTCGGTCATCAGCGCCGCAACGGTCAGTTCCTGCACGTTGACGTTGGTGCGGATGAGCGCCGTGAGCTGTGGCGGCAGCGCGCCGACATAGGTCGGCTGGATGCCCGACGCATCGACAAGGCACGGCACTTCTGCCGCGCAGTTGGGCGGCAGCGACGTGATGCAGCCATTGTTGCGCACGTTGCCGTAGATCAGCGACGGCTCGCCGGTCCACACCGAGTTGACGATGGAGGACGCATACTCGTGGCTCGAGCGCACCTCGATGCGGTCGGCCTTGCGATACTCCGCCGCCTGCGTCTTCCAGCGCTCGATCTGCTCCACGCAGCGCTTGGGATACTCATCGAGCGGAATGCCGAATTTCCCGATCAGGTCTTCCCTGCCCGTCTTGATGAAGTACGGCGTGTACTCGGCAAAGTGCTCGGAGCTTTCGGTCACGAAATAGCCGAGCCGCGTCAGCATTTCGTAGCGTACCTTGTTGGGGCACCGGGCATTGCGCGGGATCGGCCGGGGCAGCCGCCCTTCGCGGTAGCCGGCAAGCAGGTCGGGATAGAGGTCGCGGTAGGAACCATCCGCCTGACGCTCCTCGAACTGCAGGTAGAACGCCATGTGGTTGATGCCCGCAGCCCGGTAGCGGATGTTCTCGAACGGAATGCCGAGATCGACGGCGAGCTCATGCGCCGTCCCCTGCACCGAGTGGCACAGCCCCACCTGACGGATCGTGGGATACTTCTCGGCAATGGCCCAGGTGTTGATGGCCATCGGGTTGACGTATTGCAGCATGATGGCGTTCGGGCACACCTCAAGCATGTCCTCGCAGATGCTCCACAGGTGCGGAACGGTGCGCAGCCCGCGCATGATGCCGCCGACCCCGAGCGTATCGGCAATGGTCTGGCGCAGGCCGTATTTGCGCGGCACGTCGAAATCGACGACGGTCGCCGGCTGATAGCCGCCGATCTGGAACGCCACCACCACGAAATCGGCATTCTCCAGCGCCTTGCGCTGGTTTGTGCCCGTCTCGATGGCCGCACCGGCGCCCAGTGTCGACACCAGCTTTCCGGCGACCACAGCGCTCTCCTCGAGTCGCTGCGCGTCGATGTCCATCAGCGATATCCGGGCACTGGCCAGCGCTGGGCGCTGCAGGATATCCCCTATGATATTCTTCATGAAAACGGTGGAACCGGCACCGATAAAGGCGATCTTCGGACCCATGTCGCACATCCCCTTGCTGCGACACGATCATCCGCTGTCGCTATAAATCACCATTTGGTTACAAGGGGAAAATGGACGTGTCAACGCCACTGCTCTCCCCATGCAGGCAGAACAGTCTGGCATGATTTCGCTGCATCGTGGCGCGGCGAAATCGCATCGATCCGCTGGTATGTTGAGACGGCGAAGCGCACCACGCCCGCCGTCCGGTCAGCCCCAGTTGCGCCGTTTCGACGACTGGCCAATACCGGGGTTGAGCGTGTTGGTGGGGTCGAGTTCGCGATAGAACTGCGCCAGCGCGGGCTTGGCCTTGTAGAGGTGGCCGACATTGTGCTCGGAGGGGAACTCAACGCCCACGTGCTCGAGGTGCCGCTTCAACTGCTCCTTGATCTCAGGCACCTTCTGGCCTCTTCGCACCAGATAGTCGTAGTGGAACACCTGGCAGAAGAAGTGCCCGCAGCGGACGCGGCCGGCGATGTGCGGCTCGGTCTCCGCCGGCGTGCTTTCGCGCCAGTCGATCGTATTGCGCGGGAACGCCATGTCGAACGGAATGACCCCCTCGACCTCGTCCCTGCTGACCGCCGCGAAGCGCACCGCCGCGCCGCCGATGGCATAGCGGTGCCGGAAGGCGGCCAGCGCCTCCTCGTCATTGCACTCAAAGAAGCTGCCGCTGCCCGAGGGCAGCACGGACGAGAGATAGCCGCGGGCCTCGTTCACGCCCTCCCCCGATACCCGGATGAGCAAATGGTGTTCGTAGGCGTCCCGGAACGCGTTCATCCGCTTGGGCAGGTGATCGGGCAGGATGCCGACGATCGCCTGCAGCATGTGGTCCGACTTTTCCGCACCCAGCCCCAGCCGCGCCGTCAGCGCATCGAACCGGCTCTTGGCGGCATTGGCCTTGGCCAGCCACTCGGTGCCGAAATGCTTGAGGAAGAGATAGAGGTCCTTGCCGTATCTCCGCGCCAGGTCATAGGCGTCGCGATGCAGGTACTCGCCCGCCACCGGCAGGTGCTCGAACCGCGACAGGATGTGCCGCCTGAGCTTGGTCAGTTCGAGGTAGTCGTTCGAGCCGACGTAGAACACACGCGACGGCCCCGCGCTCTCGAACGTATCAAGCCGCACCGCGAAGACGCAGAGCTTGCCCGCCGACCCGGCGGCTTCGAAAAGCAGCCGCGGGTCGTTGTTGTAACGGGCGGGAAGCGGTGAATCGACCTCGCGGATCAGGTGCTGATACTCAGGGTCGGACGCCAGCTTGCCTGCTTCGTCGCGCACGTCATCGTCCGTGTACACGCCCCGGTCGAGCCGCGCGAGAATGTCCTCGGCATCCTTGCCAAGCTCGATACCAAGGTGGTTCAGCAGCGACACCGAGCCATCCGCCTCGACCCGCGCGAACAGCGCATATTGCGTGAACGCCGGACCGCGCTGGATCAGCGCCCCGCCCGAATTGTTGCACACGCCGCCGACCACCGACGCTCCCACCGTGGTCGAGCCGATCACCGAATGCGGCTCGCGCCCGAGCGGCCGGATCTTTCGCTCAAGCTGATGCAGCGTTGCGCCGGCGAGGCAAAGCACCTGTTTGCCGCCGCGCAAAAGATCGATGCGGCCGATACGCAGCGTGTTGATGATGACGATGTCGCGGTCGTAGTCGTCGCCCGCCGGGCTCGAACCGCCGGTCAGCCCGGTATTCGCCGCCTGCATGATGACGATAGCGCCCGCTTCGACGACCGCCTTGAACGTCCGCCACTGCTCCAGCAGCGAACCGGGCCGCACCACCGCGAGCACCTTGCCGTCACCGCCGCGAAACCCCTTGCGGAAACGCCGCGTGCCGGTCTCGCCGGTGAGGACATGCTGGTCCCCCACGATGGTGCGCAGGCGTGCCAGAAGGTCGGAACGGACAGGTAGTTGATCGGTCATGGTCGTCGGTGGGGCCCCGTGCGGCGCGTGGGCCGCAATCGAACACGATTGCTATTCGCTCCACCCGCCAACCGGCAAGCCGGAAATGCGGAGAACGTCCGGACGGATTGCGCGCTTTCAGCGCTGTTCGGCGCGGTCCCCGCTGCTATACTCCCCCCTCAATAGGGAATTGACTTGCCATGGACGATATTGTCGCGAGGCGCCGGGGGGCGGGGCTCGACAAAAGCCGCCCCTTCGATGTCAGCCTGCGCCAGCTCCAGATTTTCTGGGCCGTGGCTCATTCGGATACGTTGACCGGCGCGGCCAAGCAGCTTGGCCTCGCCCAGCCCTCGCTGTCCCAGCAACTCTCAAAACTCGAGAGCACCGTGGGCAGCCGCCTGTTTCACCGCCGTTCCAATGAACTTGTGCTGACCGAGGCCGGGCGCTTCCTGCTGCCCAAGGCCGAACAGGTGCTGCGCAATCTCGGCGAGTTCGAAGAGGGCCTGCGCCAGTTCAGCGCCGGCCAGCGTGTGACCATCCGCCTCGCCGGCGTCAGTTCGCTGTTGCGGGTCCTGCTGCCGGGTGTGCTCGCCGAAACGCAGGCGAAGTTCCCCCGTGTCGATTTCGACATCCAGGAAGCTGCCCCCACCGACATCGTCGAAATGCTCTATGGCAGGCTCATCCATGTCGGCCTGCTCGCCGCAAATTCTGTCGCCGAGGCGGGCATAGGCTTCCTGCAGGTGCCGCTGATCGAGGACCCTTACGTTCTCGTCGTCCCCGAAAAGCTGAACCTCGATGGCATCGCCGATCCCGCCGCTGCCCTTGATGCGGATGCGCTCGCCCTGCTCGGCCGCTACATCCAGTTCAACTTCGGCACCCAGCATGCCAAGCGGGTCGAGGACTGGTACCTGACGGTGCTGCCCGAGAGCCGCGTCATCGCCCAGTGCCGCAGTTTCGAGATCGCCATCGGGCTGGTAAAGGCCGAACTCGGGGTCTGCCTCGTTCCGGCGCTGTCGACGCTGGCCTGGGAAAGCCAGCCCACCGGCGTCCGGCTCTATCGCGTCGACCTGCCGCCCCGCCGGCTCGTCGCCATGCTGCCCTCCCAGTATCGCCGTCAGGAGCCCTATTCAGCGGCGATCGATGGACTGGTCGCCGCCGCTGCCGCGCTCCGGCTGCCCGATATGCTGCCCCCGCCGCCCTTCCTCGCGAACGCGGCGGAGAGCCACACCTGATGCAGCGGCCCCTTTACATCACTATGCCTGATTGCCCTTACGCGCCCAACGCTGCCACAGTGAGCAGACCGGCCGCGGCGGCGTGCGATACGTCGAGACCTGCCGACCCATCCAGCGGAACCCCTGCGGGCCGCTGGGCCGAAGCCACGCCAGGGGAGTGCCTATGACGACCAACGTGCCTGCCTTCCTCGCGCCAGCCTCGGAATCGCGGGATTTTCTCCCGCTCCTCAAATGGCTCCTCGTCATGGTGCTGACCGCGTTCGGCTTCCTCGTGCTGTGGTACTTCGGTCTCGTGCAGACGATGATCGCGCTGGACCGCACAAGGGTCTCGATCGTCATCCTCGCGGTGTTCATCGCGACCTCGCTCCACTGCCTCTATCAGACGGTGGTGGTCTCGCGTGAACTGGTCGCGGCCCGCCGGGTCCGTGAGGCTGTCGTCTCGGCCGGCAGCAACACCCTGACGGTGCAGAACGGCAGGATCGTCACCGCCGACGGAACGGCCCTCGAGACCGGCGTCGTCACCTCGCACATGCTCAACCTGCTCGCCAAGGCGCGGACCTTCAGCGGCGGCCATTTCGACCAGACGCTGCTGCTGCGTTCGCTGGCCGACCAGTTGAAGTCGCGCGAAAAGCTCGGCTGGTTCATTTCGGAATCACTGCTTCGGCTCGCCCTGCTCGGCACCGCCATCGGCTTCATCCTGATGCTGGTGCCGCTCGCCGAACTGAACGCTTTCGACGTCGACACGATGCGCCAGACGCTCGCCGGCATGAGCGACGGCATGGGCATCGCGCTCACCATCACCGTGGCGGGTATCGCGACGGCACTGCTGCTGAAGTTCGAATACTACCTCCTCGACGAAGCCATTGCGGACCTGTTCCGCGAGGTCACCGAAGTGACCGAAGTCCACGTCATTCCGACATTCGAGAACAGGTCCGATGTTCCAAGAGCCGAATCTGTTTGAAGGCGGCGATGACGGGACGTTCGTCCCGTTCACGGACATGCTGCTGAACGTCCTGATGGGGTTTTCCATCATGGTGTTCATTTCATTCTCGCTGATCCGGCCCGAAGCGTTGACGGGCAATGTCAACGTGCAGGCCGACTACCTCATCACCCTCACCTGGCCCGACGGAAACCCCGACGACATGGACCTCTATGTTGAGGACCCGGCCGGCAACATCGCCTGGTACCGCGGCCTCGAAGCGGGTTTCCTCAGCCTTGAGCGCGATGATCGCGGCCTGTTCCACGATACCCTCGTCATCAACGGCAAGAAGGTCGAGAACCAGCTCAACCAAGAAACCGTAACGCTGCGCGGCATCATTCCGGGTGAGTACGTGGTCAACGTGAACCACTATGTTGCGAACGGGGTGGAGCCGGTGCCCGTCACCGTCACCGTGCAGCGCGTCAATCCGCGCCTCGAAGTCGTCTATCACGGCACCGTCAACGTCGATCATCGCGGCGACGAAAAAACCGTCGTCCGCTTCACGCTCGATGCCGAGGGCAACTATTCGAACCTCAACGATCGCTTCGTTTCCCTGACGCAGCGCGTCCGGGCGGGCTCCAAAGGCTAGGGTCTTCCATGCCAGGCACTACAATCCTCTGGGTTATCCTGCTCTACGTCGCCATCGCCGTTCTGCTGCTCAGCATGAACCTCACCTCGCGCTGGCGCTGGTGGGTCAAGGCGGCGGCGATCGTGGTGACCGGCGGCTTCTTCGCTGGCAGCTACTTCGCGCTCATCGCCCTGCTCGG
>Ga0073904_10003425_pt1 | contig 11944 bp, 11 predicted proteins | sample KloWWTrecipitate_FD_66668 | JGI IMG/M metagenome (GOLD analysis project Ga0073904, IMG submission 66668) | Active sludge microbial communities from Klosterneuburg, Austria, studying microevolution and ecology of nitrifiers - Klosterneuburg... | ecosystem: Engineered > WWTP > Aerobic digester >...
CCATAGCGGTCTTCCAGGCGAACGACATCTTCGAGCTCCGGTGTGGAGACCTCGAAGAGATCGCAGCCGGTCGCTCCGGCGACCATGCGATGCCGGGTGCCCGGAGTGACGTGATACGACTCGCCCTCCTCCAACCGCTGCGGGAGCAGCGTCCCGTTCTCCTCGACCTGCAGCTCGATGCCACCGCGGGCGACGAAAAAGGTCTCGTCCTTGTGGTTGTGGTACTGCAGCGACAGCGCCTCGCCGGGCTCGATGTGCAGGAGCTTGCCGACATATCTCTCCGTGTGGGCGAAGATCAGCTCGTAGCCCCACGGTTTCTCGACACGGCGTACCGGTTGCCTCATTGGATCGCTACCTCATTTTCATCCGGGAGCACGGAGACGCTCCCGTCCCGCCTGTTACCCATCAGCCTCCGGAGAGTCCGTTCCGCCCGGGACCTTCGGAAATCTCCGCCATCAACCGATAAACCTCGGCCCCCGACCTGGCAGCACAGCAGGTCGTGGCCAAGCTGGTGACCTCGCTGGCGCGAATTCCGGCCAGCCGTTGTCGCAGCGCCGGCAGGGCGCTGGGCGAGGCCGAGATCCTGCGCAGGCCGAGCCCGACCAGGAGCGGCAGCATCTGGGCGTCGGCGCCCATCTCGCCGCACAGACTGACCGGAATGCCGGCCGCGTCGGCGCTCTCGATGACGAAGCGTAACATGCGCAGAATCGCCGGATGCACCGGCTCGTAGAGGCTGGCGACGCTCCGGTTGTTGCGGTCGACCGCCAGGGAGTACTGGATCAGGTCGTTGGTGCCGATCGCCATGAAATCGACTACCTGGGCGAGGCTGTCGGCGATGATCGCCGCCGCCGGCACCTCGACCATGATGCCGACCTTCACCGCGGCGCGATGGGCGATGCCCTCTCGCGCGAGCTCCGCAGAGGCCTCGGCGAGAAAGCCGCGCAGGGCCTCGACCTCCTCGATCCGGCTGACCATCGGCGCCATGATCCACAGGTCGCCGGCATCGGCCGCTCGCAGGAGGGCCCGGATCTGGGTGCGGAAGATCTGCGGCCGGGCGAGGGTCAGCCGGATGCCGCGCAGGCCGAGCACCGGATTCTCCTCGGCGCTGTCCATCATTTCGCGCGCCAGCTTGCGTCCGCCGAGATCGTAGGTCCGCACCACCGCCGGGAACGGCGCCGCCGCCGCGATGAGCTCGAGGTAGACCCGCAGATGGTCTTCCTCGGTGGGCAGGTTGGGATCGGTCTCCATGTAGAGGAACTCGCTGCGGTAGAGCCCGATCCCCCGCGCCCCGATCTGGCCGAGCTGGGCCAGCTCCTCGGGGAGGTCGATGTTGGCCATCAGCTCGACCGGCACGCCGTCCGCCGTCGAGGGCGGGGACTCGCGCGACTCGGCCGCGCCGAAGCGCGCGGCCGTCAGCTCCGAGCGCAGGCGCTGGTACTCGGCCAGGACCTCCGGTGTGGGATGGAGGATGACCAGGCCGGCGCGCCCGTCGATGATCACCGGATCGGAGTTCGTGACGTAGTCGGTGACCTCCTCGAGCCCGGTCACCGCCGGCAGACCGAGCGAGCGGGCGATGATCGAGGTATGCGAGGTCCTGCCGCCGGCCTCGATGGCGAAGCCGACCACCTTGTCGCGCCCCAGACGGATCGCTTCTGAGGGCACCAGGTCGTCGGCGACCAGGATCACGTCGCCCTCGACGTCCGAGATCTCGTGGTGGGCGATCCCCTGCAGTACCCGGAGGAGCTGGCGTCCGATGTCCTCGAGATCCTGCCCGCGCTCGCGAAGGTAGGGGTTCTCGATCGCGGAGAAGCGTTTGGCGAGCTCGCGCGAGGTCTCGTGCACGGCCCACTCGGCGTTGACCTGTTCGTCGACGATCCGGCGCTCCACCTGGTCGAGGAACATGCGGTCGGAGAGCAGCAGCGCATGGGCGTCGAAGATCGCCGCCAGCTCCTGGCCGAAGAGGTGGCTCGCCTTGGCCCGCGTGCCCTGGATCTGCTGCTGGGTGACGCTGCAGGCCGACTTGAGACGGCGAACCTCGGCTTCGGTCTGGTCCGCCTCGATCGGGATGCGGAAGACCTCGAGGGCGCGGTTCGCGATCACCACCGCGCGGCCGATCGCGATGCCCTGCGCGGCGGGCAGTCCCTGCAGCGTGATCATCGGCCGGATCTCAGTCATTCGCTCTCTCCGAAGCGTTCGGCGAACAGGGCGGCGATGGCGCCGACGGCGTCCTCATCGTCGGGTCCGTCGCAGCGCACCACGAGCCGCGCCCCCTGCGGCGCCGCGAGCAGCAGGAGGCCGAGAATGCTCTTCGCGTCGACATCCTCGCCAGCGAAGATGACGCTGATGTGGCAGGCGAAAGAACTCGCCAGGTGGACGAGCTTGGCGGCGGCGCGCGCATGGAGGCCGAGCCGGTTCACGATCTCGATCTCCCGCTCAACCACAGTTCGAGCGCTCCCCTGGCGCCGATGGGGGGGGTGGCGGCGCAGCGGGATCGGCGGGGACTCCGCGACAGATGCTGCGCCGCCCCTTCTCCTCCAGCCAGCGCGCGACTTCGGCGAGCGTCCCTGGAAGCACCGAGGAGCAGCTCATCCGGACGACCATCGGCAGGTTGACGCCGGTGACGACCTCGATCCGGCCGGGGACGACGAGCGCGATGGCGGCGTTCGAGGGCGTGCTGCCGTACATGTCGGTGAGGATGAGCACGCCCTGCCCGCGGTCGAGCCCGGCGATGGCGTCGGCGATCCGCGCGCGCGCCGCGTCGATCCCTTCGTTCCAATCGAGGGCCAGCGCCTGGATGTCGGGCCGGACGCCGGCGATCGTCTCCGCCGCCGCGAGGAGCTCCTGCGCCAGCCGTCCGTGGGTCACCAGCAGGACCGAGGTCAAGGGCGCGCTCTCTCGAGGTCGCGGTGCTTCACCCGCACCGTCCAGTTGGCCTCGCCGAGCGCGGTCGCGAGCGCCTCGACGCAGGCGACCGAGCGATGCTTGCCGCCCGTGCAGCCGATGCCGATGGTCAGATAGCTGCGGTTCTCCTGTTGATAGCGCGGCAACAGGAAGCGCAAGAGGTCGGCGAGCCGCGCGACCAGCTCGTTGAACTCGGTCCGCTGGAGCAGGAACTGGAGCACCGGCTCGTCGAGGCCGCTGAGCGGGCGCAGCTCCGGATCGAAGTGCGGATTCGGCAGGAAGCGGACGTCGAACAGGAGGTCCGCCCCGAACGGAATGCCGTGCTTGTATCCGAAGCTCACCAGGCTGACGTTCATCACCGGCTCGTGGCCGGCTTCGCGGCCGAACTCGCGATAGATCTGGCTGCGGATGTCGTGGATCGACCAGTCGGTGGTGTCGAGGATCAGGTCGGCGGCGCCGCGCAGCTCGCTCATCATGGCGCGCTCGGCGCGGATGCACTCGAGCACCGGCAACTCGTCCGAGAACGGATGCGGCCGGCGGGACTCCGAGAAGCGCCGCATCAGGGCCTCTTCCGACGACTCGAGGAACACCAGCGTGGTCTGGAGCTTCCCGCGATCGAGGTCGCCGAGGAGGCGCGGCGCCTCGGAGGCGAAGCCGGGGGCGCGCATGTCCATCACCACCGCGATGTGATCGCGCCCCGGCACGAAGTCGAGCGGCGCGGCGATGAACTGGCGCAGCAGCGGCAGCGGGAGGTTGTCGACACAGTAGTACCCGAGGTCTTCGAAGCACTTGGCGACGGTGCTCTTTCCCGAGCCGGAGAGACCGGTGACCAGGACGAGCCTAGCGCGCACGGTTCATCTCACGAGCGCGGCTTGACGCTGCGGCTGCGTTCAAGTTGCTCCTCCAGCTTGCGCGCGAACTCGCGCGCGGAGTGTGTGCCCTGAAGCTTCAGCACGTGGTTGCGCGCCGCGATCTCGACCAGGTTCGCGACGTTTCTCCCGAGCGCCACCGGCATGCGGATGTACGGGCAGGGCGTGTCCAGGATGCTGAACACCGTTTCGTCCAGGCCGAGACGGTCGTAGGCCTGCCCCTCCCGCCACGGCTCGAGCTCGACCACGAGATCGATCGGTTTGCGGGCGCGGATCGCCGCCAGTCCGAAGAGGTCCTTGACGTTGATGATACCCAAGCCCCGGAGCTCCATGTGATGCTTCAGCGTCTCCTCCGAGAAGCCGACGAGCTCCCCGCTCGGGTAGCGCTTGATCGTCACGCGATCGTCGGAGACCAGGCTGTGGCCGCGGGTGATGAGGTCGAGCGCCGCTTCGCTCTTGCCGACGCCGCTCGAGCCGATGAGCAGGACCCCCAGGCCGTAAATGTCGATCAGCACGCCGTGGAGCCGGGTCGACGGCACCAGGTGGTCCTCGAGGAACCACGACAGCTGCTTGATCACCACCGACGACAGCGCGCTCGACGACAGCACAGGAACCTGACGCGCCCGGAACTCGGCGAGGAACTCCTCGCCGGGCACCAGCCCCTTGGTGATCACGACGACCGGAATGGGTAGGGCGGCGATCGCCCGCAGGCGCTCCCGCCGCTCCCCCGATTCGACTGTCTTCAGGTATTCGAGCTCGCTTTCGCCGACGATCTGCACGCGGCCCGGTTTGATGTACTCGTAGTAGCCCGCGAACGCGAGACCCGGTTTCTGCACGCGCGGATGGGTCACCGTGTTGTCGAGATGATTCTCTCCGGTGAGCACAGCGAGCCGCAGATCGGCGAGCTCGTCGCCGAACAGCTCGCTCACCATGACCTTGTGCGCGTCAGACATTGGCAGTCACCTTCCTGAGCGTACTGCCGGCGGGCGATCCCCGAAGCTGCGCGAGGAGATCTTCGGTCCCCTGCGCCGCGAGAACCAGCGCGCGTCGCTCCGGGTCGCGCAGGAATCGGGCGATGGCCCGCAGGGCTTCGAGATGATCCGATACGCCGGTCTGCGGCGCCACGAGGGTGAAGAAGAGGTGAACCGCCTTGCCGTCGGGCGCCCCGAAATCGACACCCTGCGGATGCCGCGCCACATGCAGAAGGACCGCGCTGCTTCCCGGCAGCCGGCAGTGCGGGATGGCAAATCCGTCGCCGATGGCGGTCGTACCGAGTTCCTCGCGTTCGACCAGGCCGTTTCGCAGGCCGGCTGCCGAGAGTCCTGGAACCGCGCGCGCGATGCCGGCAGCGAGCTCTTCGAAAACGCCCTCAGGCGAGGCGGCATGGAGGTCCGGCAGCATGCTCCCGGGCCGGAGCCACGACGCGAGGTTCGAGTCCGGCGAATTTCCGCTCAAAGATCAGAGCTCGGGCACGATGAGGCCGTAGTCGTCGTCGTGGCGGCGGTAGATGACGCTCACGCGCTCGTTCTCGAGGTCGCGGAAGACGACGAACTCGCTACGCGAGCTCTCCAGCTTCAGGGCGGCCTCGTTGATGGTCATCGAGTGGATTTCGAGGTGGCTCGACTTGACGACGATCGGCGAGTCTCCTTTGCGGACGCTTTCGCGCGTCAGAACATCCACCGGCCACTGCTGGGCGCTCGCCTGCACGCGGTCGCGGCGGCGGGGCTCGTCGACCTCGCGCTTGCGGGCCCGCTTCGCCTGCTCCACCACCTTGTCGGTGGCCAGAGTCAGGGCGTCGTGCAGGTCGACGGCCTCTTCCTTCGACAGGAATTCGCGGCCGTCGCAGTGCAGCTTGATCTCGGCCGAGTGCCGGAACTTCCCTGCCTCGAGGACGACGTGGGCTTCGATCGGCTCGGAGAGGAATTTCAGCAGCCGCTCGAGCTTCTCGGCGGCCAGGACTCGCGTCTTCTCTTCGACCTGAAGGTGCCTGCCGACGAATTCGATGTTCATCGAGTCTCCTTGCTCAGAAAATCCGTTTGCGGTCCGAGGACGAAGGCACGTTGAGCTCGTCCCTGTACTTGGCCACCGTCCGGCGTGCGATCTGGATGCCTTCGCGGTTGAGGATGCGCATCAACTCGCTGTCCGACAATGGGTGGCGGGCATCCTCGGACTCGACCAACTGCTGGATCTTGCGCTTCACGGTCAGCGAGGAGATGTCCTCGCCGTAGTCCCGGTCGATTCCGCTGTGGAAGAAGTACTTGAGCGGAAACAGGCCGCGCGGCGTGTGCATGTATTTGTTCGACACCACGCGGCTCACGGTCGACTCGTGCATGCCGATGTCCTCGGCGACGTCGCGCAGGACCATTGGACGGAGATGGTCGAGCCCGTGATCCAGGAAGTCCCGCTGCTGGCGGACGATCGAGGTCGCGACTTTGTAGATCGTCCGCTGGCGCTGGTCGAGGCTCTTGATCATCCAGAGCGCCGAGCGCATCTTCTCCGAGATGAACTGCTGCGCCTCGTTCTGCCTGCCCTCCTGCCGGAGGACCTTGAGCATCTTGCGGTACGACCGCGAGATCCGCAGCTTCGGCAACCCGTCGTCGTTGAGTTGAATGACGTACTCGTCACCCACCTTGAGCACGTAGACGTCGGGCTCGATGTAGTGGGTGCGGTCGTTGGTGAACTTCCGTCCCGGTCGGGTCTGCAGGGTCTTGATGTCCTCGATGACCGGCTCGAGACTGGGGAGCGTCAGATCGAGGGCGCGTGCGATCGTCGCGTACTGGCGGCGCAGGAAGAGGTCCCAATGGTCGGCAAGCACCCTCCGGGTCAGCGAGTCCGCGGGCTCCCCACGCAGGTCGAGCTGCAGCAGCAGGCTCTCGCGCAGGCTGGCGCACGCGATGCCGGGCGGGTCGAGCCGCCGGACACGCTCGAGGACCGCGGCCACGTAATCCATGGCCAGGGACTGCTCGTGTCCGGAGTTCGCCAGGTCGCGGACCTCCTCCAGCGACGCCACGAGGAAACCGTCCGGATTCAGGTTGCCGACGATCAGTTCGGCGACCTCGCGGTCGCGCGGCGTGAAGTCCGACATGTGGATCTGCCAGAGGAGGTGATCGTAGAGGTCGGGCTCGCGCGTCAGCGTGTTCTCGAGCGGCGGCGCCTCGCGGTTCTCGGATTCGCCGTAGCTGCCGCCGTCGTCGCCCGAAGCGTCGTCGAGATAGGCCTCGAACGCCACCTGCTCGAGCCGTTGGCGCTCCATGGCCTCGGGAGTCGGAAGCTCCTCGATCACGTCCTGGGTCGCCGCCTCGAGCGGCAGGCCGTCGTCCTCGTCCTCTTCCAGGTCCTCGGCTTCCTCGAGGACCGGATTGACTTCGAGCTCCTGCGCGACCACGACTTCGAGCTCCAGACGGGTCATCTGCAGCAGCTTGATCGCCTGCTGCAGCGACGGCGTCATCACCAGCCGTTGCGAGAGTTTGAGCGAGAGTTTCTGTTCGAGAGCCATGCGGTAGAGGTGGGTTCGCGGACTAGAGCTCGAACTGCTCGCCGAGGTAGATCTTGCGGACCTGCGGATCGGAGGAGAGCTCGAGCGGCGTTCCGGCGCGCAGGATGCCGCCATTGTTGATGATGTAGGCGCGATCGGTGATCTTCAGAGTCTCCCGGACGTTGTGGTCGGTGATCAGGATGCCGATTCCCATCTGTCTCAGATGGCGGATGATACCTTGAATGTCCAGCACGGCAATCGGATCGATGCCCGCGAATGGCTCGTCGAGAAGGATGAAAGAGGGCGAGAGAACGAGCGCCCGGGCGATCTCCACGCGGCGGCGCTCGCCTCCCGAAAGCATGTAGCCCATGCTCTTGCGGACCTTCTGCAGGCGGAACTCCTCGATCAGACGATCGATGCGCCGTTCCTGCTCGGCGTGGGTGAGGTCGAGGGTCTCGAAGATGGCGCGCAGGTTGTCTTCCGACGACAGCTTGCGGAAGATCGAGGGCTCCTGCGGCAGGTAGCTGATGCCGCGCTGCGCGCGCAGGTACATCGGCAGGTCGGTGATTTCGTCGTCGCCGAGCATGACCTTGCCGCCGTCCGGCTGCGCGAGGCCGACGACCATGTAGAAGGTGGTCGTCTTGCCGGCGCCGTTGGGTCCGAGCAGGCCCACGATCTCCCCCGGCGCCACGTCGACGGAGACGTCGTGCACCACCGTGCGCCCGCCGTAGACCTTCTGCAGGTTCATCGCCGAGAGCCGCGGCCCCGGTCGGCTCATGGCGCCGCTCCCACGAGGCGTGCCGAGCCCGACTTCAGGTCGTAGATGGCGCGCTTGCCGGCCAACGAGGCACCGGATTCGTCCTTGATCGTCACCGGACTCCCCAGCAGCTCGATGCTCTCCGCCCGGACGTCGTAGGTGGCGGTCGCCGCCTGGATCGAGCGGCTGGTCGCGGTGTCGCGCAGCGCGACCTTGCCGGTGCCGACCATGCTCTTCATCTGCTGCGCGTCGTCGAGCGTGGCCACGAGCTCGTCGCAGGTGAGTGTGCGCGTGCCCTGCGACAGGCGCACGCCGCCGGAGTAGGTCACAGTCGCCTCGCTCTTGCGATAGGTGAGCAGGTCCGCGATGACCTCGGTCATCGTCGCTGCGTCCCCGGCGGACGCTGCCGCCGACGTTCCCGAAGTGGCCGGGGCCTGCTTCTGCAGGTCGACGAGCGTCCGCACGCTCCCGGCCGCCGAAAGGCGCTCTTCGGTCTCCTCGCCGTGCAGCTGGTTCGCCAGCAGGAGACTCTTGCCCTGCCAGGCGCGCACCTTGCCCTTGAGGTAGAAGCCGCGCGGAGCGTCGGTGAAGATCGCCTCGTCGGCCTGGAACTCGACCGGCTGGTCGCCGCGGAATCCGACCCCGGCGACGGCACTCCCGCTCCCCCGCTTGAGCACGCCGCGCACTCCCCGGTCGGCGGTCAGGATACCGGTCTTCCGCGTGTAGACGATATGCGGCGCGGCGAGGTCGCCGCCGGTGCTTTCGGTGCGCGCCGGCTCGCCCAGGAGCTCGGAGCGCTCCCCGGCGAGGTCGAACAGCGCCTGCTCGCCCCAGCCGCGGAACCTCGGGTCGGTGAGCGTGACCCCGCCGATGAGCACCACCCGCGCGATGCCGCCCGAGGGTCCGAACTCCGCGTCGGCCCGGTCGGCCCGTCCAGAGCGCAGGGCCTCGTCGACGCCCCGATGGTACTCGGCGAAGTAGACCGGCTCGGTGCTCTGGGCGCTCTGCGGGCGGCCGCCCTCGAACTTCAGCCAGAGCGCCCGCGAGGCGAGGCCATGAATGATCTCGCCGTCGACCGATTCGACGAGCGCCAGGATCTTGCCCCGTCCTTCGAGACTCATCTCGCGCGGCTCGTTGACGCCCGCGGCGCCGAATTGCATGGTGAGCTTGGCGCCGCGGAAATCGACGCGCTCAGAAGTCCCGGCAGTGTCCGCGGCGTCGGCGGCGGAGGTCTCGGTCGCGACGTAGGTGCCGGTAAGCGAGCCGTCGAGGATCAGCACCGCGGGCGTCTCGCCGTCTTCGGCCAGAAAGAGCTCGGCCTCGTCCGCCTCGAAGTGGCTGGCGCCGCGGCTGGCCTGCACTTCGCCCCTGGCGCGCAGCACCCGGCCGGAGCGGTCGAGCACCATCTTCCCCGCCTTCACGGACATCGGTTCGGCCCCGGGCAGCTCGCCCGCCATCACCACCGGCCCGCGCAGCGTCATCAGGTCGAGCGCGACATCGAACTCGAGGGCGCTCGCCTCGCCCTGCCAGTACTTGCCGTGGCGCATCGCGATCGGACCCTGGGCGGTGAGGAACTTGCCGCCGCGGGAGAGCTGGAGCTCGCCGCTGTCGATCGCCAGCTCGCCGCCGCTGAGCTTCACGTTGCCCTTGAGGACCGCCTCCTGGGAGTTCGAGTCGTAGGCGGCGGTGTCGCTCGCCACCGCGTAGCTCGTGGCCCCGCGATAGATCTGGAAGCGCACCCCTTCGAGCTCGACCCTGCCGTCGCGCGTCGACCGGAAGCGATCGCCGTGCACGCTGAAAACCGGCTGGCCTTCGAGCGACTGCGTGAAGTCGAAAGCGTCGCTGGAGGCGATGACGTTCTCGGCGCGTTGCGCGGCCTCGGATGCGGCGTCGGCGGAACCCGGGGCCGGCGCCGGAGCGGCCGCCTCGCTCTCGTCGGCGGGGGCCTCCTGGCGACCGAGCAGGTAGAGGCCCGCGAGCCCCGCCACCCCGACCGCCATCAGCGCGAGCAGACCGCGCCGCAGCCGCTTGTGGGAGCCCTGGTTCGCCGACCGCGTCATACCCGCCATTCTAGTTGGTTCGCGGGCCCGCTGCCCTGCAGGCGACGAGCCGCAGGCGCGGCCGGTCGCGGAATCGGTCGTGCTCCGCCGCCGCCAGCATTTCGAAGTCGCCGTCGAAGACGCGGTCCGCCGCCGCGCGCTCGGCCCACTGCCAGGCGACGACCTCGACGGTCGCTCCCCGCGGTGCCGTGCTGCTCGCGGCCACCAGGCCGAGGTGCCCGGAGCCGAAAACGCGTCCCGCGCCCACCCGGCGGCACGGACCGATGCGGAAGACCGGCTCGGGGTTGCCCACTCCGAACGGCTCGAGGCGGGCCAGGCGCGCGAGCAGCCCTGGGGTGACCTCGTCGAGCTCCAGCGTCTGGTCGTACTCGATCGTCGGCGCGAAGCTTTCGGGCGGCCAGGCCGCCGCCGCCGACTCCCATTCCGCGGCGAGCGCTTCGAGGTGCACCGAGCTCGTCGTCATGCCGATCGCCTGGGCATGTCCGCCGAAGCGCTCCACCCGGTTCTCCCAGGCACGCAGGAAACCGTGCAGATCGATGCCCGGCACGCTGCGGCCGGAGCCGACGGCCACGCCGTCGGTGATGGCGAAGAGCACCGCCGGGCGGTGGAACTGCCGCGCCAGGCGTCCGGCGGCAATCCCCACGACGCCGCGATGCCAGTCCGCGCTCCAGCCGATCAGGACCGCCGGCAGCTCGCGGCCGGCGTAGCGCGCCGCGCAGTCGTCCACGACCTGCTTTTCGAGCGCGCGGCGCTCGCTGTTGCAGCGCCCGAGCTGGGCGGCGAGCTCCTGCGCCCGCGCCGGATCCCGGGTGAGCAGCAGCTCGAGCGCCGGGTCGGCGGCGCCGAGCCGGCCGGCGGCGTTGAGCCGTGGACCGATCCGGAAGCCGACGTCGTGCGCCGAAACCGGCGAGCCGACTTCGGCCTCGGCCATCAGCGCCCGCAGCCCGACCGAGGGCGTCGCGGCGAGACCGGCGAGACCGCGGCTGGCGAGGACACGGTTCTCTCCCACCAAAGGGGCGGCGTCGGCAATCGTGCCGAGGCAGGCGATCCGGAAGAGCGACGTCCACGGCACCTCGCGCCCGAAGCGCTGCAGCAGCGCCGCTCCGACCTTGAGCGCCAGGCCGACGCCGGCGAGCTCGCGAAAGGGGTACGTGCAGCCGGCTTGCCGGGGGTTGATGACCGCGGCGGCGCCGAGCGGAAGATCGCCGGGCAGATGGTGATCGGTGACGATGACCGTGAGGCCGCGCCGCGTCGCCTCGGCAATCGCCTCGTGCGCCCGGATCCCGCAGTCGGCGGTGATCACCAGTCGGCACCCGAGCTCCTCCGCCTGCTGCATGTGCTGCGGTTGTGGCCCGTAACCTCCGGCATGGCGGTTTGGAAGGATGCCATGCGCCGCGATCCCGACCGCCTGGAAGACACCGAGCAGCAGCGCCGTCGCCGTCAGTCCGTCGACATCGTAGTCGCCGATCACCGCCACGCGCTCGCCGCGTCCGTGCGCCGCGACCAGGAGATCGAGCGCCTCCGTCATCCCCTTGAGAAGCAGCGGATCGTGCAGGCTGTCGAGCCCGGGAGCGAGAAAGGCGGCGGCCTCGGCCGCGGTGGTCACTCCGCGGTGGGCGAGGAGCGTCGCCAGATCGCGGGTCAGGCCGGTGGCTTCGAGCTGCGCCAGGGTCTCGACCGGCGGAGCCGGCTGCCGGGCGATCCAGAGTTCGTGCACCAGCGGTCAGCGACCGGGAGCCGCGGGAGCCGCCGCCGGCGCGCCGCCAGCCGCGCCGACTCCGCCGACGACTCCGAGAACCCGGAAGCGGCGGTAGCGGGCTTCGAGCCGGGCTTCGGGGCTCATCGCTTCGAGCGCCTTGAGGGCGCGTTCGATGGCATCGCC
>Ga0073904_10003428_pt1 | contig 11936 bp, 10 predicted proteins | sample KloWWTrecipitate_FD_66668 | JGI IMG/M metagenome (GOLD analysis project Ga0073904, IMG submission 66668) | Active sludge microbial communities from Klosterneuburg, Austria, studying microevolution and ecology of nitrifiers - Klosterneuburg... | ecosystem: Engineered > WWTP > Aerobic digester >...
GCTCGCCATTGCCCGCGCCCTCATGAGCCGCCCGCGCCTTTTGCTCATGGATGAGCCAAGTCTTGGTCTTGCCCCGCTCATTGTGCGCGAAATTTTTAGGATCATTGAGGAACTCCGCGCCAGGGGCATCACCATTTTGCTGGTGGAGCAAAACGCCCGCCTCGCGCTGGAACACGCCGACCGAGGCTATGTGCTGGAAGCCGGGCGGCTCATCACCAGCGGCACGGGCAAAGAGTTGATGAGCGATGAGCGCGTGAAAAAGGCGTATTTGGGTTAGCAGAGACGCACGGGTAGAGACGCAAAATTTTGCGTCTCTACGACCCGCCACTAGCCACCACTTTTCGCAACGCCACCGGCTTGATGGCTTTTGCGTCCAGCTTTTCTGCGCCCACAAACTGGGTGAAGTGATGCAACCCTTTTGCCAGCGCGTGGGCAAAGGCTTCATCCTTGCCGGTGCTGGCCTCCTCAAACCAAAGACCCTTGACCACCAGCGTGTTGTTTGGCCGGTCAAATTTCAGGTCAACCCGCGCGGGCAAATAATCTTTCCACAAAATGGGCAACACGTAATAGCCATATTTGCGCTGAGGCTCTGGCGTGTAAACCTCCCACTTGTATTCAAAATTAAACACTTGTTTGGCGCGGCTGCGGGCGCTCACAATATCCAGCGGGGCCAGCAAGGTGGTTTCTTCCTCGGTGGTTGGGCCGATGGGTTTCCAGGCTTTTGGAACGCGCCCGGCGATGAGGTCATTCAAGAGCGGGGCATCGCCAGCCAGCGCGTAAAACACGCCCTTCCAGCCATCCACCTGCACCCGCAAAAGTTCGCCATTTTCTGCCATGCGCCGCAGCCAGATTTTTTCGTGCGCGTCTTCTGGCCGATGATGAATATGGCCTGTTTGGAGCTGCTCTGCCCGCAGGCCATAAAACGCCACATCTTTGCGAATCATAAAATCGTCGGTCTCGGCCTCATCGGCAAACGTGAGCAAATGCGCGGGCGCGACATTTTCTGCCAGCGTATACACGCGCTCAAACCGCTCGCGGTGATGCACCATCGCCTCGCCGATGCGCCAGAGGTAATACAACGCCACCGCGCTGTCTTTTCTGCCGCGATAATTTTGGGTGCGTTTGCGGGTGTGCATTTCAAAATCGCGATTGCTCACGGTCTCGCGGTCGCGCAGCACCTGGCGCATTTCGACAATCGCCTCCGCGTGCTCGGCCACAAATTCTTTCCACCAGCGATAGTTGCTCTCGCGGCGCATCACGGTGCGCCAGTAGGGCAGCTCTTCCATTGGGCGAACGGCCAGCCATCCGCCCCAATCAAAAAATTTGCGCTTGGCGTAGGTCAGCGTGGCCCAGTCATCGGGTTTGTAATTTTGCACCCGGCTGTGCAGGGTAATATCCTGGCTGCGGGCGATGACGATGAGCGGGTCGAGCTGCAAATGCTCAATGGCGCGCATGGCCTTCTCTGTTCCGCTTGGGCCTTTCCAGCGGCGGCCAGGCCATAACCCCTGTTTTCCCAAAATAAATTGGCGGGCAATTTGAGGGGAGATGACGAGCGTAGACATATTCAATGAGAAATTTGGCGCGCTTGCGGGCAGGTTTTTGAGCGAGAAACGAGCAAGAAATCTGCGAAAAAGGCACGCACCACGCCTGACTTACTCGCAGATTCCGCCGCCTTCGGCGTTCGGAATGACAGATTTAAGTTGTGTTTTTAGCCTTATATCCCGTTGCGGATTTGTGATGCTTATTCAAAACTCACGTTAGTTAAGAATGCTCATTCCGCATTTTCTTTCACTGGTTTGAACTTGAAGGCGGGCAGTTGCCGCTCGCCCAGGGTGACCTTGGCGGTCACGGTTTTTTTGGCGCGTTTGAGGGTGAGATTGATGTGCGCGCCGGGTTTGCGCGTTTGCACAATTTTAGACAAGGTGATGCGCCCGCCCAGCGGAACGTCATCCACTTTGTAGATTGAATCACCGACCTTGAGGCCGGCTTTTGCGGCAGGGCTATCTGGAATCACGCGAGACACAACTGCGCGTTCGCGCGGGGTTGCCCCTTCATCCATTTGCACGTGCCATTCAATTCCTAAATACGCAATTGATTTGCTGACTGCAACCATGACAAGACCAACGAAAAAATAAAACAGAAAACGGATAGCGATTGTGCATCACCTTTCTGAGTCGCGCCAATGGTTCTCAGCTTATTCCAACTTTTTAACCACGCTCAACATTTGGGGGGACAGATGGGGTTAATTTTTTGTCGCGGCCACAATTGCCTGCACATACACTTTTACGCCAGCCGCCTTGAGGTGAATGCCATCGCCTTCCAGCAGGTTGGGCTGAGAAATGCTGAGCGCGCCCCAGTCTACAAACACCACATTTGGGTAGCGCGAAGACACATCTTTGATGATGGCGTTGTTGGTCTGCTCCCAGGTGCGCGGCTCGCGCAGGTTGAGCACAACCACACGTGGCACATCTTTTAGGATGGTCAAAAGCTCGGTCATTTGCGCGGCGTTCATGGGGCCGTTGCTCCCCAAATGCACCACCACCACCGGCCCCAGCAAATTTTTATCGCGGCGGTCTTGCAGCATTTTTATGCCATCTTTGAGCGGGCGGGCGGTCCGCGCGTCAATGTCAATATCCTCGCCAAACACCTGCCACAAACTCTTGGCCGCAGCCACCATCACCGAATCGCCAATGGCAAAAATGCGCCGTTTGGTTTGGGTAAACGGCGTCACGTAATCAATTTGCACGCGGCCATCTACCGTGCGGGTGATGACGTTGAACGTGGGCGTGGGCGCGGTGGTGCGCGTGGGCGTGACGGGCACAGAGATGGGCGTTGGCGTTGGCGTATTTGTGGTGTTGGATATTGGGTATTGGGTAGCTGGTTGTTGGTTGTTGGCGGTTGGCAGAGGCGTTGGGGTGGCCGTTGGTATTTGAGTTGGGGTTTCGGTGAAAATCGGCGTTTCCGTCACCCGCCCACCGTCTTCCGTCATTGGCGTGCTTTCTGGTTCGGGCGTGTCCAGCAGCCCGGCCACAGCGGCCTGGTCATCGGCGATGGAGGGCTTGCCGGTTGGGGGCTGGGCCAGAACAGTGGCCGCGCCGAGCGCCGCAAGCGCCATCACCCCAACCACAACCGGGGCGATGAAGCGCAGTTTTGCCCCGCCCTGCGCCGCCCGCAAAGCCGCCCACGCGCGGCCCAACGCGCCTTTGCGCACCGGCGTTTCAATGAAGCGGTAGCTCAGCTCAGTCAGCGCCAGCGTGATGGCGATGCGGAGCGCGAAGAGCGGCAGCCCTTCCAGCGGCACATCTACCAGCGGGCGGGTGAGCGCAAACACCGGCCAGTGCCACAAATACAACCCATACGAGCGCAGACCCACCCAGCGCAAAGGCGATGCGCCCAGCAGCCGCGCCATCCAGCCGGTTGCGTTTTGGGTTGAGGCGGCCACGCATACTGCCGTGAGCGTGGAGATGGCGAAAAATCCACCGCGATACAAGGCGGTGTTCAGCTCATCCAACTGCGCGTAGGCCATCACCAAAACAGCCAAAGCGATGAGGCCAGCTACATCTAAAATTTTGCTTTTAGCGCCCGGAGCGCTCTGCCCAACTTGTTGGGACGCGCTCCGGGCGCTGAGGAACAACGCCAGCGCTGCGCCAATAAGCAGGCCGGTGGCGCGGGTGTCTGTGCCGTAATAAATGCGCGATGGGTCGGCATCGGGCACAAATTGCGCGGCCATCCAAAGCGAAGAAGCCGCCGCGCCCGCCAGCGCGAGGGCGATGGCGAGCGGTTTGCGCAGGCGGAACAGCGCCATGCAAACCAGCGGCCAGACCATGTAAAACTGCCACTCAATGGCCAGCGACCAAAGATGGCGCAGCAGCGGCGGGCGGCCCGCCGCCTCAAAATACGACTGGTTGGTGAAGATGTATTGCCAGTTGGTAAGGAAGGTGAGCGCGGGCAGCAGGTCTGGCCGCAGGCGCGTGATTTCATCGGGCAGAAACAACACCACAAAAGCCAAAACGCCAAGAATGGCGGTGTAAAACGCAGGCAGCAGGCGGCGGGCGCGGCGCTGCCAAAATTTCTTCAGGTTAATTCGCCCATTCGCGGCCCAATCGGTCAAAAGCAGGCTGGTGATGAGAAACCCGCTGATGACGAAAAACGACTCCACCCCCAGAAAACCACCGCGCATCCACGGCATTCCGGCGTGATACAAAATAACGCCAATCACCGCGATGGCGCGCAGGCCATCCAGGGCGGGGTAATACTCGGCGCGTGTTTTTTGTTCGCTCATGCTTGCAGGTAGCAATGATAAACGCTGAATATGAAACGGCTAAAGACGAAAGAGAAAAAGTTGAAGCCGCCCGCGCTTTTGCCAGCCGTATAATCTCAATTAACCTCAAATTAAAGGAAAAAGTTGATCCATGACGACAACCGAACAAATTAAACAAGACGCCGAGGCGATCAAAGACAAAGTGATTGCGCGGCGCAGAGATTTTCACGAACACCCCGAACTGGCTTTTGAAGAAGTGCGCACCGCTGGCATTGTGGCGCAGGCTCTGGGCGAGCTGGGCTACGAAGTTCAGCAGGGCGTGGGCAAAACCGGCGTGGTTGGCCTGATGGAAGGCGGCCAGCCCGGCGATCAGGTGCTGCTCATCCGTTTTGACATGGATGCCCTGCCCGTGAACGAGGAAGTGGATGTGCCGTTCAAATCGCAAACGCCAGGAAAAATGCACGCCTGCGGTCACGATGCGCACACCGCCATTGGCTTGGGCGTGGCGGAACTGCTGGCCAAGCACCGCAACTCGTGGGCGGGCACGGCCAAATTTGTTTTTCAACCCGCAGAAGAAATTGTGGGCGGCGCGCTCGCCATGATCAAAGATGGCGTGCTGGAAGGGCCAAAACCCACCCGCTCGCTCTCCATGCACGTGGCCTCCAATTTGGAAGTAGGCAAAATCATCATGCCCGATGGCCCAATGATGGCCGCAGCCGATGCGTTCTTCATCACCGTGCGCGGGCGCGGCACACACGGCGCATCGCCGCATCTGGGCGCAGACCCCATCTACGCCGCCGCGCAAATCATCACCGCGCTGCAAAGCATTGTCTCGCGCCAGGTAGACCCGGTGGATACGGCGGTGGTGACCATCGGCGCCATTCACGCGGGCACGGTGGGCAATGTTGTGCCAGATGTGGTTGAGATGAGCGGCACGCTCCGCGCGTTCAAAGAGGAGACCTCGCTGTTTTTGCGCAAGCGGGTGCAAGAGGTGGCCGAGGGCGTGGCGAAGTCGCTGGGGGTGGAGGCGGTTGTGTCTTACCCCAACGCCATCAACCCGCCCACGGTGAACAACCACGACATGGCCGAGCTGGTGCGCGCCAAAGCCCGCGAGCTGGTGGGCGCAGATAACGTGATTGACGCCTTCCGAACGATGGGCGCGGAAGATTGCGCCCATTTCCTCAAGGCCGCGCCCGGCGCGTATGCGTTTGTGGGCGCGGGCAACAAAGCCAAAGGCTATACCGAGCCGCATCACAGCCCGCGTTTTGCCATTGACGAAGATTCGTTCCCAACCAGCGTGGCGCTTGTGACTGCCAGCGCGATGGAAATGCTCAAGTAGTTGAGAGTGGATAGTGATAGTGAGAGTTAACGACTTCACTTTTCACTTTTCACTTTGCACTTTGCACTAAAAATCATGTCTACCCTCATTGATGGCACCGCGATTGCCGCAACCATTCGCAGCGAAGTAAAAGCCGAAGTTGACAAATTGAAGGCCGAACGGGGCATTACGCCCGGTCTGGCGACGGTTCTGATTGGCGATGACCCGGCCAGCGCGACTTACGTGCGCAGCAAGCACAAGGCTTGCGCAGAGGTGGGCATCACCTCGTTTGGGTATGTTTTGCCGAAGGAGGCCACGCAAGATGAGGCGCTGGCGCTGGTGAAGGAGCTGGCCGAGCGCAAAGATGTGCATGGCATCCTCACCCAGGTGCCGTTCCCCAAACAAATCAGCGAGTCGGTGGTGCTCAGCCACATCCCGCTGGAGAAAGACGTGGATGGCTTTCACCCGTCATCGCTGGGGCGGCTGGGAATCAAAAACAACCAGCCGTTGCTGCAATCGTGTACGCCGCGCGGCTGCATTGAGCTGCTGGATCGCTACAAAATCCCGATCTCTGGCAAGCGGGCGGTGGTGCTGGGGCGCAGTGAAATTGTGGGTTTGCCAGTGGCGCTCATGCTGCTCAGCCGCGACGCAACCGTGACCATTTGCCACAGCCGCACAGCCAACCTGGCCGATGTTGTGCGCGAGGCCGATATCATCATTGCCGCAATTGGACGGCCAAAATTTGTAACGGCAGATATGGTAAAGCCGGGCGCGGCTGTGATTGATGTGGGCATTAACCGTGTGGCAGACCCATCTACCAAGAGCGGACACCGGCTGGTGGGCGATGTGGACTTTGACGCGGTTGCGGCGGTCGCAGGGGCCATCACCCCGGTGCCGGGCGGCGTTGGCCCCATGACCATCGCCATGCTCATGCGCAACACGCTGATCGCGGCGCAGAATGCGTAAATAAAAAAACCTCACAGGTCTGCGCAGACCTGTGAGGTTTCTCTAACTCCTCGAACTGGATTCGAACCAGTAACCTACCGGTTAACAGCCGGTTGCTCTGCCGTTGAGCTATCGAGGAATAGCCGTTAAGCGAAATAAATTATACCAAACAAGAATTTAGGCATTGCAATATTTCTGTGTTTTGCATTCTTAATCCTGAATTCTTACCGCGTCGCCATCCCATCCCCCGCCATCTGCGCGGGTGGTCACAAAGCGCTTGCCAGTGGCGCGGTCATACAAGCCAATTTCAATGCGCAGGCCGGGCAGCGGGTTTGGCACGTCCAGCCGCCGCGCCTCGGAAATATCCAACCCGCGCGGCACAATTTCCATTGGAATGTAGCCATCAATCAAATCGCGGTCGGCGCTAAACACGGTTTTGCCGGATGAATCCAGCACGTGCACAAACACGCCGGTGGATGCGCCGCTTTGGGCTTGCGCTGCCCAATCGAGCGAAAGGACAAGCTGGCCGTTTTGCCATTGCGCTTGCGCGGCGTTGAGCGCGATCACCGACTCGCCATTTTTGAACAAACCCAGCGGCGGCGCGTTGCGCGTGGCCGCGCCAAGCTCGGCCAGCTTGACCAAATGCCAGCCCTGCGGCCCCACCTCAAAGCGGTAAACCAAATTGGCTTGGGTGATGGCCGCCCGGATGGCGGGGTCATCCACCGGCGCGCCGCTGAGCTGATAGCGAAAGTTTTCCTCGTTCTTGAATGAAATATCGTGATGGATGAGGGTCACTTCGCGGTCGTGGCCGCCAATGCCATACACCCAAAGCGAGGGCGCGCGCTGGATGGTCTCGTTGCCCCAAAGCGATTGGCCGGGGATGTAAATCACATCGGCATCTGCGCCAAGCAAAAACGGCGGGTAGGCGGGGGCGCTCCACTCTGGCGCGTTGATGAGCAACACTTTGGCGGTTGGCCCCAGCCGCACAATATCGGCGTCAAGTTGCTTCATCCCAGAAGTCAGGCCATCAATGTTGGTGATGTGCGATTGGATGTAGGCCGCGCACCAGCCGCCCAGCGCAAGGGCAGGCAGGCTGATGGTCGCCGCGAAAGCCATCTGCCAGACCGGGCGGCCCAGTTTTGCAAGTGCCATTTGCGCCAGCGTGGCCGCCACCAGCGCCCAGAAAATGCACACGCCAATTGTGCTGGAGTACAACATGCGCGGGCTGCCCAAAATGTAACCAGAGGCGAGGGCGATGGACATCACCAGCGCATCCATCAGCCAAATGGATAGCGCGAACAGCCCGACCAGGGCGCGGCCAGCGCGGCTCAAAATCCACACGCCCAGCGCGGGCAGGCCAAGAGCCATCACCCAAACCAGCGGCGAGACCGGCCCGCTGGGCAACCCAATGATTGGCCGGATGAGCAGCGCGGGCACAAGATTGAGCGACTGCAAAAAATATAAGCCTTTGCTTTGCCAATCTTGCGGGTCAAATTTGAAACCCGATGAGGACGAAGCGGCCAGCCCAGACCAGTAGGTGCGCATCACGGTTAGGTAAAGGATGGGATACGCGAGGGCGATGGCCGCCAGCGCAATGGCGATGGGCTTTGGCCGCGTTTTGGTGGCGAGCGCCAGCCAGAGTTCCATTGCCAAAATGAGCGCGCTAAAAACAATGCCGCTCTCGTGCGAGAAGATGCTGGCGAGGAGACACAAAATGATGGCGGCGATGTGTGATTTTTGCCCGCGCGCGGCCTCTCTTGCTGGGTGGAGAGATGGGAAGCGCAACCGGAGATAGCCATTGAGCGCGAACAGGCCAAACAGCGCCTTGCTGGAATGATAGATTGTGCCAGCCCAAATGACGGTTTGGAAAGAGAGCGGGAACACCGCAAAGCTCAGCCCGGCCAGCACAGGAAATAGCGCCGTGCGCCAATGGAGGACGCGAGCCACGCGCCGCGCGAGCGCCATCACCAAAACAGAGCAGAGCGTGTGCGCCGCCACATTCCAAAAATGGATTGGCGCGTGAACATACCAGCCCAGCAGGTCGCGGGTGAGGTTCCAGAAAAACTGCGGCACGGGGCGGTATTCCCACGAGTTTGGGATGAACACGCCCAGCAGCGAGCGCTGAGACATCACTTGCGCGATGTAAATGGGGTCATCGTAAAACAGCATGTGCCGCAACGACCCGGCATACGCGGCAAACGCAACCAGCGGAACGAGAAGATAGACCCAGTTTTTACGATTCACTTTTTGGATTATAAGAGCCGCATTACAATCATCGGCATGAAGCGAAATGACCTTGTGAAATTCCTCGATGACTATTTGCAAATTGGGAAATATGCCGACCGAAGCAACAACGGTTTGCAGGTGCAGGGCGCAGATGACGTGACGCGCGTGGCGTTTGCGGTGGATGCCTGTCTGGCCTCGTTTCAATCGGCGGCGAGGCTGGGCGCGCACATGCTCATCACCCATCACGGCTTGTTTTGGAGCGAGCATATTCAGCTCACGGGGGCGCATTATGCGCGGGTGAAAGCGCTGTTTGATCACAACATCAGTTTGTATGCCTCGCACATTCCGCTGGATGCCCACGCCGAAGTGGGCAACAACATTGAGCTGGCCCGGATGGCCGGGCTGCAAAATATTCAGCCCTGGGGTGATTACAAGGGCGCGTTTATCGGGTTTATTGGCGACCTGCCCGCGCCGCTGAGCGTGGCCGATCTGAACGCGCGAATTGAATCGCATATTGGCGAGGGCAATCTGATTCAGGGGGAGAAGCCTTGCCGCCGTGTGGCCGTGTGCAGCGGGTTTGGCGTCACTTTGGTAGATGAAGCCCTGGCCGCAGGCGCGGATACGCTCATCACCGGTGAAACCAGCCACACGTGGTACCAAACTGTGGCCGAGAGACCCATCAACGTGATTTACGGCGGGCATTACCTCACCGAGACGGTGGGCGTGAAGGCGCTGGCCCGCAAACTGGCCGCCCAGTTTGGGTTGGAGACCGTGTTTATTGACCTGCCGACCGGGTTGTAAACCCAGCCCGCCATGCGCGATTTGTTTGACTGGCTGCTGGATGACCGGCAAAAAAACCTGTATGAATTTCTGCTTGCGCTGACGGTCACCGTTATTTTTCTTGCCCTGTGCGCGCTGGTGTTGGTGCCGATGGGCAAACTGGCGTTCGCGGCGCATCTGGCAAAAGGGTTTCTCGCGCTCTGGCTCGCGCTCAAGGCGGTTGAACTTGTTTCTGGCGCGCTCATGCGCCTTCTCAAAATAAACATGCACGACCGCTGGCAGGTCTACGTGGGCGCGGGTCTCATCACCGGGGCGCTGGCGCAGGCGGGCTGGGGCGCGTATGTGGCCGCCGCCGCGCGGGTGGGGCCGATGGAGCTTGCGGCGGGTTTTGTCTCGTGTGGCGTGGCGCACATTATCCTTTCAACGGTTTACACCGGCTCCGTGTATCGTTTGGTGAATGCGCTGGTGGGCGTGGCGAGTTTCATCTTGTTTTGGCAAATCTGAGAAAGCACTTGCGTATTTCGCAAAACCTGATAGAATAGAACAAACGTTCCAAGAGAATACATCGGCCAAAAATAAAAAGGCCGGACACAACAAAGGAGAAAGCAAATGGCACCAGCAGACGGCAAAAAGAAGGCGCTCGATATCGCGCTTGCGTCCATTCTAAAAGCGCATGGCGATGGCGCTGTGATGCGGCTTGGGCAGGCCACCCACATGAACGTGGAGGTCATCCCCACCGGTTCGCTTGCGCTGGATATTGCGCTGGGCGTGGGCGGTATCCCACGCGGGCGCATCAGTGAAATTTACGGCCCGGAGTCATCTGGCAAGACCACCATCTGCCAGCATATTGTGGCGCAGGCTCAACGCAAGGGCGGCACAGCGGCTTACATTGATATGGAACACGCGCTGGACCCCAGCTACGCGGCCAAATGCGGCGTGGATGTGGACAACCTGCTCATCTCTCAACCAGACACCGGTGAGCAGGCGTTTGACATTGCCGAGCAGCTCATTCGCTCCAACGCAGTGGATATTGTGGTGATTGACTCGGTGGCGGCGCTGGTGCCCAAGGGCGAGATTGAGGGCGAGATCACCGACATGCAGCCGGGTATGCAGGCACGCCTGATGAGCAAAGCGCTGCGGCGGCTGGCGGGCGTGATCAAACAGACCAACACTTCGGTCATGTTCACCAACCAGTTGCGCCAGAAAATCGGCATCATGTTTGGCAACCCAGAGACGACCACCGGCGGCATGGCGCTGAAGTTTTACGCCAGCGTGCGGCTGGATGTGCGCCGCGAGCAAACCATCAAAGTGGGTGGCGAGGTGGTGGGCAGCCGCACCCGCGTGCGCGTGACCAAGAACAAGGTGGCCGCGCCCTTTCGCGAGGCCAGCTTTGACATCATGTATAACGAGGGCATCAGCCAGCTTGGCGACATGCTGGACGTTGCCACCAATCTGAACGTGGTGGAAAAGCGCGGCACCTTCCTGCTGTTTGAGGGGACGCGCCTGGGCCAGGGCCGCGACAACGCCAAGGCATATTTGCGCGAGCATCCCGAAGCCGCAGACAAGATTGAGAAGCTTGTGCGTGGCACAATTGCCAGCGGCACGGCCACCAAAGCCGCGCCGGTCACCAAACCCGAAGAGGGCGAGGACGACGGCGAAGCGCCAGACGAGGAGTAGAGACATTCATGCCGGATTGGATGTGCTAAGTCACCCCGGCATTTGATCTTTCGCCAAAAAAGAGGCGCTGAGAAAAAACTCTCAGCGCCTCTTTTGTCTGTTTTTGATGGCGAAATGGCTCTGGTGTTATCTCGCAAACACAATCTCTTGCGCGCCATGCCACAGCACATGCTCACCCAAGGCGCGTAAATTTTCTTTGCCTTCGATGATGGTGAGAAAGTGGTTGCCCGCCAACTGGCCGAGTTTGCTGGCAAAGCAGCACGCGCCATACGGAAAGAGAATCTCGGTTTCGCTATACCCGCCGGGGTAAAACAAAATTTCGCCAGGCGCCGGATGGCTGGTGGCGTTCTCAAAACTCACGCCCAGTTGAAACTCGCCCAGCGGCACCCAGCACGCCTCGCCGCTCCATCGGGCGTGAATAATTTTTTGCGCGTAGGGCAGCAATTTTGCAAACGCCGCGCATGTGTGCGGGGCGCGTTCGGTTTCCAGCTTTGCCAAGAATGTGTATCCGGCGGCGGTGATGTTGAGGGTGGTCATTGCGATTCTGAAAGGTTGAGAAAATCTCGCGGAGATATGGCGTTGACTATTTCAGTGCTTCTCTTGCGTTGTTCGTTGTCCAGCGTAATCAGCGTTGCGCCCACCAGCGCGGCGGTGGCAAGGTAGATGGAATCCGCGCCGCGCAATTTGTGCCGCGCGGCCAACGCCGAGGCTTCGCGCGCCAACGCCTCA
>Ga0073904_10003429_pt1 | contig 11936 bp, 9 predicted proteins | sample KloWWTrecipitate_FD_66668 | JGI IMG/M metagenome (GOLD analysis project Ga0073904, IMG submission 66668) | Active sludge microbial communities from Klosterneuburg, Austria, studying microevolution and ecology of nitrifiers - Klosterneuburg... | ecosystem: Engineered > WWTP > Aerobic digester >...
ACGCCTACTTCCGCGCCATCGACAGCGCCGATCTGAAGCTGCTGGCCAGTCTGATTACGGAAGACGTGGAGGTGCGTTTCATCGGTGGCGATTACGACTGGAACCTGAAAGGGCGTGACGAGTATGTCGAGGCCGTCGCCCGCAGCTTTAACGCCTCAAGCGTCGCCGAACACCGCGGCAACCACCCCGAGATCAACATCCTGAGCGCGACCGAGGCCGAAGGTATCTGGTACCTGCACGACAACTTCTACAGTTTGCTCAAAAAAATCTTCACTACCGGCAGCGCCTTCTACCACGACCGTTATCGTAAGGTGGACGGCCAGTGGCGCATCGCCAGCACCCAATACAAGCGCCACTACGAGATCGTCACACCCTTCGATAAAATGCCCAACATCACCGTGCACTACCTGGCCACCCACGGCCGCGTGGTCGACCGCGACGGCAGTACTGACGCGCTTTGCCGTGAGCCCGAGTAAGACTGCGGGCGTAGTTCCCGCCGCGCAGGTGCGGTGTTCACTTGTATGGGTGATGCGCGCACAGTGCATCACCCCTATCGTCAGTCTCATGTATCGAACTGCCTGCTAGCCCAAGGATGAAGCAATGAAACCGGCCCCCTTCGATTACCACGCTCCCACCACGCTCGACGAGGCAGTCGCCCTTCTGACCCGGCTTGAGGACGAAGGCTGCGACATGAAGATCATCGCCGGCGGCCAGAGCCTGATGCCCATGCTCGCGCTACGCGTTGCCCGCCCCGAGGCGCTTGTCGACCTGCGCCTCCTGGACACCCTCAACTACATCCGCGACGACGCCGGCACGCTGGCGATCGGCGCCATGACGAGCAAGCAGGTCGCGGCCGATTCCGCCCTGGTGAAACGCGCCCAGCCCTTGTTCCACGCCGCCACCGAGCTCGTCGGCCACCGCCAGATCCGTAACCGCGGCAGCGTGGGTGGCTCCTTCGCCCACGCCGACCCTGCATCCGAATACCCGGCCGTCGCCCTTGTGCTTGACACCGAATTCGAGGCTGTCGGTCCGGACGGTACCCGGACCATTCCGGCAGACGAGTTTTTCGTCACCTACATGACCACCAGCCTGGAAACGAACGAGGTGCTGACCGCCGTGCGCTTCGCTCCCTTCGCACCGCAGCGGCGCTGGGCCATCCAGGAGTTCGCCCGGCGCAATGGCGACCTCGCCCTGGCCGGCGTCGCGCTGACGCTGACGGTCGAGGGCGGGCTGTGCCGCGACGTGCGCATTGCCGCGTTCGGGGTCGAAGCCACTGCCGTGCGTCTGTCGGCTGCCGAGCACCTGCTCGAAGGCCAGCCAGCGCAAGCTGCCCAGTTCGAACAGGCGGGCAAGGCCGCTGCCGCTGCACTGGACGACCCGATGAGCTGTATCCACGCCTCGTCCGCCTACCGCCGCCACCTGGTCGGCGTCCTCACCGCGCGTGCGCTCGGCGAAGCCGCCGCACGCAAGCACTGACCCATCACCCGAGGAAGCATCCATGTCGAGCAAACAGCGCATCGAAGTCCGGGTCAATGGCACCCGATATGTCCGCGAGGTGGAAGCCCGCCTCACCCTGGCCGATTTCCTGCGCCACGAACTGAGCCTAGGCGGCACCCACGTCGGCTGCGAACACGGTATCTGTGGTGCGTGCACGGTGCTGATCAACGATCACAGTGCGCGCTCCTGCCTGACCTTGGCGGTGCAGGCCGACGACTGTGACATCACCACCGTCGAAAACCTGCGCGACCCCGCCACCGGCGCCCTGCATCCCATTCAGCAGTCTTTCGTGGACGCCCACGGGCTGCAGTGCGGCTTCTGCACCCCGGGTTTCATGATGACCACGCTCGAACTGTTGCGCGAAAACCCCGACCCGAGCGACGAGCAGATCAAGGAAGCCCTGGGCGGCAACCTGTGCCGCTGCACCGGCTACCAGTCGATCATCGAATCGGTGAAGCTCGCTGCGCAGCGGATGAAGTCACCTGCGTCAGCCTGAACCTCATTCGGCCCGAACCTCAGCTCCGGCCAACCCCTCTTCCAGCCCGACCGCAATTCAGCGAGGCGACAACACCATGGCGATCGAGATCCACACCCTGCCCGAGCACATGCCGAACGACGCCCAGCGCTACGTCGGCAAGCCGGTAAACCGCGTCGAGGACCCGGCCCTCGTGTCGGGCACCGTCGAGTTCATCGACAACCTGTCCCTGCCCGGCATGCTGCACTGCGCCATCCTTCGCAGCCCGCACCCGCATGCCCGCATCCTGTCGGTGGATGTCAGCGCCGCGCAGGCCGCCGAAGGCGTGATCGCGGTAATCAGCGGCGAAGATATCAAGCGCTGGTGCTCGCCCGGCTTTACCGCGCCCGAGGGCTGGGGCAACTACTGCATGGCGGTGGACAAGGTGCGCTTCGTCGGCGAACCGGTCGCGGCCGTTGCTGCCAGCAGCCGCTACCTCGCCGAGGACGCGCTCGAACTGCTCCACATTGAATACGAGCCACTGCCGCCCGTCGGCAATCCGGAACAGGCCATGGCGCCGGATGCGCCGCTGGTGTTCGAGGAGCGCGGCACCAACGTCATGCTCGCGCGCAAATACAACTGGGGCGAAGTCGACCGCGTGTTCGCCGAAGCGGACCGCATCGTCAGCCGCCGCTTCCGCTGGAACCGCGTCGGCGCCAACCCGACCGAGACCTTCGGCTGCATCTGCCAGTGGGACCTCGCCGACAACAGCCTGACCTGCCGCGGCTCGTACCAGACGCCGCGCTTCATGGGCATCGGCCGCGCCGCTTCGCTCAATCTGCCGGCGAACCGCGTGCGCATCATTCCCCATCCTTCCGGGGGAGGCTTCGGTGGCAAGGGTGGCCCGCGTGGCACCGACATCGCCGCCCTGCTGTCGCGCAAATCGGGCGGCCGTCCGGTGAAGTACATCGAAGACCGCATGGAATATCTCCTTGCCGGCGGCGGACAGTCCTGGGATCGCTACTACGATGCCGCCCTGGCCGTCAAAGCGGATGGCACGGTGACCGGCTTCCGCGTTCGCCTGGTCGATGACCAGGGCGCTGGCGCCGAAGGCTATGGCACCATTTCGGCGGCCAAGCCGCTGGCCGCTTTCACGGGCAGCTACCGCATCGAAGCGGCGTCCTACGACCTGACTCTGGTTGCCACCAATCGCGCCCCAACCTACCCGTACCGCGGCTATGGCCCCCCACCGCACAACTTGGTGCTCGAGTCGCTAATGGACTTCACCGCGCGCGAACTGGGCATGGATCCTGCCGAACTGCGGCGGCGCAACTACATTCGCCCTGAACAGTTTCCCTATACCGTACCCAGCGGCAACGAATACGACAGCGGCGATTACGAGGCGGTGCTCGACCGCGTGCTGGCCATGGCCGACTACCCCGCACTGCGCGCGCGCCAGGCCGCCGCGCGTGCCGAAGGCCGTCTGGTGGGCATCGGCGTGGTGAGCACGGTAGAACCCGGCGTCTTCGACTGGAACGCTTACGCCACCGTCGGCGTGCCAGGCGTTGGCGTGCCGGAAGGCGTCAAGGTCGCGCTCGACGTGTTCGGCAACGTCACCGTCGCGGTGGGCTTCAACCTGCAGGGTCAGGGACAATTCACCGTCGCCGCGCAGGTCGTCGCTGACTACCTCGGCATCGACATGGCTCAGGTCAAGATCAGCGTCGCACCGTCTGATGTTGCCATGCCCCACTTCGGACAAGGCGGCAGCCGGCTGGGCGTGGCGGTCACGGGTGCGATCCTGGGCGCCTGCGAAAAGCTCAATGCCCTGTTCTGCAAGGTGGTCGCACACGTGATGCAGGCGCCAGAGGAGAGCATCGTAATGCGCAACGCACGCTTGTACCGCGTCGATGCACCCGAGCACGGCATGTCGCTGGCTGAAGTGGCCGGTCTGATGCTGTCGCGCAGCGACCTGCTGCCGCCTGGCGTCGAACCTTGCCCCGAGGCCACCTACGTGTGGACCGCACCGAACCGCAACGCCCCCGATGAGGAAGGGCGCTGCCGCAGCTATCTGACCGCAGCCAACGCCACCCACGTTGCCTTGGTCGAGATCGACCGCGACACCGGCCGCACCCACATCCTTGACTACTGCATCGTCGACGACTGCGGCACCCGCCTGAACCCGGCGAACGTCGAAGGCCAGCTGCAGGGTGGCGTGGCTCAGGGCGTCGGTGCCGCGCTGTATGAGGAATATGTGTACAACGAAGAGTGTCAGCCGCTGGTCAGCACCTTCGTCGATTACCTCATGCCGACCATCCACGAAGTCCCGATGACGCGTAAGGACTTCATCATCACCCCGTCCCCGGTCGCGCCACTGGGTGCCAAGGGCTGTGGTGAAGGTGCCATCCACAGCACACCGGCGACGATCCTGTGCGCGATCAACGATGCGCTCGCCCCGCTCGGCAAGGAGTTGCTGGAAACGCCAGCCTCGCCCCACCGCGTGTGGAAGTTGCTCAATGAACAAGGCAAGCCGGATTAAGGCTCGCATCAACCCGTCCGCCGACCGCCAAAAAGGATCCTGATCTTGAACCCCACCGACCTCTCTGCCGGCCCGCTGGCTGGCCTGCGCGTACTTGACCTGTCCACCATGCTGGCGGGGCCCTATGGGGCAACCATACTGGGGGACCTGGGCGCCGACGTGATCAAGGTGGAGTCGCCCTACGGCGACGAAAGCCGCCACCTTGGCCCGAAGCGCGGGGAGGAGCGCGGCCCCTACCTCAGCCTCAACCGCAGCAAGCGCGACATGGTGCTCGACCTGCAGCAACCCGACGCCCAAGCCGTGTTCAAGCGCCTGGCCGAAACCACCGACATCCTGATCACCAACATCCGCGAACCGGCGCTGAGCAAGCTCGGCCTCGCCTACGAGCAGGTACGCAAGCACAAGCCCGACATCATCTGGATCCGCGTCACCGCCTTCGGCGCCGACGGCCCTTACGACGGCCGCCCCGGCATCGATTTTCTGGCGCAGGGTTACACCGGGGTGCTGATGCTCAATGGCGCGCCCGACGGCGAGCCGGTACGGACCGGTTTTCCCGCGGTCGACGTCATGACTTCGCTGCTGGTCAGCAACGCCGCGCTTGCAGCCCTGCGCGCACGCGAACTTACCGGCGAGGGCCAGCGCATCGAAGTGTCCCTGCTGGACGCGCTGATGCATGCGCAGGCAAGCTCGATCGGCACCTATCTGGCCACCGGCGACCGCCCCAAGCGCACCGGCAACCGCAGCCTGTACTTCGCCCCCTCGGGCGTCTACCCGACGCGCGACGGCAAGCACGTCGTCATCACCACACCGGGCGAGAAGTTCTTTGCCAAGGTTTGTCGCGCACTCGACAGCGACTGGGACACCGACCCGCGCTTCAACGACATCAACGCCCGACTCGCCAACGAGGACGAACTTGATCGCGTGATGAGCGAGGCCACGCGTCGCTTCGACCGTGAAGAATTAGTGGCGAAGCTGGTCGCAGCCGATGTGCTCACCGCGCCGATCAACGATATCGAGGAAGTGGTGAAGGATCCGCAAATCCTCCACAACCGCATGATCGTCCCGGTCGAACATCCCGAGCTGGGACGTATCGACGTCACCGGCATTCCGATCCGCTTCTACGGCACCCCGGTCGAAGTGCGTAAGCATCCGCCCATGCAGGGCGAACACAGCCGCGAAGTGCTGGCCGAACTGGGCTACACCGAGGCCGAGATCGAAGCCCTGATCAGTGCTGGACTCGCTGCCGACCACATCGAACTGAGGCGCCAGCGTGCTGAACGGCGCGCAAAGCGTGCGGCAGCGGACCGCAGCTAAGAACACGCTTTTTTTGAGCAAGCGGGGCCAGGCGCACACGCGCTGCTGGCCCCGTTTTTACGTTCACGCGACCCGCCAGCCTACGCCAGTGCGCGGATCAGTCCGCTGTTGGGGTCGTCTCAGAATTCGGCAACACTGCAAGTGAGCGCAGGGCGCCTGAATGTCTTCGAATAGATTGTCAGGCCGCGCGGCGTTTCATAGCATGCTGCAATGAACTCCCAAATCAGAGTTATCCGGACACCCCCCTCGGCACATGCGGCTCGGCAGCCATCCTTAGCGCCCTTTCCTGAACAGCAGATGCGCCATTCGGTAGACTGGGCCATTGTCTCGCGGCGCAGCATCCGTGCATTTCTGCCCACGCCGGTCGAGCGCGATGAGGTCCATGCGATCCTTGACGTGGCGCGTTACGCCGCATCGGGCATGAACACTCAGCCCTGGCGAGTTCACGTACTTACTGGATCCGCGAAGGACCGCCTGAGTGCGGCTATCGCAACCGTGGACGACGACGCTGAAGCCGCTGCAGCGCTTACGGAGCCCTACCACTACTACCCGCTCGACTGGGTATCGCCGTATGTAGACCGGCGACGCAAAGTAGGCTGGGACCTGTATGACCTGCTCGGAATCACAAGGACCGACAGAGATCGCATGCATGCCCAGCACGGTCGTAATTACCGCTTCTTCGATGCGCCGGTGGGGCTGATCTTCACAGTGAACCGCGTGATGCAAGCTGGCAGCCTGATGGATTACGGAATGTTCCTTCAGAGCGTGATGATCGCAGCCCGAGCGCGCGGGCTAGATACCTGCCCGCAAGTCGCCTTCACCAAGTTCCACGGCGTCATTTGCAGCGAGCTCGGCATTCCAGAAACGGAAATGGTCGTGTGTGGCATGAGCCTGGGACATGCCGACATGGCTTGCATAGAGAACACACTGGTGACCGAGCGTGAGAGCGTCGATTCATTCACCACCTTTCACCCATAAAAGGCGGATACCGCCTAATCCCGCAGCCCCTATCAGCATGGCCTTGTCCGCACGGCGGCCATGCTGATAGGGGGTCATCTCAGAAAACCGAAAAACCGTGCGCTAAGCCACACCCTTTGCCTAGCTAAAGCGAGTCCCCACTCACGTCAGGGGACAGTGTAGGAAGCGAAGCGCCCCGCCGGCTGCACCCTTGCCGACAGATGGCGCGAGATGAAGTAACCAGAGCCTCGCTCCGAAGGTGCCAAACCGCTAAAAGACGAGGGCAAGTGGGGTGTGTCGTTTTTTTTGAAGTCGAGAGCACGGCATGTCAGAAGTCGGCAACACTGCAGAAGAAGCATCTATGCTGCTGACGGCATTCGGCCAGGAACCGCCGGCCACGACAGGCGGCTTTCGAGCTGTCCGGTTCGCCTATACGCAGAGGCGGGGACCTGAGGTCTGTTTCCTATTTATCGGGCTCGGGTGATCGAGCGCCTCCTCATTCTCCTGGGCAGGGCTTTCGTTTCTTCCAGCGGATACAAGTTCTCATGCTGAACACATTATCAATCGCACGTCGTGAGCAAGTTCACGTATCCTCGTGCACTGCAGCTGCAGAGGTGCCACCATGCCAAAGAAGCGCTTGTTCATCAGCCACATTTCGACGGAGTCGAGCCTCGCGCAGACCCTCAAGCAACGCCTGCAGCGCGACTTTCTCGGTCTGCTCGACATCTTCGTGTCCTCCGACCAAGCGACGATCGGCGCCGGCAGCAAGTGGCTCGAAGAGGTCGAGAGGGCGCTGAAGGGTGCGGATCTCGAGATCGTGCTCGCGAGCAAGGACTCGGTCAGCCAGCCGTGGGTGAATTTCGAGGCCGGTGCAGCTTGGTTGCGTGGCATTCCAGTGATCCCGATGTGTCACTCGGGCATGCTGCTAACTGATCTGCAGCCGCCGTTCAGCATGCTGCAGGCGGTTGGTTACAGCGATCTGGCGGGGCTGCGCAAGCTCTACGACGCTATCGCTGCGCGGCTAGGGGTGGACACGCCCAGTGTCGACTTCAATGCGCTTGCGACTGAACTGGGCGCAGTTGAGACAACGCTTGCGGGATCGCGGCCCTTGATCGAGGTCATCCGCAACCCACGCATCCTGTGCGCCGCAAACGCACAGTACGCGCAGTCGCAATACGGGTTCGATCTCGACATCGCCGCGATCGAGGCGGCTTTCCCAGGTCGTGCAACGATCGAAAAGGCCCTCACGCGCAAGCGTCTGCTGGCCTTGCTGACCGAACAGAAGTTCGACATCTTGCATCTTGTGCTGCCCGTAAATCCCGAAACGGGTGAACTTATCTTTTCGGAGGTGAACTCGCTCACGAACCTGCCGCTGACTGCCAACCCAGATGCAATGTCCGCATCGAAGTTTTCGGCGCTACTGCCCGAGTCACAGACCCGGCTCGTCGTGCTGGCAACATGCCGTGCGCTGCTACTTGCCGTCGAAGTTGCAACTGTCGCCAACATGGCGGCGAGCGAGGCTGACATCACCGGCCAACAGGCCGCAGAATGGTCCGAGTGCTTCTATGGCCTGCTCGCGCAGGGCCGTTCCGTGCACAAGTCCTTCGAGCTTACGCGTTCGCAGATCGACGTACCAATACGGGCGGTTCGCCAGCGGGACGTTGCCTTCGCCAACGCCGCAGCCTAGAACTGAACATGCCGACCTGCGTTACCTCGTGGGCACTGGCGCCCCGCACCCAGCCGAATCGTTGGCCCGTTGGTCTCACACCAAGGTGACTACGGTCTCGATAGTCTCGCGCGCCGCAAGAGATATCGGCCCCTGGCGTCGGCTGAGGTACCGATACGCTGTCACTCGGTTCACCGCGTGCCACGCTGAAAAGCTGGCACGCGCTGTCATCCTGAATCTATGCGAGCTGTGCAAATAACATGGTGTGGACGGCTGATTTGCGACGACGGACTGAGGGAACTGAAGGTCAGCAGGGGGTCGAAACCGCCAGTTCGATGAGCTAAACACCTGCCTTTGGACGACGTTGAGCCCTTGCATCCATCGGTCGCGTCTAACACATCACCGCAGCCGCTCAATCGGTTCAAGCTAGCCAGCTGCTTTAGCGCGGCGCCCGCCGTGCCATGTGACGCGCCAGCAACCAGGCAATCACCATCGCCAATAGCGTCCCCGCGATTGCCACATCACCGACGCGCTCGAAGCCACTCACCCGCCCCGCCTCGTCAAACACGATCATCGCGCCCGCGGCGAGTGCGCCCACGCCCATGCTGAGCTGGGTGACGACGCCATTGACCATCATGAATCCACCCCTACGACTGGCCGATGGCCATTCGGATAGCAGCGCAAGCGCCGGAATCCAGCGCCCATAGACGACGACGAAGAAGGCTGCGCCGAGGACCACGGCCAGCCACAGGGGCAAGGGGCCGCTACGGCTCATCAATGCGATGATCGGCAGCGAAAGCAGCGCCGCGCCGACGAACACCTGCAGCCGTCCCCAACGGTCTGCCAGGCGTCCGATACGCGGCGAGGTGTACAGGCTGAGTGCTCCTGAAGCGAGAAACACGAAGGGCAGTTCGGCCTCGCTGACACCGACGTTGCCCACCCAATAAGGGGCGAAGTAGGAGCCGAGGGCGTAGGCGGATGCGCTTACTGCAAAGGTGAGGATGAACGCCGGCGAGAGCGCGGCGAGTCCGCGCAGGTTGGCCGCCAGGCCGGCTGAGGCGACACCCGAGGCGGGCGCGTTTGCCGCTGGCCTCGCGCAGGGTACGTGGCGGGCGACGGCAATCATCAGCGGCAGCACCAGCACCAGCACCAGCCCAAACGAGGCGCGCCAGTTCAGCGCGGAGGCTACGGCAAGCCCGAGCGGCACGCCAATCACCGACGCCAGCGCATGGCCCGTCATCACCGTGCCCAGGGCCGCTGCGCGGCGTTCGAGCGGGACGAAGTCGGCCACCGTAGCCTGCACCAACGACGACAACACACCGCCGCAGGCGCCTGCGATCACCCGCGCGACAAGCAGCGCGGTAAAGCCCCCTGCACTCACGGTGAGCACCAGCGAAACGGCGAAGCCGGCATACACGCCGAGCAGCAGCTTGCGCCGCGAAAAACGATGGAGGGTGGCGCCCAGCGCCAGACCCGCAACACCGGCGCTGACGGTGTAGGCAAAGATGAGCTGCCCCAGCGCGGTGAGCGGCATGTCGAAGGTCCGCAACAGCTGCGGACCAAGCGGCATGAAAATCATGAAGTCCACCAGATTGGTCATGTAGACCCATCTCAAGACATTGGTCAGGCGACGTGCAGATCCCGCATCGTCTGCCGCCGGCTCAAGTGCCGGCACCGACCGGCGCCACCGACAACACGTCGTCCGGCGCCCAGTACGCCCGCATGCTGGTCACCTTCAGCGTCGCATCGAACTCAAGAACCTCGATCACCGCGATGCACATTTCACCCTGCGGCGTGTCGACGCGAACGTTGAACGCCATCGCCGCAGCAAGCCCGTGCGAGGCACGGATCGGTGTCACCAGTTCGATGCGGGCACGTATCGCGACCGCACGCTGGTAAAATTCGGCGATTGCGGTGCGACCGCGCACCGGCTCACTGCCGACGGGATCCTCTACCGTGGCATCCTCGGCGTAATGTCTGAGGATGCGTTCAGCATCGCCCGCATTGAGCCCATCGATGATGTCCTGCACGATTCGTCGCATCTTCTGCGGTGTGTCTGTTTCCACATTTATCTCCTGATCTCGCGCCTGGAGCCCACTCCACTCAGACCCGAGCCTTGAGGACATACTGACTGGTCTGCACCACGTCCAGCGTCCGGTAGTCAATGAAGCGCACGCAGCTCTCGCGCATCAACTGCTGATTGCGCGCGCTCTTCTCCGCGTCGCCCGCGGCATCGAAGAAGGCATCGGTGTTGCCGAACGCGGCCGCCGGAAAGCCCTCTTCAACGATCGCATCGTAGGCCGGCGCATCAAACCCAAGCGGCCGGGCGACGATGTTTTGTACGTAGAGAAAAGTGTCCTGCGTATCGATAGCAAGCTGGGTATGTGACTCCAGCCAGATATCGAGCCAGGCCCGGTAATCGAGCTGTGCCGGGCGGCGAAACAGCGCGATCTGCACGAAGCCCGGCGTGCGCTCACCGACCGCAACCGGAAAGCGGATGTTGTGCATGGGCTGCGACTCGCTGACCGCATAGCTCGCCACCCGCCCGCCAAGACTGGCGACCTTCTTGTCGAAGGGCTTGCGCCACGCGCTATTGGCCGAATCGAGCCAGATCGAGACGAAGGCCTCCATCTGCGGGCGGCAGGACGCAAGCGCTGGCGCCGCGCCCTGCGCATCGGCGTCGGCAACATTCACCTGCACGCCGTGCGCACCCATCTCGACCAGCCCCGCGCCCACCTCCTCGCGGACCCGGCGACAGAAGGTCGCCGAATCCATCCGGGTGTCACGCCACAAGGCATAGACGAGCTTTTGCATCAGGCTTTCTTCGGCACGCGCTTGGTCGGCTCGATGCCGGTCAGACGCGCCAGGTTAAGGCCGAGGATGTTGGCCTTGTCCTGCTCGGTGAGCTGTGCGTAGCCCCACTTTTCCTGCAGCTCTTCGGGCATGTCGAAGTAGCGGATGTAGTCGGTGACGCGGTTCAGGTCGTCGAACGGCAGGTCGAAGCCGAGCACGATCTTGTTCGAATCCATCCACTGCAGCGCGGTGCCGATGGCGTGGTAGCCGCGATACGGCGCACGCTGATACCAGCCGATGATGCCGGAGATGCTCATGTACAGATTCTTGTGCTTGCCGCACAGACCGATCAGCTCCTCAGTGTCGGGCCAGCCGGCATGGTAGGCGATGATCTTGAGGTCAGGGAAGTCGAGCAGCACATCGTCGAGCTGGCCCACGGCGCAGTGGTTGCTGGGCTGCGGGCAGACGTAGCTCATGCCGGTGTGAATGGTGAGCGGCACGCCGAGCTCGGTTGCCTTCTCGTAGAACGGCCACAGACGACGGTCATTGATCGCGCCGTCGTCCTCGGGCGTGTACAGCTTGCACAGGCGCGCATCGCGTTCCTTGACCAGGTATTCCAGCTCCCAGTTGGCGTGCTTGATGCCGCGCTTGATCACCGGGCCGACGTTGGCCTCGAGATACATGCGCTCGGGATAGGGCTCGATCTGCTGCAGCATGAA
>Ga0073904_10003432_pt1 | contig 11935 bp, 10 predicted proteins | sample KloWWTrecipitate_FD_66668 | JGI IMG/M metagenome (GOLD analysis project Ga0073904, IMG submission 66668) | Active sludge microbial communities from Klosterneuburg, Austria, studying microevolution and ecology of nitrifiers - Klosterneuburg... | ecosystem: Engineered > WWTP > Aerobic digester >...
CCAAGAACCACATGATCATCATGCCCGACGCCGACCTGGACAAGGCGGCGGACGCGCTGGTCGGCGCGGGTTACGGGGCGGCGGGTGAACGCTGCATGGCGATTTCCGTCGCGGTGCCGGTCGGTGAAAAGACCGCCGATGCGCTGATCGAACGCCTGATCCCGAAGATCGAGAAGCTGAAGGTCGGCCCCTATACTGCCGGGGATGATGTGGATTTCGGCCCCGTCATCACCCAGGCCTCGAAGGACCGCATCCTGGGGCTGATCAACTCGGGCGTCGACCAGGGCGCGAAGCTGGTGGTCGATGGCCGCGGGTTCAAGCTGCAAGGCTATGAGAACGGCTTCTTCGTCGGACCGTCGCTGTTCGACAACGTCACCGCTGACATGGACATCTACAAGCAAGAGATCTTCGGGCCGGTCCTGACCACCGTCCGCACCAAATCCTATGACGAGGCGCTGAAGCTCGTGATGGACAACGAATACGGCAACGGCACCGCGATCTATACCGCCGATGGCGACACCGCGCGCGACTTTGCCAGCCGGGTCAACGTCGGCATGGTCGGGATCAACTTCCCGATCCCGGTGCCGCTGTCCTACTTCTCCTTCGGCGGCTGGAAGAAGTCGGCCTTCGGCGACCTGAACCAGTACGGGCCGGATGCGTTCCGCTTCTACACCAAGACCAAGACCGTCACCGCACGCTGGTTCTCGGGCATCAAGGATGGCGCGGCGCTGAACTTCAAGGCACTCGACTAACTCACTGTCCCGTAATGACAATCGGGGCGCGAAGCTTGCCGGTTCGCGCCCCGATGCCATTCCGGATGGGCAGCATTGTGCCGAACCGACCCTTCGACGTCTTTCCGCCATGGAACCCGCGCAGCGATTGCGGCATTGAACAGCATCGCCCTGCCACCCGGAGCCCGCCGATGCGCCGCATTCTCATTCCAATCGTTCTGACGCTGGCCGCTGCCCTGACTGCCCCGGCGCAAGCCAAGGACAACAAGCACTGCCCGCCCGGTCTGGCCAAGAAGGACGTGCCCTGCGTGCCCCCCGGATTGGCGAAGAAGCGGCATCATCACGACGATGATCACGACCACGATCACGACCATTGGCGGCGTGGCGACCGGATTTCCGGCGATTACGTCCTGATCCCGCGCGACGAATGGGAGCGCCTGGCCCTGCGCGACTATCGCGACGGCAGCACCTACCTGCGTGCCGACAACCAGATCCTGCGCGTGATGCGTGACACGCTGGTGGTGCTGGAAGCGGTCCGTATCCTCGACCGCATCCTGGACTGATCCCGGCGTGAGGGCGGGCGAACGACCCGCCTTACTCCGCCGCGATCTTGCGGGATTTGAGCAGGTCTTTCAGATAGCGCCCGGTATGGCTGGCCTCGATCTTGACCACATCTTCGGGGGTGCCGGTCGCCACGATCTCGCCGCCGCCATCGCCGCCTTCGGGGCCGATGTCGATCACCCAGTCGGCGGTCTTCACCACGTCGAGGTTGTGTTCGATCACCACGACCGTATTGCCCTGTTCCACAAGGGAATGAAGCACTTCCAGGAGTTTCCTCACATCTTCGAAATGCAGGCCGGTGGTCGGTTCGTCGAGGATATACAATGTCCGCCCCGTCGCCCGCCGAGACAGTTCCTTCGACAGCTTCACCCGCTGCGCCTCGCCACCTGACAGCGTGGTCGCCTGCTGGCCGACCTTGATGTAACCAAGGCCCACCTCGCACAAAGCATCCATCTTTTCACGGATCGCCGGGACCGCCTGGAAAAACTCGCGGGCATCTTCGCATGTCATCTCAAGAACGTCGGCTATGCTCTTGTTCTTGAACTTTACTTCCAGAGTTTCGCGGTTGTAGCGATGGCCCTTGCAAGTCTCGCAGGTGACATAGACATCGGGCAGGAAGTTCATCTCGATCTTCAGCAGGCCATCGCCCTGGCAGGCCTCGCAGCGCCCGCCCTTGACGTTGAAGCTGAACCGGCCGGGCTGGTAGCCCCGCGCCTTCGATTCCGGCAGCCCGGCGAACCAGTCACGGATCGGGGTGAATGCGCCGGTATAGGTCGCCGGGTTCGACCGGGGGGTGCGGCCAATGGCGCGCTGGTCGATGTCGATCACTTTGTCCAGATGCTCGAACCCCTTGATCGTCTCACAAGGTGCCGGCGTCTCATGCGCGCCGTTCAGGCGCATGGCCGCGGTTTTGTACAGCGTCTCGATGGTCAGGGACGACTTGCCCCCGCCCGACACCCCGGTCACACAGACGAACTTGCCCAGCGGGAAGTCGGCCGTCACGGATTTCAGGTTGTTCCCGGTCGCTCCGACGACGGTCAGCTTCTTGCCGTTGCCCTTGCGCCTGGTCTTCGGCACCGCGATCTCGCGTGTGCCGGACAGATACTGCCCGGTCAGGCTGGCCGGGTCCGCCGCCACCTGTTCCGGCGTGCCGTGGCTGACCACCATCCCGCCATGCACCCCGGCCCCCGGCCCCATGTCGAAGACATAATCCGCCTCGCGGATCGCATCCTCATCATGTTCGACCACCAGCACCGTATTGCCCGCATCGCGCAGGTTCTTCAGCGTGATGAGCAGGCGGTCATTATCGCGCTGGTGCAACCCGATGGAGGGTTCGTCCAGCACATAAAGCACGCCGGTCAGCCCAGACCCGATCTGGCTGGCCAGCCGGATGCGCTGCGATTCCCCGCCCGACAGCGTCCCCGCCGCCCGGCTCATCGTCAGGTAGTTCAACCCGACATTCACCAGGAATCCAAGGCGTTCCCGGATTTCCTTCAGGATCGCGCGGGCGATCTCATTCTGCTGCTTGGTCAGCGTCGCCGCCACGCCTTCGACCCAGGCAAAGCTCTCGGTGATCGACATCCGCACCACCTGGCCGATGTGCAACCCGGCGATCTTCACCGCCAGCGCCTCGGGTTTCAGGCGATAGCCGCCACAGGCCCCGCAGGCGCGGTTCGACTGATAGCGCTCCATCTCTTCGCGGCTCCAGGCAGAATCCGTCTCGCGGTAGCGGCGTTCCATGTTGGGGATGATCCCCTCATAGACCCGCTTGACCTGATAGACCCGGCCGCCCTCGTCGTAGCGGAACTCGATCTCCTCGCCCTTGGACCCGCGCAGGAACAGCTCCTGCACGCTGTCGGACAGGTCCTTCCACTTGGCCTTCAGGTTGAAACCATAATGCTTGGACAGCGCCTCCATCGTCTGAGTCAGGTAAGGCGATTTCGACTTCGCCCAGGGCGCGATGGCCCCTTGCAGCAGCGTCAGGTTCTGGTCGGGCACGACAAGGCGTTCGTCGAAGAACAACTCCATCCCCAGCCCGTCGCAGACCGGGCAGGCCCCGAACGGGGCGTTGAAGCTGAACAGGCGGGGTTCGATCTCGGCGATGGTGAAACCACTGACCGGGCAGGCGAATTTCTCGGAATAGGTGATGCGCTGCGGCTCCTCGCCTTCCTTGGCATCGGCCAATTCGATCACCGCAATCCCGTCCGCCAGGTTCAGCGCGGTGCGGAAGCTGTCGGCGAGGCGCGTCTCGATCCCCTCGCGCACCACGATCCGGTCCACCACCACGTCGATGTTGTGGCGGAACTTCTTGTCCAGGGTGGGCGGCTCCTCCAGCTCGTAGAAGGCGCCGTTGACCTTCACTCGCTGGAAGCCCTGCTTGCGCAGATCCAGGAATTCCTTCTTGTACTCGCCCTTGCGGTCCCGGACGATGGGGGCCAGCAGATAGGCCCGCGTCCCCTCCTCCATCGCCATCACGGCGTCGACCATGTCCTGCACCTGCATCGCGGTGATCGGCAGGCCGGTGGCCGGGGAAAAGGGCGTGCCGACGCGGGCGAACAGCAGGCGGAGGTAATCATAAATCTCCGTCACCGTGCCGACGGTGGACCGGGGGTTCTTCGACGTGGTCTTCTGCTCGATGGAGATCGCGGGCGAGAGGCCGGAAATGTGGTCCACATCCGGCTTGCCCATCATGTCGAGGAACTGCCGGGCATAGGCCGACAGCGACTCGACATAGCGCCTTTGCCCTTCGGCATAGATCGTGTCGAAGGCCAGCGACGACTTGCCCGAGCCCGACAACCCGGTGATCACCACCAGCTGATCGCGCGGAATGCTGACATCCACACCTTTGAGATTGTGCTCGCGCGCGCCGCGCACTTCGATGAACTTCTGTTCGGCCATGACCTGTCCTCGGACCAGCAGCGCAAGAGATAAGTCACTTTCGCCGAGTCTCCAACCCGAAAATGTGAACGGATCATGAACGATGGGCCAGCAACCAACCTTGGCAGGTTGCGCGACCGGGCGGGTGCGCGGTGGCTCAGATCAGGCGCTGCCGCCGGGCCTTCTGCGCGGCGTGGATCGCAATCCCCGCGCAGCACAGGGTGATGGCGGCGATGGCAAGGCCCGCAGGCCCGGTGCTGACCAGAAGCGCGGCAAGTACCGGCGTGCCGGTGGTCGTCCCGAGGTTCCCCAGTTGCGCCACCGCCCCGGCAGCGGCGGCGCGGTCTTCGGGCGCGGTATTCAGCTCCGGGATCGAGGCGAAGCTGGCGCCCTGGACGATGCCGAGCGCGCCCGAGAGCAGGAACCCGCCCGCCACCATCCCGGCCCCCTGCCCCCAGAACAGCCACAGGAGCAGGAAGCCGGGGATCGCCACGGCGTAGCCGGACTGGACCAGGCGGACGGCGGACATCCGGCCCAGAAGACGGACACCGAGGGTCAGCGAGACGGCGATGGAAACGAGCGGCATCCCGGCGGCGATCAGGGCGCGGTGAGCTTCGGGGGTTTCCGGCGGGAGCAGCGTCAGGATGGCGACATACAGGAAGGTGTAGCAGCAGAACCCCATCGCCGGGGCGGCGAGGCGGGGGGAAAGGTAGATCATCGCGTGCCGGGCGATGAGGTTGCCAAGCGGCGCGTGGGTCTGGCGCGGGTCGGGCGGCAGGGTCAGGAAAAGGATCGCGGCGAGGGTGACCATATAGGTGGCATGGCCGAGGAAGAGGGTGGTCGGGGTCAGATGCGGGCCGATCAGGGCGAGGATGGTATAGGTCACGCCGAAGAACGAGGACCAGAGGGTCATGGCGAGGGGACGTCGGTCTTCCGGGGCGAGGGCGGCGATCATCGTGGGACCGACGACGACGATGGACAGGTGGCTCGCCCCCTCGATGATGCGGGTGGCGAGCATCAGGGGGTAGGCGGGCATCAGGCTTTGCATGGCCGACATCGCGGCCCCGGCGGCGAGGGCGGCGACGATGGCGCGGCGGGGGCCGATGCGGGCGACGAGGAGTCCGGCGGTGGTGCCGAAGATCAGGCCGACCATGCCGACGATGGAGACGACCAACCCCAGCGCAACTTCACCATTACCGCCATAGGCATTGCGCAGGTCTTCGTAGAGGATGGAAATCTTGCCGAACTGTGCCGCGGCGCCAAGGCCCGCACACCACAAAATCAGGACAAGTGCCATTGGAGGAAGCTTGCGCATGGACCGTTGGTATCCCTCAGTTCAAGCCGATTCCAGTGCGATTCAACCGGGATCTGTCACGTTCGTTGATCATCGCCGCAGGCACAACAATTCGTCAAACTCATGCCACATTGGTCGTCAATTCGATCTGTGACATGCCAGCTAAGGAACCGGTCGCACATAGTGACCGTCCATACAGGAATTGCGGTTGATGGAGATCTTCGACGCACTCAACGACTTCATTCGCACGCTGCGCGAGCCGGCGTTCTACCTGATTTGCACAGTCTTTTCGGTGGTCCTTTACGTCGTCTTCCAGAAGAAGGACGAACTCGGTCGCAATGCGATCCAGAACACTGCCGCGACGTTCATCGTGCATGTCATCAACATGACGGCAAGCCTGTTTTTCCACGCCGAGATCAATGCGATTGCCCAGCGGACCTACCAGTCGCTGAATATCCCGACGCTTCCGGTCAATTTCTGGTCCGGCTCTGCGGTCTGGATCGGCTTCCTTCTCGTGATCCTGGGACGCGACTTCTGCGACTACTTCCTGCATCGCGTGATGCATACCCGCTGGGGCTGGCCTGCCCATGCGGCGCACCACACCGACACCCATGTAAACGGCTTCACCACATTCCGGGTTCATTTCCTGGAAACCACGGCGATGCAGATCACCTATCTTTTCCTGCTGACCTGGATGCAGCTGCCGCAACTTATCCCGATCCTGGCCCTTTTGCGCCTGATGCATAACTTCTACGTCCATCTCGATCTTGACTGGACGCATGGCCGCTTCAAGTACCTGATTGCCTCTCCTGCCTTCCACCGCTGGCACCATGCCGATGTGCCAGAAGCCCAGGGTAAGAACCTGGCCACCATGGTGCCACTTTTTGACGTGGTGTTCGGTACCTACTACGATCCGGGTCCCTGCCGTGCGCCGATGGGCGCGCGCGCCTCGGGTCTCAGCGACACGAACCCGATCCTGATCTGGATCTATCCATTCCAGCAATGGGCGCGACTGTTGCGAAGTGTCGCGAAAAGGATCGCTCGCAGGCTGGACGCGCGTCGGTCCGCCAGCCAACAGGCGCTTCCGCCTGGCGAGTAGCACATCTCAGCCCTTCTGCGCCATTGCATAGGAGACCACCGGAAAATCCGGGTCGTTGGTCAGGTCGTCACCGTCATGCAACGCCGGGGGCCACGGGGTTTCCAGATTCCGCGCCGCAGCATGGCGATTGCCCCATTGATAGCTTTGCACCCGGTCCGTCTCGAACCCGCCTTCCACCAGCAGGTTCTTCAGCCCCCGCGCCGTCCAGCGGGAACAGTCCACCGGGGCGCCGTGGAACGGGGCGAGAAAGGGCACCGCGAGCCAGAACCAGCCGCCTGGGCGCAGCATCCGAAAGATGTTGCGGGTGGCGGCATAGGGGCGGTCGACATGCTCCCAGACCTGGTTGGCCAGGATCAGGTCGAAGCGGACGACCTTGCCCGCCTCGTCCAGCATCGGCCCCTTGCAGGGGTCGAATTTCCAGCGGTTTGCGAAACGATAATTGCGAAATGGGAAGGATTGGCCCCATTTCCCTGACAGTTCCAGGACATCCAGACCTTCGGGGCCGAGACTGTTGATCCAGTCCCGGCTTTCCTTCTGCATCACGACGCGGTTCAGCGACCGCATCAGATGTGGAGCGCGCGTCCGTAGGCGTCGAGCACGGCTTCATGCATCATTTCCGACAGGGTCGGGTGCGGGAAGACGGTGTTCATCAGGTCTTCTTCCGTGGTCTCCAGCGCGCGGCCGACGACATAGCCCTGGATCAACTCGGTCACTTCCGCGCCGATCATGTGGGCGCCCAGAAGTTCGCCGGTCTTCGCGTCGAAAATGGTTTTCACCAGGCCTTCGGATTCCCCCAGCGCGATGGCCTTGCCATTGCCGATGAAGGGGAAACGACCGACCTTGATCTGGAAACCCGCTTCTTTCGCCTTGGCCTCGGTCAGGCCCACGCTGGCGATCTGCGGGTGGCAATAGGTGCAGCCGGCGATGGAATTCGGCTTGATCGGATGCGGGTGCTTGCCCGCGATCAGCTCGGCCACCATGACACCTTCATGGCTGGCCTTGTGCGCCAGCCAGGGCGCCCCGGCGATGTCGCCGATGGCGTAAAGCCCCTCGACGCCGGTGCGGCAGAATTCATCCGTGACCACATGGGTCCGGTCGATCTTCACGCCCAAAGCTTCCAGCCCCAGGTTTTCGACGTTGCCGACGATGCCCACGGCAGAAATCACCGTGTCGAAGTCCTGCGTGGTGATCTTGCCGTCCTGTTCGATATGGGCGGTGACGCCCTGCCCCGGCTTGCGGTCGAGCTTCTTGACCGCCGCCTTTTCCAGGATCTTCATCCCCTGCTTGACGAAAGCCTTTTTCGCAAAAGCTGAAATCTCGGCATCTTCCACCGGCAGGATGCGGTCCATCACCTCGACCACGGTGGTCTCGGCGCCCAGGGTGTTGAAGAAGCTGGCAAATTCGATGCCGATGGCACCGGACCCGATCACCAGAAGCTTCTTCGGCATCCGGGTCGCGACCAGGGCGTGCTTGTAGGACCAGACCAGATCGCCGTCGGCTTCCAGCCCCGGCAGTTCGCGGGCGCGGGCGCCGGTGGCGAGGATGATCGACTTCGCGGTCAGGTCCTCGGTGCCCTTGTCGGTCTTGACGCTGACCGTCCCCTGCTTCGGCAAGGTCGCGGCCCCCATGAAGACCGTGACCTTGTTCTTCTTCATCAGGTGGCCGATGCCGCCAGACAGCTGTTTGGCGACACCACGAGAGCGGGCGACGACGGCAGGCAGGTCATAGCTGATGCCCGTTGCCCCAAGGCCGAATTCCTTGGCGCGGTGCATCAGGTGGAAGACCTCGGCGGACCGCAGCAAGGCCTTGGTCGGGATGCAGCCCCAGTTCAGGCAGATGCCGCCCAGATGTTCGCGTTCGACGATGGCGACCTTGAGGCCAAGCTGGCTGGCGCGGATGGCGGCAACATAGCCCCCCGGTCCGGCACCGATCACGATTAGGTCGAAGCTTTGGGCAGCCATCTTTCCCTCCTCAAGAAAAAGTAGTTTGCCATTAAACTATCACAAAAACCCAAGCAACATTGGTGTTGCCGTAGGCCTATGCGCCGGATGCATGGCTTTTGAGCCGGTTGACCACAGCCATATAGCCGCCTTCGTCCAGATAGGCCTGTTCTTCGGGGCTGGAGATACGGCCCAGCGCCGCGTTGCGGGTGGGAAAGCGGCCATAGCGGCGGATCACCTCTTGATGGGCACGGGCATGCAGCGCCATCTCGGTATCCGAGGGCAGACGCTCGGACAGATAGGTCACGGCCAGGGCCTGATCGTCCGCATCCTCGGAATGTTCGAAGGGCATGTAGAAGAACTGCCGTTCGGGTTCCGGGGCCGCCATGTCCCAGCCCATGTCGACCGCCTTGCGGGCTGCAGCGCGGGCCAGCGGGTCGGTTGCAAAGGCCAGCGCGGTGTCGCGGTGGATGTTGCGCGGAATCTGGTCGGTCAGGATCAGATAGGCCAGCGTGCCGACCGTGCCGTCGACCCAGTGATCAAGCCCGCCGTCCCGCGCCGCCTGCCAGAGATCGCCAAAGCGGTCGCGGCAGAGGTTGTCGATCTCCTCTCCGCCCTGATACCAGCCTTTCGGTCCGATCTCGTGCAGCCAGAATTCCAGAATCTCGATCGGATCCGACATCGGCGCCTCCCTGTTCCGGGGAAGCCTTGCAGGGAAAGGCCCGCGCTGCAACCGCTGATCTCAGGCGGCGGGAATGTCCTCCTTGACCGCCTCATCCAGCACCGCCTCGACCGCAAGGGGCGAGGTGCCGGGGGTGACGCCCCGGAACGCGCCCGAGACGGCGGGGGTCGCGCGGCGGGTCATCCGGTAGACGGCATAGCTTGCCAGAGCAATGTAAAGCACGCCGATGAAGACGAAAAAGCCCGAAGGACCGACCTGTTCCATCATCCAGCCGGTCGCGGTGGGCCCGAAGACCGCGCCAAAGCCGTTGAGGAAGATGAGCCCGGCCGAGGCCCCCGCCATCTGCTCGCGCGGGAGGAAGTCATTGGTGTAGGCGATGAGGAGGGCATAGATCGGATTGGTGATGCCGCCCAGGATCATGGCGACGCCGACAAGGGCCGGAAACGGCAAGGGGGCGAGTGCCGCGATCAGCATGACCAGGGCGGCGACAGCGGACAGCCCCATGATCAGCTTGCGGCGGTCCATCCGGTCCGAGGCCCAGCCGATGGGATATTGCAGGAAAAGGCCGCCGACATAGATCGCGCCGACGAAGAGGGAGATCTGCGGCAGCGTGAGCCCGCTTTGCGCGCCCCAGACCGAGGCCATGCCGAACATGGCGGAGAAGATCCCTCCGGTCAGCAGCATCCCGACGCAGCCAAGGGGCGAGATGGTGAAGAGGCGGCGGAAGGAAAGGCGGCGGGTGCTGCCGAATTCGGGCGCGGGGGTGGGGGCAAGGAGGATCGGCATGAAGGCGAGCGAGACCAGCACCGAGGGCAGGATGAACAGCGCGAATCCGCTGGGATCGGGGAGGTTCAGCAGGACCTGGGAGGCGATGATGCCGATCATCTGCACGATCATGTAGGCCGACAGCGCCTGACCGCGGGTTTCGTTCGAGGCGGTGTTGTTGATCCAGCTTTCGGCGGTGATGTAGATGCCGGAAAAGCAGAAGCCCGCGAAGACCCGAAGCAGGGTCCAGATCAGCCAGTCGGGGTAGACCGGGTAGATCACCAGAATCGCCGAGATCAGCGAGCCGAGGGCCGCGAAGACCCGGACATGGCCGACCTGGCGGATCATCTTCGGCGCGGCCCAGGAGCCGAAGAGAAACCCCAGGAAATAGGCGGCCATGATGTAGGAGAGCTGGTAGGTGGTGAAGCCCTCAAGGTTGCCCCGGATGCCCAGAAGCGTGCCCTGGATGCCGTTGCCGACCATCAGGAGCATGACGCCCATCAGCAGTGGCCAGGAATGCGTGAGGACCTTCAGCATCGGGGGCTTTCTCGTCAGAGCGGCAGGTTGAACCGTGGCGCCAGCCACAAGAGCAGGAAATAGAGCGCAATCGTCACCACGCAGCCGAGGCCAAGCGACATCCAGAAGCCAAATCCGCCACGCATGAGCCAGGGGACCAGCAGGAACATCGGCAGGGACGGCAGCACATACCAGAAGGTTGCCTCAAGATGACTGCCGATACGGGATGTATCCCCCGTGTCGCGCCAGAGCCAGATCACGCCCAGGATCGACACCAGCGGCAGCGAGGCAACCAGCGCCGCCACGCCGGGACTGCGGCGGGCGATTTCCGAGATCGCGGCGATCAGGAAGCCGGAGATCACGGCTTTCAGGACAAGATAGCTCATGTCGCCCCCTCGGGGATCAGAAGCGAACTGTCGCCGTAGGAGAAGAAGCGGTAGCCCTCGGCGATGGCATGGTCGTAGATCCGGCGGATGCGGGCCTCGCCCATCAGGGCGGCGACCAGCATCACCAGCGTCGACTTCGGCAGGTGGAAGTTGGTCATCAGCGCATCGGTCACGCGGAAGCGGTAGCCGGGATAGATGAAGATCGCCGTCTCGCCCTCCCAGGGGTGGAGCGTGCCCGCTTCGTCCGCCGCACTTTCGATCAGCCGCAGCGCGGTGGTGCCGACGGGGATCACCCGGCCCCCTGCCCGTTTCGTCGCGTTGATCTCCTCCGCCGCAGCCGCCGTGACCCGGCCCCATTCGGCGTGCATCTTGTGGGTGGTCACATCCTCCACCTTCACCGGCAGGAAGGTGCCCGCGCCGACGTGGAGGGTGACTTCGGTGAACGCCACCCCCATGGCGGCCAGAGCGCGGAGAAGGTCTTCGTCGAAATGCAAGGAGGCCGTGGGGGCGGCCACCGCGCCGGAGTGGCGGGCAAAGACGGTCTGGTAATCGGTGCGGTCCTGATCATCGGCGGCCCGCTTCGCCGCGATATAGGGCGGCAAGGGCATCACCCCGGCTTCGGCCAGTGCGGCATCGAAATCCGCGCCGGTCAGGTCGAAGGCAAGCACAAGGTCGGTTTCCGACTTTTCGGCCACGGTGGCGGAGAGGCGGTCGGAGAAGCGGATCACCTCGCCCGGCTGCACCTTGCGCAGGGGCTTGGCCAAGGCACGCCAGCCGGTCGGGCGGGGTTCCAGAAGCGTGACCTCGATCTTCGCCAGTGCGTCGCCGCGCTGGCGCGTGCCGAACAGACGGGCAGGCAGGACCTTGGTGTTGTTCAGGACCAGCCGGTCGCCGGGGCGCAGGATGTCCAGCAGGTCAAGGACCCGACGGTCGCTGATCGCATCGCCCTCGGCCAGCAAGAGCCGGGCCGAAGGGCGGGGCTTCGCGGGCCGGGTGGCGATCAGGTCCTCGGGCAGGTCGAAATCGAAATCGGACAGCTTCATCCGCCGCCCCCTTCGGCATCCTTCAGGTTCGGCGGACGCTG
>Ga0073904_10003433_pt1 | contig 11935 bp, 7 predicted proteins | sample KloWWTrecipitate_FD_66668 | JGI IMG/M metagenome (GOLD analysis project Ga0073904, IMG submission 66668) | Active sludge microbial communities from Klosterneuburg, Austria, studying microevolution and ecology of nitrifiers - Klosterneuburg... | ecosystem: Engineered > WWTP > Aerobic digester >...
ATTTGTTTGAGAAGTTCAGGGATACGGAATCCCCCATTTTTGAAACCGGTGAGGAGCTTTTCCATCTCGTCTTCTCCGAAGGCGCGGACAGGTTGTTTGACAAAGTGATGGAATAATTGTTCGATGAAGGTGCGATGGGCAGAGGGAGTGTTGGCGGCGAATTTCGCGACATCACGAGCTCCGGTGAGGTGGATCGTCGTTCCCTCTTCGGTTTTGAAATCGCTCGTCGGGTTGACCGTTTTGTCCCGGTCTTTCGTGCGCCAGCGACCGGTGCCGTCGTAGTTTTCCAGACTGAATCCGAGAGGGTTGATCGTGACGTGGCAGCCCATGCAGGCTTGCGATCGAGTCATTTCGGTGACTTTTTCCCGCATTGTGAGAGAGGGGTCAAACTTCGCGTCGGTGAAAACATTGGCCATGGGCGGAGACTTCAGAGGCATCCCGACGATGTTCCGGGTGAGAAAGACCCCACGATGAATCGGTGAGGTGTTGTTGTGGTAGGCGAGGGAGGAGAGTAGAAAAGGATGGGTCACGATGCCGGAGCGTTGTTTTGGATCGAGTTTCACTTGCTGAAAATCGCCTTTTACGTCGCATCCGTAGAACTTGCCAAGACGTTCGTTGAGGTAAAGATAGTCGGCGAGCATGAGTTGCTGGTATCCGGCGTCTTTCCCCCAGACTGCATTTTCGAGGAAGAGATTCAGGGAAGTGCGGAGATCAGCGATGACCGCCTCGTCAAATCCCGGATAGACTTCTTTGTCCTTGGTAAGTTCGTCGGCGCGTTCGAGTTCGAGCCAGTGGTGGAAAAATCCCCGCATTTTCGCGCGGGTGCGCCAGTTCCAGACCATTTCGTTGACGAGGCCATCTAGTCTCTCTGGTTTATCGAGTTCCCCTTTTTGCACGAGATCAAAGAGGCGTTGATTGGGGATCGAGTCCCACAGGGTGAGCGAGATATGAGAGGCGAGATCCCATTTGTCGGGTTTTGTGGTGCGTGTCAGTCCTGGGTAGAGAAACTGCGGGGAAGCGAGCGTAAGTAGCACGATGCGTTTGATGGCTTGCTCCGGCGTGGCGTTCCCCGCAAAATGCATTTCGATAAATTGCTTTTTCTCGCCTTCTTGGAGCGGGCGTCGAAAAGCTCGCTCGACGAAATGTCCGGCAAATTCCCGGATTTTCTGATTCCGCTCGGGTTTATCGGGTTTTGTTTTCGCGAGTTCGTCGAGATGCTCCACCACATATCCCGCCGCATCGATTGCCCCAGCGGTGGCCGCATCGAACCAGGCTTTGGAAATTGCGGTCCCTCGTTCATATCCGACACTGCGATCATCTGCAGGGAAGGGCGTATCGACCAGGAAGGTTTCCTGATTCCAGATGGGGGCGAGATTTCGTTTCGGGATCGTCTCGAGTACCCCATGAGGTGTTTTCCAAAGGAGTTCAATGGAGGCGGATTTTTCTTTGTAGGTGAAAAATTCGAGACGGAGTGGGTAGGGTCGCCCGCCGATGAGAAAGAGGCTGCCTGTTTCGTCCCGAACCGTATTGTCGGGAGCAACCCAGGCATCGATCAATTTCCCGCGCGATTCTTCCCCGTGATTGTTCTCGTTTACCCAGAGGGTAGCACCGTTCCGAGTGCGAATGACGAATTCGTAGACCCCGGTTTCTGGCGGCAAGATGGTACCTTCCCAGCGGATCGAGAAATTTTCCGCAGTGAATTCCTTCGCTTCTGTGTGTTTCGGAACCCCCTCGCCGTAGTCGAAACGGATCGCATCGTCGATTCGTTCGTAGCGATCGGGTTTCTTCTGATCGCGGAACTCCTTGCGTTCGTTAAAGGAACGATCCCCGAAGTAGGAACCCTTGATGCCGTGATCTTCGCCTACATTGACCTCTCCACGAAAAGCGAGAAGAAGGTCGGCGATAGAATTGCGATACTGAGGGACCGTGAGGCGGGACAAGTCGATCCGGGCGGGGGTATTGCGAGCGCGCGCTTCGACGGAGTAAAAGGCATCGTAAACGTAGGCGGCGACAGCCTTTGCCTCCTCGCCGACGCAGAGGTGTTCTTCATCCTCGGGCATCGTTCTCTCAATGCGACCGGCAAGATCCTCCAGAGTGCGGCTGCCCTGGAGGGGGTCGTCGGCTTTGTCTTTGACGCCTTCGCCGCGTTCCCCGTGGCAATCAACACAGAGCTTTGTGTAAATGGTTCTTCCGGGATGATTTTTCAGAGCGACGGGTTCTCCCTGCATTTCCGAGTGACCGAAAAGGAGACCAAAAAGAAGGAGGATGAAGGGCGAGATCCGCATGAATATCCGTATGGATGGTTCAATCTAGTCGCGTACCGCAACCGAGTCACGGTACGCATAATCGGTTCGTGAGGTACTCGATCGATCTTCAGAATCGCAGGTACGGAGAAGATCTGGGCTGCGAGACGGCTTTGACGCGGTGAACATGTTAGACGAAGCTCGGCAATGCCTGGACTTGTCATCAAACCCCGCTCGCGAATTTATCACGGCCACGACTGGATTTATTCCAGTGAGGTTCAGAAAATTTTCGGCGATCCGAAACCAGGGGATGTCATCACGCTCAAGGACTTTCGGGACCGACCGCTGGGATCGGCGATCTACAATCCGGCGTCGCAAATCGTGGCACGTCGAATTTCACGACGGAAACAGGATCTGGATGCCGACTTTTTTGACCGTCGAATTCGCCGTGCCCTCGGTGTGCGGGAGGCGATGGGCTTCGCGGAACCGATCTACCGTCTTGTTTGGAGTGAGGCAGATGGATTGCCTGGAGTGGTCGTAGATCGCTACGGGGACTGTTTCACCCTGCAAACGTTGACGCTCGCGATGGATCAGCGGAAAGAGATGATCGTTTCGGCATTGTGCGGCATTTTCGGAGATATCACGATCATCGAGCGGAATGATTCTTCGATTCGGAAGGCGGAGGAACTGGAACCCGTCGTCGGTGTCCTCGCAGGCACTTGGAACGGGCCAATTGCAATCACGGTGAACGGGTTGCATCAGGAGGTTGATCTCTTGGAGGGGCAAAAAACCGGTATTTATCTCGATCAGCTCGACAACTACGCGGCGGTGGCCTCCTATGCAGAGGGCAAATCTGTCCTCGACTGCTTCTGCAATCAGGGAGGTTTTGCTCTTCATGCGGCAAAGGCTGGGGCAGCCTCGGTCCTTGCGATTGACATCAGCGAAGGCGCGGTCGCGGCCACGTTGGAAAATGCGGCTCGCAACGAACTCACGGTCGACGCGCAGGTAGCAAACGTATTTGATTTCCTGAAAGAAGCGGAAACGGCGGAGCGGAAATTCGATCTCATTATTCTTGATCCGCCCTCTTTCACCAAAAGCAGGAAGGCTGTCAGCGGTGCGATGCGCGGGTACAAGGAGATTCATCTTCGCGCCCTGAAATTGCTGAATTTTGACGGGATCCTGTCGACCTACTGCTGCAGTCACCATGTGAGCGAGCAGGAGTTCTTTGATGTGATCGTCGATGCCTCGGTCGATGCGAGGCGGAATCTCCGGCTCCTCGCGACCCATTCGCAGAGGCGGGATCATCCCGTGCTCTTGACGCTCCCTGAGACCAAGTATCTCAAGGGATTCACTGTCCAGAGCGTCGCGGGATTCTGAAGCCCTGAGTCAAGGGGGGGACTTGTGCCCTGCTCCTTCGGGGGCGTACCGTTTTGACTCATTGTTCGAGCCGAAATTCTCGTTTTGTGGTTGGCGTAGGGGGAATGCTGGGTATGTTCCTCGGATGAAAATCGTAAGGGCCTTGCCCCTCCTTCTCCTGTGCCTCATTCTTGCTTCGTGCGACTCCTCCGAAAGTGGTGGTGAAAGTCTTGTCTCTGATGTCACGAACGAAGTCCCCAAGGAAGCGGACGGACCGATCGTCGTAGACGGATCAAAGGCCGCCGAAGTCCTCGCGAGCGATCCCAGTGTCACCGTGCTCGACATTCGGACTCCTCAGGAGTTTGCCGCTGGCCACCTCGCAGATGCCGTCAATATCGACTTCAACGCGCCCGATTTTGAGGCAAAGCTAGCCGCACTCGACGTTACAAAACCCTACCTCGTGCATTGCGCTGGCGGGGTCCGGAGCGGAAAAGCCCTTCCGATCTTTGAAAAACTGCACTTCACTCGGCTGTACCACCTGATCTCCGGATTCGACGGCTGGGTCGCGGACGGGCAACCGGTCGAGAAGTAGCGTTCGGTTCTTTCCATTCAGCTTTGCGGAAGCGGCTGAATGAGGACAAAGGGTGAAACCACGAGCGCGAGGAAGATCGTACCGCTCTCTGCCCAGTATTCGGCGTGAGGTGCGGATGGCGTGACCAGATCCCCGGTCCGTCTCCACGCGGCAACGCGGGCGGCATCATCGGCGGTGAAAGCGTGCCCTACCTCCGTGAGGGCGAGAGAAGGATCGACGTAGAGCAGTGCTCCGGTTTCAAAATGAGGTTTGAGGTAACTCCAGTCAATCGTGCCCGTGTATTTTTCGAGTTTCTCCAGCATAGAAGCGGTGTCGTCGCCCAGCAATCCATAGCGGAGCGAGTCGTCGGATCGTTGGCCGTCGGGTGAAGTGCTCATATCACCCCGAATAGAAGGACCGATCCCGGATCGTGCAATGAGTTTCTCCTAATTCAACACTGTGGCGAGTGAAGCTTTTCCAGTGTCCTGTGCGTTTGCTTGCGTTTTTTTGCGAGAGGCGGGAATGTGGAGGATAATGGGTGACGCGGAAACAATGGGACAGCAGGAGTTCGACGTAGAGTCGATTCTCGATGTCCTCTTGAAACCGACGCCTGATCGCATCTCGGAGATCGCAAGAATCGCGCACCCCGGGGACGTCGCGATGGCCTTTGAGCGACTGGATGAGACGGAGCGGGAGAATGTGCTCGTCGGCCTTCCTTCGGAAGTGCTGACTGCCTGGGTCGATTATCTGCCGGCGGCTGATGTCGAAAGGCGGCTCAATACCTTATCAATCAAAGAACAGAGGGAGGTGCTCGACGCTCTCTCGGATGATGATTTGGTCGATTTCCTACAAGAAATTGAAGAAGAGGAGCGCCCCCAGTACATTGAACTGCTCGGAGCGGAAAAACGCCTCATCTCCGAGGATTTGATGCGATACCCGGAGAGGACTGCGGGGGGACGGATGACAGTTGCGATGGCGACGATCCGGGAGAATCTCACGGTAAAGGATGCACTCCAAGCGCTGAAGGCGATCCGGGACGAGGCGGAACTTCTCAGTCGGATCTACGTGCTTGATGAAAATCGACGCATTCTAGGGAAAGTGCGTCTCCGCGATCTCGCATTTTCCACGTGGGACACCCCGATCCGGGATTTGATGGATACGGATCAAAGTTCGATCAATGTCCATGCCGATCAGGAGGAAGCAGCCCAGATGATCGCGCGTTACGATCTCATGGCACTCCCTGTGGTCGATGATGGTGGTAGGCTCCTCGGAGTCATTACTCACGACGACGCGCTCCAAATTCTCGAAGAGGAATCCACCGAAGACATGGAGCGTAGTTCGGGGATTGGAGGCCAGGGCGATCTGGCTTATCTCCAGACGCAGCCTTTTACTCATTTTAAAAGACGCTCAGGTTGGATTCTCGCCCTCGCTTTTATGGCGCTTTCGTCGGGATTTGTGATCCATTCGTTCCAAGATGTATTTACGGCCCACTACATCTTGGCTCTCTATCTGCCCATGGTCGTAGCAGCCGGGGGGAATACCGGCGCACAATCGGCCACCATGGTGGTTCGAGCGATGTCGTTGGGAGAGGTGGGCACTCGAGAGTTCTGGCGAGTCATTTCAAAAGAAGCCCAGGTCGGGCTGATGCTCGGAACGCTCCTCGGCGTCTGCGTCTCACTACAGATCAATTTTCTCCTGCCGTCCGCCTTCGTCGAAGGGAATGGGGGAGAGTTCAAGATCGGTTTGATCGTGGGCCTATCGCTCATGGCCCAGGTTCTCACTTCCACGTTCATCGGTGCGGCTCTCCCGATTGCCGCGAAAAAGGCGAATCTCGATCCCGCTGTGGTAGCGTCTCCGGCGATCACGACTCTTGTGGACATGAGCGGATCGATCATCTATTTCACCTTGGCAGGCTGGGTATTTTCATGAATGTCTTGATTCGATCTCTCGCAATTGCTCTTTTTGCGGTATTTCTCTCCGGGTGCGTGACTTTGCCCGGGAAAAAGGGAAAGGAGAAAGAAAGCAAGCCCGCGGCGGAAAAATCCAAGCCCCCCGTGATGAAAATCCCAGTCGGGACGATTCACCATGTCGATGCTGCAGGAGGGTTTGTCCTCATCCGTTCGAGCCGACTCCTTCAGATCGAACCCGATACATTGATCACCGTTTTCGGAAATCAGGGCGAGACCACGGCCACGCTGAAAGTCAGTCCGGCGCGAAAAGGGCAATTTCTCACCGCAGATATCCTCTCGGGAACTCCCCTCGTGGGCCAGCAGACAGCGATGGATTATGCCAAACCCGTTCCGGCCGATCCGACGGGAAGTGGCCTTCCCAGTCAAGGAAGCGGGAATGATATTCAGGTGCTGGAGTGACGCCTTCCTAGTTCGTTTTCAAGGACTCAACCCTCTTAACCGGAAGGAGATACCCTCTTGGTTCTGCGTCGAAGACAATCATTTTTGGCGAAAAAACAATAGGTCTTTACAATTAATGGATTTAAATTACTGTAAAATCCATATTAATTATAATGTCGTCACCTCTTTCCCGTGTCAATCAAAGCTCGGGCGTGAATCCGGCCCCTCCGGAGAAGCGTTCGAGGCTTTCCGTGTCCGCGAGCGGTGGATCGCGGAAGCTCACGATGGCATTCCCGGCCGCGACGTTGGGGCAGATTTCCGATTTACCGGATGATAGGATTCTGCCCAATGCGCTCGATGCTGTCGCCCGTCTCCATGGCGGGTGGGGCTGTGTTGTCTTTTCGGTTGAGGATGCCGTGGCTCTGAGCCATGAATCGGCAGAGGAAAGTGCCGACGGTTCCGTCTCGTATGCCTTGAATCCTGAGTGTGTCGTTGCGGTTCCTCTTTTGCAGGAGAAATTTTTACATGCCTCCGGCGATCTCCTTGTGCAGACCTGTGAGCGAGTCGCGGCTAAGGTGATCGAGGCCAAAGTAGCATTGTCACTCCCGTCGACCTTGGCTGGCCAGACTTGCCTCGTGATGGCGGTTCCCGTACTGGAGCGCGGAAAAGTGACTTCGATCCTTTGTCGTGTGCATGATCTCAAGCAGACTGCCGAAATGGGGCCTCTGGCGGCGCTGCAATCGGTAGGTCTGCTGCATCTTGTGTCGAAAGCGAGGGGAAGTCACCGAGCGATGATCCGTCGTTTCGGAAAAGTCGCCGCTTTTGTCGAATTGCTTGCGGCCTCGGAAGGAGGAGTCGATTTTTCGGAATGTGCGAGGAACCTCGCGAACCACCTGTGCGAGGTAATGGAGTGCGATACCGTTGCACTGTCAGTGAATCGCCGCGGGTCACAGCATCTCGCTGCGGTGTCGGGAGAAGCGGGACCTTCCGAGGCGCACTCTCCAGGGCGCCGAGCTCTCCTGAGTCATCTCACCGAAGTCGTGCATCGTGGTCGGTTGTGTATTGCGAGAAGGGATGAAGGCGGGAACTCGGCCGCCTCCGGTCTGCGCCAATGGTTCGATCCGGCACTTTCCCTTTGCCTCCCGCTGATCGATGCACAGGGAAAAACCCGGGGGGCTTGGCTCTTTCTGTGGAAGGAAGAACCGGATGATTTGGTGGAAAAAGAATCTCTCCTCCGTGCGGCAACGCCTGAGGTCGCTCCGTTGCTTTCACTACTCTACCGTGCAAAACCTGGTGCTGCGATCGGCGGGATTAAGAGGCTATGGATTCGAGGGACCCTCACACAACGACATCTTGCGGTAGCGGTTGGCGTCGCAGCCTTGATCGGGCTACTCGTTCCGTTTCCCTACCCGGTAAAAGCGAAGTGCGAGCTACAGCCGGTAGTGCGGCGGGTCATTGCGTCCCCCTTTGACGGGACTCTCCGGCAATCGTTCGTGCGAGCAGGAGAAGTAGTGACAAGGGATCAGATTCTCGCAGAGATGGATGGTCGGGAGATCCGTTCTCAGCTCTCCGAAGCTCTTGCTCAGAGAGAACGAGCAACGAAAGAGTCGGATCATGCCCTCTCTCAGGGCCATATTGCGGAAGCCCGCATTTCAGCGCTGGAGGCAGAGGGGCTGGACTATCACATTGAGTTGTTGAAGTATCGTCAGGATCACCTCGAAGTGCGATCTCCGATCGATGGTCTCGTCCTACGGGGGGATCTGGAAAGGTCCGAAGGGGCACCGCTTCGCGTCGGCGACACTCTCTACGAAGTCGGCCCGCTAGATCGCCTCGTCGCCGAAGTTGCAGTGCCTGCCTCTGAAATTTCTCTTGTGGAGATCGGAGCGAAAGTAGATTTGAAATTGGAATCCCGCGTGAATCTGACCGTGGAAAGCACCATCCTCCGGATCGCTCCGAAGTCCGAATGGCTCGACGAGGCGAATGTTTTCCTCTGCGAAGCGGAAATCGAGAACCCTGAAAATCAGCTGCGGGCCGGCTTAAAGGGAAAGGCGAAAGTGGCCGGGCCGCGTCGTCCGCTGATATGGAATCTGTGCCGCGATGGATGGCTCGCGCTGCGATACCGCCTCTGGTGACGTGATCCCACCCTGTAGATGAATGCATTTCCTGACAAACCTGACTTTGCGATCCGAGAAATCGAGGTGACCTCGCCTCGACTTCGGGAGGGATTGAAGTGGACCTTCCAGGAAGTGGGCGGGGAGGGGAGTTATCTCCTCGAAGACCCGCTTTCAGGGAACTACTACCGACTCGGGCGAAAGGAATATGAATTTGTAAGGCGACTCGACGGGAACTCCTCTGTCTCTGAACTTGTCGCCTCTGCCTCTCGCGGAGACATTGCACTTTCGATCGAAGGGGCAGAAGCCGTTTCCCTTGTCCGAATGCTGATCGATGCCGGGCTGGTAACCGCCTCGGGCAGCGAACATGCCGGTCGAGTCTGGAAGGAAGTGAATCATTCGCAAGAGCCGAAACGCCTCCTTGGAAAAGTGAGTCAGGTGATCTTTCTGAAGATCCCGCTTTGCAATCCAGATCGATTTTTTGCGTACGTCGCGGAGAAGGCGGGCTGGCTCTTCGGTCCCGGTTTTGCGGCAATTTGGATTCTCGTTGTTTTCTGGAGCGGGAGTTCTCTCTATGAAGAGCGAGGGCGATTCTCACAGCAGATGGCGGGCCTCTTTGACTTCGGAAATCTCTGGATTCTAGGGGCGCTCTGGCTCGGGCTGAAGGTGTTCCATGAATGTTGGCATGGAATTGTCTGTAGGAAATATGGGGGCGTGGTGCCTGAAGCCGGCGTGACTCTCCTGCTTTTTACGACTCCGTTAGGGTATGTGAATGCCTCGTCGAGTACCGCCTTTTCTTCCAAATGGCAGCGGATCGCAGTCTCGGCAGCGGGGATCTACGGCGAATTGTTCGTAGCTGCGATCGCTGCGATCCTTTGGGCCCGCGTCGAACCCGGTGCGCTGAGCGGTGCGCTCCATCAGGTCGTTGTGCTGTCGAGCGTAACGACTCTGCTATTTAATGCGAATCCCCTCATGAAGTTCGATGGATACTACATCCTCTCGGACCTTTGCGACATTCCGAATCTCTATACAAAAGGGCACAAGGTCAGCCAGTGGGTCTTCCGACGGTGGATTCTCGGCATGAAGAAGGCAAAATTCCCTCTCGCAAAGACGGAACGTCGAGGGTTCATCTCGGTCTACGGTATTGCGGCCTCGTTTTGGAAAGTCCTCGTGACGACCGGCTTGTTGATCGGTGCGGCCTTTCTGTTCAAGGGTGCGGGTTTGATCATTGCGGTCGCCGTGGGCATCACGATGATGATCCAAAGCATTTCCGGGGCGTTCCAATATTTGAAAAAGACCGCGGCGGCGGAGGGACTACGCCCCGCTCGCCTCATTCTGCGAGTCGCTGCCATTTTGGGAATCGCTACGGCCATGCTGTATCTTATCAAAGTGACCCCGATCGCAAAAGCCCCTGCCGTAGTTCAGAATATCAGCGGAGGGAGCGTTCGTGTGGACTGTCCCGGTTTTTTGACACAAGTGTTGGTCACGAATGGCGAAACCGTGGGTGAGGGGGATCTTCTCGCCCGACTCGAAAATATCGAGGAAGTATCTCGTTTGCGTCTCCTCGAGACAGAAATCGAAAGCAGCCAAATCAAACGGGATCAGTCTATCAAGGAAGGCGGCATCGCAGCATCGCAGGCGGAATCGGAGAATTTGACCTCTCTGAGGGAGATCGCGTCCGAATTGCGCGGTTACACTGGAAGTTTAGAACTCCGTGCTTCGCGGGCGGGAATCGTGGAGTCACGGCATCTTGACCTGATATTGGGAACTTGGATCGAGCCGGGGCGGGAACTCTTTACTATTGCGGCGGTAGAGCAGAGAGAATTGCTCTTACTTGTTGCTCCTGAAGACAGGGAATCGTTTGAAGAGGGAAAAAGAGCGGCCCGTGAGGTCCAGTTTCGTCCACGCGGGAGATGGCAGACCTGGACCGCAGGGTTGCGAGAGTCTGTTCCCCGGGCTTCCCTTGAGCCGGTTCATTTTGCCCTTATCGCACCGGCAGGTGGCCCATTGCCCGTAAAACAGCGGAGTTCAAAACCGGGGGGGCATGGTTACGAGGATTCCTCCATACGCGCTGCGGAACGGTATGAGCTGGTCAAACCACGCTTTGAAATGAAGGCGAATCTCATCGCCGCTGCGAGTAATTTTCTGAAAGAGGGAGAGACTGGTGTTGCCGTGATTCGTCTCTCTGACCAGCGAAGTCTCGCAGATCTGGGACTTCGCTTCGTCAAAAGGCATCTCGACACTCTGATCGAGCAGCGGAGAGGACAATAAAATTGGTCCAGAGAAATGCCCGATAATTAAGAAAATTTAGATTCTCGCATATATTATTGGTGACATTTACTATAATTGTTGTAATTTAATCGTATTTCCATACAGCTTCGATCCTTCTACGCTTTTTTGAGAAAATCTCTCCTCTCGTAAAAATTCCATGAGTCAATCATCCAAAAATAGTCCCTCCCATGGTGACGTGCTAGAAGAGTCCACGGCACTCAAGTTCGAAGCAGTCGAGCCGCGCGTTCTATTTTCGGCAACTGCGATTGATCCGGTCGAAGTTTCTGAGGGAGCGCATCATTCTCTCCCTCAGGTTCAGGAGGAGGCACCTGCCATGCAGCAGGAGACACCCGCTGCGTCGACCTCCGGTGATTCCGAGCTCGCCCATCCGAACGAAGATGCGATTATTGAAGGACTGAACTTCCAGGCTTCGAACTTGGAGGGAACGAAGACGAATCAGGTGGTATTTGTTTCCGCAGGTTTATTTGATGCAATCTACCTCGCTGACAATCTCGATCCGGCATACGAAGTTTTTCTAATCGAACCGGGAACGGATGCGATTGAGCAGATCGCTTCTGCTCTCGAAGGTCGGACTGACATTAGTGCCATTCACCTGTTAGGGCACGGTGAAGAGGGTCGTCTTCTATTGGGAGATACAGAATTAGATGCGGAGTCGATGCAGGGCCAGCACAGAGCTTTCCTCGAAGCGATCGGATCGACTCTTTCCGATGATGCGGATATCCTCATCTATGGATGTGACTTCACCAGTGGCGAAGTCGGCACCCAGGCAGCTGCTCTACTGTCCTCAATCACTGGAGCCGATGTTGCCGCCTCGGATAATAAAACGGGAAATGCGGAACTCGGAGGAGACTGGATTCTCGAAACTCATTTTGGAGAGATCGAAGCCGAAAGCATCTCTTTGGGCTCATGGACGGGGCTGCTCGCTCCTCCCACCATTTCGGCCCCCGCATTGGAGATTATTACCCTGGAGGATCAGCCGATTACCTTCACTGGGGCTGATCTAATCACGGTAGG
>Ga0073904_10003435_pt1 | contig 11933 bp, 8 predicted proteins | sample KloWWTrecipitate_FD_66668 | JGI IMG/M metagenome (GOLD analysis project Ga0073904, IMG submission 66668) | Active sludge microbial communities from Klosterneuburg, Austria, studying microevolution and ecology of nitrifiers - Klosterneuburg... | ecosystem: Engineered > WWTP > Aerobic digester >...
AGCTCGCGGCCTTCGAGTACGCGAGCGAGTCCGTCGCGGCGCGGGCGCGAGAGGAGCTCATCGACCACATCAAGGAGCTCCGCAACGGCTTCCTCTCTCGCACCACCCCCGAGCTGAACAAGCTCGTGAAGTTCCTGGACGAGGTGCTCACGCTGTTCTTCACGCGTGAGCTGCCCGCGATGCTCGGCGAGCTGTCGTGGGAGGTGGTGAAGGAGGCGCGACTGGCCGACTCGGCGCCTCGCGAGGGCTACAAGATCCCTGCGGAGGCCTTCCCGCGCTTCCGGCAGACGTTCGAGCGCCGGTTCCTCCAGCGACTCGTCCCGTTCGCCGAGGACGAGATGCTCAAGCGCGTGCGCGAGAGCCAGGTCGGTTTCCGGGCCGAGACCATCCGGTTCGTGGCCGATCCGCTCATCTTCAGCGACGTGTGCGAGATCATCTGCGACGCCGTGTACGACAGCCTCTACAACGACGGCTTCCTCGATCTCCCGACCGACTGGCGAGCCAGGCTCCTTGCTTCCGCCTGAGAGCCTTCGCGCCTTGGTTTGAGCCGCGAGCGGGCGCTCAGCGCGACGCGGGGGCCGACGAAGCCACCGCCGCGGGGGGCGCCGCCTGGCGTTCGGCGCGGTCGCGCATGCCCTCGATGGCGGTCGCGGCGGCGTCGCGCAGCTCCTCGTCCACGACCGACTGAGGCGCGGTCATGTTGGGCAGCACGAGCAGGTCCATTCGCAAGATCGTGCGCCGCGCGTCGACCGAAGTGAGCGTGTAGATGACGTTGGAGGCCTTGAGGTTGCCGCGCACGTACGAGCCCTCGACGCGCTCCGCGCCGGGCCCGGCCGACGTGACCGGGCCGAAGCGCATGACCTGCCACAGCACGAGCATGCCGCCGAGGATGGGCACCTGCATGTACACGTCGGTCAGACCGTTCTCTTTCGCGATGATCCGCGAGCGGTTGAACTTGTCGGGCGCGAGCTCGCGGTACCGGTTGTAGGCCGTGACCTCGTGTCGCACGAGCTCGAGCGGCGCCGTGACGAGGACCTCGGCGCGCCCGTAGCGCGTGTCCTTGCCGGGCGGGACGACGTTGCTCTTCAGCGCCCTGCCGCTCGAGAACCTCGTGAGATCCGCGGTCACCGCCGCCGTTTCGGTGGCGTGCGCGGCCCGCTCCAGCGGCGAGCCCGGGGCCCAGGCCGCGCAGAAGGCGAGCGCGAGCCCGGCGACCCTCGCGATCCGGGGAGCGCGGGCGCGGGAGTGGTCAGGAGCGGGAGCGGATGTCGTCATGGGGCACCTCGTCAGGACCGCCAAGCAGAGTGCGTGCCACACAGGAACGGGCGTCGGGCGGCCTGCCGCGCCCCCTTGTTCTTGCAGGGTCGCGCGATTCGTCAAGGCCGCCGTGATCCTGAGGTCACAACGCGTGTCCACGATCGGCCACGCCCACGGCCGCACGGCGCGTGGTCGTGGCTGCGGGGTGGCGCGAGTCGGCGTGTGCCAACTTGCGCGTGGCGCGATCAGCGCCCGAAGCGCGCGCGGCCCTCGACCGCCCACCAGTCCCGGAAGCGCTGGAGCATGCGGTCGCGGTCGCGTTTGGACATCTCATCCTGGTAGCCGAACGTGTTCTTCGTGAGCTTCTGGAGCTCCTCGAGCGCTGCCGCGCGGTTTCCGGACGCGGGATGAGCGAGGGCATCGATGAGCCACTCGACCCGTTGGCGCGCCGCGTTGGCGCTGAGCCACGCGCTCCAGTGAGCGATGTGGAGGCCGAAATCCTGGCGCGTGACGAGGATGAGGCTCGAGCGCGCGGCGGCCGCCACTTCGGGCTGCGGATCGGCCAGGCACGGCACGAGGTGCTCCACGGCGCCGGCCTCGCGCAGCTCACCAAGCAGCTGAATCGCCACGACCTTGCGCACGGCGTCGTGGCGGGCGTCGGCGACGACGCGGACCAGGCGCTCTACGGTGAACGTGGGGTAGAGCTCGCCGAGGACGCGCACCGCGACGCGCGCGGCGCCGCGCACGCGCGGCTCGGGGTCGAACAGGGCGCGCACCGCCGGCTCGATGCTCTCGATGTACGGGAGCTCCGAGAGGAGGTAGGTCGCCCAGAAGCGACGATCGATGTCGCGCTCGTCTACCACCGTCAGCAGGTACGGGAGGGCCACCCGCCGCTGCCGCGCCACGAGGCGGAGGAGGTTCCCGCACTCGCTCGCGCGCGGGAGGCCGGTGGGTGGCGGCGCGGCGACGTCGACCTTGAGCGTGCCGGGGAACCTCACGAGGATGGCGGGCATCGCGTGCTGACCCGCGTGAAGCAGCTTCGTCTCGGCATCCTCGTCGCCGGCGAGCACCCGGTCGATCAGCGCGGCGTACTCGCTCCCAACGTCGACGATGACGCTCGGGAGCGCGGTCGGGAGGTCGCTCCGGCTGGGCGGCAAGCGCGCGCTTGCGGCGAAGCGCTCGCTGGGGAGGGGCGCCGGCACGGCGCTGAGCGGCGGGATGACCACCTCGGGGATGGCGTGGCTGGGGCGCGCCGGCTCGGAGAGTGAGAAGCCTCCCGGCTCGGTCGGGTGCGAGTCGCGGGTGCGCCGCATCGTGGGAGGCGGCGAGGAGTCGAGCTCGCGCGGACGGCTCGCTGGCGCGAGCGCGCCGGCATCGACCGCGGGCGCGTCGAGCATGGGGCGGGGAGAGATCGCCAGACGCTGGGCGCCGAAGGACGGCGGATCGACGAGCGTCGCGCGGTCACCCGACACTTCGGCGGAGCTCGGGTCGGCCGCCGTCTCGGGCTCGCGCTGCGTGGTGGGCGCCGGCTCCAGGGCGGCCGCCTCCTGCGCGGGCTCGGGGGCGGGAGCGAGCGTGGGGACGGGCTCCTGCGCGGTCGGGGGCTCCGGGGCGGGCTCGACCTCGGTCGCGAGGGCTGGTGTGACGCCTGGAGGCTCCTTGGGGGGCGCGGGTGGCTCGTCTGCCGGGGCGGCCACACGCTCCACCATGGGGGCTCGGGGCTCCGCGTTGCTCGCGAAGGTGGGGACCGGATTGGGCGGCGGCTTGAGCGCAAAAGGCGGGGACGACCCGGCGCCTGGGGCGCGCGACGGCGCCCCGGTGGGGGCGCCCGTGGGCCTCCCATCGCGCTTGCGGCGCACGATGAGACGCTCGAAGGCGGCGCCCGCGAGCGCCGCGAAGGACGTCACCTCCTGCACGCCCGTGGCCTCGACGTTCGTCTCGCCGTCGTCGCCCAAGAAGAGCGCGACGAGGCGGCGACGGACGACGATGGGGATGACGGCGACGGCCGATCGCCCGGTGCGCTCGAGGTCTGCGACGAGCACGGCGTCGAGCCCCGCGGGGTCGGGGACCGCGAACACCGGCAGGAGCGTGGTGCGCGCCATCGCGAGGATCGAGCTCGGCTCGAGCGGGACGCCGAGGCTCGCGACCTTGTCGCGCGAGGCGCCGTTGCCGGCGGCGTCGCGGCCCTCGGCGAGGTCGCCGTGGACGACAAAAATGGCTGAAAATTCAAAGAATTGGCGTGCGAACTCGAACACGAGATCGAGCACCGCGTCCCGGCCGTCGGCCTCGTCCATTTCCTTCTTCGCCACGGCGAAGGTGAGCGGGCCGCGTCGTCGCTGCCCTACCCGGTTGTGGGCGCGCGCTTCGCCGGCGATGAACGACGTGGGGAAGCCGGACGCGCGCACGGTGGGGGCGGGCGGGGCGGCCTCGGCGGGGGCCGGGGCCTCGGCGGGCGTAGGCGCTTCGACTGAGGCCGCCTGAGACTGCGCGGCGGCCTCGCGAGCGGGGGCCGCAGGCGGCGTCACGACGGTCGGGGCGGCGCTCGTGAGGGCGGGCTCCCCGCCAGGCGACGTCGGCGGGCCGTCGGTGCCCATGCTGGACGGGATCGGGTCGACGAAGATTTCCGGGACCGACGGGGCCAGCTCGGGGAGGCCAGCGGAGGGTTCCGCGGGCTTCTTGGTGGTCGCCTCGGGGAACTCGAGGAGAGTCGCCTTCCTCGGCCCGTCCTTGATCGGGGCGGGGACGCTCTCGCCGAGGCGCTTCAGCAAGCGCGCGTAGCGCCGCGGCAAGGTCGCGCCGTAGTCGCGCGAGATGGCCTGGTAGATCCGAAAGATCGGCGCGATTCGCACGACGAGCGAGGGAGACGACCCGCCGAGCGCGGCGACGACATCCGGCGCGAGCGGCGCGGAGCTCGCGAGCACGAGTGCGCCTCCCTCGACGCCGAGCGCGAACACGCCGTGCTCGGCGGCCTGCTCTCGCGTCATGAGGTCGCGGGCCTCGGGCGGCGCTACGGGCAGCTCGCGGAACGGCGCGGCGGGCAGCCCGCAGGACTCCGCGAGTGTGCCCGAGAGCGCTGCCTCGTCGACCGCGGTGACCTCGAGCAAGTTCGTCGCGAGATCGCCTCCGTAGAGGACCTGGCGCGCGAGCGCCTCTTCGACGTCGCGGATCGTCGCGAGCTCGCGCTGGACGAGGAGTGAACTCAAGGACGACATGGGCGGTTCACACAGAACGCACGGTGCGTCACTACGCCAGAGGTGGATAGAGCCGCCGAAAACTCGGCGAATGCAGCATCGCTTCTCGGCCCGCCGCTTGTCAATTAGCCGGCGGTCGGTCGCGAAGCGCGAAATGCGCGCGGAGCGCCGCCACGAGCCCCCCGGTCGTGTGCTCGGAGGCGGTCGCGTCGACGCGCAGTCCGATCGACTCGGCCGTCGCGGTCGTGCGCGGCCCGATGCTCACGAGCGCCGCGCGGGCCAGCGCCTCCCGCGCGCGGACCTCCCCCACGGCATCGACCAGCGCGTCGAGCAGGCTCGAGGCCGTACTGCCCGACGTGAGCGTGATGGCGTCGATGTGGCCGGCGAGCAGCTCGTCGACGAGCGCTCCCATCGCGACGGGGTGCGCGCGGCGCGTGACGTAAGCGGTGACGATGTCGACCGGGAAGTCGAGCGCCGCGAGCGCGGCGGGCAGCTCTCCCCGCGCGGTCTCGGCGCGCGGGAGCAGGACGCGCGGGCGCGCCTCGCCGAGATCGGCGAGCACGACCGGCGCGAGCGCGTCGCCAAGGAACTCGCGCGCCACTCCATCGACCACGACGCCGGCGCCCGTCAGCCCGCGCGCCGTCGCCGGGCCGACCGCGAACACCCGCGCGCGCTGCATGGCCGTCGGCGCGAGGCCTTGCGAGGCCATCGCCGCGAGCACCGCGCCCACCGCGTTCTGGCTCGTGAAGACCACCACGCCGTACTCCCCCGCGGCGAGCGCCGCCACCGCGCGCCCGAGCGGCCCAGGGTCGGGCGGCGGCTCGATCCGTACGATCGGCAGCGAGCGCGGAACGGCGCCCTCGGCGAGGAGGGCCTCCATGAGCGGCTCGGCCTGCGTCGCCGCGCGCGTGACGATCACGCAGCGTCCGCGGAGCGCGCCCGCTATTGGCTCGGGGCGCACGTCGACACGCCCGCGCCGACGACGAGCGTGCCCAGGTTCGCGACGATCGTCGTGGAGTTGTCGCTCGGTCGGTAGCGTGTGACCCGCGACGCGGGGCTGTCCGGCGCGGTGAAGAGGTAGAAGTCGCCGCCCCAGGAGGCGAACGCCCAGCCGGAGCCCTGATCGACCGTGCGCAGCTGGGTCTCGCCCACCACGCGGGCGTTCGCCTTGTCGATCTCACCGATGAACGAGCCCTCGCGTCCAGCCTTCGTGTAGAAGCCGTAGAGGCGCCCGTCGCCGGTGCCCGTGAGCTCGGCGCGGTCGATGCTGGGCGTGAACGCGCCGAGCGAGGTGAGCCTGAAGGTGGTCGTGTCGATCACGCCGAGGCCTCGGGGCGGTCCGGACTGGTTGTCCGCCGCGACGAAGAGCGACTCGGCCGGGCCGAGATCTTTCGTCGCGAAGCCCATTCCAAATGTCGAGAACCCTTGCTGATTTGGCGCGAACGTGGTCTTCGTGCAGGCGGCCGTCAGGGTGCTGATGCGGTAGAGGTTTCCGTCGTTGAACGCCACGAAGGCGACGCCGTTGCGGTCGACCGCCATGGAGAAGGGCGTGGTTCCGGCGGGCGCGGGGCACGCGATGCGGCCGATGAGGCGGAAGCTCGCGTCGGGCGGGTAGAACGAGAAGAGCTCGTTGTCGGTCGTGATGACGTAGACGAGCGTGCTCGCCGCGTCGGGGCAGTCGCTCTGGACGACGTCGGGGATGACCCTGGCGTCGAGCGGAGGGAGCGCGTCTTCGGGCACGGCTCGGTCGACGGCGGCGTCGCGCGAGGCGTCCGGGAGGGCCGACGGGTTGGGCGGAGGGAAGGGGCCACCTTCGGCGAGCTCGTCGGAGAACAGGCCCGTGCGGCTTCCGCACGCGACCGCGAGGGCCATCAACGAGGCGGCCAAGATGCCCGCCGAGAGGAGCCGAGCCGCTCGAGGGGCGTTCATGCCTTCCTCCGCTCGGTCGGGCGGGATGGACCCACCGCTCGCCGGCGGCTCGCTTGCGTGTTCATGGCGACACCTCGCCCACGGCTTGGGGCCGCCATCGACCTTGGTTCACCCCTTCGGGGCTCACGTGCAGGTTCCGCATGGCGCACACTGTTGGCGCGAAGGCCGCGCAGAGCAAGCGGAAACCGCGCGGGGCGCCCCTTCAAGACGCCGGGAGGTGAGCTCTCGGGGAGGCTACTGGCTCGGGGCGCAGGTCGACACGCCCGCGCCCACGATGGTCTCGGGGAACGTGAGCGGGGTGGTCGTCGTGCCGTCGGCGAGGCGGTACCGGGAGACGTCGGACGTCGTGCCGTCGGGCGAGTTGAACATCCAGAAGTCGCCGCCGTAGAAGGCGAACGCGAACGCGTCGTTCGAGGTGCCCACCGGGACGTCCGTGCGCGCGCGCACGGCGGCCGTCCCGGGATCGACCTCGGCGATCGAGCCGCGTGGGACCGCGGCCGTCCCGTTTGGCCAGTAGGCGAAGAGGCGGCCGTCCGCGGTGCCCGTGAGCTCGGCGCGAGGCAGCGTGGGCACGAACGGGCCGATGAGCGACAGCGCGAAGCCCGTCGTGTCGATCGCGCCGAGGCGCGAGCCTGTCGGGATGCCGAAGCCCCCGCTCGAGTCGGCCACGAAGAGCCGCTCGAGGCCTGGCACCGTGGAGTCGGCCGCGAAGCCCATCCCGAACGTGGTGAATCCCGACTGCCCTGGCCGGAAAGGCGTGGCGACGCACGCGGCGGTCTGGGTGCTGACCTGGAAGAGGTTGCCGTCGGTGAAGAGCACGTAGGCCACGCCTCGGCGGTCGACGGCCATGGAGAACGGCGTCGCGTCGCCGGCGGGGCACGCGAGCGTCCCGATGAGGCGGAAGCCCAGATCGGGCGGGTAGAAGGCGTAGAGCTCGTTGCGCGATGTCACCACGTACACGAGCGTGCCCGAGGCGTCGGGGCAGTCGGTGCGGTTCACGACGTCGGGCCTCTGCGCGGAGTCGATGGGGGGCAGGGCGTCGAGGCTGCCTCCGTCCGGGCGGGCGTCGGTCGCGCTGTCGGTCGGAGCGTCATTGCGTGCATCTTGCACTGAACCGTCGGGGACGGGAGCGGCGGCGTCTTCGGGGCCGAAGAGGCCGGTGCGGCTGCCGCACGCCGCGCTGACCAACACCAGGAAGAGGAGGCCGAGCCGAGCCCGTCGGATTCGCATCCCCTCGTTTTGGTCGAGAAGCGGGCGAGACACAACTTTCCTCACGCGGCTCGCGCGAACCTCCGCGAAAACGGCGCCCTCCGTCGCGCGCGGGCGCGCAGCGGGCGCGGCGCGGTGTATCGTGCCGGCCATGGGCTTTCCCGAGATGAGACCTCGCAGGCTCCGGCGAACTCCTGAGCTCCGCCGGCTGGTGCGCGAGACCACGCTCACCCCCGGCGATCTGATCTACCCGATGTTCTTCCATGCGGGGCTCGACGCGCCGCGGCCCATCGGCTCGATGCCGGGCGTCTCGCAGCTGCCCGTTGGGCAGGCGCGCGCGTGGGCCAAGGACCTGCTGGCGCGCGGTATCCCCGGCGTCATCCTGTTTGGTCTCCCCGAGAAGAAGGACGCGTGCGGCACGACGGGCCTCGACCCCGACGGGCCCGTGCCCCGCGTCGTACGCGAGATGAAGGACGCGGTCCCCGAGCTGCTCGTCATGACCGACGTGTGCGTCGACGAGTACACCGAGCACGGTCACTGCGGCGTGTTGAAGGACGGCCCTCGGGGCAAGGAGGTCGACAACGACGCCACCGTGGAGATCCTCGCGAAGATGGCCGTCGTCCACGCGCGCGCGGGCGCAGACATCATCGCGCCTAGCGACATGATGGACGGCCGCGTGGGCGCGATCCGCCGCGCGCTCGACGGCGAGGGCTTCGCCGACGTGTCGGTGCTGTCGTACGCCGTGAAGTACGCGAGCGCCTTCTACGGGCCGTTCCGCGACGCGGCCGACTGCGCGCCGAAGTTCGGCGATCGAGCCGGCTACCAGATGGACCCCGGCAACGCGCGCGAGGCGCTGCGCGAGGCCGCGCTCGACGAGGAGGAGGGGGCCGACATGCTCATGGTGAAGCCCGCGCTGCCGTACCTCGACGTCCTCCGAGACGTGCGCAAGGGAACCACGCTGCCCGTCGCCGCCTACAACGTCTCGGGGGAGTACTCGATGCTGCACGCCGCGGCCGAGCGCGGCATGATCGATCTCGACCGCGCGACGCTCGAGGTGCTCACCTCCATTCGCCGCGCCGGCGCCGACTTCATCCTGACCTACCATGCGCTCCGTGCCGCCGAGCTCCTCCAAAGCTGACCGCGCTGACCGCGCTGCCCCCGCACCGCGCCGCGGGCGGCTCGCGCTCGCGGCGGTCGGGTTCGCGACGACGTCGGCGTTGGCGTGCGCGCTCGCCACTGTGGCGGCCACCCCCGCGTGCCTCACGCGCGCGTGCGATCCCTCGCAGGAGCTCTACGGCCTCAAGGAGGGGGAGGGGCGCCTCCTCGACGAGGACACGTGGGAGTCGTCTCCGCTCGATGGCAACTGGCTGCCGTACCCCCACCAGCGCACGTGGGTGCTCTTCTACGGCGGCTACATGAAGGGGCGCACGCCCACCTCGGTGCAGGTGTTCCTGTCGGCCGACGAGCGCCCGAACCAGTCGGGCTCGAACTTCACGCAGGGCGGCGGCGACGTCGTGAAGATGTACAACGTCACCTCCGACAGCATGGGTCTCGTCAACGGCACGTGCGCAGACTACTTCGTGCGTGTCGTGGTGCACGCGCCCCGGGCGGTGGCCCCTGCTCCCGCGCTGGGAGACGCCGGCGGCGACGGGGCCGCTGAGGCTGGCCTCGACGCCTCGCCCGCCGAGGGAGGCAGCCCGGGGGACGCGTCCGACGCCGGCGCGGACTGAGCGCGAGCCTCACGCCCCCGGCGTAGGATCGTCGAGGCGCACGCGCGTGAGGCGGAGCGGGCGGGTGATCCCCTTGAGGCGCGCCTCGAAGGCCTCGAGCGGCGCCTCCGCGGGGAGCCACCCACGCGCGCGCGCGGCGTCGGCGAGCTCTTCTGTGAGCACGAGCTCTCCCGCGGCGGCCTCGCCCTGCAGGCGCGCCGCGAGGTTCGCGCTCTGGCCGAAGTAGTCGAGCGTGTGGTTGGCGGTCACGACGTAGCAGGCGCCCGCGTAGACGCCGATCTTGAGGGCGACGCCCGTCGCCTCGGGGCGGCTCGCGCGGAGCGTGGCGAAGCTCGCGTGCATCGCCGCCGCCGCGCGCACGGCCTGCTCTTCGCTGCCGAACGCCGCCATCACCGCGTCTCCGATGGTCTTGACGACCGCGCCGCCGTGGGCCCCCACCGCCGCGCCGAGCGCGTCGAAGTGGTCCTGGACGAGCGCGAAGGCGAGCGCGTCGCCGACCTCGCTGTACAGCGCTGTCGAGCCCGTGAGATCACTGAAGAGCAGCGCGACCCGCCCGATGCGCAGCGTGAGGCCGGGGCGCAGCACTTCGCGCGCGAACTGCCGGCGAAAGGTCGGCATCATGCTGAGGTCGTGCGCGGTCGCCGCCTCGTCGGCGAAGTCGACCCGCTCGATCTTCAGGTGGAGCTCCCCCGCGTGCGCGCTCGTCACGCGGATGGGAGCGCCCACGGCGAGATCGGCTTGCGGTGGCTCGAGCGAGCCCGGGCCGGTCCGCGCGTGAAGGCTCGGCTGCGCGCCAGGGGCCGCGGCCGGCGCGACGCGCAGGATCGCTGCGGGTCCTCCGCGTACGAAGAGCCTGTAACGACCGGGCTGCGTCGGCGCGCGGAGCTCGATCTCGCCGCCGGCAGGGAGGAGCGCCTGCGTGAGGACGTGGGGCGTCCGGGCGGGCCCGCCGATGCAGTACGGGCCCTCGTCGATGAGGCGCACCGAGGCCGGGGGTCGGAACGTCGCCTCGACCGCGCGATCGAGGTCAAGATCGTAAGAAATATCGCACACTTGGCAGTGTGCGTGCGCGTCGAGCACCGACAGCGCGCGGAGCCGCTCCGAGGCGGTGCGGCAGCTCGGGCAGACGAGATCCCAGGTGAGCTCGAGGACGCCGGCGCTCACGGCGGCGAGGCACGCGCCCAGCACCGCTCGTCGCGGAAGGCCCCACTCGCGCGCGAGGGCGTAGGGGCGGAGGCGGTCGAGCGACTGATCGGCCCCGGTCCGCACGAGCGTGAGCAGGCGCTCGGCGGCGGCGCGCTCGTCGCCCTCGACCGCGGCGAGCAGCGTCGCGGCCGCGCGGTCGAGCGTGTCCGCGTGGACGTGGGCCTCTGCGGGCGCGCTCGCAGCGCCCGCCACCTCCCGATCGACCGACGCGACGAACGCCGCGAGCTTGGCGACGAACCTCACGGTCTGGAGGCGCGCGATGGGCGTAATCAGCGCGCTCTTGGGCGTGATCACGACGCGCACCCGCACGGTCGTGCCCTCGCCGCCCGGCCCCGGCTCCAGCGCGAAGCTGTGCGCGAGGGCGCTGACGAGGCCCCGACGCACGATCCGCCGTACGCTGAACCGCTCGGGCGCGCTCCACTCGTACGGGCGCTCCTCGTACTCCAGCGGGAAACCTCCGGAGACCGTCTTGACGAGGTAGCGCGCCGCCGTCGCGTCGTCGTTGGGCGTCAGCGCGATCGGCCCGAGACCGATCGCGCGGTTCAGACGCTCGGTGTCGGTGAGCAGCGGCCAGAGCGCCGCGGCGCTCGCCGTGCACTCGACGGTGCGCTCGACCACGATGTCTGACACGAGCTGGAGCCTATCATGAGGTGCAGCGCCGCCCGCGAGGAGCGCGGAGGCGCGCCGCCCTCGCTCACACTACGGTCGCCCAGCCGTGGGTGTCCTCGGCGGTGCCGTATTGGACGCCGGTGATGGCTGCGCGCAGGCGATCGGCGATCGCGGACTCTTTGCCGACGGAGATCCGCTCGGTGCCCCACATGAGCTCCCCCACCGGAGCCACGACCGCGGCGGTGCCTGTGCCGAACACCTCGTGGAGCTGCCCGCCCCGGCCGGCATCGACGAGCTCGTCCATCGACACGCGGCGCTCCGATACCCTCACGCCCCACGCGCGAAGCAACGTGAGCGCGCTCGCTCGCGTGATGCCGGCGAGGATGCTCCCGCCGTCCAGCGGGGGCGTGATGACCTCGTCGCCGATGCGCACGAAGAGGTTCATCGTGCCGACCTCCTCCACGTACTTGCGCTCGATCGCGTCGAGCCAGAGCACCTGATCGTAGCCCTCGGCTTTGGCGCGGTGGGCCGCGAGCAGGCTCGCCGCGTAGTTCGCGCCGGTCTTCACGGCTCCGAGCCCGCCGGGAGCCGCGCGGACGTGCTCCCGCTCGACCCAGATGCGCAGCGGCCGCATGCCACCCTCGTAGTAGTCGCCGACGGGCGAGAGCAGGATGATGAACGTATATTCCTTGGAGGGACGGACGCCCAAGAAGCCCTCGTGCGCGATCACGAGCGGCCGAATGTACATCGCCTCCCCGCGGCCCTTGGGGATGGTGCTCCTGGTGCGTCCCAGCAGCACGAG
>Ga0073904_10003437_pt1 | contig 11930 bp, 8 predicted proteins | sample KloWWTrecipitate_FD_66668 | JGI IMG/M metagenome (GOLD analysis project Ga0073904, IMG submission 66668) | Active sludge microbial communities from Klosterneuburg, Austria, studying microevolution and ecology of nitrifiers - Klosterneuburg... | ecosystem: Engineered > WWTP > Aerobic digester >...
TGTCCGACGCCGGCGGCATCGAAGGTGGCGAACGGGTCCTTGTCCAGGATCTTCTTCTCCTGGTACACGCGCAGGAACTTGCCCGCGTCGTCGCGTGAGAAGCCGAAGGTCAGCTGCGTCAGGTCGTTGGTCCCGAACGAGAAGAACTGCGCCTCCGCGGCCACCTCGTCGGCGGTCAGGGCACCGCGCGGCACCTCGATCATGGTGCCGACCAGATACTTGATCTTGATGCCCTGCTCCTTCATCACCGCGGCGGCCACGCGATCGACCACCGTCTTCTGGTCCCGGAGCTCCTTCACGAGCCCGACCAGCGGGATCATGATCTCGGGCACGATCTTGAGGCCTTCCTTGTTGAGGCGGCAGGCGGCCTCCATGATGGCCCGTACCTGCATCTCGGTGATTTCCGGGTACGTGATGCCGAGCCGTACGCCGCGGTGCCCGAGCATGGGGTTGAACTCGTGGAGTTGCTCCACGCGCGCCAGCAGGCGCTTCTTCTCCTCCAGCGCCCGGCCCGACTGCCTCTTCGCCTCCATCGTCGCGATTTCGACCATGAGATCTTCGCGCTTCGGCAGGAACTCGTGCAGCGGTGGATCGATGGTCCGGATCGTGACCGGCGAGCCGCGCATCGCCTTGAAGACGCTGTAGAAGTCTTCGCGCTGCATCGGCAGCAACTCGGCAAGCGCCGCCCGCCTATCCTCCTCGCGCTCCGCCAGAATCATCCGCTGGACGATCGGAATGCGTCCCTCGCCGAAGAACATGTGCTCGGTACGGCACAGCCCGATTCCGCGCGCGCCGAACTTGTAAGCCAACTCGGCCTGGTCGGGCTGGTCGGCATTGGCCCGCACGCCCAGGCGGCGGAACTTGTCGGCCCAGCTGAGCACCTGGTTGAATCGCCCGAAGATGTCCGACTGCTCCGGCGCCATTTTCCCGGACACCACCTGCAGAATCTCACTCGGATGCGATGAAACCCGGGCGATCTTCACCTCACCGGTGAGCCCGTCGAAGGCCACCCAGTCGCCCTCCTTCACCGTCTGTCCGTTGACCGTGAAGTGCTTGCGGTGCTCGTCGATCACCAGATCCCCCGCCCCGACGATGGAGGGCTTGCCCATCTGGCGGCCGACGACCGCTGCGTGCGAGGTCATCCCCCCGGTCGCGGTGAGCACACCCTGCGACACCCACATGCCGTGGATGTCGTCCGGCACCGTCTCGCGCCGCACGAGCACCACTGGCTTGCCCTGGTTCGACCAGGCCACCGCGTCGTCGGCTGTGAACACCACCTGGCCGCAGGCCGCGCCCGGCGAGGCGGGCAGGCCCCTGGCGGCCACGGGAATGCCCTTCCACTCAACCGGGTCGAACCCCGGCGCCAGCAACTGCGACAGCGCCTCGGGATCGACGATGAGCAGCGCCTCCTTCGGTGTAATCAATCGCTCCTTCACCAGGTCGGTCGCAATGATGACCGCCGCGTAGCCGGTGCGCTTGCCGTTGCGCGTCTGCAGCATGTACAGCCGGTCGTCCTGGATGGTGAACTCGAAGTCCTGGATGTCCTTGTAGTGGCGCTCGAGGCGCGAGGTGATCTGCCGCAGCTGCGCGTACGCCTTCGGCATCACCTTCTCGAGCTCGCTGATGGGCTGCGGCGTCCGGATGCCCGCCACCACGTCTTCGCCCTGAGCGTTGATCAGGAACTCGCCGAAGAACTCCTTCGCGCCCGTGGCCGGATTGCGCGTGAAGCCCACGCCGGTCCCCGAGCGGTCACCGGTGTTGCCGAACACCATCATCTGGACGTTGACGGCCGTACCGATTGAGTCGGGGATGTCGTAGATGCGGCGGTATTCCTTCGCGCGCGGATTGTTCCACGAGCGGAACACGGCATTGCGGGCCATGCGGAGCTGGTCGTCCGGATCCTGTGGGAACGGCTTGCCGGAGTGCTTCTGCACCACCGCCTTGTAGGCCTTGACGACCCCGCCCAGCGCGGCCTCGTCCAGATCCGTGTCGAGCGCCGCGCCCCGCGCCTTCTTCACGGATTCGAACTCGTGCTCGAAAGCCGACTTCGGAATCTCGAGCACCACCGAGCCGAACATCTGGATGAAGCGCCGATAGCTGTCGAGGGCAAAGCGGCCGTTCGACGTCCGGCGCTTCAGCCCCTCGACGGCGGCGTCGTTCAGTCCGAGGTTGAGAATGGTGTCCATCATGCCGGGCATCGAGAACTTGGCGCCCGACCGCACGGAAACGAGCAAGGGGTTCTCGGTCGAGCCCAGCGTCGCGCCCGCCGCCTTTTCGAGCCGCTTGAGGTGCGCGGCGATTTCCGCATCGATGGCGGGCGGGAGCTTCCCGCCCAGCCTGTAATAGAGATTGCATGCGTCGGTCGAAATCGTGAACCCGGGCGGCACCGGGAGGCCGGCGTTGGTCATCTCGGCCAGGCCGGAGCCCTTGCCGCCGAGCGTGTCCTTCATGTACCGGTCGCCTTCGGCCTTGCCCTGACCGAAGAAATAGACGTACTTCGCCACGCTCTTTCTCACACTCCCGCGGGCCGGTTCGGCCGCCTTCCTGGCAGCCGAGGCCCCGACACGCTTCGCTGCCTTAAGAGACGCCTTCTTCGCCGGCGCCGCCTTCTTCTTCTGAATCTTCTTTGCCATGGGTCTCTCGTGCTCCTGCTTAGGCTTCGTCTTGCACCATCTCGGACGGATCCGCCAGCTCGAGGATGAGGCTTTCGAGCTGTGCCATCAGGCGGAGCCGCGACTCCCTCAACCCCTCGTCGTCGGCCATCACCAGAACGTCATCGAAGAACCGGGCGACCGTCGGGCCGAACTTGGCCGCCTCGCCGAATGCCTCGCGGTAGCCGTGCCCGTCAGCGACGGCCTTCTCGATCACCGGGCGCCGGGCGGCGATTTCATCGCGAAGCGTGAGTTCGGCGTCTTCGCGCAGTGTCATCGGGGCTTCGGTCGTCTCCAGAAAGTGGAATCGCTCGAGGGATAGATTCCTTGCGATATTGCGCACGCGCTTGAAGGTGGACGCCAGTTGAACGAACTCCGGAGAACCGGTCACTTCCGGCAGCACGGCCAGGCGGCGCCTGATCGTGAGCGGGCTCCAGCCGTCCGCGGCGCCGTGCGTGACGGCCCTCACGTTGCGGACGTGGTTCCCCCGCTGTTCGGCCACCGATCGCACGCGATCGGCGAGGAAGACCCACAGGCCCGCCAATGCCTCGGGGTCGAAGCCTGACTGGCCGGAGGCCGCGAACGGCTCGGCGGCCTTCCCAATCAGCTCACCGAGGGTCACACGCGTCTCCAGGCCGGTCAGCTCAGGCAGGTCCATCAGCGTCCGCACCACGCCCTGCGCCGCGCGACGCAGGCCGTACGGATCCCGCGAGCCGGTTGGCCGCTCGCCAGCCGCAAACATGCCGGCCAGCGTATCGAGCTTGTCCGCCAGCGACACGGCGGCCCAGGTCACCTCCGCCGCGCCCAGTTGCGCGCGGCTCGGCGGCGCGTCTGCCTCCACGCCGTGCGGCAGGTAGTGGTAGTAGACCGCCTTCCACACCGATTCCGGACGCCCGTCCTCGCGCGCGTAGATGCCGCCCATGGTGCCCTGCAGTTCGGTGAGCTCCCGCACCATGTCGGTGGCCAGGTCGGCCTTGCAGAGGCGTCCGGCCTCGGCCGCGTCGGCGGCGAGGCCAGGTTGGCCGAGCACGTCTTCACAGATCCACGCGGCGAGGCGGCTCACGCGATCGGCCTTGTGCTGGTAGGTGCCCAGATTCTTGTGAAACAGCACCGTGTCCAGACGCCGGACAAAGGCGTCGAGCCCCTGCCGGCGGTCAGCATCCCAAAAGAAACGCGCGTCGCGCAGCCGCGCCGCCAGCACGCGTCCGAGGTTGCGCGAGACCACCTCGGACTTGCCGGGCTCCGTGTTGAGCACGGCCAGGAACACGGGCAGGAGCCGGCCCTGGTCGCTGACCACGGGAAAGAAGTGCTGATGATGAATCATCGTCGTCGCCAGGACTTCGTCCGGCAACTCGAGAAACTCCTCGGCGAAGTGGCCCGACAGCACGAACGGGTACTCGACGAGATCCGGGACTTCCTGCAACAGGGCCTGGCCGATCAGCGCCGTGGCGATGCGGCCTCCGCTCCGCCGAGCTTCGACATCGAGTTCGCGCGCGATGCGGCTGTGACGCTCGTCGCGGTCGAGCACCACGAAGTGCTCGGCCAGCCGCTTGCGGTAGTCGTCGAAGCCCTTCACCTTGACCGCGCGGCCCGGGCGACCGCTGGTGGCGAGGAAGCGATGGCCGTAGGTGACGCTGCCCGAGCGCACGTCCTGGACGAGACCGCCTTGCGCGTTCGGCGTGCGTCCGATGGAGAACGGCACGACCCGCCCGCCGTAGAGAAAGACGATCCATCGGATCGGACGGCCGAACGGCAGATCGCCCTTTCCGTCGTCGAGCATCGCGTCCCAGCGCATCTGCCTGGGGAACGACAGCCCGCGCAGTGCCGCCGTCAGCACACCCGGCAGCACGTCCACCGCCGCCTTGCCGCGCTGATGCTTTCGCACGGCCAGGTAGACGCCCTTCCTGTCGGGGACTTCGAGCCGTTCCAGCGCCGACACCTCCACACCCTGCTTGCGGGCGAACCCGATGGCCGCCGGCGTGGGCAGACCGGCGCCGTCGAAGGCCGCGCTCACGGGCGGGCCGGTCACCACCTCCTCGAGGTCGGTCTGGCGCTCGGAAACCCGCGCGAACCGAGCCGTCAGGCGGCGGGGCGTCGAGAAGGTTTCGACCGGTCCGTCCGCGCTCAATCGCGCGGCCTTCAGGCTCGCCTCGAGCGTGAGGCCGAAGGCCGTGCTGAGTGACGGCAGCCAGCCGGCGGGCAGCTCTTCGGTGCCGAGTTCGATGAGCAGTTCGCGATCCACTATGAGGTGTGCTCCCGTCCGGTCACGACGCGGCCTCGGCGGCAGCGGCCTCGATGGCCGCCTGCTCCTCGGCGTACCGTCGGCAGATGGCGACGGCCAGCTGCCGCACGCGCAGGATATAGGCGGTACGCTCGGTCACGCCCACACTGCCGCTCGAGTCGAGCAGATTGAACAAGTGCGAGCACTTGAGGCAGTGTTCGAGCGCCGGCAGCAGCAGGCCGGCGGCCAGCAGCCGCTCGCCGAACGCGTAGATCTCATCGAACTGGCGCCGGTGGAAGGCGGCGTACGCCTGCGGATCGATGCCCGTGTCCTGATTGAAGGCGTACTTCGACTGCTCCACCTCTTCCCTCAGACGGACGGTACCGTAGGACACGCCAGGGGCCCACTGCAAATCGAACACGCTGTCCACACGCTGCAGGAACATGGCGATGCGTTCCAGGCCATACGTGAGCTCACACGACACCGGAGACAGATCGATCCCCCCGACCTGCTGGAAGTAGGTGAACTGCGTGATCTCGAGCCCGTCGAGCAGCACCTGCCACCCGATGCCCCAGGCACCCAGCGTGGGTGACTCCCAGTTGTCTTCCTCGAATCGGATGTCGTGCAGCCGCGGGTTGATGCCACACGCCTCGAGGCTGTCGAGATAAGTTTGCTGCACCTCGTCTGGCGACGGCTTCAGGATCACCTGCATCTGATGGTGCTTGAACAACCGGTTCGGGTTCTGCCCGAACCGGCCATCGTCGGGCCGGCGCGAGGGCTGCACGTAGGCGACGCTCCACGGCGTGGCGCCCAGCACGCGAAGCAGGGTCTCGGGGTGAGACGTGCCGGCGCCCACCTCGAGATCGAGCCCCTGCTGGATGAGGCAGCCCTTCGAGGCCCAGAAGGCCGACAGCTTGAGAATCAGGTCTTGGAACGTCACTCAACAACCCGGTCAAGGCGCCGGTACGCGGCGCAACTCGTGAATCACTCGAATCGAACGCGGCTCGCGGTCGAGAAGCGAGCGAATCAACGTCCGGTGTACCGCCTCCAGCTCGCGAATCGCATGGGCCGGCGCCCCCAGTTCCCCGGCCGCGGCCGGGCCCACGCGCCGGGCGTCGGACACGAAGCCGGCCGCCGCGGGCGACAGCGCCAGGTCCGCTGGATACACTCCCTGCAGCCGCAGCAGCCAGCACTCGAAGTAGCGCGCCAGCGGCTCGACCGCCACCCCGCCGACCAGCGCCTCGAGGGTGGCCACACCGAGCCGGAACAATCGCTCGTCCGGGTCGCTCTCTGCCGCCCATTCGTCGATGAGCTCGGCGAAGTAGTGGCTGTAACCGAGCGCTTCGGGACTGGGCGCCGCCAGGGGGGTGACGAGAGCCTCGGCGTAGTTGATGCCGACCAGATCGCGCCGCTCGCGCTCGAAGTACGCCACCCGCACCTCGGTCAGCGGCTCGAGCGCCCCACGAAACCGCGAACGGGCGCCCCGTGCGTGCTCGGCAACTCCCCGCTTCTTGCCGCGGTCGGCCGTCAGGAACACGACAATGCGATCCGCCTCGCCCAGCTTGTAGGTGCGGAGCACGAGCGCGTCGGCCGTGTGCAGCGGCATGCCGTGCCGCCTATTCTATCTCGCCAGGTACTTCAGAAACACCGTCGCGAGCCCCAAGAACGAGGCAAAGCCCACCACGTCGGTAAAGGTCGTGATGAAGACCGACGAGGCGAGCGCCGGGTCCACCTTCAAAGCCTTGAGCCCCAGCGGCACCAACGTGCCGGAAGTGGCGGCCACGAACATGTTGCAGAGCATGGCCATGCCGAGCAGCAGTCCCAGTACCGGGTCGCGCTTGGTGGCCCACGCCACGCCGGCAGCCGCCACGCCCAGGGCCACGCCGTTGCCCAGACCGATGAGCGACTCCTTGGCGAGGGCCTTGCGAGCATTCACCCAGGATAGCTCTCCCAGAGCCAGGCCCCGCACGATCACGGTCAGCGTCTGGGTGGCCGCGTTGCCGCCCATGCCGGCCACGATTGGCATGAACACGGCCAGGGCGGTTACCTGCGAGATTGTGTCCTCGAACAGGGCCACGACCGAGGCCGCCACGAAGGCCGTCACCAGGTTCACGGCCAGCCACGGCAGGCGCTTGCGGAGCGCCTCTCCGGCGGGCGTGGCGATGCGCTCGTCTCCCGATACGCCCGCCAGGCGCAGCAGGTCTTCCGTGGCTTCGTCCTTGATGACGTCGATGACATCGTCCACCGTGACGACGCCCGCCAGCTTGTTCTCCTCGTCGACGACCGGGACCGCCAGCAGGTTGTACGAGGCCACCTGCCGCGCGACCTCCTCCTGGTCGGTGTCCACGCGGACGCTGATGATGTCCGGCGTCATGATCCGCTTGAGCGGCGTCTCTGGCGATACCAGCAGCAGCCGGCGCAGCGAGGTCACCCCCACCAGGTGGCGGCGGCCGTCCACGACATACAGGTAGAAGACCATCTCGACATCGCGGGCCCCCTGCAGGGCGGTGATGGCTTCCCCAACGGTCAGGTCCTCGTTCAGGGCGAAGACCGACGGGTTCATGATACGACCCGCGGTCTGCTCGCCGTATTCCAGCAGGCTTTCGACCTGTCCCGACTCCCGGCGGCGCATCAGCTCGAGCACCTCCCGGGACAGTTCCTCGGGCAGGTAGTCAATCAGGGCCGCCGCATCGTCGGACGGTAGCTCGTGCAGCAGGGACGCGATATCGTCGGCCGATCGGCCCGTCAGGAGCTGGGCGGCCGGTTCGGGCCCCATCTCGCTGATGGTTTCCATCGCCAGCTTGGGCTGGCGCTCGACGAGCAGGGAGAAGACGGCCGAGCGTTCGGCATCCAGGAGCGCATCGAAGATCTGCGCCAGGTCGGCCGGATGCTGCTTTTGCAGCAGATTCAGCAGATTGGCGGTCGCGCCAATGCGCAGCAGGCGCTTGACCGAGTCAAGGACGACATCACTTCGGCGCGGCGCAGCCATGGCAATCCGAAAAATCTAGCACACGCCGCTCAGGTGCGCCGGCGCTTTCTCCGACCCTCGAGGCCAAGTTCGTCGAGCGTGCGCTCGTCTTCGCGCCACCCTTCGCGCACTTTCACGTGCAGATCGAGGTACACCCGCGTCTGGAAGAAGCGCTCGAGTTCCTGCCTCGCCGCCGTCCCGATGGCCTTGATGGCGGCGCCGCCCTTGCCGATGAGAATGGGTTTCTGCGAGGCGCGTTCCACGAGAATCGTGCAGTAGAGCCGCAGGAGCGGGCCTTCTTCGAACTTGTCCACGACGACGGCGGTCGAGAACGGCAGCTCGTCGTGGGTGTGAGCCAGCACCTGCTCGCGCACCAGCTCGGCCACGAAGAAGCGCTCGGGCTGATCGGTCAGGTGATCCTCGGGGTACAGCGGCTCGCCCTCCGGCAGGTGGCCCAGCAGCACCCGCTCGAGCCGCTCGACGTTCTCCCCCGTCAGGGCCGACACGGGCACGATGTCGGCAAAGCCCACGTCCTGGTAGGCGCCGATGCGCGGCAGCAGCGCGAGCTTGTCGGCCCGGTCGACCTTGTTCAGGGCGAGCACCCGGGTCGCCCGCGCCTTCCGGACGATGTCCATCAGGTAACGATCGCCCGCGCCGCCCGGTTCGCTCGCATCGACGACAGCCAGCACCACGTCCGCGTCGCGCAGCGAGTCGAGCGCGGCGTCGACCATCCGGACGTTGAGCCGGTGCAGGGGACGGTGAATCCCCGGTGTGTCGATGAACACCACTTCGCCCTCGGGGAACCGGCGCACGCCGACGATGCGCGTGCGCGTGGTCTGCGGCTTGTCGGAGACGATGGCCAGCTTTTCGCCGACGAGCCGGTTCAGGAGAGTGGACTTGCCGGCGTTGGGCCGACCGACCAGGGCCACGAAACCGCGCTTCATGCGCTACCGGTCGCTCGCGACCGGGGTTTCGGGGGCTGTGGCCTGGGCGATGCGCACGCGGGTGATGCGGCGCCGCTCGGCTTCCAGCACCTCGACGCTCAGTCCGTCGATTTCGAACCGCTCACCCGTGGCCGGTACCCGGCCGAGCTTCGACAACAGGAAGCCGCCCACCGTCTCGAACCCTTCGCCGTCCGGCGAGAACCCCAGGCGCTCCAGTTCGTGAACGTGGGCCTTGCCGCTGAACACCCACCGCCCGCCGCCCTCGTCGGTGACCGGCTCGACCTCGATGTCGTACTCGTCGCGAATCTCACCGACGATTTCCTCGATGAGGTCTTCGAGCGTCACCAGACCCGCGGTGCCGCCGTATTCGTCCACGGCCACGGCGATCTGAAGGCGGTTGCCCTGGAATTCACGGAGCAGTTCGACCACGCGCTTGGTCTCGGGCACGAAGTTGGCGGGCCGCACCAGGGGCGTGATGGGCGCCTCCGGGCTCGCGGCCGACGCCTGGTGGATCAGGTCCTTCACGAACACGAAGCCGATAACGTTGTCCAGCGTCTCCTGAAACACCGGCACGCGCGAGTACTGCTGGTCGCGAAACAGCACCTGCAACTCGCCGATGGTGGCATCGGAGGCCACGGCCACGATATCCGGCCGCGGCGTCATCACCTCGCGCACCATCGTTTCGCGGAAGTGCACCAGGGCGCGAAGCATGGCGCGCGCCTGCAATTCCTGCAGGGGCTCGGGCTCGCCGGCATCGGCCCCGGCGCTGGCCGACGCCGCTTCCGAGGGATTCGGACTCGGGGACGCGCCGGAGGCGAGCTGACGTTCGCGCCGGCTGCTCGTGCCCAGCCGCAGCAAGGCACGGGTCAGAGGCGACAGCAGTCGGGCCACGGCGTCGAAGGAGGGAAGCAGCACCGCGAGCACCTGTTCAGGGTCGCGCCGGACGATGAGGAGCGGCACGACGTGCTCGCTCACGAGCACGAAGCCCGTGATGGACAGCACGAGGACCGGCAACCCACGGGAGTCGACCCCGGTCACGCGCGCGAGCAGCGCCGTCGCGACCATCGGGATGAGGCCCAGGAGCAGCCGGGCCGGTACGAAGAGGCGGCGCGGGTCGTCCAGATACACGCCCAGCCGGTCCCGAGGGCTGCCCTCTGCCATGATGCGCAGTGAGAGACGCATCAGCGCGCTGAACGCCGAGGTGACCGTGCCCACGTAGATGGCCGCGCACCCGAGCAGAAAGATCAGGAGCGGCGTCATGGGTCGTGGGCGCGGGCGATCAGCCCCACGGGCAGGCCACCCTTCTTTCCGAGCCGAGCCTCGGCGCGCGCCATACGCCCGGCGTCCACGTCGTGGTCGTAGCCGAGCAGATGCAGCAATCCGTGCAATGCCAGAATCTTCAGTTCGGTCCCAACGGCATGGCGCTGCTGACGCGCCTGCCGGGCAGCCACACCCGTGGCAATCACCACGTCGCCCAATACCGGCGCCGGCGCCCGCGGATCCGGGTCTGCGGGGAACGACAGGACGTCGGTGACCGCGTCCAGTCCGCGGAACATCCGGTTGAGCGCCCGCATCCGCCGGTCGCCGACCAGCGCCACGGTCACCTCGCCCCGCGCGCGGGACGGCGCCGTGCGGGCCAGCCAGGCTCCGAGTCCTCGTCCGGCGCCCACGGGGCCGTCCGGTGCGGCAAGGTTAACTCGGAGCCGAGTTGGAGTTGCCATACGCCTCGTAGGCCTTCACGATCGCCTGCACGAGCTTGTGCCGCACGACATCGCGGTCGTCGAAGTGGATGAACGAGACGCCGTCCACCTTGCCGACCACGCGCATCGCCTCGACCAGCCCCGACAATCGGCCCGCGGGGAGGTCGATCTGCGTGATGTCTCCGGTCACGACGGCCTTCGACCCGAAGCCCAGTCGCGTCAGGAACATCTTCATCTGCTCGCTGGTCGTGTTCTGCGCCTCGTCCAGGATGACGAACGCATCGTTGAGCGTGCGGCCCCGCATGAAGGCCAGCGGAGCGACCTCGATGACCCCCCGCTCGAGCATCCGCTCGGCCTTCTCCACCTCGAGCATGTCATACAGGGCATCGTACAGCGGCCGCAGGTAAGGGTTGACCTTCTCCTGCAGGTCGCCGGGCAGGAACCCGAGCTTCTCGCCGGCCTCCACCGCGGGCCGCGCCAGGATGATGCGGCTCACCTTTTTCGCCAGCAGGTAGTTCACCGCCTGTGCCATGGCCAGGTAGGTCTTGCCGGTCCCAGCCGGGCCGATGCCAAACACGATGTCGTGCTGCTCGATGGCGTCCAGGTAGCGGCGCTGATTGGCCGACTTGGCCATGATGCGGCGCCGGCCGGCCTGGCGCAACTGGCCGCCGCGGAGGAAGTGCTCCCGCAGGTCCACGGCCGCATCCGTCGCCATTAGCTGCGCCGCGTCTTTGACGTCCCGCTCGGTCAGCGCATGGCCTTCGGTGAGCAGGGCGCCGATCTGCTCGACGAACCGCGCGACTTTGCCCGTGTCGTCGGGATCGCCTTCGACCAGCAGATCGTGCCCCTGCGTCCGGATGCGAACGTGGAGCAGGTCTTCGAGGTGCCGCAGGTTGTCGTCATAGGCTCCGAAGAGCGTGGACAAGCCGTCTTCGCGGACGGCGATGCGGCGCGTAGCAACAGTTCCGATCGCGATATCTCCCTATGCTACAAAGAGTTAACGGCAAGACGAGGGTAGCACCGTGCCGGCGCGCGGTCAAGCGGCCGGGACCGGGCGTATCAGCTCGTCACCTTGATGTTGAGTTCGCGCAGCTGACGCGGGTCCACGGTCGAAGGCGCGTCGCACATCAAGTCCACGGCCTGGGTGGTCTTCGGGAATGGGATCACCTCCCGGATGGACGTCTCTCCCGACAGCAGCGCGCAGATCCGGTCGAGCCCCAGGGCCAGCCCGCCGTGGGGCGGTGTACCGTACTCGAGCGACTCGAGGAAGAACCCGAAGCGGTGCCGCGCGTCTTCGTCGCTCAAGCCCAGCAGGCGGAACACCTTGGCCTGGGTCTCGCGGTCGTGGATCCGGATGCTGCCGCCACCGAGCTCCCATCCGTTCAGGATGACGTCGTAGGCCCTCGCGAGCACAACGCCGGGGTTTGCTTCGAGCAGGTGGAGATC
>Ga0073904_10003441_pt1 | contig 11927 bp, 11 predicted proteins | sample KloWWTrecipitate_FD_66668 | JGI IMG/M metagenome (GOLD analysis project Ga0073904, IMG submission 66668) | Active sludge microbial communities from Klosterneuburg, Austria, studying microevolution and ecology of nitrifiers - Klosterneuburg... | ecosystem: Engineered > WWTP > Aerobic digester >...
CTCCCCGCGCCGCCCCGTCGGCCCCGGCGATCGCGCGCCCGGCTCCCCCCTCAGCGCCAAGGCCCGGGCCGCAGTCGGTCACGCAGACCTCGCGAGCGCCGCAGCCCGCGTCAGGCGGCAACCTGAGCGAAGACCGGATACGTCAGATCTATTCCCAATACGTCCGAGAGAAGCGGAGCCGAGGCGAGTCCACGGCCACCACCACCTTCGAGAGCGTGGCCCGCAGCCTCCGGAGCTCGAGCGAGAAGCTCCGCGGGCAGCACGGCGGGCGCGACGTCGACTTCGAGGTCGCCGAGAAGGACGGGCGCACGATCCTGAAGCCCGTGGTGAAGTAGCGGCGCGCCGCCATGGGGCGCGCCGCGATGGGACGCGGCGCGGAGGGTTGGCCTACTTCGCGTCGAGCAGCGCCTTCAGCGTGCCATCGGCGATGGCCTTCTCCGTGTCCTCGGCGCCACCGAGGAGCTGGCCGCGCACGAACACCATGGGGAACGTCGGGAAGCCGGTCCACAGCTTGAGCGCGAGCCGCTTCTTCCACTCGCCCAGGTAGCTGCCGTACTCCAGGTAGGTGAACGGGTGGCCGGCCTGCTCGAGCGCCTTGCGCGCGCGCTTCACGAACGGGTTCTGCGCCATGCCCACGACGACGAGCGTGTTGCTCGTCGTGGCGCGCTCCACTTCGTCGACGACGTCGGGGTACAGGGCTTCGATCCGCGCGGCGGCCGAGGGGAGGACCTTCTCTTGAGCGAGCTTCTTGACCATGCGGCGCACTGTCCCACGCCCGGCGGCCGTCGTGAAGCCCAGCTTCCCTTTCGTAAGCTGCCAGCGCCCCCCCTTGACCCACGCGGGGCGGTCGCAGTATTCCGTCCCTTGCTCCCCGTCGCGGACGGGTCCTCCTCGCCTCTCGCGCGTTCCCCCGAGGTTCGAATGGCTTCTCGCATGTCGTGGCCGGAGATCCGTCAGAGCGACGACTACCGCGGCCGGTGGGTCGCGCTGGACGACTGCACGTACGACGCGCGAACGGGGCGACCGTCCGCGGGGAGCGTCGTCGACGCGGACGACGATCTCGTGGAGCTGTGCAACCGCATGCGTGAGGCGAACAGCCGCCGCTGCGCGATCCTCTTCTGCGGCGCAGACGAGGAAGAGGCGGCGCGCAGGCACCACTAGAGCGACAGGTCGCTCGGGGGGCGACCGGCGCCTACGGCGGCAGGACCACCTCGGTCGGCGGCCGCGCGACGTCGCCGATCGTTCCCCAGCACCAGGTCGTGCCGTCCTCGAACTGCGCGCAGCTCTGCGTCCCTCCCGCGTAGACCGCGACGGGCTTGCTCTGCGACCGGATGGCGACCTCGGTGGGATCTGGCGTGTTGAGCCCCTCGACGCCCGTCACGGCGCCGGACGTGCCGCTGCCCCAGCAGCGCACTCGATCGGGAAACCCCGGGAGGCTCTTGGGAATACCGCACGCGTGATCGATGCCAGCCGCGAGGGCCTGGTAGTTCTTGAGCGGCGGAGACGGGGCGACAGGTACGACGCCGCTGGCGTCTCGGTCCTGCGTGAGAGTGTAGTACGAGTTCTCCCCCCAGCCGAGCACGTCACCGTTCGCCTGCGTCGCGAAGGCGTACAAGTCGCCGCAGTACACATGACTCGCGTCGAGCCCGAAGCTCGCGAGGGCGGTGAGACCCAGGCCCGCATCGCTTGGGGTCGGCGCCGCCATGTCGTTTCGCACGCCGAAGACCCGCCCGCCGGAGAGCGCGAGCGCGAACGTGGCGCCCGTGCACAGCTCGCTGATCGTGCCGCCGTCGACCCCCGTGGGGCCGATGGTGAGTCTGTCGCCAAAACACTGCACGGTCTCATTCTTCAGCAGGCACGTCGCGAACCGGCCGGCCGACACGGCCGCCACCCCCGTCCACAGCCGCTGCGGCGCCACGACACCGTCACCCCCGGGGCCGAGGTTGTTCCCCGCGTTCCTGCCCCAGCCCCAAACCTCCCCGGGCCCCGTGAGCGCGAGCACACGATCGCCCGCGGCGTGCAGCGTGGTGAACGGGGGGAGCGGCGGCACACCGGTCACGCGCGTAGGGGTCGTCACGGCGCTCTGGGAAGGCGTCTGCCCGGTCTGCCCCTTTTCGTTCTTGCCCCAGCAGTACGCGACGCCGCTCCGCAGCGCGCAGGCGAAGCCATCGCCGAGCGCCATCGTGAACGGCACCTGCACGGCGCCGTCCGGCGCGCGGCCGTCACGCACGGCGGCGTCCGCGTCGGGTGGCTCGCCGCCGTCGCCCGCGTCGGCGCCCGCGTCTCGCGGCGGGGGATCGCAGGTGTTCGTGTCCTCGCAGCGCACCGACACACACTGCCCACGAGAGCACGTCTCGTCGACACCGCACGGCACGCCGCGGCAGGCGTCGTTCAGCGTGATGGGGAGCACGAGCTTCGTGTTCGCCACGTACTTGCGCACGCGCCGCGCGACGATGCACCGCTTGTCCTTCGGATCGGTGCACTGGTCGGGCGATATGCCAATACCCGCCACGACCTTCACGGCCACTTCGGCCGTGTCGTCGCCGCTCGGCACGACGACCAGAGAGCCGATGTAAGCGTCGCCCGCGCCGCGCTCGGTGCACGCGCTGGTCTGGATCGCGGGTGGCCGCTCGGCCAGCGACTGCGCCGTCTGCGCCAGAGTGCCTACGACCACGGCGGTGGTGAGGTGGTCCGAGCATTTCACGTCGGTCGTCAGCTCGAGGGTGAGCTGCGTGGGCTCGCGGCACGCGCTGGCCCACGCGAGCGCAGAGGCCCCCGCGGAGAGCAGGGCCAGGATCGCCATCGCTCGCTTCATGCTTCTCTCCCGGCGGGTGCTTTGGTTGGTCGTCATTCGTGCCTCAGAAGGTCAGCAGCGGACCGCTCACTTGGCCGAGCGTGCCCGTGTCCGCGGGGCGCGTCGTATTGACCAGCACGATCGCCGTGACCGCGCCGGCCGCCGCGACGCCGACGACCCCCCAGAACCACGCGCGCGCGTAGAACGGCGACGTGGCCGACATGGAGAGCTCCACCTCCGACCGCTTCTTCGCCGCGACCATCACGACTTTGTGGGTGTCCTCGAACCCCTCCTGCTTCATGACCACTTGGTGCTCGCCGACCGCGGCCGACCGCTCCACGGGCGGCTGCCCGAGGTCTCTCCCGTCGAGGTACACCCGAGCCCGCTGCGGCCCGCGGATCACGAGCAGGCCCTCTTCCGCGCGCGTTGGGTAAAGGTTCGCGCGGACCTTCGTGACGCCACCCCCGGCGAGGTCGACCACGGTCGTGAACGGGAAGTGCCCGTCGAGAGTGAGCTCGATTTGCGCCGTGCCCGCGTTGACGTGGAGCGGCGCGCCGGTGACGACGCCGAGAACGCGGTCGCGAACCACGAGGCGCGCGCCGGGCACGTTGCACACGATCACGAGCTCCGCAACGCGCCCTCGCACGTCGGCCACGAGCTTGTCGATGCCGGCGACCTTCGCGCGGAGCTCCGGCGCGGCCGTACGCGAGAACTGCTCGAGATCGACCAGTGCCTCGGGGTAGCGGCCGAGCGCCTCGTACGACCGACCGCGGTTGTAGAGGAGCGCCGGGTTCGGCGCGAGCGCGTACGACTGCGTGTAGAATGCAATGGCATCCTCGTGCCGGGACGCGTCGAACATCTCGTCGCCACGGCGCTTGAAACGCGCGGCCTCGGTCGCGTTGTCCGTCCCGGGCGGCGTGGGCTGGTCGGCCCACGCGGGCGCCGAGAGCGTAGGGAGGACGAGCGCGGCGAGGAGGCATGATCGAGCGCAGAGCCGCGCGAGCGGAGCGAGATATCTCATAGGCGAGGGGGCGTAGTCGGAGGGGTCGGGGGAGCGCCGTGGCCGCCGTGGCTGCCATGACTGGTGTGCGCAGGTGTCGGAGGGGCCGCCGTGGCGAACACGGGCGGCCTAGGGGGGGGCACCGACTTTGCGGAAGACGTGGCGAGCGGTCCGGGAGCGCTCGGGGCGGCCGCCGAAATCGCGGCGGTGGCGGACATCGCTGGGGAAGCGACGCTCGACGACGCGGTGGCGCTGGACGCCGCGGCCGGCGCGGTAAGCGGCGGCCGGGTGTCCGTCGCGTCGCCTTGACGGCCGCGCACCGCGAGCGCCGTCGCCGCGAGCGCGGTGAGCGAGAGCAACCCCACGGCGAGCGGCCAGCGGAGGCGGCTCGGCGAAGACGTGCTCCCGGGGGCGGTCGCGCCCACGGCCCGCTGCGTGGCTTCGAGCGCGGCGACGGCCGCCGTGGCCGGCGCGGCGGCGCGATGCGTGGGAGGGGGCCGAGGCGACGCGGCCGACGACGCGGCGGTCGGTGGGCCGAACACCTCTCCGAGCGCCGCCCGGAGCGCGGCCGCGTCGCGGAACCGGAGCGCGGGCTCCTTGCGCAGACACCGCGCGACCACGGCGCAGAGGCTCGCGGGGAGGTCGGGGCGCGCCGCCGAGAGATCGGGCGCCTCTACGTCACGGATCATCGTCGCGAGCTCGAGCACGTTGTCGGTGTCGAACGGAGGGCTCCCGCTCGCGACCTCGTAGAGGGTGGCGCCGAGGCTCCACACGTCGGCGCGCGCGTCGACGTCGCGCGAGGAGGCCATTTGCTCGGGCGCCATGTAGAGCGGCGACCCCATCGCCGCCGCGCTGCGGGTCACGCTCGAGCCCGGGGCCTTCGACACGCCGAAATCGAGCACCTTCAGCGTACGTACGCCCGCGCCCCCGTGCGCGGGGCTCGCGAGGAACAGGTTCGCCGGCTTGATGTCCCGGTGCACGATGCCGAGGGCGTGTGCGACGGCGAGCCCCTCGCACGCCTGGCGCCCCCACTCGACGACCTCCTCCGCCGACAGCGGGCCGCGCGCAGCGAGCTCGTCGCCCAGGTCGTGGCCGTCCAGGTACTCCATGACGATGTACGGCTCGCCGGACGGCGTGCGGCCGAAGTCGAACGCGCGGCACACGTGCTCGCTCCGCACCTTGGCGGCGGCGCGCGCCTCGGTGAGGAAGCGCTGCGCGCCCGCCTCGGAGGGTGCGCCAAGCAAGAGCTTGATCGCCACGCGCTCGTCGAGCTCGAGGTGCACGGCGGCGAACACGAGGCCCATCCCGCCCTGGCCGAGGACCCGCTCGATCCGGTATTTCCCGTCCAGGATGGCTCCTGGCGAGAGGGGAACGGCGTTCATTTCGCCTCCGCGTTGACCCACAGCGCGCGCACAAGGGCACTCTACCCGCTCGCGCCCGCCTTGTCCGCGCGGCGCGCGACCGCGACCGTCCGCCGCCCGTCGCGTTCGTGCTATCTGCGCGCGATGGTTCCGCTCTCCCCGGTGACGCCGCTCGGCCCCACTCACGTCGACCTCATCGTCCTCGGCTCCGGCCCGGGCGGTGAGGGCGCGGCGATGAAGGCCGCGAAGGCGGGCCTCAGCGTGGCGGTCGTGGAGCGACACCACGACGTGGGCGGCGGCTGCACCCACTGGGGCACCATTCCCTCCAAGGCGCTCCGTCACGCGATCCGCACGGTCGCGGAGTACCGCGCGAACCCGCTGCTCGCCTCGCTGACGGCCCACGTGCAGGTCGACCTGCCCGCGATGCTGCGCTCGGCCGACGCCGTCGTGCGCTCGCAGGTGCAGCTCCGCCATGGCTTCTACGAGCGCAACCGCGTGAGCGTCATCCGCGGCACCGCGCGGTTCCTCGATCCGCACACCGTCGAGGTGGAGGCGCCGCACGGCGGAAAGAGCCGGCTCGTGGGCAAGGGCGTCATCCTGGCGCCCGGCGCGCGGCCGTACCACCCGCCCGACATCGACTTCGACCACCCCAGGGTGCGCGACAGCGACACCATTCTGCGCCTCGACTCGAACCCGCAGTCGCTCATCATTTATGGCGCTGGCGTCGTCGGCTGCGAGTACGCCTCGATGTTCCGCACGCTAGGGATGAAGGTCACGCTCATCAACACGCGTGACAAGCTCCTCTCGTTCCTCGACGACGAGATCGTCGACGCGCTCGCCTATCACCTGCGCGACCAGGGCACCGTGATCCGCCACATGGAGGAGTACGAGAGCGTCGAGACTCACGACGACTACGTCGTCATTCACCTAAAGAGCGGCAAGAGCCTCAAGGGCGATATTCTCCTCTGGGCGAACGGCCGCACGGGGAACACGCAGGGCATCGGCCTCGAGGCGATCGGTCTGACGCCCGACTCGCGCGGTCAGCTGAGCGTCGACGGGCACTTCCGCACGGCGCTGCCCCACGTGTACGCGGTGGGCGACGTGATAGGCCCGCCCGCCCTCGCGAGCGCCGCCTACGATCAGGGGCGCGCCGCCGCCACGCACTTCGCCGACGGTGGAGCGGAGCCGTTCACCCGTGAGATCCCCACAGGCATCTACACGACCCCAGAGATAAGCTCTCTCGGCCGCAACGAGCGAGAGCTCACGCTGGAGAAGGTGCCTTACGAGGTGGGGCACGCGCTCTTCCGCAGCCTCGCGCGAGCGCAGATCGTGGGCCAGCCCGTGGGCATGCTGAAGATCCTCTTCCACCGCGAGAGCCGTAAGGTGCTTGGCATTCACTGCTTTGGCTATCAGGCCGCCGAGATCGTGCACATCGGGCAGGCGGTGATGTCGCAGCCCGACCCGCACAACACGCTCGACTACTTCATCACGAACACCTTCAATTACCCCACGATGGCCGAGGCCTACCGGGTCGCCGCGCTGAACGGCATCAACCGCTGCTTCTGAGCCCGCGCGCGGCGGGGGGCGGTGCGGACCGAGCGCCGCGGGACACACCAAGAGCCTGCCGTCGCGGCCGCCGTTGACCCCGCGTGTGGCGCGGGGCACCGTGGGCGCTCGGCCGCGTCGAGGGGACGAGGCCCACCCGAAAGGAAACCCATGAAGAAGTTCCTCGTACTCTACAAGGCCCCGAGCTCCTCCTTTCAACAGATGATGAGCGCGACGCCCGAGCAGCAGAAGGCGGGCATGGACGCGTGGATGGCCTGGGGCGCGAAGGCCGCGGGCTCGATCGTCGACATGGGCGCGCCTCTCGGAAAGAGCCTGCGCGTGACCGCCACGGGGTCGAGCGCCTCCTCGAACGACCTCGGCGGCTACTCCGTGCTCCAGGCCGAGTCGAAGGAGGCGCTGGCGGCGACCCTGCAGGGGCACCCGCACTTCATGACGCCCGAGGGGTTCATCGACGTCGTGGAGATCATGCCCATTCCCGGCATGTGAGCGCCGAGCGCGCGGGGCGCGTTTTTCGGGGCAGACGGCGAGAACCGAGGGCACAATGCGCGCATGCGCACACGCCTCGTCCTCCTCGCCGCTCCACTCTGCCTTGTCGTGCTCGCCGGGTGTGGCAAGAAAGACAAAGAGAAGGTCGCCGAGCCCATCGCGACGGCTTCGCCCACCTTGACGGCCACCACGCAGGGCGCGGCGTCCGCCGTCGCGCCGCAGGCGCCGGCGCCCGTCGCGGTCCCGCCGGGGTCCCCGCCGCCCGACGGGAAGTACGAGCGGGTCGTCGTCGACGGGGTGACCGTGCCCATGATCCACGTAATGAACGGGGGCAAGGTCGTGCTGGTCGACACCGACGGCGCGAAGCCGCGGTCCTGGGAGGAGCAGTACAAGCGCAAGCGCGAGCTCCCCGCGGGGCAGTTCGATGTCCACAAGACCAACACGAACAAGAACGACTCCTTCGAGGACGACGCGATCGACAAAGAGGGGCTCTGGGTGGTCGACGCGAAGGGCAACATCACCAAGCGCTGAGCGGGTCCGAAGCGCGGCTCAGAGGGCGAAGCGCTTCGCGAAGGCCACGGCGACGGCCACGTCGCCTGGCTCCGCGCGGCGCCCTTCGCCGAGCCGGGCGACGAGCGCGGAGACGGTGTCGACCACCTCGAAGGGCGTGCCGGGGCACGCCACGCACTCGAGCGCGTGCGCCTCGGCCTGCGCGGGACCGCTGACGCCGGCGCGCACGAGCTCGTACTCGACCTCCCGAAACCGCGCGACGAGCCCGGGGAGCCCGTCGTCGGCGCGCACCATCGACGCGAGCGCGGCGGAGGCCATTCGCACCTCGCGGTGCTGCGGGTTGGCGCGGCTCGGCTGCTGGCGGAGGAGCGCCGCGGCGTTCACGGCGCGGCGCACCAGCTCGGAGGGGCTGCCTTGCGCCGACATGAGGCGCGCGGCCATCTTGTAGACGAGATCGTCGCCGCCGAGCATGTGGGCGAGGCGCGAGCACAGCTCGCCGAAGCGGGGCACGCCCGCGGCGGGCGGGTTCCACGCGAGCAGGCACTTCGCGGCCCCGAGCACGACCGGGGTGTTCCGGAACCCGGCGTTCAGGAGCGCGCGGCGCGCGTCCTCGAGCAGGCGCGCGGCCTGCTCGGGGCTGCCGGCGACGCTCGCGTTGCGCGCGCACGTCACGGCTGCGTCGGGCGCTTGATTCGCGGCGCCGAGGCCCGCTCGGTAGGCCGCCAGCGCCTGCGGGATCGGGGCCCCGGTCTTCATGAGGCCGATGACCACCTGCTCGCGGTTCTTGCGCACGAACCCCACGTTGTTCGACAGCGCGTTGATGTCGCCCGCGAAGGCCGACATCTTCCCCTCGACCTTGTCGAAGGCTCGCAGAAACTCGTCGATCTCCGCGGCCGCGAACCGTTCCAGCCGAATTTTCAGCTGGCGGCGCACGCGCCAGCCTTTGTGGGTCAGAGCATACACCTCCGACCCGAGCGCCGGACACCCGACCCAGCCTGCGCCTGGCGCGACCTCGCGCGCCTTCGCCATGAGCTCGCGCATGGCGGCCACACAGCGAGGGTCGGCGAGGTGTGCGAGGGCGCGGCGCATGAGGACGCGGCTCTCCTCGCGCTCCGCGAGCACGGCCTTGGGGGTCTTGACGCGGTACCAGTCCTTCTGGAGCTCTTCCTCGGTCTCGCGCAGCACCTGCGCGAGGCCCTGGGTCGCGTGGGCGTCGTCGACGCTGCGGCGCGCGTACTGCGCGACGACGGGCGCGAGCCACTGGAACGTGGCGACGTCGTCCGGATCGGCCTCGAGCGCGAGGCCGCGCTTCAGGAGGTCTTCAATCTCCTCCGACGTGACGGAGAGCTCGTTCTTCTCCAGGCCCCGCAACAGGGCGGCCGCGCGCTCGCAGTTCATGCCTTCCTCCCTTCGGTCGGGCGGCATGGACACGTCGCTCGCCGGCGGCTCGCTTGCGTGTTCATGGCGACACCTCGCCGCCGGCTCGGGGCCGCCATCGACCTACGTTCGCGCCTTCGTCGCTCACTTCGAGGTTCATGACGTTCGCTCCCTCCGCTTCGCGATCGACGCGCGCAGCGCGAAGACCGGCTCTCTGGCGCGCGCGACGACGACGGGCGGCCCCTTCGGCGTCGCGCGGGCGGCCTCGAGGACCGCGAACACGTGCCCCTCGACGCGCTCGCGCGGGGGGTCTTCACCGTCCCACACGAGCTGCACCCCGGCCACCCCGAGATCGCGGAGCGCAGCGACGAGCGCAGGCAGGTGCCTCGCGCCGCGCTCGGTGACGCGCGCCACGACGATCGCGCCAGCGACGGCGTCGCGCCCCAGCGCCTCGAGCCGGGGGCGGGTCCGGAGCCGCACGACGGGGAGCCCGCGCGTGCCTACCACCGCGGCGCGAGCGGCGGCCTGCGCCGCGCGACGGGCCGCGGCGATGACACGCACGAGCCGGCGCGCGAGCCCAGGGTCGCGGACGTTCACCTCCACGCGCACGTCGGCGGCGCTCACCCGTGCCTCTTCTCGCGGAAGAAGCAGTTGTTCATGCAAGTGAGCGGGCACGCGTCGATGAGTGCGCGGGTGCGCGCGTACGCCTGGCTATTCCACACGGCCTGCACGCTCGTGAGCCGCGCGTCTCCGTGCGACCACGGGAGCCGATAACAGGGCTTGATCTCTCCGCGGTGGTCGACCGCGAGGAACGCCTCGCCGACGCGGCAGGCCACCTGGAGGGCCTCGCGGGAGGAGTCCACGAAATAGCGACGGAGCAGCTCGAGCCGCTCGGGCGTCGCGTGGACGAAGGCGCCGTACTCGGCGCGCAGCTCGGCGAGCTCGTCGAAGAGGCTCGCGAGGTCGCCCGCGCGGTCGTCCGGCCACAGGTGCGCCCCCCGCAGCCGATCGTCGCGACGCACGATCCTCCCCTCGTGAAACGAGCCGTGCTGGAGGTTCACCGGCTGAATGTTCACGCCGTCGCACCCCTCCTCGCGCGCGCGGCGGACGAGCGCGGCGATCTCGTGCACGTTGGCGCGCTGGATCACCGTGGAGACGTTCACGCGCAGCTTCGATCCACCGCGGGCCGCGCGGGCGCGCGCCATTCGACGCACGGCTCTCCAGGCGTTCTCGCCGGCCTTGGCCACGCCCGTGATGGCGTCGTGCGTCGCGTCGGTCGCGCCGTGGATGGAGACCGAGACGGACAACACTCTCTCGGCGAGCTCGGTGGCGATCTTCTCCGAGACGGGGAAGCCATTCGTGGTGATCGTGACGAGGTGGCCGAGCGCGTTCGCGTGGCGAATGTGGTCGAGCATCGCCGGGTCGCGGAACGGCTCCCCCGCGCCGGTGAGGGCGACGCGGCGAACGCCCCACGCCGCGGCCTGCTCCATGAGCGAGCGCACCTGCGGGACCGTGATGGTGTGCGGATCGCGCGTGGTGGCGCGGTTGCCACACATGTTGCAGGCGAGCCCGCACAGGTCGTTGGTCGAGATGTCGAGCGCCGGCGGAGGGAGAAAATAAGGGCGCCCGCTGGCCAGCTCGAGCCGGAGCGAAGGTCCGCCGTGGCGGCTCAGCGCCTCCTCGTGGAGGCGGCGGAGGGTGGGCGCGAGCTCGCCCTCGCGCGCGACCACGGTGCGATCGTCGGCTAGGTCCTCGGCCGCGAGCACCGCCGTGATCGACGGCGCGAGGCCCGCGGGCAGGTCGGCGAGCTCCCGCAGCGTCCGCGAGAGGAGCCCGAGGTTACCCGGGTCCACGTGCCAGCGCAGGGCGCGCGGCGGGCTGGGGGCGTTCGGGATCGCGTCCAGCGTCTCGCGTACGGCCGCGAGCGCGGCGCCCGGGCCTTCGGGTGTACCCGCGGCGAACAGCACGGACGGGCGGGGCTCGGCGGCGGCCGTGGTCGTCATGACGGGGCCACCGCCTCGACGGCCACGAGCAGATCGTGGGTGCCCCCGCGGCAGGTGCCACACACGGGCATGCCTGCGCGCCCCGCGAGCATGGCCTCACGGAAGCGGCGGTAGCGCTCACCGCGCCAGACGGAGAGAAAAGGTGTCTCGAAGACGTTCCCCATGACGAACTCGGGCCCCATGTCCGGTCGCAAATAGCAGCACGGCGTGACCGAGCCGTCGACGTTCACGACCGTGTGGTCCCACGCCATCGTGCAGAACGCGTGGTGCGTGTTCGGCGTGACGCCGTCGGCCCCGTAGCGCGACAGCAGCCGTGTCGCCGGCACGAGCCCGCGCGAACCTTCGTCGTCCGCGCCCACGGTCTTCACGCGGAGCGCGTCGACCCCCCACTCGCGCGCGAGGCGTCGCATCTCGGGGAGCTCGTGCTCGTTGTGGCGCATGGCGATGAACTGAAGCTCGATGCGGGGCTTCGCGAGCCCGAGCCTCTTCTTCTCGGCGCAGAGCCGGGCCACGGAGCCGGCGACCCGGTCGAACTCGCCGTCTTTCCGGAAGGTCTGGTAAGTCGCCTGGCTCGCGCCGTCGACGCTCAAGATCAGCACGTCGAGGCCCGAGAGAAGCAACGCCTCGCCGCGCGCGCCGTCGAGGAAGTGCACGTTCGACGAGACCTTGACGACGCCCACCCCCGCCGCCTTCGCGTGGGCGATCATGCCCGGGAGGTCCCGATTCAGCAGCGGTTCTCCATAGTTCCACAGGGCTAGGTTGCGAAGGCGTGGCGTGAGCTGATCGAGCACGCCGCCGAACGCGCCGAGGCTCATCTGCGGGAGCGGCTT
>Ga0073904_10003443_pt1 | contig 11926 bp, 8 predicted proteins | sample KloWWTrecipitate_FD_66668 | JGI IMG/M metagenome (GOLD analysis project Ga0073904, IMG submission 66668) | Active sludge microbial communities from Klosterneuburg, Austria, studying microevolution and ecology of nitrifiers - Klosterneuburg... | ecosystem: Engineered > WWTP > Aerobic digester >...
CGGGCCCTCCTTCATGACCTGGCCGAACACGTCCCAGAACTTCTGGTAGTCCTCGGGCTTCTCCGCGGCAAGGCTGTCGAGCATGTCGAGCACGCGTTTGGACAACGCGCCACGCATCGCGTCCACCGCCGCGCTCTTTTGCAGGATCTCGCGCGAGACGTTGAGCGGCAGGTCGTTGGAATCCACCACGCCCTTCACGAAGCGCAGGTACATCGGCAGGAACTGTTCCGCCTCGTCCATGATGAACGTGCGCTGGATGTAGAGCTTGAGGCCGCGCGGCGCCTCGCGGTTCCACAGGTCGAAGGGCGCGTGCGAGGGGATGTACAGCAGCGAGTTGTACTCGTACTTGCCTTCCACCCGGTTGTGGCTCCAGGTGAGCGGATCCTCGAAGTCGTGCGAGATGTGCTTGTAGAACTCGCGGTATTCCTCCTCGGTGACTTCCGCCTTCGCGCGCGTCCACAGCGCCGTGGCCTGGTTGACCGTTTCCCATTCCGGCGCGGCGTCCTTGTCCTCGTCCTTCCCTTCCTCGGCGAAACGCTCCTTCAGCATCAGCACCGGCAGCGAGATGTGGTCGGAGTAGCGCTTCACGATTGAGCGCACCTGCCAGGCGTCGAGGAACTCGCCCGCCTCCTCCTTCAGGTGCAGCACCACCGTGGTGCCGCGCTCGGCGCGCTCGATGTCCTCGACGCTGAACTCGCTCTCCCCGGCCGATTCCCAGCGCACGCCCGCGGCGGCCTCGAGCCCGGCGCGGCGGCTGAACACCTCGACGCGATCCGCGACCATGAAGGCGCTGTAGAAGCCCACGCCGAACTGACCGATCAGCTGCGAGTCCTTGCGCTGGTCGCCCGAGAGCTGCTGCACGAACTGCGCCGTGCCCGAGCGCGCGATGGTGCCGAGGTGGCTGATCGCCTCCTCGCGCGACAGGCCGATGCCGTTGTCGGTGATCGCCAGCGTGCGCGCGTCCTTGTCGATCGCGATGCGGATCTCGAGGTTCGGGTCGTCGGCGAGCAGCGCCGGGTTCGAGAGCGCCTCGAAGCGCAGCTTGTCGGCGGCGTCGGAGGCGTTGGAGATCAGCTCGCGCAGGAAGATCTCCTTCTTGCTGTAGAGCGAGTGGATCATCAGGTGCAGCAGCTGGCGGGCTTCGGTCTGGAAGCCCATGGTTTCCTTGTGCGCGACGGTCATGCGGTGATCTCCCTGCCAGTGAACGGGTATGGGCGCGATATGGGGCCGCGCGCCGGCTTTTCAAGCCGCCCGGATCCTGAAGTGACACCTGCTGCGGCATCGGTTAGAGTCCCGCCGCATCCATGCCGCCCGCGCGCCCCGGCCGACCGAGCCGGGCCGCAGGCGTTGTCCCGCCGATCAGGTATTCGCATGCAGGGAAGTAAGGCATGACGACACAGCAGAATCCTTGTCGCTTGGCGTCCACCCGCCGCGCCGCCGCGCAGGCAGGCTCGTGAGCGCCCCGCCGCGCCGGCGCCCCGGCGGGCGCAATGCCGCGGTACGGCTCGCCGTCGCGCACGCCGTGCTGTCCTACCTGGAACAGGGGCAGCCCGATTTCAGCGTGGCCGACGTGGCCGCGCGCGCCGGCGTGCACCGCGCGACGGTCTATCGCCGCTGGCCGTCACGCGCCGCGCTGCTCGGCGAGGCGCTGTCGCTGCAGTACAGCCGCGTCACGGTGCCGATGACGGGGGATTTCGCGGCGGACCTGCGCACGCTGTCGCACCGGCTCGCGCACTACCTCGCCGAACCGGTGCTGCGCACCGTCAACGGCATGGCGATCGCCGACAGCGAGCCCGGCTTCGGCGCGCTGGTGAACACGCACTGGGAACCGGTGAAACAGCGCATGACCGAGATGATCGAGGCCGGCATTCGCAGCGGGCAGTTGCGCCGCGGCACCGATCCCGAGGCGATCATCCGCCTGCTGGTCGGCCCGCTGCTGATGACGCCGCTGTTCACGCAGGCAGGCGCCACGCAGGCGCAGATCAACCAGACCGCGGACGCCATCCTGCGGGCGTTTCTCGCGCGCCCGTAGGTCCGCATTCATGCGGAAGTTGTCCGGTTGAAACCGGACCTACGAGTAACCAGCGCCGGACGGGGAGTACCAGCGGAGCATCTGCTCCGGCGTGTCGGTGAAGTCGCGGCGGCTGCCCGGCACGCGCCAGGCGTGCTCGGCCTGCCCCGGGCTGTAGGAGAAGCAGATGCCCGAGGGCATCGGGTCCTCGGATGCGGGACCCATCGAGACGCTCGCCATGTCGTAGATGCGCGAGAGCGCGACGAAGTAGCCGCGCTGCAGGATGAGCGCGAACTCGAGCTCCTCGCCGGCCAGATTCGCGACCGCCCAACTGGTGAAGCCGCCCAGCACCCGCTGCCCGGCGTAGCGGGCGGGCTCGGTGATCACGCCATGGCGCAACGACCACGTCAGCACGCGGCCCTGGTCGCGATCGAGCCGGGCCTCGGTGAGGCCGCCGATCTCGTCCGGGACCTCGATGCGGTAGACGCGTTCGCGCGCGGCGCGGAACACATGGGCGATCGCCAGCGCGGCCAGATCGAACAGGTGGGTGCAATTGCGCCGCGCATCGGCGTGGCGCTTCAACTCGATGATCGATGCGCTGAGCGGCGCACCCACCACTGACTGCAGCGCCGCGGTGGCGCCATTGCAGGTGGTCAGCGGATAGCGGTGCGCCTCGGCGGCAACGGCGGTCACGCGCTCGCCGTCATGCTCGAGCGTGATCGCGAAGGCGTGCGGATCGTCCTCCACGGCCGCCTCGACGCGCGACGGGCCGCTCTGGCGCAGGACGATGGTGCGACGGTAGCAACCGCTGCCATAGCGCGGATCGAGGGCGGCCGTGTAGCCGCCCGCGGTGTTGCTCATGGCGCGGCGCTGCTCACCAGCCGGTGATCGCCTTGAGCGCGGAACCGATCTCCGCCAGGCTGCGCACGGTCTTCACGCCGGCCGCCTCGAGTGCGGCGAACTTCTCGTCCGCCGTGCCCTTGCCGCCGGAGATGATCGCACCCGCATGGCCCATGCGCTTGCCCTTGGGCGCGGTGACGCCCGCGATGTAGGACACGACCGGCTTGGTCACGTTGGCCTTGATGAAGGCCGCGGCCTCTTCCTCGGCCGAGCCGCCGATCTCGCCGATCATCACGATCGCCTCGGTCGCCGGATCCTTCTGGAACATGCCGAGGATGTCGATGAAGTTCGAGCCCGGGATCGGGTCGCCGCCGATGCCCACACAGGTCGACTGGCCGAAACCGGCGTCGGTGGTCTGCTTCACGGCTTCGTAGGTCAGCGTGCCGGAGCGCGACACGATGCCGACACGGCCCGGCTTGTGGATGTGGCCGGGCATGATGCCGATCTTGCACTCGCCCGGCGTGATCACGCCGGGGCAGTTCGGCCCGATCAGGCGCACGCCCAGCTCGTCGCACTTCACCTTGACCTCGAGCATGTCCAGCGTGGGCACGCCCTCGGTTATGCACACGATCAGCTTGATGCCGCCGTTGGCCGCCTCGAGGATCGAGTCCTTGCAGAACGGCGCCGGCACGTAGATCACCGATGCGTCGGCGCCGGTGGCGGCAACCGCGTCGGCCACGGTGTCGAAGACCGGGAGGCCGAGGTGGGTCTGGCCACCCTTGCCGGGCGTCACGCCGCCGACCATTTTCGTGCCGTACTCGATCGCCTGCTTCGAGTGCGATGTTCCCTGCGAGCCGGTGAAGCCCTGGCAGATGACCTTGGTGTCCTTGTTGACGAGAATGCTCATCGAATTACCCCTTCGCTGCGGCGACGACGGACTGAGCAGCCTCGGTCAGGCTCTTTGCCGCGATGATGTTGAGTCCGCTCTCGGCCAGCATTTTCGAACCGAGCTCGGCATTGTTGCCCTCGAGGCGCACCACCACGGGCACCTTGACGCCTACTTCCGACACCGCGCCGATGATGCCCTCGGCGATCAGGTCGCAACGCACGATGCCGCCGAAGATGTTGACCAGCACCGCGCGCACGCTGGCGTCGGACAGGATGATCTTGAAGGCTTCCGACACACGCTCCTTGGTCGCGCCGCCGCCCACGTCGAGGAAGTTCGCCGGACGACCGCCGTGCAGGTTCACGATGTCCATGGTGCCCATCGCGAGACCGGCACCGTTGACCATGCAGCCGATGTCGCCGTCGAGCGCGACGTAGTTGATTTCCCACTGCGCGGCATGCACCTCGCGCGGATCTTCCTGCGAGGGATCGTGCATTTCCTGCAGCCCCTTCTGGCGGTACATCGCGTTGCTGTCGACGCCGAGCTTGGCATCGAGGCAGTGCAGGTTGCCGGCGGTGGTGATCACCAGCGGATTGACCTCGATCAGCGCGAGGTCCTTGTCCTGGAACAGCTTTGCGAGCCCCATGAAGATGTTCACGAACTGCTTGATCTGGTCACCCTTCAGGCCCAGCTTGAACGCCAGCTCGCGGCCCTGGTAGGGCTGCGCGCCGGTCAGCGGGTCGATGGTGGCCTTGAAGATCTTCTCCGGCGTCTCGTGGGCGACTTTCTCGATCTCCACGCCGCCTTCGGAGGAGGCCATGAACACGATGCGGCGCGAACTGCGGTCGACCACGGCGCCCAGGTACAGTTCCTCGGCGATGTCGGTGCAGGCCTCGACCAGGATCTTGCTGACCGGCTGGCCCTTCTCGTCGGTCTGGTAGGTCACCAGGTTGCGCCCGAGCCAGTGCTGCGCGAAGTCGCGGATCTCGTCCTTGGTCTTGACCAGCTTCACGCCGCCGGCCTTGCCGCGGCCACCGGCGTGCACCTGTGCCTTGACGACCCACATGTTACCCCCGATCTGTTCGGCGGCCTCGACGGCCTGCCTGGGGGTTTCCGCGGCGTAGCCCTTGGACACGGGCAGACCGTACTCGGCAAACAGCTGTTTGCCCTGATATTCGTGCAGATTCATGGCGTGTTACCGTCCTGACGTGAAAATGAATGGACCCGGACCGGTCGGCTTGCGCAAGTCCAGCCCCCCGGGAACGGGGTCCCGCGGAGGGGGCCGGCGAAAGCGGGCGCAATTATCCCGGATATTCCGCCGCGAGTCATACCCTATTTGCGGGGTTTGCGGTTGGGAATATGGATGGCATGCCCCAGCGCCGCCAGCGCCGCCTCGTGCACGCCCTCCGAGAGGGTCGGATGGCTGAAGACGGTGAGCGCCAGGTCCTCGGCGCTGGCGCCGAATTCCATCGCGATCACGGCCTGCTGCACCAGGTCGGCGGCGCTGGCGCCGACGACGTGGCAGCCGAGGACGCGGTCGGTCTCGGCCTCGATCAGCAGCTTCACCATGCCCGCGCTGTCGTTGGCGGCCAGCGCGCGTCCGTTGGCGGCAAAGGGAAACACCCCGACGTTGTAGGCCGTGCCCGCCGCCTTCAGCTGCTGCTCGTTGGCCCCGACCCAGGCGATCTCGGGGTGCGTGTATATGACCGAGGGGATGCAGTCGTAGTTGAGCTGCGTCTTGCGCCCGGCGATGCGCTCGGCCACCATCACGCCCTCTTCCATCGCCTTGTGCGCCAGCATCGGGCCGCGCACGATGTCGCCGATCGCGTAGACGCCGGGCATGTCGGTCTGGCAGAACTCGTTGACGTGCACGAAGCCGCGCTCCTCGAGATTCACGCCGCTGTCGGGCGCGAAGAGCCCCTCGGTGACCGGTCGGCGCCCGACCGCCACGATCAGGCGGTCGAACACTTCCTGTTTCTCCGTGTCGCCCTCGACATAGCTCACGCTGACCATGGGCTTGCCGTCGCCGGTGACCTGGGTGGCGGTCACGCGCGCGTTCAGGCGGATGTCGAGCCCCTGCTTGCCGAAGAGCTTCAGCGCGTCCTTCGCGACCTGCTGGTCCGCCGCCATCAGGAACTCGGGCAGTGCCTCGATCACCACGACCTCGGCACCGAGGCGCGCCCACACGCTGCCGAGCTCGAGGCCGATCACGCCGGCACCGACGATCCCGAGGCGCAGCGGCACCTCGGTGAACTCCAGCGCGCCCGCCGAATCGACGATCAGCTCGCCGAAGGGCGCCGCGGGGATCTCGATCGGCACCGAGCCGGTGGCCAGGATCACGTGGCTCGCATCGATGATCTCGGGCGCGCCCCCGGCGGGCGTGAACTCGACCTTGCGCCCGGCCAGCAGCCGGCCGCTGCCGCTCAACGCGGTGACGCCGTTGGCCTTGAACAGCCCGGCGATGCCACCGGTGAGCTGGCCCACGATCTGGCGCTTGCGCTTCTGCATCGCCTCGAGGTCCAGCGTCAGCTCGCCGGTATGGATGCCGTGCACCGCGAGGCCGTGCCCCGCCTCGTGGAACTTGTGCGAACTGTCGAGCAGTGCCTTCGAGGGAATGCAGCCCACGTTGAGGCAGGTGCCGCCGAACACCGGCTTGCCGTCGCCGCTGCGCCACTTCTCGATCACCGCGGTCTTCAGCCCGAGCTGCGCGCAGCGGATCGCCGCCACATAACCGCCGGGGCCGGCGCCGATCACCACCACGTCGAATTGCTGTGCCATATCAGCCTGTCTCCACTGCTACTGTTTACTTTTACCCCGCCGCCGCGCAGGCCATTGTGACGCCGGGACACGCCGTGAATACATCCCTGTAGGCTCGACTGCGGCATCCATGCCGCAGACGGTCCCCGCGCCACAACGCCCTGCCCGGCGGCTGCGCAGATGCGAGATTCCACGCAGATGGGCCAATATCATTCCCGAGCGCTGTGCGGCGTCGACTGAGCGGCCTGCTTGCCCGGCGACCTCACAAGGGGCCGTGGAGCAGGCCAGCGACGCGCAATCGTCCCACGTTAGAGATCCAGCAGGATGCGCGCCGGATCCTCGATCATGTCCTTGATCGCCACCAGGAACTGCACCGCGTCCTTGCCGTCGATCAGGCGGTGATCGTAGGAGAGCGCGAGGTACATCATCGGGCGGACCACGACCTGGCCGTTCACCACCACCGCGCGGTCCTGGATCTTGTGCATCCCGAGAATGGCGGTCTGCGGCGGATTCAGGATCGGGGTGGACAGCAGCGAACCGAACACGCCGCCGTTGGTGATCGTGAAGGTGCCTCCGGTGATGTCCTCGATCGCGAGCTTGCCGTCGCGCGCCTTCAGCCCGTACTCGCGGATCTTCGCCTCGATGTCGGCGAAGCTCATCGCATCGGCATCGCGCAGCACCGGCACCACCAGGCCGCGATCGCTGGAGACCGCGACGCCGATGTCCTGGTAGCCGTGGTAGACGACGTCGTTGCCGTCGATCGAGGCGTTCACCACCGGGAAGCGCTTGAGCGCCTCGACGCTGGCGCGCACGAAGAAGCCCATGAAACCCAGGCGCGTGCCGTTGTGGCGCTTCTCGAACTGATCCTTGTACTTCGCGCGCAGATCCATCACCGGCTGCATGTCGACCTCGTTGAAGGTCGTGAGCATCGCGGTGTTGCGCGAGGCATCGAGCAGGCGCTCGGCGACACGCGCGCGCAGGCGCGTCATCGGCACGCGCCGCTCGACTCGCCCCTGCTCGCTGCGCGCCACCAGCGCCGCGGCGGGCGTCGAGGGCAGGTCCGCGGGGGCGCGCGCCGCTGCCGGCGCCGCAGCGGATGGAGTCGAAGCTGCCGCGGGAACCGGCGCTTGCGGCGCGTGCGCGAGCACGTCCTCGCGGGTGACGCGCCCGCCCTTGCCACTGCCCTTGACCTGCGCCGGATCCACGCCACGCTCGGCCGCGGCCAGCCGCGCCGCCGGACCGGCGACCCCGGCCTCGGCGGCGGGCGCCGCGGCTTCGGCTGCCGGCGCCGCCGCGCTATCCGGCGCAGCGGCGGTCGCGCCGGCGACGAAGCGCGCGATGACTTCCTGGCTCAGCACCGTGGCACCGGTATCCTTGAGAATCTCGGCGATCGCGCCGTCGGCCGGCGCCACCACCTCGAGCACGACCTTGTCGGTCTCGATGTCGGCAACCACCTCGTCGCGCCGGCAGGCCTCGCCGGGGCGCTTGTGCCAGCTCGCCACCGATCCTTCCGCCACCGATTCCGGAAACTGGGGTGCCTTGATGTCGATACTCATGGTCGGATGTTCCTGTCGTTGCTGCTGCGTGATTCAGGGGTTGGGCCAGCGCGGCACCTGCATGCCGAGCGCGTCGCTGATCAGCTTGTCCTGCTGGGCGAGGTGCAGCGCGCTGTAGCCGGCTGCCGGCGCTGCCGAGGCCTCGCGGCCGGCGTATTCCAGGTAGAGGTCGCGGTTGTGTTCGCGCACGACCTGGCGCATGTGGTGCTGGCTGCTGAACCAGGCGCCCTGGTTCTGCGGCTCCTCCTGGCACCAGCTCACCTCGAGCAGCTGGCGGTACGGCGCGATGGTCGCCAGAAGCTCCTGCTGCGGGAACGGGTAGAGCTGCTCGATGCGCACGATCGCCACGTGCTGCAGGTCCTCGGCGTTGCGCCGGTCGCGCAACTCGTAATACACCTTGCCGCTGCAGAACACCACGCGCGTGACGGACTCGGGATCGATGGCATCGGTTTCGCCGATCACGGTCCTGAACGAGCCTTCGGCGAGCTCGGTGAGCTCGGACACCGCGTCCTTGTGGCGCAGCAGGCTCTTCGGGCTGAACACCACGAGGGGCTTGCGCAGCTTGCGCACCGCCTGTCGGCGCAGCAGGTGGTAGATCTGCGCCGGCGTCGTCGGCACGCAGATCTGGATGTTGTGCTCGGCGCACAGCTGCATGAAACGCTCCAGGCGCGCCGAGGAGTGCTCCGGCCCCTGCCCCTCGTAGCCGTGCGGCAGCAGCAGGGTCAGCCCGCACAGTCGCGCCCACTTGTGCTCGCCGCTGGTGATGAACTGGTCGATCACGATCTGCGCGCCGTTGGCGAAATCACCGAACTGCGCCTCCCACAGGATCAGCGCGTTCGGAGTGGTGGTCGCGTAGCCATACTCGAAGCCGAGCACCGCGAGCTCGCTGAGCAGCGAATCGTGGATGTCGAACGGCGCCTGCGCCGCGCCGAGGTGCTGCAGCGGCACGTGCACGCTGCCGTCGTTCTGGTTGTGCAGCACGGCGTGGCGGTGCGAGAACGTGCCGCGGCCCACGTCCTGGCCGGTCAGGCGTACCAGGCAGCCTTCCTCGAGCAGCGAGGCGTAGGCCAGCAGCTCGGCGAAGCCCCAGTTCACCGGCGTGGCCGCCGCGCTCATCAGCCGGCGGTCCTCGTAGATCTTCTGCACCTGGCGCTGCAGCACGAAGCCCTCGGGCAGGGCGCACATGCGCGCGCCCAGATCCTTGAGCGTCGCCAGATCCAGCCGCGTGTCGGCGCTGGCGGTGGTGGCATGGCCGATGTAGGGCCGCCAGTCGACATAGAGCTTGGTATTGGGCTCGGTCACCAGGCTCTTGGCGACGTGCTGCCCGCTCTCGAGCGCATGGCGATAACCATCGATCAGTTCCTGCTCCTGCGCGGCGCTGATCACGCCCTCGGCGATCAGGCGCTGGGCGTACAGCGTGCGCGTGGTCGGGTGGTTGCGGATCTTCTGGTACATCATCGGCTGCGTCGCGGCCGGCTCGTCGGCCTCGTTGTGGCCACGGCGGCGGTAGCAGACCAGGTCGATCACCACGTCCTTGCGGAACTGCTGGCGGTAATCCGCCGCCAGCTGCGTGACGAACAGCACGGCCTCGGGATCGTCGCCGTTCACGTGGAAGATCGGTGCCTGCACCATTTTCGCGACGTCGGTGCAGTACTCGGTCGAGCGCGCATCCTCGCGCCGGCTGGTGGTGAAGCCGACCTGGTTGTTCAGCACGATGTGGATCGTGCCGCCGGTGCAGAAGCCGCGCGTCTGCGACATCTGGAAGGTTTCCATCACCACGCCCTGCCCGGCGAACGCGGCATCGCCGTGGATGATGACCGGCACGACCCGGTCGCGCTCGACGTTGCCGCGCCGGTCCTGGCGCGCGCGCACGCTGCCCTCGACCACCGGAGCGACGATCTCGAGGTGCGAGGGGTTGAAGGCGAGCGCGATGTGCATCTCCCCGCCCGCGGTCATCACGTTCGACGAGAAGCCCTGGTGGTACTTCACGTCGCCCGAGCCCTGGTAGGTCGCCTTGCCCTCGAACTCGTCGAAGAGATCGGCCGGGTTCTTGCCGAAGATGTTCACCAGCACCGCGAGACGGCCGCGGTGCGCCATGCCGACCACGAGTTCCTTGGCGCCGTAGCCGCCCGAGCGCTGCACCAGCTCGTCGAGCATCGGGATCAGGCTCTCGCCGCCCTCGAGCCCGAAGCGCTTGGCGCCGGGATAGCGCGAGGCGAGGAACTGCTCGAGGCCCTCGGCCGCGGTGAGGCGCTCCAGCAGGTGCAGCTTCACGGCGGCCTCGAATCCGGGTGCCGAGCGCACGCCGTCCATGCGCTGCTGGATCCAGTGCCGCTCCTCGGTGGAGACGATGTGCATGAACTCCGCACCGACCGTGTGGCAGTAGGTGCGCTCCAGCGCGTCGACGATCTCGCGCAGCGTCGCCTCGTCCTTGCCGATGTAGAGCGAGCCGGTCTGGAACACGGTGTCGAAGTCGGCCTCCGACAGCTGGTGGAAGTGCAGATCGAGGTCGGGAACGTGCTCGCGCGCGGCCAGCCCGAGCGGGTCCAGGCTGGCCTTCTGGTGACCGCGCTGGCGGTAGGCGCTGATCAGCTGCACCACGCGCACCTGCTTGCGCTCGTACTCGGTACTGATGCCCGGGTGCACGATGGGAGCGTCCGGGCGCGCCTTCTGGCGCGCGAGCAGCGCAAACTGCTGCTGCACCGTGGAGTGCGGCACGTCGACCCGCGTGCCATCGACCTGTGGCAAGCGGTCGAAATAGTCGCGCCACTGCGCCGCGATCGAGTTCGGATCGCGCAGGTAGGCCTCGTACATCGCTTCCACGTAAACGGCGTTGCCGCCGGAAATGTGGGAGCTGCGCCACAACAGCTCCATCGTGCCCTGCTGCATTCCGTCCTGCCTCCACCCTGGCGCGACGCGCCGTGTTGCGCGCAGCCGCCGCGATTCTAGCCCAAAGTCCCGCGCATCTCAGCCGGGATGCCAAAAAGAAACGGCGCCCCGGGGGGCGCCGTTCGCTTGCTCGCGCTGAGCACTTGGCCTGTATGTCGGGCCGAAGCCCGACCTACGGGGCGATTCTGCTCAGGTGCCGCGTTCGAGCAGCATGTTGCGGATATGCCCGATGGCCTTGGTGGGGTTGAGGCTCTTCGGACACACCGACACGCAGTTCTGGATGCCGTGGCAGCGGAACACGCTGTAGGGATCGTCGAGCTCGGCGAGACGCTCGTTGGTCGCGGTGTCGCGGCTGTCGATCAGGAAACGGTAGGCCTGCAGCAGCCCCGAGGGGCCGATGAAGCGGTCCGGATTCCACCAGAACGAGGGGCAGGCGGTCGAGCAGCAGGCGCACAGGATGCACTCGTAGAGCCCGTCGAGCTTCTCGCGGTCCTCGGGCGACTGCAGGCGCTCGATGGCGGGCGCCGGCTGGTCGTTGATCAGGTAGGGCTTCACCTTCTCGTACTGCTGGTAGAACATCGTCATGTCGACGACGAGGTCGCGCACCACCGGCAACCCCGGGAGCGGACGGATCACGAGGCGCTCGTTCTTGACCGTCTCCGACAGCGGCGTGATGCAGGCCAGCCCGTTCTTGCCGTTCATGTTCAGGCCGTCGGAACCGCACACCCCTTCGCGGCAGGAGCGGCGATAGGTGAGCGAGGGATCCTGCGCCTTCAGCAGCTCGAGCACGTCGAGCACCATCAGGTCCTTGCCCCCGGTATCGACCTGCAGCTCCTGCATCGAGGGTTCGCGATCGGTTTCCGGATTGTAGCGATAGACACTTACTTGCAGCATGTGGCAGGTCCCCGATCAGTAGGTGCGCTTCATGGGCTCGAAGGTTTCGACGGTCTTCGGCTTGAAATTCACGCCGCGCTTGCCCACCCGCTT
>Ga0073904_10003448_pt1 | contig 11923 bp, 8 predicted proteins | sample KloWWTrecipitate_FD_66668 | JGI IMG/M metagenome (GOLD analysis project Ga0073904, IMG submission 66668) | Active sludge microbial communities from Klosterneuburg, Austria, studying microevolution and ecology of nitrifiers - Klosterneuburg... | ecosystem: Engineered > WWTP > Aerobic digester >...
CGGTTCGGCAGCGGGAAACTCGGTCTTCTTCTCGCCTGCGCCGGCACGGCTGCGATGATCGCAACCGTGTTGCAGGATGGAGACCAGCGGACCCGGTGCCTGCACCAGCGCGCTGGCAGCATCGTGCGGGATCACGGCCAGCGCCAGAGGCACCTGCGCGTCGCGTGCCAGGCAGGTCAGGCGTGTCAGTGCCGGCACCGGCTGGCCGGCATCGTCGTCGCGCCACCAGAAGTCGGCCACGCGTCCAGCGTCGCGCCAGCGGGCGAGTTCGTCACGCAACAGGTGCCAGGCACGGCTCATGGAGGGCCCCCGTCGGTCCATTCGGCGATCAGCCGGGCGCTGGCATCTGCACCATCGAGTGCCACGGCGCCGGGGCGCAACCTGGCGCGTCTGGATGCGCGGTTGATGGCTTGCGCCAGGCTAAGTGGTGTCAAGTCGGGTTCCTCCACGATATCGATCCATGCATGTTCTGCCAGCACGCGTGCCCGCAAGCGCTGTTCGGTTTCCGAGCCACCGGCAAACGGCACCATCACCGCACGGGCTCCGGCCTGCAGGGTTTCGATTACCGTGTTGTATCCCGCCTGGCTGATGGACAAGCGGCAGCGGCGCAGCAGCGCGGAAAAGTCGGTCCGGTTGGGCTCGACGATGATGCCTTCGCCCTGAGCATCATATTGCCGGGCCAGCGTCTGCAGTTCCGCGCAAGCATCGGTGCCCATTGCGGCGCCGACCAGGACGCGCCAGCGCAGCCCGGCAAATACCGACAGGGCCCTGGCGCGGATGGCCGCCTCCAGCAAGCCGCGGCCCACCGCGCCGCCGCCGGCCGATACGATGACCTCGTCCTGGCCGCACAGTTCCACACCTGGATCCGGTGACACGGCGAACGACCGATCAACCACGTAACCGGTGTAATGCAGACGCCGGCCAAGTCCCTGCACATGGGCAAAGGTCTGGTCCAGGCGGACCAGCGCCGGGTCGCCGTGCACCAGCAGATGGTCAAAGTACTGGTCGAAGTAGGCCAGCATGCGCAGCTGACGCTCGGCGTCCCGACTGCCGCCGAGCACGTCGCGCACCGAGGATACGATCACCGGCGCCGGCCGGCTCGCGCGCGCGGCGTCGAGCAGTGGCAACAGTTCAAAACGCATCTGGCGCCGGCCAAACGGGAACAACTCGATGACCACTGCGTGGGGCCGGAGCTCGTGCAGCAGCGCCAGCAACCGGTCGCGCCGCGCCTGCTTGTGCGCATCGTCGACCGCACGGCCATGCTCGTCCACCAGCGATTTGAATCCAAGGTCGGCCGCTGCCACTGGCGGCAATTGCACAAAGCGGGCCACGTTGGCCACCAGACCCGGCACCGGCATGCCGCCACTGACCAGCGTCACCTGCATGCCGGCGCGGGTCATCGCGTCGCTGAGCAACGCAGCGCGCCTGAGATGCCCGGAGCCCAGCAGATGCTGCACATACACCAGCACGCGCCTGGCGCTCACGGCAGCGCACCCCCATCCGATGCCGTACCGCTGTCCAGTGCCATGTTGAGTTGGAGCACCGAAGGCATGCCGTCGGCAGCCAGCGAAAACGCATGCAGTGCGCTCCAGTCGAGTTTGGCTGGAGGACGGCCCAGCATGTCCCACCCGGTGGCCAGCGCAAAAATCACCCGGATCACACCCCGGTGGGAGATCGCGACGGTCGCGGATCCGGCCGTGGCCTGCTGGCGCAGCCACGGCCGGATCCGCGCCAGAACCATGCGCGGGCTTTCGCCGCCAGCTGGCTGGAAATCGAAACCACGCGCTTCGTTGTCCGCCATCTGCGAGCCGAGTTCGGCCCGCAGATCGGCCAGCCTACGGCCCTCCCACTGGCCCCAGTCCATCTCGACCAGCCTGGGTTCAACGGCGGCCTTGGTCAATCCCAACGCAGTCGCAGTCTGCCGGCAACGTGCCAGCGGACTGGTCAGCACCTGCTGCACGGCCGCCCAGGGCGGCGGCAAACGGCACGCCGACAGCGCACGGTATCCGCTCTCGCTCAGCGGCACATCGGTGCGTCCTTGCACCCGCTTGTCGCGCGTCCAGATGGTTTCGCCATGGCGCAACAGGGCCAGCGTTGCCGTCATCGGGTCGACACCGATGCAGCCGGCGCCTGCCTTTGCAGGCGCAACAGTGGCGCGAGCGCCGACGCCAGCGTGCGGGCCGCCTGCGACAGGCTGCGCGATTGCGCGACGAATTGCGCGGCAGCCACGCCCATGGCCCTGCGACGGGGCGGGTCCGTCAGCAGTTCACGGACGCAGGCCGCCAGCGCCCGGGCATCGATCTCACTGGCCAGCAGACCGGTCTGGCCGTGTTGCACCACGTCGGGCACACCCCGCGTCGCGCACGAAACCACGGGCAGCCCTGCGGCCTGCGCCTCCAGCATTGCCATGCCATAGGCCTCGTTGACCGCCGGCCACAGGCAGATATCGCCAGCCGCATAGACAGCAGCCATGGCTCGCGCGTCGCAAGCGCCCAGAAAGTGCACACGACCCGCTGCCACCGGTCCCAGCAAGGCTTCGACCTCGCCGCGCGCGTCACCGTCGCCACAGACCAGCAGTTGCCAGGGCAGGTCCTGCAACAGAGGCAAGGTATCGGCCAATACGCGGTACGACGCCAGCTTGTCGCCATGGCGCATCATGGCGGCGACCACCAGCCAGGGCTCGGACATCGGCAGCCCAAGCAGCCGGCCCAGGCGCAATCGCCACAAGCCACGCTTGCGCGCGGCCCGCTGGTAAGGCACGGGATCGACAAACGGCGGCAGCCGCCGGATGCGTTCGGGATCGGTCACAAGCTGCTGCAAGCCGGCCACGTCAAAACCGGTCGGACTCAGCAACAGGTCGGCCGAACGCAGCGCCTGCTCGGCTGCCGCATGACCTATCGCCCATGGGCCGCTGGCGCGTTTGGCGGCGTGCGACGCCTCGGCAACCACATAGGGAAGGTCCAGCGCGCGGCACACGGCCGGGCCCAGCCAGTCGGGCGCCTTGTAATACAGGTGGTAGGTGAACCAGAGATCGGGGCGCCCTGGCGCATCGACGTCGTGCCATTGCTCAATCAGTGCCTGCGCAATCGAGCGCCCCTGCCCGGCCAACGCCCGCTGGTGCTGCGCGTCGCCCTCCCGGTCGAAACTGCGGAACTCCGATGCCAGATCCACCGTATGGCCGGCCAGGTGCAAGGCGTCCATCAACAGACGCGCCACGCGGCGGTCGCCGGACGGGGTTGGATGGTTGGGCGCCTTCAAAGGCGCATAAAACGCAATGCGCATGGTTCATTGTAGAAGTGGGCCAGCGCCGGTTTGCGCGGGTCCGGACCCGTACAATCCGCCGCTCCGGGCCGAGGCAGGCCCTTGCCTGCGATCCCTTCCAATCCCAGCCAGCAGGGCCGACGGCCCTGCACAACCGGCCTGAACCTGATGTGCGGACTCTTTCTCATCGTTGAACGCAGCAGTCCGGTGGCGCTGGAGCGTGCCCGCAAGGCGACAGAGGCGTTGCGGCACCGCGGACCCGATGGCATCGGTCAGTCGGAGTTCAGCTGGACCTTGCCCGGCAGCTCAGGCCCGGTGACGGTATCGGGCTACCTCGGCCATACCCGGCTGGCGATTCTCGATCCGCGCGCGCGGTCGGACCAGCCATTGCGCCGCGGCCGCCACACACTGGTCTACAACGGCGAGGTGTACAACTTCCGGGCACTGCGCGCAGAGCTCGCCCGCAAGGGCGCGGATTTCGACACTGACGGCGACACCGAGGTATTGCTGAGCCTGCTGGCCCACGACGGCATTGCGGGCCTGAACCGTGCCAACGGCATGTGGGGCCTGTGCCTGCTCGACCAGTCCAGCGGCACGATCACGGCGACGCGCGACCGATATGGCAAGAAGCCGCTGTTCTGGTTCCAGGATTCCGAGCGGCTGTGCCTGTCCTCCGAGATCGGCCCGATCCTGTCCTATCTGCAGCAAAGCCCCAGCTTCGTATCGACCGACCTGGACAACTACCTGCAAGGCGGATGGTGTTACCCGCACGCCGATGGCAGCACCCACCTGCAGCATATCCGCCAGGTGGTTGCCGGCAGCGCGCTGGTGTTCGACCTTGCCCACTGGAGCCGCAGCGTCCAGACCTGGTTTGACCTGCCCAGTCATGTCGCGCACGGAGACAGGGAGCCCGCGCAACTGGGCGCGCTGGTCCAGGACGCTGTCAGTGCCCGGCTGGTTGCCGACCGGCCGGTCGGCCTGTTGTTGTCCGGTGGCGTGGACAGCTCCTTGATCCTCTCGGTGCTGGCCCACCAGGGCCTGACCGAACAGGTCACCTGCTTCACCGGGGATGCCGGCAAGAGCGATGACGCGCGGTACGCCAAAGCCTGCATCGCGCAGTTGGGCATTCGCGCCGTCAATCTGCCGCTGGACTACGGCAGCGCCGGCATGGACAGCTTTCTGCAGGTGTGCCGGCACCAGGAAAAGCCGTTTCCATTCATCGGCAATGCGCTGGCAATGCCGCAGTTGTACGCGCATATCGCCGCGCACAATGTTCCGGTGGTGCTGGACGGCACCGGTGGCGACGAGATCTTCGCCGGTTACTGGGACCGGTATTTCCGCTTTGCCGCAGCACAGGCCATGGCCCGCGACGATACGATCTGGCGCGATCAGGTATTGCAGGCCAACGCAGACGATCCGCGCACGCTGGCCATCGTCGAGCAGGCATTTGACTGGTGCACGCGCGCCGGGTCGACGAACACCACGGCGCCGGCGCTGCGCCGCGAATCCGACGATCCACCCGACATGGACCAATTCGTGCACCCGGGCGTGCTTGCAGCAAAGGGTTGCGACCCGCTGCGCGATTTCCGTGGCGACCTGACGCAGGCGCTGGTTCTCGATGCTGGCGCCGGCAGGTTGCATGAGTGGTTGTGGCAGAACGACCGCAACGCGATGATGTCGGGCATCGAAAACCGCAGCCCGCTGCTCGACTACCGGCTGGCGCCATACATGGCCAGTGGTTACGCGAACAAGTTCGTCGGCCCGTGGAACAAGCATGAACTGCGTTCGGTATTTCCGCTGGGTTTGCCGACGCAGTGGCGCCGCGACAAGCAGGGATTTCGCTGGCTTTACCACCGCTTTCTGCGCCACAACCGCGACCAGGTTTTGCAACTGGTGGCGGCATCAAGAATCCTGCCCGAACGCGTCGACGTCGGGCGGTTTCTGGATGCCGCACGCCGTGACGACCACTACCTCGGTAGCAGCCTGCTGCACCGCATGTTGTGTATTGCCGGGCTGGAGCAGACCTGCGGCTTCAAGGGCATCGCCAGTCCGTCGCACGCGCCGGACTGAGCACAGACCGCCGCTGCCGTCGCCAGCCGTCAGGCAGCCTGGTCGTCGGGTGTCGGACGCAGGCCGAATTTGCGCGCCAGCCGCGCGATGTTGGACGACAGGCCGAACGCGGCGTTCACCCGCATGCGCCCGGCCGTTCCCAGCGCCAGGCGCCGCTGCGGATCACGGATCAGCGACTCCAGCGCCAGGGCCAGCGCCTGCGCGTCCTGCGGCGGCACCAGCAGGCCGCTCTGTCCGTCGACAATGAGCTCGTGGATCGCGGAAACGTCGGTTGCGACACAGGCGACGCCCTGGCTCTGGGCTTCCATCAACACGTTTGGAAGCCCGTCGCGGTCACCGTCGCCGGCGATCCGGCTAGCCAGTGCAAACAGATCCGCATTGCGATACAACGCAATGACCTGTTGCTGGGCCAGCGCGCCTCGCCATTGGATGCGCTCGCTCAGCCCGAGCGAGCGGGCCTGGGCTTGCAGTGTCTTGCGCAGCGGCCCGCCGCCGACATGGTCCAGCCGCCAATGCAGGTCGGGCGGCAACAGGGCCAGCGCCTGCAGCAGGATGTCGGTACCCTTTTTCTCGACCAGTCGGCCGACCGACATCAGCACCACCGGATCGTCGAGCGCAGTGCCGTCACGCGCGGCGCGTTCTCCGGGGTCGGGCGCAAACCGCTGCAGGTCCAGCCCGTGGTAGACCAACTCGACGCGACCGGCAGGCGCCAGCGTTGCAAGGTAGTCGCGGTTGGTGGCCGTGCAGGTCACCTGCCAGTCGCACGACGCCAGCTTCTCGCGCAACTCCCATTGCGGCGAGGTCCAGATGTCCTTGGCGTGGGCCGAGCCAGACCACGGCAGGCCGCGCACCATCGCCGCATACCGCGTCACCGAGGCCGGCGTGTGCAGGAAATGCGCATGCAGGCGCACCACATCGGCCGGCAGCTCGGCCGCCAGCACCAGCGCCTGGCCGAAGCGCCGGCCGCGATTGGCGCTGCGGTCTCGCCACCAGTCACGCAACCACTGGCCACGTGCGGCGCCATAACCTGGCAGACGGCGCACACGCCACCAGGCACGCAGCACCCGCAACGGGTCGTTGTAAAGGTATTCCGGCAGGTATACGACCGGCGCCTTGATCTCGGCATGGATGGGGTGGACCTGGCTGTCGGTCGGATGGCGCAACGACACGATCAGGATCGGCAGGCCAAGACGCTCAAGCGCTGCGATCTCCTGCGCGATGAAGGTCTCGGACAGGCGGGGATAACCCTTGAGGACAAAGGCCACACGGCCCACGCCCGATACCACTGGCCGTTCAGCCAATACGCGTCACCACGTTGTCGACCTCGTCCTCGGGGCGCTGTATCCAGGGCGCGACCAGCTTGGCCACGTTGGGCAGGCCTTCGAGCAGGCCCGGCACGACAACACTGGACGGCAATGCCTGGCGCGGCAATGCGCGCAGGGCTTCGGCCATGACCTCGGGATCACGCGCACCGTCCTCGAGCAACATGCTCACCAACCCCAGGCTGGCAGCACTCGAGGCGCGGATGAACTGTTCCAGCCGCGGCTTGGTGCGTGGAATGATCAGCGCGCGCTTGTCGAGCGACAACACCTCGCAGAAGGTGTTGTAGCCGCCCATGGCTACCACGCCGCTGGCACCGGCAACCAGCGCCTCGAGATTGCTGTGGAAGGTGATCGCATCGACGCGCTTGAGTTTGGCGGCGCGGTTCATGAACTCGGTCTGCCTCTCCGGCTGCATGAAAGGGCCCAGCACCATCAATGCCGGGTACGGCAACAGTGGGTCGTGTTCGTATGCGCGCAGCACCCAGTCGATCAGTTCCTCGCCATCGCCACCGCCACCGGTCGTGACCAGGATGTAAGGCTTCTTGGTGATGTCGGGCATACGCGGCGGTGCGCCGGCCGTCGACACCTCGCGGGCAAGATAACCGGTATAGGTGATCTTCTTGCGTACGCTGGCCGGCAAGGTGATGCCCGCCAGCGGCTCGCAGATCTGGGGCAGGCCATAGATCCAGATTTCGTCGTAAAGGTCGCGCAAGGCCGGCAACACCTTCTTGCGTTGCCATTCAGGAACCAGCAGCTTGGGTTCGTCCATGACATCGCGCAAGCCCATGACCAGCCGGGTGCCGCGCTGCTTGAGCATCTTCAGGGTCTCGAGAACCTCGCCGCGCAGGCCCAGCGGCTCCTTGTCGACGATGAAGATGTCCGGATCGAACATCTCGGCCGTGTGCTTGATGATCGAGGCGCGCATCTCCAGCATCTGGTCGACGTCGATATGCAGGTTCAGCGGCGTGTATTCGCCATTGCGCAGCTTGACCACGCCGGGCACCCGGACGAAATCGACCCGCGAGCGAAAATCGAAACTCCCGATGATGGGCGAACCCGACAAGATCAGCACCGACAGGTGTTTGAACCGATCGACCAGCGCATGTGCAATGGTGCGACAGCGTCGCAGATGCCCCAGGCCAAAGGTATCGTGGCTGTAGATCAGGATCCGGGTATCTTTGCGGTCTCGCTCCATCATGCTCTCCAATCGAATCGTCTCGCCAGGCTGAATGGTTGTTGTCGTGCCCGCGGATGGAGCGAAGCGGGATTATAAGACTGCACTTTTTGCACCGGACTGGGCCAGTGGGCGTGCAGCCGGGTGCCCGGCGGGGCCATCAGGCGTTAGCATTGCACGATGCCCGCCTACAGCCCTTGCCCCTGCCACTGCAACCCGCTGCGGCAGGTGCTGTCGGACGCGTTGCGTTGACTGGATCGTCCCCTGTGCCATTGGCCATCGCGTCCCGTCTGCGTGAGTGGAGCAACCCGGCCGGCATTCGCCGGATCCGCCTGTACTCGGGCTTGATCCTTTTCACCTTTGTCAGCAGCCATCTTCTGAACCATGCACTGGGACTGATTTCGCTGCAATCCATGGAGGCGGGTCGATGGCTGTTCATCGCCATCTGGCGCAATCCGGTCGGCAGCGCTCTTTTGCTCGGCGCAGTATTGGTGCATCTGGCGCTCGCCTTCTGGGCAATCTATCTGCGCCGCCATTTGCGCATGCCGCTGTGGCAGGCGGTGCAGCTGGGCCTGGGCCTGTTCATTCCATTGGTACTGGTACACCACGCGATATTCACCCGCGCCGCTGCGATGGCGCACGACTACCAGGACTCCTACACGATGCTGGTGTTGCTGTTCTGGCAATTGCGGCCCGATCTGGGCCTGTGGCAAAGCGTGCTGCTGCTGGCGGCATGGACCCACGGTTGCATCGGCATCCACTACGCACTGCGCATGCGCCCCGGTTACCACCGTTGGGCGATGGTGCTGTACACGCTGGCGATCCTGGTTCCGGTGCTGGCATTGCTGGGTTTTGCACAGGCCGGCAGATATGTATCGACACTGGCCAACGACCCCAGCTGGTTGCGCCAGACGATTGCCGATGCCCAGGTACCGGATGCGCTTGCATTGGCGGCGCTCTATGAGACCCGCGACGCGATACTGGTTGCGTTGGCAATCCTGCTGGGCATGACGCTGCTGGCACGCGGCCTGCGGTATTGGCACGAGGCCGGGCGCTCGGTACGGATTCGTTACCCGAACCAGCAAGTGGTCACGGTGCCCAAGGGGTTCACGGTGCTCGAAGCCAGCCGCCAGGCCGGCATCGCCCATGCGTCGGTGTGTGGTGGGCGCGGCCGATGCTCCACCTGCCGGGTCCGTGTCGACGCGCCGGACGGTGGCCTGCCCGAGCCCCGTGCAGCTGAAGCGCGGGTGTTGGCGCGGGTGGGCGCGCCAGCCAATGTCCGGCTGGCTTGCCAGTTGCGCCCGCAACTCGACATCCGCGTCACGCCGCTGATTCCGCCCAGTATCCCGCCGGCGCTGGCATTGACGCAAGGACAGGTGATTGCCGGCGAGGAACGCGACGTCTGCATCCTGTTCGCCGACCTGCGTGGCTTTACCAGCCTGTCCGAACGCCGGCTGCCGTACGACGTGGTGTTTCTGCTCAATCGCTATTTCGACGCAGTCGGGCAAGCCATCGAAACAGCCGGTGGCGTGGCCAACCAGTTCACGGGTGATGGCGTGATGGCGCTGTTCGGCCTGCAAGGCGGGCTCAAGGCAGGCGCCCGTGCTGCCTTGCAGGCCGCGGCGGGCATGCACAAGGCGATCGAAGAGCTGAGCGCCGACCTGCACGAGGAGCTCGCAGAGCCGCTGCGGCTGGGCATCGGCATCCACTGCGGGTCAACCGTCGTCGGCCACATGGGCCGCGGCGTGGCAACCTACCTGACCGCTGTCGGGGACGTCGTGAACACCGCCAGCCGGCTGCAGGACATGACCAAGAAATTCCAGTGCCAGCTGATCGTATCGGCGCCAGTCGCGGAGCATGCGGCACTGGACGCTGCAGGGCTGCAGCGCGAGCAGATCACGGTGCGCAACCGCGAACAGCCGATCACGATCATCATCGTTCCGACGGTTCAGGACATTCGCCTGCTGTCGATTCCGGCTTGATGCCGATCGACCCGACGCCGACGCCAAGCGTCACCACACTGCGCCAGATCTACTGCTCCAATCGGGCCAGTTGCGCCCGCAATGCCGGCAAGGCGGCCAGCATTGCCACCCGCCCGGCCTCGATGGACCGTCTGCGGGCGGTGAAGTCGGCACTGCCGATATCCTTGAGTACCGGCCGCACAACGACATCGGCACCGTGCAGCTCCAGTGCGTTGATGCTCTTGCTCATGATCGAGAACGTCTGCATCAACACTTGCAGCATCCCGTCAACGCCACCGGTCTGCGGTGCGCTGGAAATGTCGACAGCGATAACCAGATCGGCCCCCATGTCACGGGCAAAACGCACCGGCACCGGTGCGACGAGGCCACCATCCACATATTCGCGTCCACCGATACGCACCGGCTGGAAAAGCGCCGGAATGGCGCTGGATGCGCGCACCGCCAGACCGGTATCGCCGCGCCGGAACAGCATGCTGTCGCCGTTGCCCAGATCGGTGGCGACGATGCCCAAGGCCATCGGCATCGCCTCGATCGGTTTGCGGTTGACCTGGCTATTGACATAGCGGGCGATGGCGTCGCCGCGCAACACACCGCGACGAAACAGCGGCAGAGTCCAGTCGGTCAGGCTGGCCTCCTCCATGTCTTCGGCGATCTGCTGAAGCTGCGCGCCGCTACGCCCACTGGCATAGATCGCGGCCACCAGGCTGCCGGCGGAGGTTCCCACAACCAGCGAAGGCCGGATGCCGGCCTCCTCCAGCACCTGGATCACGCCGACATGGGCAAAGCCCCGAGCGGCGCCTCCACCCAGTGCCAGCCCGATGCGAGGTGCTGGTTTGGGCGGTGGAACCACAACAACAGGGGGCGGAGCTGGTGGGTCCTGCCGTGGCGGTGATGCGCAGCTGGCCACCAGCAGGGCCAGGCCAATCATCCACAGGCCGCGACTGCGTACGGTGCGGACACGGCGAACCGGCGGGCAAACTGAAGGTGCTTCAGCCATGGCAAACCGGGTCAGCCAGAACTGACATTGACAACAACATCACATCCAACAAGGGAGTGTTATTAGGAATGATTCGCGTTTGCTTTATGATACTGACTGAAGCCTGTCTTTTCCTGTTCACTGTTTCAACCCATTTTCACAATGTTTATCAAACCCCTCATCGCTGCCAGCACCGTGTTGCTAGGCTTGTCCATCAGCCACGCCCAGACCTCGGAACTCAATATTTATTCGGCCCGGCACTATCCGACCGATGAAGCGCTGTACACCGACTTCACCAAGTCCACCGGCATCAAGATCAACCGGGTCGATTCCGACGATGCCGGTATTCTCGCCCGCCTCAAGGCCGAGGGCACGGCATCTGCGGCCGATGTCATCCTGCTGGTCGATGCAGCCCGGCTGTGGCGTGGCGAGTCCGACGGCCTGTTCCAGGGCATTCGCTCGACCACGCTGGAAAACGCGATTCCGGCGAACCTTCACAGCCAGCCAGACGAGAAAGGCAACATTGCCTGGTTCGGATTCTCGACCCGCGCCCGCGTCATCGTCTATGACAAGGTTCGCGTGAAGCCACAGGACGTCGACAGCTACGAAAAACTGGCAGATCCGCAGAACAAGGGAAAGATCTGCATCCGCTCCGGCTCACACCCGTACAACCTGTCGCTGTTCGGCGCCGTCACCGAACACATGGGTGAGCAGAAGGCCGAACAATGGCTGCGTGGCATCGTTGCCAACCTCGCCCGTTCACCCAAGGGCGGCGATACCGACCAGATCAAGGGTGTGGCGTCAGGCGAATGTGCCATTGCAGTGTCCAACTCCTACTATCTGGCCCGCATCATGCGTTCGGATGCGCCCGAGAACAAGGCCATCATGGACCGGGTCGGCGTCGTGTTTCCTAACCAGTCGAGCTGGGGCACCCACGTCAACATCGCCGGTGGAGCGGTTGCACGCAATGCCAAGAACCCGGCCAATGCCGTCAAGTTCCTGGAATACCTTGCCAGCCCCGCGGCCCAGAATCACTTTGCCAATGGCAACAATGAGTGGCCTGCAGCCAAGGGCATTGCGATCAACAACCCGGCCCTCAAGTCGATGACCGGTGGCGCATTCAAAAGTGACGACACGC
>Ga0073904_10003454_pt1 | contig 11919 bp, 10 predicted proteins | sample KloWWTrecipitate_FD_66668 | JGI IMG/M metagenome (GOLD analysis project Ga0073904, IMG submission 66668) | Active sludge microbial communities from Klosterneuburg, Austria, studying microevolution and ecology of nitrifiers - Klosterneuburg... | ecosystem: Engineered > WWTP > Aerobic digester >...
AGGTCCACGGGCGCCTTGATGATCGCCTTCATGAGGTCGACGGGCGCCAGCGCCGCGTCAGGGATTCCGAGCACGCGCCTGGCCTCGGGGGAGATCGCGATCGACTTCGCGGTGCGCGGAAAGATTCCGCCGCCCTTCGAGACGAGCGAGCGGTCGTAGTCCTCCCACGAAGACCGCGGCAGCGCGAACATGCGCTCCCTCTCGCGGAAGCTCTTTTCCGGATCCGGGTCCGGGTCGAGGAAAATGTGGCGGTGGTCGAAGGCGGCCACGAGCAGGATGTGCCGGGACAGGAGCATCCCGTTGCCGAACACGTCGCCCGACATGTCGCCGATGCCCGCCACCGTGAAGTCCTGCGACTGCGTGTCGACGCCCATCTCGCGGAAATGGCGCTTGACGCTCTCCCAGGCGCCGCGCGCGGTGATCCCCATCTTCTTGTGGTCGTAGCCGACGCTTCCACCGGAGGCGAAGGCATCGCCCAGCCAGTGGCCGTATTCGGCGCTCACCGCGTTGGCATAGTCCGAAAAGGCCGCCGTGCCCTTGTCCGCGGCCACGACGAGGTAGGCGTCGTCCGGGTCGTGGCGCACCACGTCCTTCGGGGGAACGACCTCGCCGCCCTTCAGGTTGTCGGTGAGATCCAGCAGCCCGCGCAGGAAATCCTGATAGCAGGCGATGCCCTCCTTCAGGTATGCCTCGCGATCCGAGGCGGGCGGCGCCGCCTTCAGCACGAACCCTCCCTTGGAGCCCACCGGGACGATGACCGCGTTCTTCACCATCTGCGCCTTCATGAGGCCCAGCACCTCGGTGCGGAAATCCTCGGGCCGGTCGGACCAGCGCAGCCCGCCGCGGGCCACCTTGCCGCCGCGCAGGTGGATCGCCTCGAAGCGAGGCGAGTAGACGAAGATCTCGAAGAGCGGCCAGGGCTCGGGCAGTTCCGGAACCTTCGCCGACTCGAGCTTGAACGAGAGGTAGGACTTGCGGCGGCCGCCGGCGCCGCGGACCCAGTGGTTGGTCCGCACCGTCGCGCGAAGCGCATAGAGGAACCGCCTGAGGATCCGGTCCTCGTCGAGGATGGCCACCTCGTTCAGCGCGGCCTTCACCTCGTCGTGCAGCCGCTGCTGGGCCTCGTCGCGATCGCCGCCCGCGGCCGGATCGAAGCGGGCACGGAAGATCGCCACCAGCTTCGCCACGATGGACGGGTGCGAGGCGAGCGTCTGCGCGACGTAGGCCTGGCTGAAGGGAAAGCCCGCCTGCCTCAGGTACTTCGCGTAGGCGCGAAGCACCACGACGTCGTCGGGCGCCAGCGCGGCGCCGGGCGTGAGCCGGTTGAAGGAGTCGTTCTCGATCTCGCCGCGCACCACGCGGACGAGCACCTCCTCGGTCATGGCCTTGATCGTCTCCACGTCGGGAATGTCGAACGCGCTTCGCAGGCCGAAATCGTGCAGGAATACGGGCGCCTGGTCCGCGCGCTCGATCTCCCACCCGTCCTCGTCCATGGCCTCGAGGCCCATGTTCTCGAGCATCGGCAGGCTGGCCGACAGCGGCATCTTCGCGCCGAGGCGGTAGGCGCGAAGCCGCAGCGTCCGCGAATCGGCCTCGACCGGGCGGTAGAGGCTCACCGCGAAGGGGTTCGCCTCGGAAAGCGTCTCGACGACCGCGATGTCGCGCACCGCCGCCCGCGGCGTGAGCGCCTCGCGGTATCCCGCGGGAAAGGCCTCGCCGTAGCGCCGGCCCAGCGCGACGGCGCGTTCCTCGCCCACGGTGTCGGTAAGGGCCGCCTTCAGTTCGTCCTCCCAGCGCCGGGTGGCCTGGACGATCTCCGCCTCGACCGCGTGCGCGTCGACCTGCGGATCCGCCTTCGGCAGCGTCCTCACCAGCAGGTGGATGCGGGAGAGCACGGCATCGGTGAGCTGCACCGTGTACTCGGCGCTCGAGCCGGCCAGGCGCCGCTTGAGGATTTCCTGGATCCTCACGCGCACGTCGGTATTGAAGTTCTCGCGGGGCAGGTAGACCACGCAGGAGAAGAAGCGGCCGTAGAGATCCCGGCGAAGGAAGAGTCGCGTGCGGCGGCGATCGCCCAGGCGCAGCACGCCCAGGGCGATGTCGGCGAGGGTGGCCTCGTCCACCTGGATCAGCTCGTCCCGCGGATAGCCCTGCAGGATCGATAGCAGGTTCTTGTAGCCGTGACTCGCCTCCGGGAAGCCGGCGCGGTCGAGGATGCGGGCGACTTTCAGCCGCAGCAGCGGGATGTCGCGCGGGTCGGCGTGGTAGGCGGCGGTGGTGTACAGGCCGACGAAGCGCCGCTCTCCCGTCACGCGCCCGGCGGCGTCGAATTTCTTGACGCCGATGTAGTCGAGGTAACCCGGCCGGTGCACCGTCGCGCGCGAGTTCGCCTTGGTGAGCACGAGCAGGCGCGGCTCCCGGGCCAGGGCGCGAATCGCCGGGGGCAGGTCGCGGAAACTCGGCGACACGCCGCCCTCGCGGGGCTCGCGCAGCACGCCCAGGCCGGAGCGCGGCTTGATGCTCAGGCAATCCTCGCCGTCGACCGAGGTCAACTCGTAGTCGCGGTAGCCGATGAACGTGAAGCTCTCGTCGAGCAGCCAGGACAGGAAGGCTCTCGCCTCGTCGACTTCGGCCGCGTCGAGCCCCCGCGGAGGCTTCGCGATCTCGGCGACGATGGCGCCCATCGCCTCGCGCATGGGCTTCCAGTCCTCGACGGCGGCGCGCACGTCGGCCAGCACCGATAGCAGGCCGTCGGCGAGCGCCTTGAGCCGCGCCGGATCGCTTTCCCGGTCCACCTCGACATGCATGAGGGACTCGCGCGGGCCCTTGCGGGCCGCGGGCGAGAGCGCGGTGAGGTTGCCGGCCGCGTCGCGCACCGTCGTGGCGAGCGGGTGCAGGAGCAGGTGGAGCGTGTGGCCCTGCCGGTTGACCTCCATGGTCACGGAGTCGACGAGGAACGGCATGTCGTCGTTCACGATCTCCACGACCGTATGCGGGCTGGACCAGCCATGCTCCTCTTCCCTCGGGTTGTACACGCGGACCTTCGGCTTGCCGGTGACGAAGCGGCGCGCCAGCGCGAGGTGCGCCATGCCCGCGCCGTAGAGATCCTCGGGGGCCCGGGTGGCGATGTCCTCGGCATCCACCTGGTCGTAGTAGAGCGCGAGAAAGTCCCGGGACTCCTTCACGGCCGAGCCCGAGAGGCGCTGGCCCGCGAGGCGCAGGACGGGTTCGAGAATGGCTTGCTTGGTATCCGGGGCGGGGGAAGACATGGGTTCCTCGATTCATTTCATGGCGGGCGGGTCGGTGGGCTCACCCCTCGTGGGGGCTGCTCCGGTCGTCCGAAGCCTCCATTTTCCCCCAAGATGCGCTCCCCGAGGATTGCGGTATGACAAACACCGGCTCGCGGCCCGGTGGCAGCGGTCACCGGCGACCCGCCCGAGGCGGCCGCCAGGGCGTGCGCGAGACGCCTCGATTGCCACCGGGCGCGGCCCCGACGTATCCTGTCCTCGCGCAGCACGCCGGTCCCGGCCTACCCTCAGCACGCACCGATCCCATCCAGGAGGAGTCCCCATGATTCGCCCATCGCTTGCCGCGCTCGCGGCCCTCGCCTTCCTCGCGGCCGCCCCGGCGACCGCGCAGGACCTCACCGGCACGCTGAAGAAGATCAAGGACACCGGCACGATCACGATCGGCCACCGCGAGACCTCGATTCCGTTCTCCTACCTGAACGAGAAGCAGCAGCCCATCGGCTACTCGCTCGACATCTGCGCGGCGATCGTCGAGGAGGTCAAGAAGGAGCTCGGCGTGGCCGAGCTCACGGTGAAGTACAACCCCGTCACGCCGCAGACGCGCATCCCGCTCATGGCGAACGGCACGATCGACATCGAGTGCGGCTCCACCACCAACACGCTCACGCGCCAGAAACAGGTCGGCTACGCGCCCATCACGTACATCACCGGCACGAAGCTCCTGGTGAAGAAATCCGCGAAGGTGAAGTCCTACCGTGACCTGAAGAACAAGACCGTGGTGGTGACCCAGGGCACGACCAACGAGCGGATCATCAAGGCGCTCTCCGACAAGGAGAACCTGAACATCCGCTTCCTCAACGCGAAGGATCACGGCGAGTCCTTCCTCACCGTCGAGTCCGGGCGCGCGGTGGCCTTCTCGATGGACGACATCCTGCTCTACGGCCTCATCGCCAAGTCGAAGAGCCCGAAGGACTACGAGGTCGTCGGCGACTACCTCTCCTACGACCCCTACGGGATGATGTACCGCAAGGGCGACGAGGACTTCGGCCTGGTGATCCGCCGCACCGTCGGCCGGCTGATGTCCAGCGGCGACCTGAACAAGATCTACAACAAGTGGTTCCTCGACAAGCTTCCCTCCGGCGAGACGATGGGCGTGCCGATGAGCCCGCTGCTCAAGGCCGCGATCGTCCTGCAGGCCCTGCCCGAGTAGAGGCGCGGCGCCAGGGGCGGGCGACCGCCCCTTCTTCGTTTCGGAGCGACGATCGCGGTGGACTGGAACGTCTTTCTCGAGCAGGCGCCGTCGGGCGGAAAGACCTACCTGGGGTGGCTCGCCTCCGGTCTTTTCTGGACCGTGGCGGTGTCCGTGTGCGCCTGGGCGATCGCATCGGTCGTCGGTTGCGTGGTGGGCGTGGCCCGCACCACGCCCCTGGCGTGGGCGCGATGGCTCGGCACGGTCTACGTCGAGTTCTTCCGCAACATCCCCCTCCTGGTGCAGATGTTCCTGTGGTACTTCGTGATGCCGGAGGTGATCCCGGCCGCCTGGGGCGACTGGCTCAAGCAGGACATGCCCTACCTCCTCACGCTGCCGTTCGCGGCGCAGTTCAGCCTCTGGGAGTTCACGGCCGCGGTGCTGTGCCTGGGCCTCTACACCGCTTCCCGCGTCGCCGAGCAGGTGCGCTCGGGCATCGAGTCCCTGCCCGAGGGGCAGACGAACGCGGGGCTCGCCATGGGGCTCACGCTGCCCCAGGTGTACCGGTACGTGAGACTGCCCATGGCCTTCCGGATCGTCATCCCGCCGATGACCTCGGAGCTGCTCACCATCTTCAAGAACTCGTCCACTGCGCTCACGATCGGGGTGCTCGAACTCACCGCGCAGAGCCGGCAGATTTCGGAATACACGTTCAAGACCTTCGAGGCATTCACGGCGGCCACGCTCATCTACATCGCCGTCACCATGACCGTGATCCTCGCCATGCGGGCCCTCGAGGTGCGCGTCGCGGTGCCGGGTTTCATCTCCCGGTCGAGCGGTCACTGAGGCGGCCCGGAACGGGGCCGGCGAGCGAACGTGGGCGAATTCGACTGGGGCGTCATCTGGACCTACCGCGCGTCGTTGGTCGACGGGATGGTCACGTCGCTCCAGCTCTTCGCCATCGCGCTGGCCGGCGGCCTCTTTTTCGGCACGCTTCTCGCGATGGCGAGGCTGTCGCGCTGGAAGGCGCTCTCCGCGCCGGCCGCGGGGTTCGTGAACCTGATCCGCGCCATCCCGTTCATCATGGCGATATTCTGGTTCTACTTCCTCACGCCGATGATCGTGTCGAAATTCACCGGCCACCAGGGCGAGGCGGTCGGGCCGTTCGCTTCCGCGGTGGTCGCGTTCATCATGGTGGAATCGGCCTACTACGCCGAGATCGTCCGCGCCGGCATCCAGTCGATTCCGCGCGGCCAGCCCGCGGCGGCCTATGCGCTCGGCCTGACCTACTGGCAGTCCATGGGCCACGTCGTGCTGCCCCAGGCGTTTCGCAACATGCTGCCGGTGATGCTCACCCAGGCGGTGATCCTCTTCCAGGACACCTCGCTCGTCTACGTGGTCGCGCTGAAGGACTTCCTCGGCGCGGCCTCCAAGGCCGGGCAGCTCACCGGGCGGATCGTCGAGCTCTACCTCTTCGTCGCCGTCGTCTTCCTCGTCATCTGCCTGGCGGCATCGCTTGCGGTGAAGCGCCTCCAGGCCAACCTCGCCGCGGCGCGATAGGAGCCCCACGATGCCCATGATCGACGTGCGCAACGTGAGCAAGTGGTACGGCTCGTTCCGGGTGCTCACGAACTGCTCGACGAGCGTCGGCAAGGGCGAGGTGGTGGTGGTGTGCGGGCCGTCCGGATCGGGCAAGTCGACGCTCATCAAGGCGGTGAACGGGCTCGAGCCCTTCCAGGAGGGCGAGATCGTCGTGAACGGGATTTCCGTGGGCGACCCGAAGACGAATCTCCCCGCCCTGCGCGCCCACATCGGCATGGTGTTCCAGAATTTCGAACTCTTCCCGCACATGAGCATCACCGAGAACCTCACCCTGGGCCAGGTGAAGGTGCTCGGGCGCACGAAGGAGCAGGCCATCGACAAGGGACATGCGTTGCTCGAGCGGGTGGGGCTCATCACGCAGAAGGACAAGTATCCGGGGCAGCTCTCCGGCGGCCAGCAGCAGCGAGTGGCCATCGCGAGGGCGCTGTCGATGGACCCCATCGCGATGCTCTTCGACGAGCCGACCTCGGCCCTGGATCCCGAGATGATCAACGAGGTGCTGGACGTCATGGTGCAGCTCGCCGCGGAGGGCATGACGATGATGGTCGTCACCCACGAGATGGGCTTCGCGAGGAAGGTCGCGAGCCGCGTCGTCTTCATGGACGAGGGACAGGTCATCGAGGACTGCGCGAAGGACGCGTTCTTCGGCTCACCCCGGTCCGATCGAGCCCAGCTCTTCCTGTCGAAGATCCTCCAGCACTGAACGTCGGGCTGCGGCGACAGGCGCTTTCCCGGCTGACAATTGACGGCTATCCCCCGGAAATCATTGACTAACAGCCTTTTTCGGACGAAACTTCCCCTCCATGAATCGCCTCACGGCCATCGGCCTCGCCTCCCTCGTCGCCTACGGGGTGCTCCTCTTCGCGAAGTGGGACGGTGCCCCGGCAAGCGCTGCCACCGGCAGCTCCGAAGTCCTGGCCGCCGAGCCGGCCGCAAACCAGCACGCTTCGGCGGACGTCCTCGTCCAGGCTCGGCCGGCGCCGCGGCCGCGCCTGGTCTCGCCGGCTTCCTATTCCCATTCCGCAGCCCTGAATCCATCCTCCGTCGAGTCGCAATTTCGATCCAGCCGCGACCTGAAGTCGTTCGCCGATGCCCTGCTCGCGCGCAAGGAGAGCCTGAACCGCGAGGAACGCTACTACCTCGCCAAGGCCTTGGAGACCTGCGGTTTCGCGACTTCGATCAACGACGACCTGGCCACGGCGAGCGACAAGCGCCGTCGCCAGTTCCTCGCGACCATTCCTGCCGCCGACCCCGAAGCCGCACGGCGCATCGCGGCCTACGACGCGGCGGACGACACGCAGCGCTGCCTGCGATTCCAGGGCGTTCGCATCACCCAGAAGCAGATCGAGGATCTCTACCGCCAGGCGAGCGAAGGGGGAGATCCGCGCGCCCAAGCCCGCCTGCTCGTGGCCGAACTGAACCGCAACCTCACGACGCCGAAGACCTCGCCGGAATCGTCGCGAACGGTGGGCAACGAAGACTTCCAGCGCATCATCGGCCTGCTGGAGACGCGTGACGCCGAGGCCATGGTGATGGTCGCGCAATTCCTCGCCCAGCATCGCCTGATCGGCGAGTTGCGCATCGGCACGACGGGCGAGGTCCCCGAGCCGGCCTCGCTGGTCGGCGCGTTCTCCCTCGTCGCCTGCGACTTCCAGCCCACCTGCCCCGCCTTCGACCGCGAGGTCCTGCAAGCCTGCGCCTATGCGGGTTACTGCAGCGCGGGCAGCTACGAGGAGCTGTACGCCAACTTCCTCGCCTCGCCCTGGTCGTACAGCCAGGCCATGCGCTATCGCGGCGTGATCCATACCGCCATCGAAACGCGCAACTGGAGCCTGCTCGGCCTCCAGAAGCTCATCGGCGCCAAGTCCAACGCGGGCTCCTGAACCCGCCGTTCCCCGTGGCAGACTGGTATCGACGCGCCCCGCAATCCGGGGCGTTCGTTCTTTGCATCCACGTTCAGCCGCAGGCCCGCAAGACCGAGGTCGCCGGCATTCACGGCCAGTCGCTCAAGATCCGCGTGGCGGCGCCGGCGCTGGACAATCGCGCCAACGAGGCGCTGGTCGCCTTCGTCGCGCAACGATTCGGCGTCGCGCGCCGCGACGTGATCCTGCTTTCGGGAGAAAAGTCGCGGGAGAAGCGGCTCGAGGTCCGCTCCGCGGGCATCGATCCCGAGGCCGCGATGGCGCCCGGGGGGCCCCGCTAGTTCCCGCTCAGCCCGCGAGCACCCGCAGGTGGCGCACGACGCTCCGGGCGAGCGCCCGGGTGTTGTAGCCGCCTTCGAGCGTGGCGACGATCCGCCCCTCGGCATGGCGCTCGGCCACCTCCGCGATGCGCTGCGTGATCCACTCATAGTCCCCATCGTCGAGTTCCAGGTGGGCGAGCGGATCCTCGCGATGGGCGTCGAATCCCGCCGACACCAGAACCAGCTGCGGCTCGAAGCGCTCGAGCGCGGGCATCCAGGTCCTTTCCACGGCCGAGCGGAAGCCCTCGCTTCCGGTCATTGCCGCGAGCGGCACGTTCACGATGTTCTTCGCCCGCGTGTCCGCCCCGCAGAACGGGTAGTACGGATGCTGGAACGTGGAGCAGAACATCACGCGCGGATCGTCGTGGAACATGGCTTCCGTTCCGTTGCCGTGGTGGACGTCGAAGTCGAGGATCGCCACGCGCTCGAGGCCGTGGTGCTCCAGCGCGTGGGCGGCACCCACGGCGACGTTGTTGAAGATGCAAAACCCCATGGCCCGGTCGGGCGTGGCGTGGTGGCCCGGCGGCCGCACGGCGCAAAAGGCACGGCCGGCGGTCCCGCCCGCGACGAGGTCGATCGCATGCACGACCGCCCCCGCGGCGCGCAGCGAGGCCGACAGCGACTTCGGGTTCATCGACGTGTCCGGATCGAGGAACAGGTAGTCCTCGTCCGGGGAAGCGTCGTGGACCGTCCCGATGTACGGCGTCCCGTGGACCCTCGCCAGTTGCTCCGGCGTCGCCTCCGGCGCCTCGCGCTCGTCGAGCTGCCCGCCGAATCCCGAGTGGTCGAGCGCGTCGAGCACGGCCTTCAGGCGCTCGGGCGACTCCGGGTGGTGCATCCCCATCTCGTGCAGGACGCAATCGGGATGGGTGACCAGCGCGACCGACATCGCCAACCTCCGGCTAGAAGCCCTGCCGCTGGATCGCTTTCGTGCCCGATAGCGCCGGAAGGCCGTAGGCGGGATTGGTCACGGCAAGTCCCGCCGGAGGTGCGATGTTGTAGGTGAAGACACCGTGGCCCGCGTCGGTGAACTCGAACCGGAAAGAGCCGATTTCCTGCATGTTGCGCAGCGACGGGTTCCAGGCCTGCGGGTACGGCGTGGCCGTGAGCACGTACATGAGGCCCGCATAGGTCGTGGGCGTGAGCCAGCTGCCGCCCGGCATCACCAGCCACAGCGGCACGTTGCCGGAGCCCCCGGCCGAGGCCGGATCGGTGGCCCTGGGATCGTACGTGTACCAGACCGCGAACAAGGCATCGATGGTTCCGCCCACGGGCAGCTTCTGGCGGATGCTGATGCCCCACCCGGATTCGGCCGGGTTCCACCACATGTCGGTGTAGTCGATCGCCGGCGTCACTTGGGCGGCGGCCTGGAGGCAGGCCGCGGCAGCAAGCGCGGCCAGCGCGGATTTCAGGAATCTCATGCCAATCTCCACCCTTTCATCGGGTCCGGGCCGGATCGGATACCGGAAACTTTCGAGGGTTTTCGGCCCTCCAAGGCTCATCGTGCCCCATCGGCCGGGGCCGGAGGGTCCAGGTGCCCATGCTATCCTGAAACCGGGCCTTCATCCGACACGCAGACCTCCCGAACCGTTCCCGAAACCCGTCCGCACACCATGCTGATCGATGCCCGTGCCCGACTTGCCCCGAATCCCGTGGAGGACGTGGTCGCCCGTGCCTCGCGCGTGATTCTCGGCAAGGAGCGCCAGATCCGCCTCGCCATGGCCTGCATCCTGGCGCGCGGGCACCTGCTCATCGAGGACGTGCCCGGCGTCGGCAAGACGACGCTCTCCCACGCCCTGTCACGACTCCTCGGCCTCGACTACCAGAGGATCCAGTTCACCTCGGACCTGCTGCCCGCGGACGTGATCGGCGTGTCGATCTTCGACCGCGAGAATTCCACCTTCCGATTCCACCCCGGCCCGATCTTCTCCCAGATCATCCTCGCCGACGAGATCAACCGCGCGAGCCCCAAGGCGCAAAGCGCCCTGCTCGAGGCGATGGAGGAGCACCAGGTCACCGCCGAGGGCGAGACGCGCCCGCTGCCGGAGCCCTTCTTCGTCATCGCGACGCAGAATCCGCTGCACCAGGTGGGCACCTTTCCGCTTCCCGAGTCGCAGCTCGACCGCTTCCTCATGCGCCTTCGGCTCGGCTATCCCGACGCGAAGGCCGAGCGCGAACTCCTGAAAGGCGAGGAGCGCCGCGACCTCATCTCGCACCTCGAGCCCGCGATGACGTCCGCGCAACTTGTCGAGCTGCAGCGCGCGGTGACCGCGACCCAGGTCTCCGAGGCGCTGCTCGACTACGTCCAGGCGCTGGTCGCGCACACGCGCGTTTCGCCCCGGTACGCCCAGGGACTGTCGCCGCGAGCCGCCCTCGCGGTCCTTCGCGCGGCGCAAGCCTGGGCCCTGATGCAGGGCCGGCGGCAGGTGCTCCCCGAGGACGTGCAGGCCGTGCTCCCTTCCGTGGTCGGTCACCGCCTGCACGGGGCCGGCGAGTCGCAGAAGGGCGGCTTCGACGCGGCTACGGACCTGCTCACCGCCGTCGCCATTCCGTAGGCGCCGCGGCGCGATGTTCGCCGACCTGAGGCAATCGATCGCCGACTGGATCTTCCGGGCGCGCCACCCCGAGGTGCCGCCCGTCACCCTGGTCCAGCGCCGCATCTTCATCCTCCCCACGAAGGACGGCTACCTTTTCGCAATCGTGCTGCTGGTCCTGCTTCTCGCCTCCATCCAGTACGCGCTTTCCCTGGGTTTCATCCTCACCTTCCTGCTCGCGGCCATGGGCGCGGTCGCGATGCTGCACACCTGGCGAAACCTCGCGCACCTCAAGTTGCGCCCCGGCCGATGCGACCCCGTGTTCGCCGGCGACACGGCGCACTTCCGCGTCGTCCTCGAATCGCCTTCCCGCGAGCGCTACGCCGTCGCCATACGGCGCCGCGACGAGGACGCGGCCTACATCGACGTGCGCCCGAGCGAGCCGGCGATCGCGAGCCTCGCCGTCACTGCTTCCCGCCGCGGGCGCCTCGCCTGCGGGCGCCTGGAGATCTACACGCGCTATCCCGTCGGGCTCTTTCACGCGTGGTCGTACTTCGATTTCGGTCTTTCCGCGATCGTCTATCCGCGGCCGGACCTCGCGGCGGGGCTGCCACCGCAGCATTCGCTCTCGGGCGACCACGAGGGCATTCCGGTGGCGGGCGACGAGGATTTCGCCTTCCTGCGCGGTTACCGTCCCGGCGATCCGCCGCGGCAGATCGCGTGGAAGGCGCTCGCCCGCGGCGACGACCTGCTGAGCAAGGAATTCCAGGCGACGGCCTCGGCCGAACTCTGGCTCGACTGGATCGACGCGCGGGCCCCGGATCCCGAGGCGCGGCTTTCCGTCCTCGCCCACTGGGTGATCGAGGTGGAGCGGCTCGGGCAGAGCTACGGCCTTCGACTTCCCGGCACGGCCATTTCACCGGGGCGCGGCGAAGCGCATCGCGCGCGCTGCCTGGAGGCGCTGGCGTTGCACGGCCAGGATTTCGGGCCGTGAGCAGGGCCCTTCCCCAGGCGCCGCTCGACATGCGAAACGTCCTGTGGCTGCTGTCGTCGATGGCCTTCGTCGTCGCGCCACACGCGCTGAGACTGCCGACGTGGACGGGG
>Ga0073904_10003457_pt1 | contig 11917 bp, 9 predicted proteins | sample KloWWTrecipitate_FD_66668 | JGI IMG/M metagenome (GOLD analysis project Ga0073904, IMG submission 66668) | Active sludge microbial communities from Klosterneuburg, Austria, studying microevolution and ecology of nitrifiers - Klosterneuburg... | ecosystem: Engineered > WWTP > Aerobic digester >...
GAAGATCGCGGTGATATGGTTGCGCACGGTCTTCCCGGCCAGTCCGAGGTGCGCGGCAATCTGCGCGTTGTCGCGGCCGCAGGCGATCAGTTCGAGAACCTGCCGCTCGCGCTGCGTCAGTTCCGGGAAGGGTGCTGCCAGCGCGGGCGCAGGATCCAGGAATTGCCTGATTTCCCGTTGCACATGGTCGAACGCGGGGTCTCCGTGCAGCGGCACATGGCTCTCGCAGTCCAGCGGATCGAACCTGGCATTAGCGATGGAGCTTGCCACGAAGCGCCCTTCGTCGAACGGCACACGGCAGTCGCCGCGGCTGTGAAACACCAGCGTGGGGGCCGTCACCTGCGGCAGCAGGTCCGATGCATCGATCTGGCTGAACGCACGCATCAGGCGGGCCGCCACGCGCGGCGAGGTGGCACGGCGCTGGATTTCGTTGAACGCGTTCGCCTGCAGCGTCGTGGCGGATGGAAAGAACTGCGATGTGAACATCTGCAGGAATGCCGGGTTGTCCTGCGCCCAGCCCAGTTCGACCAGCGTCACCATCGCCTCGCGGGCCTGCACCTGAGCGGGCGTGCGGTCGCGGTGCATGCCGCCGCGCGCGAACGCACCGCACAGGACCAGGCGGCTCACCCGCTGCGGGTGTTTGGCGGCGTATGCGATGGATACCGCACCACCCTGCGATATGCCCAGCAGCGCGAAGCGCTCCAGTCCAGCCGCATCCACCACGCTCTCCAGGTCGGCCACCAGCGACGCGAGCGTGAAGTCGTCGGCGTCGCGGTCGGACAAGCCGCATCCGCGCGAGTCGTATTGGGTCAAGGTGTGGTGTGCGCCGAGCGCTTCGTTCCAGGGTCGCCACACCGGCGTCTGCCAGTCATGGTCCAGGCTGCTCAGCCAAGGCGCCGCCCGCACCAGCGGCGGCCCGGTGCCGGTGCTGGCATACGCGCGCGCCTGTGATCGTCGGCCGGCCGCAGCAGCAGCGCGCCATGCCGGCCCGATCGTAACCCGGGCAGCGCCCGGGACCGACGCAGTCCGCGCTATGCCCGGGCGCGTGGCCGGTCGGCATCGGGCGACAGGCAGGCGCACTGGCAATACCGGCGCTGACATTTGTAACAGGCACTTTCTGCTAGAGTCGCTACCGCAGCCAGATTCGAACTCTGGCTTTTCTCTTTCTATTCTTCTCATGGCGCATGGAGACCAGTGCATGGGTGATTCACGCAGCAACCCTCACGAACCTCTGGCGAAAGCGCGCAGGAAGGCCAAGGTCATCGAGGCCGAGATTCAGAGCGCGTCCGACCAGGCGGGGGTGATTGGCGCCGTTCTGTCCCAGGAGCTTCCAGCCACGGTGCAGCAAGGCGATGTGGCCCAGGCCATCAGGCAGACTGGTGAACTGGAGCATCAGCTTGCCGAATCGGCCGCCAGCCTGGCCGACGTGTCCGCCGAACTTGGGCGCGAGATCCTGAAGGGTCGCAAGGTCGCCAGGCAGCTGGGCAAGTCGCAGACACAGGTGGAAAAGTTGACCGGCGAGGCGGCGAAGGCGCGCACTACCGGCAATACACGCAAGCGTTGATGCCGGATCTCCGGTAATGCGCCGCATGGCCTGCCGCACTACAGGCCGAACGCGGTCTGGCCGCTGCGCGCATGCATCCACACGCATCGTCCGAGTCGGCCGAACAGGACGGCTGCCGCCTGTCCCGGGGCGTCACACACGCGGGGCGAGGCGCCGCCGCGCGTCAGGCGGGCACGCGTGGCAGCCGGACCGTGAACACCGTTCCCGCCTCGGTGGTGGATTCGACCGCGACGGGGCCCCCATGCCCGAGCACGATCTCGCGCACAATGAATAGTCCCAGTCCCAGGCTGGTTTTCGAGCGTTCATGGCCCGATGCGCCCGCACTCGGAGCCTGTACCAGCGGCTCGAAGACGGCCTGCAGGTCATCGAGGGGGATAGCGTCGCCCCCATTGCTGACCTTCAGCACCACCGCGTCCGCCTAGCCACAGGCGATCAGCGTGACCGGCACACTGCTGTCGCCATGCTGCACGGCATTGCCGAGCAGATTCGACAACGCCTGTTGCAGCCGGTCGGCATCGGCATGCAGGTGCAGGTCGCCCGACAGCTGCTGGACAAACGGCTGCTCGGGCCAGCCCGCGCGTATCGAATGCAGCGCGTCTTCGCATACCCGGCCAAGGGCGCATGCGGCACGAACAATCGGCATGCCCGGCCGGGCCCGCAGAGCGCCGAAGTACGCAAGTCTGGGCGGATTCAGCGCGCAAGTCTGAGCGTCTGCAGGCTCGGGGCTGGCGAGTAGGCAGGTCTTTGACCGTTCCCGGCGTGCAGGACCGGACCAGGTCTCGGGGTTGGCCCATGTGTTGGCCATGGCTTTCCGACACAGCGCGCAGCGCCACCGGCGCGGACTTGGACGACCTCGGCTTCGCAATGGACGGCTGCTGCAGCCCCCGTGGCCGGCTGGCCAGGGCACCCAAGGACATCACGGTGGGGGAGGTGGTGCGCTTCACCGAACCCGACATGGACATTGTCCAGTGCCACGAATTTGGCCATGAAAACAGCTGTGCCGCCTGGCGCGTCTGCAACCTGACACGCGGCTTTCGCCGTGCGCTGGCCGCCTTCATGCGCGAACTCGACGAAATCACCATGGAGGACGCAGTCACGGTGCCGCGTTTTGCCGCGTCGGTGCTGGGCCTGACGGCCGCAGGCAGGAAGTTCATCCCGATCGGCGTGGCGGCGGGCGCCGGCAAGACACCCGCGAAGCCCGCCCCCGTGGCGCCGCGGACCCATGGCGGGAGCGCGGCCCGGCGTCCGGTCACCCGAAAGTAGGCGCGGGTCCGGGCGCCATCGCGGACCAACACGGTGGGATACTTGGCCGGTGCGTCTGTATCCCGCGTCCGTTGCCGAATTCCTGGAGCGTCCCCAGAAGCCCGGGGTTCGCGCTTTTGCCATCATCGGAGGCATCGAGGCCGTGGTGCGCGGCATCGCGCTATCGGTTTATCCGCTGCTGATGTACCGCGCCTGGGGCGACGCGGTGGTCGTCTCGAAGCTGTATTTCGGGATCGGGGTGTTGTCGCTGCTGACCGGCCTTGCCGTGCCGCTGGCGACGCGCCATGTTCCGCGCCGTTTCGTCTATTCGATCGGCGCGTTGCTGTTTGTCCTGTCCGCCGGTCTCGGTGTGGTGGGCGGCAAGGTGATAACCGCGGCGCTGCTGTGCCACGTCATGGGCACGGCGACGGTGTTCGTGTGTTTCAACGCCTATGTGCTGGACAACGTGCCCAGGACCGAGTTCGGCCGCCTGGAGTCGCTGCGCCTGTTGTTCGGCGGTTTCGGGTGGACGGTGGGCCCGGTGCTGGGCGTGTGGCTGGTGCGCTACTGGCACGGAGCACCGTTCCTGATCGTGGGGGTGGCGGCGCTGGCCATGCTGGGCGCGTTCTGGTTCCTGCGTATTGGTTATGGCCGGGTGACCGTGGTACATGGCGGCAGGAGGAATTCGCCCAACCCGCTGGCGTATCTGCGGCGTTTCGCCGGCCAGCCGCGGCTGGTGGCGGGCTGGCTGTTTCCGGTCCTGCGTTCGTGCGGCTGGTGGGTCTATACGGTTTACGTGGGCATTTTCGCGGTGCAGAACGGGCTCGGTGACCAGGTTGGCGGCATGGCCAGTTCGCTGGCCAACATGGGCCTGTTCATGGCGCCGCTGATGTTGCGCTGGATGCAGCGCCGCTCGGTGCGCGAGGCGGTGCGCACCGGCTTCCTGTTCAGCGGGGCGTGTTTCGTGCTGGCCACGTTCATTTCGCCGCTGCCGTGGGCGACGGTCGCGTTGCTGGTGCTGGCGTCGTATTTCCTGGTGCTGCTGGACGTCTGCGCCGGACTGCCCTTCCTGATGTCGGTCAAACCATCGCAACGCACCGAGATGTCGGCCGTCTATTCCAGTTTTCGCGATGTCTCGGGCATCCTGACGCCCGGCATCGCCTGGCTGGTGCTGCAGTTCGCCCCGCTGGCCGGGGTTTTCGCGGCGGGCGGGCTTGCCTTGCTGGCGGCGTGGGTGGTGGCCGGGCAACTGCATCCGCAACTCGGAATGTCGGGCGCGAGCCGCGTGCGCTCCAAACCAAGGCCCTCCGCGGGTTCGGCCTGAGGCGCCTTTCGTCGCAATGGACGGCTGCTGCAGCCCCGGTGGCCGGTTGCGCCTGCGCGGGTGGCCCCTGCGGCACCACCAGCGAGCGCAGCTTGGCATTCGGGGCGAGCACACCATGGAAGCGGATCAGGTGCAGCCTGGGCCGTGGCACCAGCGCCGCCAGCCGCTGCATGAATTCCAGCGGGCTCATCACCAGCTGCGTAGTGCCGTCGCGCCAGGGTGTCTTGAGCTTGAGCTCCACCTGACCTGCATCGTTGAGCTGCACCCGCTCGTCTGCCAGCGCCGGACGGGTGATGTAATGGCACAGCTGTTCCAGCCGCTTGCGCTCGTGCGCTTCGACGCGCACGGCCGCGTGAAGGCTGAATCCGTTGATGTCGCAGCACAGGAGCTCGCGCGCCACGCCCTCGCGCGCAATCGCGCCGCGCAGCGTCAAGACCTTATGCCCGGCGCGCTTAGCCGTTGGCGATGCGGTAAGTGATGGCCGCCGCCTCAGCGAGAACGTACGGATACCCCGGGGCAGCTGACAGACAGGAGGATGAGAAACAGAACGACGACGAATACGAGACCTGCAGTTCGACCTGCAGCAGCCATGCCGGCGCAACCGCGACGTCAGCTACGCGACCCAACATGATCGCGAGCACGTGTTAGACCTGATGGCGGGCCAACTTCAGGAACGCGGCACCGGCGTCAGCGCAGGGCACCTGGCATTGGCCAGCGGGTTCAAGCAGCTCGATTGTCTTGCGCCATCCGACCCCACTTCACGGGACCAGCCGTGGGTCGGACCCTCTGCACTTCAAGGTAGGAAGGCCTCGATGACCAGGTTCTGGACGGCTCCAAAGTGCTTCGTGTTCGCGGTAATCAGCGTGGCACCATGAACAATCGCCGTGGCTCCGATGAGGCATCGGCCAGTCGCATTCCCAAATCAGCACGTCCGAGTCAATCAGCACCGGTATGGCTGGACTCACGGTTCATTGCGCGTGCCGTTGTGGTTAAAACGGGCAGCTCGGATATGTCGCACGCAGGCAGCAACATCGGCCATGTCCTCGCGGTCACGCCACATTCCGAACAATGGATCGTCGGTCACAAATTCTTCGTTCGGAATGGTGGTCTGCACCGCCTCCTCCTCGATGCGCACCGTTACATGCGCGCCCGGGGATTGCGCGAGCCTGGCACGCCAAGCCGATGGCAATTCGGCCACAGGCACATGTTCGATGACGATCCAGCCGGGGGAGTTTTTGGTGCTGGCCCGGCTGCCAGCAAAAACCCGGACCTACATCCCGGGCATCATCTGGCCGCGAATCTCGCCACCCTTGTTGGCCGCAGTATGCACATTGGCATACCACTTTCCCGCCATCAGGTCGGCGACCTGGGCCGGCGTCAGGGTCGCCTGGCCTTCGATCGGGCTGGCTGCGCTGGCAAACGGAACGACGACGCCGGCGTTGCTGCCCGCGGCCGCAGGACCATGGAAGTGCGCTGCCGCGGCAGGACCGCTCAAGCCGGAGTACGTGATCTTCCATTTCAACACTTGGGTGTCTTTGTTCAGCGAGGCTTCAACCATGCCGGTCCCGTCGGTACGCACCGCAGGAACCTCGCTGGCGCCCGACATCCTGGCGGTGAATGTGACCATGTTGCCTGGCTGCATGGAACCGCAGCCGGAGATGCCTGCAACCATCGCGGCCAACACGAAACCGGTCTTGCAAAGTTTTGCGATTGTCATGTTTCTTCCTTTTGTTTGAACATATTTCCACCAGCGCCGTCCCACTGGCCACCCGTCAATGATGGGCCAGAGGGCAAACCAGTCTAGCAGTGGCAGGTACGCCTGGTGTCCGCTGGCATGCCTATCCCCCCATCGGCAACGCCGGTACTCGCGCAGCTGCGCCAGACCCGCAACGGGATTGAACCGCTAGCGCTGCGACGTCGACGCTTTCACGGCTCGCCATTCACCGGCCTGCAACTGCAGGGAGTAGCTCTCCAGCGCCTCGAAGCGATACGGCCGGCCCTGCTGGCGGCCCTGCTCGATCGAAATGGACGTGATCTCAAGCCGGTCACAGGTTCCGGCAGAGACCACGCGCCCTTCAATCAGCGGCCGGCGCTGCGAATACTCCGTAAGTCCATCCAATGCCGCAATCGCGCTTTGCACCAGTTCGTCTCTGGTGAAATCCAGCTCCGTTGCAGTACCGTCCTTGCCGATGATCTTTGCCTTGACGAGCGCTTCGGGGGCAAACATGACAAGCACCGCTGCGGAATCGCGCCGCACGATGGCTGCATCGAAGCGCGCCAGCCACTCTCTGGCGATGGCAGCTGCATTGCACATGTCGGGGCCAGCGGCAACTCGTGCATTGTCAGGCGCAGCCGGACTTGCCAATGGCGTCGGCGCCGGTTGAACTGTCCCCGGCACTGCTTGCAGGCCCGTCTGCGCTGGGTCCGCTGCGCCCGTGCGCGTCGGCTTGGCGCGCTGAAGCTCCAGTTCTTGCAATGACTTCTCCGGTGCCTGTTCCGACAGGGTGTCGAGTTCAGCGTCGAATTGACCGGGCACATAAAACTCGGGAACCCTGTCGAGCAGGACCGGCAGCAACAAGGTCAGCAATCCGCGCGTCCTTGAATTGCGTACGAAGCCTACTTTGCCGGGCTCCAGGTCGAGCGTATTGCCTCTGCTCTCCAGCGTCGTACCGCCACGATTGACCTTGTCGTAAGTGCCCGGCGTTTGCAACAGCTGGCTGGCAAGTTCCGGCGACATCACATAGGGCTCGTGGTCGGTCCCGCGAATTCCGATGGTGGCCGAGGGGGTGAAAATTCGCGCTCCGGAGCGATTGGTATGACCGATCCAGCCCGTGACGACGCGCAATGCGCCGGCGAAGATTCGCAGCACGAATTGGTCGCTGGGGTTTCCCTTGGCGGAAAACCGCTCGGCAACGAAGTCGCCACCACTGCGCAGCGCAAGATAGCCCGCATCGTCGGTCTTGAACAAGGCTTCTGCCGTGGCATCCGCGCTGATGCGATCGCCGACGAACACAGGATCTCCGACCGCAAGAACGCGGCTATTGCGCAGGTCGCCATCGGATGCGGTGACGGCACCCCGGATACGCAGGACCGATCCATATCGAACCGGCAGCTTTGCGGCCTCGGCCACTGCAGGTGCCGGGCTCTGGGCATGAACGCCAGGCAACAAACACGGAGCAAACGCAAGCAAGGCAAAAACAGCAAGAACGGATCGCATACCAGTACGCATAGGGTTGAATGGGTTTGATGGCAAACAGAAGGCGTCTTCAAGACGTTGCAGGGCAGATGTTGCTGTCATGCGGATGCGCTCAACGGCCGCCTTCGCCGACAAGCGCATAGGGCGCCCAGTAGGCAGGATGCGCGTAAGGCCGCTGCGCCATCACCGCGAGCATTGCGGCGCGCAGGCTGTCCGCGCGACGCGCCTGCAGATGGGCCATTTGGTGGGCAAAGGTATGGGTCGTGATCAAACTGGCGGATTCACTCTCGACAGACCAATGCGTTACCAGCAGACTGCGCGAGCCGGCATAGAAGAATCCACGGGCCAGGCCACTGAGCGCCTCTTCGGCCTGGCCCTGCGCAGCCGCCGTGTTGCAGGCAGACAGGACCACCCAGTCTGCGTTGAGCTTGAGGCTGAGCACATCCTCGAGTGTCAGCAAGGGCGACAAGGGCTGCGCATCTACGGCGCCATTGGCAGCCATGGCCAGAGCGGGCTGGCGCAGATTGGGCAGGTCCCCGGGTACCAGGCCATGGGTGGCGAACACAATCACCCGCCGCAGCGCCAGTTCACCACTTGCGTTCGCCTGCAGCACGCTGTCGCGGCTGGCAGCCTTGCCGAAAAACGCGTCCTTTTGCAGATCGGCCTTCAGCATATGGGCAATCTGCTGCACCTCGGCGCGGGTTTCCGGCAGGGGTGGAATCTGCGAATACTTCAGGGAACTGAGGCTGATGCCATCCTGGCCCGTTGATGCAATGGCACGGGTGAGGTCGAGCTGCCGCGTCTTCCCGGCCTGCGCAACCTGCTCGGGACCAAACTGCGGATCGCCCCAACCCATGAAAGCAAGCGTGGCAGGCTTGGCCTTGGCGAGTTGCTTGAGGGCCATCCAGGCACCAGCCCCTGGTACATGGCTGATGGCAAGCTGCCGGATCAACCAGGGCGCGGCACCGGGATCGCCATCGTAGGCCTGCGTTACCAATACCGAAAAGGGAATCTGCGCCAGGGCCCCCGACGTGGAGACAATCAGATGCCGCTTGTCGACCAGCGCACCTGCCAGCGGCTTTATGAGGGCGTCATGCAACTGGTTCGCAGCCACAAAATCGAACCTGGGCATGCCGGCGCCTTCGCCGGCCACATCCAGCGTGGCGCGCATGCGTTCGACCAGCCTGGCAACTTCAAGCTCCGTTATCTCAGAGTAGGTCCCAGTGACTCCCCGCGTGTGGTCGATGGCCCACAGGTGGGTTCCCATCGATGTGCTCAGGACCTGCACGAAGACCTCGTCATCGCCCAGTTGCGCGGCAATGTCGTGCACGTTGGCGGAACTCGGCCGCACCATCTGGTCATACTGGGGGAACAATCTGCGCACTTCCTGGTGCTGCTTCTCGCGCTGCATTGAAAGCTGCGCCACGCGCTGGCGCATTTGCGCAACCACCTGCGGCGTCTTCTGGACAACTTCTTCGCTCTCCTGCTCATTCATGTAGCGGTAAAGCGTATCGAGTTCACGCTGGACATCCTGCTGGCCGCGCAACGCCTGTTGAAGCCGGGGATCGGCAAACCGGGTACGTTGTGCCGCTTCGCTCAGGGCTTGTTGTACCGACGAACCCGCCAACCAGTCAGCCACCGCGAAACCGCGCTCCTGCGCCTTTGCATCCGTGTTGCTGCCCAGTGACTTGAGGTAGGCTTCGGCGATGCTCTTGCGCGCCAGCTTGCGCAAACCCTGGTCCTCATAACCTGTCGAGGCCCCTTGTGGCGTCATCAAGTGCTGCAGCGCATGGTCAAAGTGAATCTGTGCCTCCTCCTTCCTCGCGTTTTCCCACTTCGCCCAGGCCAGCAGGCCTTCGGTCAGCGCAGTGGTGAAATGGTCGGCGCCGAAATTCGCCTTCTGCCGCTGCCAGGTCTGCGAGAGCACGGCTTCGGCGTCCGAATAGCGCTTGAGCATGAGCAGCACCAGCGCGCGCGTTTGCGGATTGCGGGATTTTTGCTGCGCCTGAGGGTTGCCCTTAACCGCGCGATCGAGTTCGACCATGCTGTTCCACGCGTCTTGCCATTTGCCCTGCCCCGCCAATGCAGTTTGCTGCGCCGAACGCCCCGTCAACATGGGACCGGATGAAGGTGCAGCGCCCGCGCTCGCCATGACATCGAGGCACTTTCTAGCCCATTGCTCGCCCTCGCGGAATCGTCCCTCCTGGATACGCAGCCTGGCAATCTCGCTGTACAGATTGGCCTTGACATTCGGCGACACAGCGCCATTGGCGAACGTATCGAGCGCCTGCTTGAGGCTTTGATCGGCGTCGAACAAGGCGCCGCGCGCATTGCTTGCCGATGCCTGACCTGAAAGGGCGCTGACCAGTTCGTTGCGCGCATAAAAGCTGCGCGTGTCATCGAGTTGCAGCCCCAGTTCCAGGCTGCGCCGTGCCGCAGTCACGGCACGTGCCAGCGAAAGCGCAGCCTTGTCATACTGCGACATGAAGGACTCCAGGTCACCCTTGATCAGATACACCTTGGCCTCGCTGCGCGCCACCTGGTATTGCTGATCTGCCCGGCCATTGCGCCCCTTGCCGGAAATCTGGCTCAGCATTTCCTGCGCCTGCACGATGGCGCTATTTGCCAACGCGGCATCACCCTGCAATCGCAGGTACTTCGAAGCCAGTTCGGCCCACAGTCGCGCCTGCGCCGGACGGTTGGGTGCCAACCTGATGGCCGCTTGCGCGTACGGAAAGAAGTCGGTCAGTTTCCCGATCTGCACCTTGGTCTTCGCCATATGCCAATGGCCCTGCCAGTCGTTTGGCAAGGCTTCGATCCAATTGCGGGTAAATTGCTCGGTGGCCGACAAATCGCCCAGGCGCTCGCCCAACAGCTTGCGCGAATGGAAAAACTGTACGAGTTCGCCTTGGCTGGCCCCACCTGGGGGCAGTTCCAGAATCCTGGCTCGGGCCGTTGCAGCTTCATCAGGACTGAGCGCCTGCGCCATGACCGTTTCGAATTCGTCATCGCTCTGAGCCAGCACCGGGTAGCAGAAACAAAGACACGACAGCAGCAAAGCCAGCAGACGGATCGGATAGGGCAGGATTGCCAGGAACTTGTGCATGTGCCACGAAGTATCTCATCGTGCGGACTTCCGCAAGGCGCGCAGGAAAGGCGCGCAGCCAAATTACCGTCGTCCCCCTGTCCCGGCCGTATCCACTACGACAAGGCCCTGCTCGGCCAGAGCTTTTTGTCGAGATTCAGGATCACGCTGACGCGCGATGCGATGCTGCTGCAATCGGCCGACAAGCACTGACAACCCGTGGGAACGCAGAGGCCGTTCTCTGCGTCACGCGTTTCTTCTCCTCAGCCTATCGGGTCGGAATCCCGACGACGGGGAAACCCGCTGTCATCGGCCCGATCCTGGAACTTGTCGCTGTACATTCTGCGATCCGCCATTTTCAACAGCGCTTCGGCGTCTGTTCCATCGTCCGGGTAGTAGGCCTCGCCCACCGATCCACCAAAATCCGTCAAAGCCACTGCTCCCAGCTCCAGCGCCGAGAGCGGCTGCTTGAGCACGGCACCTATGTGCAGGCGAACACGCTCCAGATCTTCCCTGGCATCGACCCGATCGAGCAGGATGGCGAATTCGTCACCCGACAGGCGCGCCACCAGATCCTGTGACCGAACCGTGGATCGCAGGCGTTGGGCCACCTCGACCAGCACCGAGTCCCCGGCACCATGCCCGTACCGGTCGTTGACGCGTTTGAAGTGGTTCAGGTCGATGAACAGCACCGCAAAACCGGTCCCGGACGGCTGCACCGCAGCCTGCCGGATCTTGCTGCGCAGATGCAGCATGAACGACTCCCGATTGGCCAGGCCGGTCAACGCATCGGTCTGCAGCCGCTGCTGCATGGTTTCAAAGCTGCTCGCCAGCTGGCCGATTTCATCGGCCCGGCTGATGCCCACCGGCCACGCCAATTCGCCCTCGCCCACCCGCAGCGCCGCCTCCGACAGCCGCTTTAGGTCGCCCGATACCCAGCTCAGGATGCGCAATCCAAGGGCAATCGCGATCATGGCGGCCAATGCACCCAATAGCGCCGAGCGGATCAGGTTCTCCGTGACGCCGGTCATGAAGTCACTGCGCGGAAGCGCCACCACCGTGATCCACTCCAGACCCGAATCGTCGCGCAATCGGTCGAACCCCACATGGATCAGCCGCCCATCCGCATCCTGGAAGCTGAGGGTCTGTGCACCCGACATGCTGCCTTGCGCGGCCAGTCGGGCCTGCACCTGGGCATAGATCGCCTTGACCAGCGGGCTGCCGCTGTCGGCCGCGCTGACCCGGACCTTGCTGCCGTCTGCCATATCCCGCACATTGGGACTGGCCGAGGAAGCGATCAGATCGCCATTGGGTTCGACGATAAATGCCAGCCCGTTGGTCGATACCCGCAGATTGGCGACAAAATGGTTGAGGGCACGCAGCGAGACATCGGTGGCCACCACGCCTTGGAATTCGCCGTTGGATCCGAGCACGCGCCGCGCGCGCGTGGCAACCAGGTCACTGGTACCGAAGTCGATATACACCGAGGTCCAGGTCTGGTCCCTG